>Ga0194120_10000585_pt1 | contig 68729 bp, 60 predicted proteins | sample TA2MahCa65mmetaG_FD_148642 | JGI IMG/M metagenome (GOLD analysis project Ga0194120, IMG submission 148642) | Freshwater microbial communities from Lake Tanganyika, Tanzania - TA2015019 Mahale Deep Cast 65m | ecosystem: Environmental > Aquatic > Freshwater > Lake | place: Tanzania: Lake...
TAAACGCCCTATCCAGCACGGACGACATCAACGCCGACAACTCCTCTCCGCTCGCGGACTGCAACCCCCGCAACGCATTGACCTTCGCCTGCAACCCATCCAGATAAGCGACAATACGCCGCTGTTCGTCGAGCGGGGGAGCGGGAATAACTTTGTTATCAAGAAAACTTTGGGGAACACGTTGTTGTCCAGCAGTTCCTTTGAAATGGTCTGCGGCATCTTTCTTGAATTGCTTACTTCTCACAAGAACATACAGCCATTCAGCAAGAACTTTTTCGCTTGGGCGTAAAACATGAAACTCGGTTGACCCAAAACCAGTTCCGTTTACTAAGTTTTTCGCAATTGCAGATTTGCCGTTTTCCATGCAAGGTGTAATTCTCGCAAAAATCACATCGCCATCTTGAAACCATGTGTAGCCTTTTCCAACTTCTTGGTAAGGTCGTGGTTCAGGCTTTGTAATTGTTCCAGTAATATCATCAACGGCTTTCATTGGAACAAATGAAACTAAGTCTTCTGCTTTTAGTGTTATCTGTCCCTTGCGTGAAGGATTAACTTCTGCAAATTCTGGAATAATCCCATAACTCCAATTTGGGTTATTGCCTTCTATCAAATGTCCAAGAATTGAATCAATAAGAGCGTCAACTTCTTGACTTGCCTCTTCCCGCAGACGCTGCGCCTCATTGAGCCGCGCCGCCAGCGACTCGATGTGCGCCACAGTTGCAGAAGCACTGTTTAGAAAGTCAGGTAATTTTGGTGCTGTAGAAAAATCGGGACGAGTTTTTGAATAACTTTCCAGCCATTCAAGATACTCGCCAATCATCTTTTGTGTTTCAGGTGAAAGAATAGGAACTTCAATTTGAGAGAGATGATCTTTAGTGATGGTTTTGAAGGTTGTGCCTGTTCCTTTTTCAAACAACAATCTTTCATTTGCTTGAATAATTCTGAATAAAAACTTTCTGTCAATCTTTCCGTCTTTTGGTCGAACACCAGCAACACCTCGTCCAAGACAATAAATGCCATCTGACCATCTTGGTTCGCCTATAGTTGCACGAACACAGACAATAATATCGTCTGGTTTGCATAATTTGGTTGGTGTTGTTGTCCAGCGCGAAGAAGCTGGAAACTCAATTCCTAAATCGGCGGGACCACCAATAAAAGGTGTGCCTGCACCATCACTGTTTACGCTATTGCCATCAGGTGATTGTCCCATTTCAATAAAAGCAATTTCATCAAGTTGTTTTGTTGGTACATCTTTACAGGCTTCTTGAATCAACAATTCCCTTGCAGCAGGGACAACCCATTGTTCAATATGACCAGAACGAGCATTAGAAACTCTAGCCATATTACTTTTCCTTCAACATAATCCGAACTTCTTGAATCAATTTCAAGATTTGTTCTTCTTTAGCAAAAATACTCTCCGCCAACTCGGCGGGCGGTAGGTGTTCCAATTCCTCTTTGCGGCTGGGGTTCTTGATATCGAGATTGACCGAGACCACATCGCCGCCGCCGTTGGTCTGGATCACATCTGCGGCGCGCACCTTCCATGCGCGTTCGTTCTCAACTCTGTTATCCCACCAATCCAGAATCGGCTGGAATTCCTCGAACTGCATCGGGCGCGTCTTGGTATAGTTCTTCACGCCTTCGGGGAGAATATGCTCATAGAACCAGATATCAACTGTCGCCGCGTCCTGAGCGGAGCGTAGCGAAGTCGAAGGACGATCGAAGAACAGCAAATTGGTCGGGATGGACGTATACGGCGCGAACACCCCGTTCGGCAGTCGGATGATCGTATGCAGGTTGAAATCCCGCAGCATCTGCGCCTTCACCCGCGCCGCCACCCCGTCGCCGAACAGAAATCCATTTGGCACCACCACGCCGCAGCGTCCGCCATGCTTCAGCGACCGCATCACGAACTGCATGAACAACAACGCCGTCTCGCTGGCGCGCGTATTCTCGGGGAAGTTCAACTGAATGCCCGCCTCCTCCTCGCCGCCGAAGGGCGGGTTCGTCACGATCACATCGAAGCGGTCTTTCTCCCCGATCTCGTTCAGCGGATTCTTCAACGCATTATCGCGGCGGATGTTCGGCGTCTCGATCCCATGCAGCAACAGGTTCATCGTGCTCAACAGATACGGCAGCGGCTTCTTCTCCACCCCGAACAACGTCTTCGTTTGCAGCGTTTCCTGCTCTTTGGATTTCTTCGCCTGCGACTTAAGATACTCATACGACTCGACTAAAAATCCGCCCGTGCCACAAGCGGGATCGAGAACGGTCTCTCCCAGCCGCGGCTTGACTCTGTCTACGATCAGTTTGACCACGGGACGGGGCGTATAGAACTCGCCCGAATCGCCAGCCGCGTCGCGCATCTCCTTCAACATCGACTCATACAAATGCGCCAGCGTAAAGATCTCATCCTTCGACTGAAAGTGGATGTTATCCACCAGGTTGACCACATCCCGCAGCAGATACCCGCTCAACATGCGGTTATACGTCTCCTTGAACACCTCCGCCACCTTCAAACGTTCATCCCCAGGACTGCTTCGCTTGTCCGACCCCGTCAGCCCCCGCAGCGCAGGCAGCAACCCATCATTGACGAACTTGACCAACTCCTCGCCCGTCGCCCCGCTATCCTCATCCGACGCCCAATCCCGCCACCGATACGACGCTGGAATGACCGGCTTATACTTCTGCCGCGCCACCACGGCGTCCTGCTCGCGGCGCACTTCGAGATCATCGTAGCACTTCAAAAACAAAATCCACGACAGTTGCGGCAGGCGATCCAAATCGCCATTCAACCCCGCATCCTTCCGCATAATGTCACGGGCAGATTTGATGAGAGAGGAGAGCGAGGCTTTGGTGTTGTGGTTGCGCTCTCCCTGCAACGCATTATGATCTTTGGAATCGAGAGAAAGTGCGCCCGATGGAGCAGGTGCCCGCCGGGCCGGGAGGGGTGAGGCGGGGTTCTTATGTCGCGGCATAATATTGGCTACGGTCTTTTCTTCCGAATGTATTTGACTCCTTCGACATTTTCAAAATGCTCATCTTGCGTCCAAAGCGTTGCATTGCGCGCCCGGGCTGTGGCAAGGATGATGCTGTCGGCCATGGCCAGTCTTGACTCCAATGAAATCTGCGCGGCCTGGATAGCGATTTGGCGGTCAAAGTCGACCACTCCCCCCAGCAACATCAAACCCGTCGCCTCCAAAGCGCGCTCCTCGCCGTATTCCTGCAAAACACGCTTGAAGACTTCATAAAGGCACACTGTGGGCACCAGCAGGTTGTCGGTGTCGATGATTGCGCGCTCGAAAAAATCGGCGTTCGCTTCATCGGCCACATACTCTATCCAGCCTGACGAATCGACGATGTTCATTAGCGCCCCTCATCAACCTCGTCGCGAACATGGCTCGTCTTCAGGCCCTTGAACATTCCGCGCGCCTTTTTGACGGGTGGAACGACCACCACTCGCAGGGTGCCGTTATAGGGAATGAACATGATCTTCTGCCCCGGCTTCAGATCGAACTGCCTCCGCACCTCGCGGGGGATCACCACTTGGAACTTGGACGAGATGGTTACCGCTTCCATTGCTTTACATCTCCTTATCGAACGGGAATCGTATGACGATTATACCATTCACTCATACAAAAACTTCTGCATCTCATCCACCGCCCTCAGCAACTGCGCCGCGCCGCCAAACAATTGGTAAATCTCATACGGCGAGCCATACTGGTCGAAGGGTGAAACCTGCAACACGCGCGCCAACTGGTCGAACTCGCCAATGCCATAATCGGCATATTTCTCCAACAACGCGCTCAAAATCTCGCGGGCGGCAGGCGTGAAGGTGTTGAAGAAGTTGGTTTTCTTTTGGCGCAGTTTCTCGGCCCGCTCGCGGCGGGTGACCAGCGGCGCGTTGTAGGCCACGTGCAACAACAAATCCAGCGCGTCGGCTTGCTCGTGATGAGTGACGCGGGCGAGGTGATCGGGATCGATGCCGCGAGCGCGCAATTGATTCAAAATCTCGGCGCGCTGCTCGGGCAACGGCCACGTTTGCCGCAAATGGTCGGCGGTCAAATTCAGGCGGCGGATGTTTTGGGTCACGTAATCGGTAAACTCAACCGTCTTCAACACAGCGCCGTTGGGGTCGAGCTCAAAAGCCTGCTCGCCCACAATATAAACTTGAACGCCATCCAGGTAATACTTGCGCGGCAGTTCGCCAACATGCGCCCCTTCTCCCTGTGGGAGAGGGCTGGGGTGAGGGCTTTCCAGCGTCCCCTCTTCGCTATCCTGAATCTCCGTCTCCTTTCCGGAATCGTCAATCGTCGTCCTCGTCACCCGCGCCGGGTCGCCGTCGAAGGCCGGATCGTAAAACAGTTGGGTCGCGCCCACGTAATCGATGATCGTGAACCAGAACTTGCGGCGCTCTTCCGAAACGCGCGTCCCCCGCCCGATAATCTGCTTGAAATCGATCATCGAGTTGATCGGCTTGAACAAGACGACGTTGCGGCAGGTGGGCGCATCCACGCCGGTGGTCAGCATCTGCGAGGTGGTGAGGATGACGGGCGTCTCCCTTTCCGGGTCCTGAAAATCGTCCAGATGCCCGCGCCCCGTCGAGCCTTCGTCCGAAACCACGCGCTCCACGTAATGCAAATGGATGCGGGTCAAATCGGCGTTGGCGTTGTTCAGGGCCAGCCGCATATCCAAGGCGTGTTCCTGATCCACGCAGAAGACTATCGTCTTGTCGAAGCGATGGGTTCGTTTGAGATACTCGGTGAGATGGCGGGCCACAACTTCCGTGCGCGAGAGCAACGCCACCAGCCGCTCGAAATCTTTCGTGCCATACAGCCCCGGCGGAATCTCGCGCCCGAAGCGATCCAGCACGCCGGGATCGATTTGTAGTCCGCTCGCGTCCACGTCGGGAATGACGCGATACACGCGATACGGCGCGAGGAAACCGTCGTCGATGCCCTGCCGCAAACTGTAGGTGTAAATCGGGTCGCCGAAATAGTCGTAGGTGTCAACATTGTCGTCGCGCTTGGGCGTGGCCGTCATGCCGATTTGCGCCGCCGAGTCGAAGTAATCCAGAATCTCTCGCCACCTGCCGTATTCATTGGCCGACCCGCGATGGCACTCGTCCACGATGATCAAGTCAAAGAAATCTCTTGGATACTTCTCATACAGGTTTTCGCCAGTGGCCGGGTTAGCCAATGCCTGATACAACGCAAAATACACCTCGCGGCTCTTCAGAGCCTCGCCTTGAATTTTGTGCAGGGCTTGCCCCATCGGCGAGAAGGTGCGGTCTTTCGCTTGATCGATCAGCACATTGCGGTCGGCCAGATACAGAATGCGTTTCTTGCGCTTCGACTTCCACAGCCGCCACGCGATCTGAAAGGCGACGAAAGTTTTTCCCGTGCCCGTTGCCATGGTGAGCAAGATTCGATCTTGACCTTCGATCACGGCGTTCACTGCTCTATTGATGGCCGCCTGCTGATAGTAGCGCGGCGCTTTCCCGCCAATTTCTTGCCAATAGGCAAACAGCGAATCGGCTTCATCCCTTTCGGCAGGAAACTTGAACGTGCCTTTCAGTCTCCCCCACAATTCATCGGGCGGCGGAAACGAATCAACCTCTCGCTCCAGGCCGGTAATGAAGTCATGCTCCACAATTCCTTTGCCGTTGCTCGAAAAGGCAAACTTCACCTGCAACATCTCGGCGTATCGGATCGCTTGTTGCAATCCCGCCGCAGGCTCGCGATAGTCTGCTTTGGCTTCCACGACGGCAATGGGAATATTCTGCCGGATGAACAGCACGTAATCAGGGCGCAATCCTTCCTTGCGCGTGTGCCTGTCGCCTATGGGCACTATGCGCCCGGGCGTCAAGACCATCTGCTCGGTGATGGTCTCATCCTCCCAGCCGGCAGACTTGAGTTTTGGCAAGATATAAGTTCGGCAAGTGTCGGCTTCGTTCATAGCGCCCCATTGTTTCACAGCGGCTAAATCATCAACCGCCTAGCGGGGCAAGGCATGGAGATGGAGCGAAGGCTCTTCGGCTGATGACAGTGGACATGAGAGGTTAAGATAGCACATTCTCATAATTGAGCAAATGCGCATGATAAAATCAACGCGCAATGCCCGACCTCCTCTCCGGCCTCAACCCCCAACAACTCAACGCGGTCACCGCCGATCCCGGCCCCACCCTCATCGTGGCCGGCCCCGGCTCCGGCAAGACCCGCGTGCTCACCCACCGCATCGCCTATCTTGTGCAGGAGGGCACGCCGCCGTTTCGCATCATGGCCGTCACCTTCACCAACAAAGCCGCCCGCGAAATGCGCGAGCGCGTGGAGCGATTGCTCGGCGGCGCGCTCGGCGGACTCGCCATCGGCACCTTTCACGCCATCTGCGCCCGCTTCCTCCGCCGCGAGGCCGAACACACCCATGTCACCCGCGACTTCGTCATCTTCGACGACACCGATCAACTCGCCCTCGTGAAACAGGCAATGGAGCGATTGCAGCTCGACGAGAAGCAATACCGCCCGCAGACTCTGCTCGGCGCGATCTCCAAAGCCAAAAACGAACTCATCCCGCCCGATGAATATCAGGCCGGCACCTATTTTGCCGAGATCGCCGGGCGCGTTTACCTCGAATATCAAAAACTCTTGCGGGAGAACAACGCCTTCGACTTCGACGATCTGTTGGCTGAAGCGGTGTATCTCTTCCGCCATCACCCCGACGTGCTGACGAAGTATCAGCGCTCATACGATCACGTTCTCGTTGACGAATTTCAAGACACGAACACCGCGCAATATGTGTTGCTCAAACTGCTCACGACCACGACGAGAAACCTGTACGTCGTGGGCGACCCCGATCAGTCGATTTACAAATGGCGCGGGGCCGACTATCGCAACGTCCGCCGCTTTCAGGACGACAACCCCGACGCGCAAACCATCCTCCTCGAACAGAACTACCGCTCCACTCAACTCATTCTCGACGCGGCCACCGCCGTGATCGACCGCAACAAGAATCGCACGCGCAAGCAGCTTTTCACCGAGCGCGGCGGCGGCGCGAAGATTCAGTTTCACGAAGCCTACAACGAGGAAGACGAAGCGCAGTACGTCATCCAAACCATCGCCGCGCTCGCCCGGCGCGACGATCTGAATCCCAGCGACGCGGCGATCATGTACCGCACCAACGCGCAGTCGCGCGCCATCGAAGACGCCTTCGTGCGCGCCGGTCTGCCCTATCGCATCGTCGGCGCGCAGCGCTTTTATGGCCGCCGCGAAGTGAAAGACATCATCGCCTTCCTTCGCCTCACTCACAACCCCGCCGACAGCGTCAGCCTTCTGCGCGTGATCAATGTGCCCCCACGCGGCATCGGCGGCAAAACCATCGAAACCCTTCAAGCCGCCGCCGAACGGGCCGAGATTCCTATGTCGGTCATCGTCCGCGATCTCGGTTTGAATCGGCTCAACAGCAAATATGCGGGCGAGTTCAAGGGAAAGGCCGGGGCGGCGCTCAGTGAGTTCGGAGAGATGCTCAATGGCTGGGTGGCGATTCGAGAGTCGGCGCCCGTCGCTAAATTGATCGATCAGATTCTCTCCGACACCGAATACCGCCGCTACATCAACGACGGCACTGAAGAGGGCGAAGACCGTTTAGAAAACGTGATGGAACTGCGCGGCGCCGCCGCCGAAGATGAAACCGTTTCGCTCTCGGCCTTCCTCGAGCAGGTGGCCCTCGTGGCCGACGCCGACACGAACACCGGCGCCAGCGGCCCCACCCTGCTCACCCTGCACGCGGCCAAAGGGCTTGAGTTTCCGGTCGTGTTCATCACCGGCCTCGACGACGGCGTGCTTCCGCACCAACGCTCGTTCGAGGACGCCGAAGAGATGGCCGAAGAGCGGCGGCTGATGTACGTGGGCATCACTCGCGCAAAGGATCGACTCTTCCTCACCCGCGCTCATCGCCGCGCGCTCTACGGCAACTACGATGTGAGCAACCCTTCGAGATTTCTCGACGACATTCCCCGCCATTTGCTCACCGGGCAGATTGCGAAAAAGAAAAGCGGCGCCGAGTCTGCTTACGCCCGAATGATCTCGTGGGACGCCGATACACGATCCGGCAGGAGCGAGACCCGCTCCCCCAACCGCGAATCGATCCAAGCCGACTCTCGTTATCGAACCGGCCAACGAGTCAAACATTCCATGTTTGGCGAGGGCCTGATTATCGAAAGCAAAGGCGCGGGCGACGATGAAATCCTCGTCATCGCTTTCGAGGGCACGGGCATCAAACGTCTTGCAGCCAACATGGCAAACCTCACCCTGCTGAAAGGATAGATATCGGAAGTCAGAAGATAGAAGTCAGAAATCGGAAGTCAGAAGAGTCTTTCTGGCTTCTGACCTCTGACTTCCGACTTCTGACCTCTGACCTCTCATGAATCTCCTCGTCACCGGCGGCGCGGGCTACATTGGCTCGGCCACCGCCGCCGAACTCATCGCCGCCGGGCACACCGTCACCGTCTTCGACAACCTCTCGCGCGGCCACCGCGCCGCCATCCCGCCCGAAGCCTGCTTCGTTCACGGCGACATTGGCGACCGAATGGCGCTGGCCAAAGTGTTTGCCTCCGGCAACTTCGACGCCGTCCTCCATTTCGCCGCGCTCATCGAAGCCGGAGAATCGATGAAAGACCCCGGCCTCTTTTTTCGCAACAACGTGGCCTATTCGAACAACGTCATCGAGGCTGCCGTGAAAGCGGGCTGTCTCAAATTCGTGCTCTCCTCCACGGCCGCCATCTTTGCCGCCAGCGACGAGCCTCTGCGCGAAGACTCGACCATCGCCCCCGTCAACACCTATGGCGAAACCAAATTGATGATCGAGACCATGCTCAAATGGTACGGCCAGGTTCACGGGTTGCGATACGCCTGCCTTCGCTACTTCAACGCCGCCGGAGCGGCTCCGAATCGCGGCGAGGCCCACCACCCCGAAAGCCACCTCGTCCCGCGCGTCCTCCATGTGGCGCTCGGCCAAGCCGAGTCCGCCGCCATTTTCGGCGCAGATTATCCGACCCCCGACGGCACGTGCATCCGCGATTACATTCACATTGTTGATCTCGCGCAAGCGCATGTGCTGGCTGTGGAAGCGTTGAATGAAAAACCGACTCTCATTTACAATCTTGGCAACGGGCAGGGCTATTCGGTGCGCGAAGTGATCGAGGCCGCGCGCGCCGTCACCGGCCACCCGCTCCCTGTCGTCGAACAGCCGCGCCGCCCCGGCGACGCGCCGCGCCTCGTCGCCTCCTCCGAAAAAATCCGCCGCGAACTCGGCTGGACTCCACGCCACCCCTCGCTTCACGACATCATCGCCAGCGCGTGGGAGTGGCATCGGGGGCACCCCAACGGCTATGAGCCTTCAGCGATCAGCACTCAGTCGTTAGGCCGCTGAACACTGATCGCTGATTGCTGACCGCTATGAAACTCGCCCTCAACGGCTGGTTCTACGATCAACCGCACACCGGCAGCGGCCAATATCTGCGCGGCCTGCTCGATCACCTCCCCCTCGCCGCGCCCGATATTGAGATCACACTCATCGCGCCTCGGCCCATTCAACTCGAATCCAATCACGCCTCCCGCCTCCCGCTCCACGCCTCCCGCTCCACGCCCGACGCCGCGCGCTCGAACCTCTCCAAACTTAAATTCGAGCAGCTCGACTTCCCCGCCGCTTGCAAACGCATCAACGCCGATCTCGCCCACATCCCGTATTGGGCGCCGCCCCTCGCCTCCCCCGTTCCGTTCGTCGCCACCATTCACGATCTCATCCCCCTCCTCATCCCCGAATACAATCGCGCCCTCAAAGCCCGCTTCTACAACGCCCTCGTGTCGGCGGCCACACCCGGCGCGGCTCACCTCATCGCCGATTCCGACTCCTCGCGCAATGACATCATCCAGCGCCTCCGCGTTCCGCCGGAAAAAGTGACTGCCATTCACCTCGCCGTCGGCCCCGAATACAAGCCCGCGCCCGACTCTCCCCGCGACGCCGTCATTCGACAAAAATACAATCTGCCCGACTCATACGTCCTCTACCTCGGCGGATTCCAGCCGCACAAAAACGCGCGCAGCCTCCTCGCCGCGTGGACGTGGTGCGACGGCTCCATCGGCGAGCAATATCCGCTCGTCATCGCCGGAAAACTTCCCGCGCGCGGCGATCGTTTCCACGACGATCTTCCGGCTTACGCGAAACAACTCGGCATCGCCGAGAGTGTCCGCTTCATCGGCCCCGTCGCCGAAGAGGACAAGCCCGCGCTCTATCGCGGCGCGGCCTGTTTCGTTTTCCCGTCTCGATACGAAGGCTTCGGCCTTCCGCCGCTCGAAGCCCTTGCCTGCGGAGCGCCCGTTGTCACCACCGCTTTCGCTTCCATCCCCGAAGTGGTGGGCGAGGCCGCTTACCTCGTCCGCGATCCCGACGACACGCGCTCGCTCGGCGCGGCCATCCTCGCCGTCGTCGTCAACCCCGATGTGGTGGATCGACTCGCCACAGCCGCGCGCGCGCAAGCTCAAAAGTTCAGTTGGCAAAGGACTGCGGAAGAAACTGCCGCTGTTTACCGAAAAGCATTGCGGCGCGGATAGATCGACACGGCCAAGCGAATCCGTGTACCATTGACTCAATGTCTCCCGCCGCAAACCCCACGCCGAAGATGGCAGATCGCTTTCTTTCCTTCATCACTCATCGCTCACGGCAAAGCCGTCCTTTAGGATCGCTCATCGTTACATTTCTCGCCTTCTTCGCCCTCTACGCCTTCACCCTCTCGCCCGGCCTCCTCCCCGCCGACTCTGGCGAGTTCCAAACCGTCGTTCCATTGCTCGGCGTCGCCCACCCGCCGGGCTTCTCGCTCTACATTCTGCTCGGCAAACTCTTCACCGGCCTCGTCCGCATTGGCAGCTACGCTTATCGCCTCAACCTCTTCTCTGCGTTCACCTCAGCCATCACCCTCGCCCTCGTCACCCTCGTCGTCCAACGCCTCACTCGCCCCACTCCTCACGCCCCACTCCTCACGAATCTGCCCGGCTTCCTCGCCGCCTTCATACTCGGCGTCTCCACCACCTTTTGGTCGCAAGCCACCACCGCCAACATTCGCAGTCTCATGGCCCTGCTCACCGCGCTGGCCGTGTGCGCCCTCATCGAATACCAACTCAACCCCACCATCAACCGACTCGCCTTTCTCGCCTTCACCCTCTCCCTCGCCGTCGTTCATCACCTCTCCATTGCCTTCATCGCCATCACTCTCGCCGCCGCCGCCATCGTGTTCACCCCCTCACCCCGTCATCTTGTCACCCCAAAGATTCTCCTCAAACTCAGTGTGTCTATTGTTGCCCCTCTCGCCGTTCTCCTCTACCTCCCCATTCGCGGCGCGGCGGGCGCCTACCTTGCCCCGCCCGGCCTCAACACCCTCAACGGATTCCTGCAACACGCGCTCGGCCTCGGCTTCGGCGGCGACTTCTTTTACTTCGCCAACCTCTCCGCCCTCCCCGATCGCCTCGCCATCCTCCTCAACATCTTCCTCTTTCAATTCAACGCGCCGACTCTGATCCTCCTCGCCATCGGCCTCCTCCTCTTTTTCTTCCGCGATCCGAAACTTGCCGCCGCTCTCACCCTCGCTTTCGCCGTTCACTGCGTTGTCGCCATCACCTACCGCGCCCCGCAAACCGTCGAATACCTTTTGCCCGCCTACGTCATCCTCGTCATCACCGCCCTCAGCGGTTGGCAATTCATCTTTGACCGTTGGCCTTCCCGCTTTGAAGTTTGGACTTTGAAGTTTGCCCTTTATTGTTCATTCTTCATTTCCTCATTGCTCATTCTGTTTCGCAACTACCCCGCCTACAAAACCCTCTCCCACGACGACTCCACTCGCGCCCACGCCGAAGGCCTCCTCCTCGCCGCGCACCCCAACGCCCTCATCCTTGCCAACTGGCACTACGCCACGCCGCTCTGGTATCTGCAGCGCATCGAAGGCGTCCGCCCCGATGTCACCGTCGAATACGTTTTTCCGCAGGGCGCATCGCTCACCCAAAACTGGGTGGATCAGATCAACGCCAACGCCGCCGACCGCCCAACCATCGTCACCAATTTTTATCCGACAGAATACGCTTCACTGCCCCATCGCTTCCTCCCCATCCTCACCGCATTGCCCGCATGGCAAGCCGCCACCGACCCCCTCACCGATCCGATCCCCGCCGCGCCCACTCACGAGGGTGGTTGGGCCTTTCTCAGCGGCGGCCCCATTTCACAGAGCCCGCTCACACAAAACGAATCCTTCACCGTCCAAATCTTTTGGCAAGCGCCCGAGTCACCCACCGATATTAACTTCTTCGTGCAGCTCATCGGCCCCGATGGATTGCTCTACGGCCAAGCCGACGTGTTCCACCCGGCGGGCAAACTCACGCCGCATGAAATCATTTCAGATCGACTCGCCCTCGCCGTCAACGCCGATGCGCCCCTCGCCGACGGCTACTCGCTGGTCACCGGCGCGTATCTCCCCGATGGCCGCCGCCTCGCCCCCGACTTCACCGAGATCGCCGCACTCGCCGTCATCCCCTCGACCTCGGCTCCCTCCACCCTCCACCCTTCACTTCTCCCCAACCTCATCGCCGGATACGATTACGATCTCTCCATTCCCGACTCTCCCCGCCTCTACCTCCACTGGCGACTCGATGGGCAATCGCACAACCTCACCCTCGCCGATTCAACCGGCGCATTCACCCAGCCCATCGCCCTCCCGCCTCTCACCGGTTATATCACCACCTCTCACGACCTCCCTCCCGGCTGGCAGACTACCACCCTCACCGCTGACGGCTTCTCATTCCGCATTCCGCATTCCGCATTCCGCATTACAGATCGCCGCCTCTCCTTCGGCCCGCTCACCCTCGTCGGCGCGGCCATCACCAAAGAAAGCGACGGCTCGTATCGGGTTGACCTCGACTGGATGGCGAACGAGCCGATCATCAATGATCACATCGTCAAAGTTGATCTCGTCGGCGAAAATTATTCGTGGCGCGATCAGTCGGACTCCGTCCCCGCGGGTGGCGCAATCCCCACCCTCAAATGGATCCCCGGCATCCTCATTCACGACCGCCACCGATTGAGAATGCTTCAGCCCACGCTTGCCGCTTTTCAACTCGCCGTGTACGATCACTTCACCCAACGCAACCTCCCCCTCCTCGATTCCCGCCTCGCCCTCCTCGGCCCCACTGTTCCCCTCGGCGTCGTTCAGCCATAACTTGCCATGCGCGCCGCCTTTCGTCATTCGTCATTCGTCATTCGCCATTTGCCTCTCCTCGCTCTCGCCCTTCTCGCCATCTACCCTATCCTCGCCTCCGGCCTCCCCACCACTGGCGACGGCCTAATTCACTACTATCGTTTCGCCGAACTCGATTGGCACATCCGCCATGGCGATCTCTACCCGCGCTGGTTCGACAACATGGGCTACGGTTTCGGAATGCCCGTGCTCAACTTTTACGCGCCGCTCTCTTATTACATCCCCCTCCTCTTCCGACTCTTCAACCTATCCCTCGCCACATCACTGCAACTCGGTTATGCCCTCGCCCTCGCCCTCGCCCTCCTCGGCGCGCACCAATGGGCCTCCGCCCTAACCACCCAACCACCGAACCACCGAACCACCCAACCACCCAGCCACCTAACTGCCCTCCTCGCCGCCGCCGCGTACGGTCTCGCCCCCTACTTCTACTTCAACATCTTTCATCGCGGCGCATACCCCGAGACATGGGCGCTCGCCCTCGCCCCATGGCTCCTCTGGTCAGCGCACAAACTCGCCGAACAGCCGACCGCTCTTCGCTCCTCCCTCTTCACCGTTCTCCTCTCCGCCCTCATCCTCACCCATACCCTCTCTGCCCTCATCTTCATCCCGATCATCTCCGTTTACCTCATCGCCCTTTCCATCACTCATAACCTTGTTGCCCGTCGTTTGTCGTTCACGGCGAAGCCGTCCTTTAGGATCGTTCATCGCTCATCGCTCATCGTTTATCCCTTCGCCCTCTCCGCCTTCTTCATCCTCCCCCTCGCCTTCGAGTCGCAGTTCATCCAACTCTCTCGCGCCTTCTCCACCGGCGATCTCGATTACCATCGCAACTTCCTCAAACTCGCCGCCCTCCTCTCCTCGCCCCCCAACTTCGATCCCCGCCTCGTCTTCAATGCCATACCCCCCAGCCTCGGTTGGCCGCAACTCCTGTTGGCGCTGTCAGCGGTTGGCGGTTGGCTGTTCGCCGCTCGCCGCAAATCACCGCTCGCCTCCCGCTCTCTCTTCATTGTTCATTGTTCATTGTTCATTCTTCTTTCCCTCCTCGCCCTCTCTATCACCGAGCCCCTCTGGAATCTTTTTCCCTTCGCCCGCTTCATCCAATTCCCATGGCGGCTCATCGGCCCCGCCTCCCTCTTCCTGGCCGCCCTCGCCAGCAATTCTCCAATCTCCAATCTCAACTCTCAAACATCAAAAACCCTCTTTCTCTCCGCCTCTATTGCCGCCTTCTTTTTCTTTTCCCTCCCTTGGACATATCACGCCGACTTCGCCCTCCACGCCCCACCCTCCACGCCCCACGCTCCAACCGACACCATCCGCTACGAAACCACCTCCGGCCAACTCGGCGCCGCCTCCACCGCCGAATACCTCCCCCGCTGGGTCGCCGCGATTCCCGATCCCAATACCCTCCTCCCACAATTCGCCGCCACCGAGACTCCCTCTCGACTCGCCCCGCTCCCCGAATCCGTTTCGCTCCACGCTTCACGCTTCACGCTTCACGCTCAAGAAATCATTTATGACTCCGCGTCCTCCTTCACCGCCGCCTTCAACCTCTTCTACTTTCCCGGCTGGGCGGCGACTCTCGACGGCGACCCGATCGGCATTCAACCCTCCTCGCCGCATGGGCTGATCACCGTTGCCCTGCCTGCCGGAACGCACACCCTGCGCCTCTCGCTCCAACCCACCGCGCCACAACGTATCGGCGTCCTTGTCTCCCTCGCCGCGCTGCTCATACTCATCCTTCGCCTCGTCCGCCGCCCCTCATCCACTGCTCACCGTTCACCGCCCGCCAATCGCCAATCACCAATCACCAATTACCAGCCACCGATCATTGTGTCATTGTTCATTGCCTCATTGCTCCTCGCCCGCGCCCTCTACTTCGACCGCGCCGAAACCATCTTCCACCACACCGACGTTATCCCCAATCCGCTCTCCGTCAACATCGAAGATCAACTCGAACTCCTCGGCTACGAATTTCCAAAAGGGACTCAATTCGCATCCGACTCCCAACTACCAATCACCCTCTACTGGCGGGCGCTCGCGCCGCTCACCACCGATTACTCCACCACCGTCCAACTCGCCGATCGCTTCGGCAACCGCTTCGGCCAATCCGACAGCCAGCATCCCAACGGCGTCCCCACCTCCCGCTGGGCGCTCAATCAATACGCTCGCGACTCGCACACACTCGTTCCCCTCATCGGCGCGCCCCCCGGCGTTTACAAATTACTGATCACCGTTTACGCCTCGCGCCCCCTCAGCATCCTTCAAGATTCTGCGCCCGCCGGAATCGAATATGAACTCGGCGCGGTGACCATCACTCGCGGCCAGCCCCAGCCGCCCGGCCCCCTCACGCTGACCGACTCTGATCTGGCAACCGACTCCGTTTCCGTCGGCGATCAGCTGGCCTTCACCCTCTTGTGGAACTCCGGCGACAAGCCCCTGCCCGTTCTCACCGCGCGAGTGTTGCTGGCCGACTCCGCCGATCAAACGATCTTCTCTGCCGACCTTCCTCCTTCCGGAGAAGATTACCCGACGAGCCAATGGGCGCTCAACGAACTCGTCCGCTTCCCATTCAGTGTCGGCCTCCCGCCCGATCTGCCCGGCGGAGCGGCGCGAGTCCGCATCCTTCTGCTCGACGCCAACGGCATGATCTGGGCCGGGCCATTCGACATCGGCATGATCACCATCGCCGTGCCGGAGCGCTCGTATATCATTCCGCCGATGCAGGTTCGAGTCGATCACGATTTTGCGAAAGCGATCCGTTTGCTGGGGTACGACCTTGCGCCCGACTCGATCACACTCTACTGGCAATCGCTCGCGCCAGTGGCGCAGAGGCTCACGGCCTTCGTGCATCGGCTCGACGACTCGGGCGCGTTCGTGGCCGGGCACGATGCCCCGCCGAGTCGGCCTGCCACCGGCTGGCTTCCCGGCGAAGTGGTGGCCGACTCGCATCCCATTTCTGCGGGCGAGCGTTTCGAAATTGGACTCTATGACCCAATGACAGGGGAAAGATTCGGTGAAGTTTTTGTAACACCCCGTTAATCTTCGCCGCCTATAATGGAGCGGGAGGGCGCGATGATCAAAAAACGCAAGATGACCAACAACAAATACAGGGTGACGTTTTCGATGCCTGCGCTGGAAGGCGTGACGCAGCTGCACCTTGTCGGCGAGTTCAACGATTGGAGCGAAACCGCCACGCCGATGCAGAAGGCCGACGACGGCTCGTGGAGCGCGAAACTGACTCTGGAAGGCAACCGCGAGTATCAGTATCGCTACCTCGCCGACAACGGCCAATGGCACAACGATTGGGCCGCCGATGCCTATGTGCGTAACGAATTCGGGGCCGATAATTCGGTTGTGAGTCTGATCGCGGGAGAATCGCCGAGAAAGAAAATCGCGGCGAGGAAGAAGCTGTTGCTGTAGCCGTCAGCGATCAGCAAAAGCACTTCACCGATGGCTGACTGCTGATCGCTGATCGCTACACTATCACCATTTGCTCGCGTTCCGGGCCGACGGAGACCATGCTGATTTTGAGCCCGGCGAGCGCCTCGATGCGGCTGAGGTAGTGGCGGGCCGCTTCCGGCAGATCGCTCAACGCGCGCGCGCCGCGCACATCTTCATCCCAACCCGGCGCGTCTTCGTAGATCGCTTCGAAGCCTTCGAGATGCGAAGGGCCGAGCGGTAGTTCGTTGAATTCTTTGCCCTCTTTGCGATAGCCCACACACAGCCGCACCCGACCCAACCCGGAGAGCACATCGAGTTTAGTGATGGCCAATTCGGTGAGGCCGTTGATGCGCGCCGAGTAGCGCAGCAGCACCAGATCGAGCCAGCCGCAGCGACGGGGCCGCCCGGTGGTGGTGCCGAATTCGTCCCACGGATTTTGGCCCGTGCCGCGCAGACACTCGGCCTCCGCGCCGAAGGTTTCGGTGGGGAAGGGGCCTTCGCCCACGCGAGTCTGAAAGGCTTTGGTCACGCCGATGATGCGGCCCGCAAATTGCGGCCCGACTCCCAGCCCGGTGAACGCGCCGCCGCTGACGGGCGACGAGCTGGTGACGTAGGGGTACGTGCCGTGATCAATATCGAGCAGGCCGCCCTGCGCGCCTTCGGCCAGCACCGTCATCCCCGCCTTCAACACTTGATGCAGATACATGCTTGTGTCGGCGATGTGAGGCGCGATGCGTTCGGCGTATGCGGCGAACTCGGCGGCGACCGCCTCCGCATCGAGCGGGGGCTGGCCATACACCCCTTGCAGAGAGGCGTTGGCTCGCGCGATGTGCGCCTTCACCGAGTCAGCGGCCACGCGCGCATCGGCCAATGACTCGGCGCGCAAACCGCGCCGCGCAACTTTATCGGTGTACGCCGGGCCGATGCCCCGCCCGGTGGTGCCGATCTTCCCGCGCCCCAACGCGGCCTCGCTGGCTTTGTCCAGCGCGATGTGCGCGGGCGTGATCAGATGCGCCGCATACGAAATCTTCACCCGCTCCGACGACACATTCACGCCGCGCGCCGCAAGTTTATCCATCTCCTCGATGAAGCGCTGAGGGTTGATCACCATGCCGTTGCCCAGCACGCCCACCACGCCCGGATGAATGAGCCCCGAGGGGAGCAAATGCAGTTTGAAGATTTCACTGCCGACGGTGACGGTGTGCCCGGCGTTGTCGCCGCCGGAATAGCGGGCGGTCACCGCCGCCCGCTCGGCCAGCCGATCGGTGATGCGGCCTTTGCCTTCGTCTCCCCACTGCGCGCCGATGATAATGTCGAGGGGCATCGTTTGAAACGATGAACGATGAGCGATGAATGATGAACGACGAATTCATCGTTCATCGTTCCGCCTTCATCGTTCCTCAATAGGCTCCATTCCCGAACAGCACGTGCGGGATCGTTCTCAGAATGATCGTCAAATCGAGCGAGAGCGACCAGTTTTCGATGTAGTAAATATCCAGCAAGCACATTTCGTCGAAGGTGAGATCGCTGCGGCCCGATATTTGCGGCAGGCCGGTGATGCCCTGCGGCGCGGACAGCCGCTCGCGCTGCCACGCTTCATACTTCTCCACTTCCGAAGGCAGAGCCGGGCGCGGCCCCACCAAACTCATTTCGCCGCGCAGAACGTTAATGAACTGCGGCAGTTCGTCGATGCTCGTGCGGCGGATGAAACGGCCCACCCGCGTGCGGCGCGGATCGTTTTTGATTTTAAACAGCGGGCCGCTGGCTTCGTTCATATCGCTCACTTCCGCCAGCGCTTCTTCCGCGCCCTGCTTCATCGAGCGAAACTTGATCACCTCGAACGGCTTGCGGTGCTGGCCGATGCGCCTCTGCCGGAAAAACACCGGGCCCGGCGAATCGAGTTTAATGGCGGCGGCCACCACGAGGAATAACGGCCACAACACGGCGAACAGAACTGCCGTTAGAACCACGTCCATCGCGCGCTTCGTCAATCGAGCCGAGCCGGGCAGGGTGTGTTCCTTCACGCCAATGAGCGGGATGCCGCCCAGATCGTCCACATCCACCCGGCTGAGGCTCAACTGAAAGATATCGGGCACCACGCGGGGGCGCACGCCCAATCGCTCGCATGCGCTCACCAGTCCCACAATTTTGCGCTGATACATCCATGGCAGGGTGACGAACACCTCATCCACGCGCTCGGTTTTGATGATCGACTCCACGCAATCCAATCCGCCGAGAGCGCGGAAGCGGCCAATATCGGTTGCGCCTTTCACCGGGTCGTCGTCCACGAAGCCGACGACCGAATAGCCGAGATCGGGGCGGGCGACCATCGTGCGCATCACCGTGCGCCCCACCTCGCCGGCCCCCACGATGAGCACGCGTTGGACGCCGACTCCGCGCTTCCGCAGCCGGGCCTCCACTTGCCGACGAACGGCCCGCGCCGCGCCGAGCAATAGCACAATGAGCACGCCGTCGTAAAAGAATAGAAGGCGCGAATAGGCCAGCGGCCTGAGCCCGAAGGTGATGGCGACGACGATGACGATGCTGATGAGCGCGGCGTTGCCCACGCGCACGATCTCGGAGATGAGCGAACTGCCGCGCCGGGCGGTGTATCCGCCGTTGGCGGCGAAGGCGGCAAGGAAGATGGCGGTGAGCGCAGAGAACAGACTGAAGTATGACGAGAGCGGGTTGTAAAAGCCCGGCTCCACACTGCGGAAGAGTTCGGCCTCGTAACGCAGATACCACGCCAGCGCCGAGGCCAGCAGAATGAGCAGCGCATCCAACGCGGGCGAGGCCCAGCGCAGCGCGTGTTTCATGCCGACAGCCCCAGTGCGTGAGCGTACACGTTGGCCGTGCGCCTCGCCGCATCGGCCCAACTGAACCGCGCGGCCTGCGCCGGGCCGCGCGCGGCGAGGTCGGATTGCAGGGAGGGGTCGCCGAGCAGGCGGGCCAATGTGTCGGCCAGCGCCGCAGAGTCGTCGGGCGGGACGAGGAGGCCGGCCTCACCGGCGGCTTCGGGCAGGGAGGAGGCGTTGGTGGTGATCGTCGGCGCCCCGCAGGCCATGGCTTCGATCACCGGCAGTCCGAATCCCTCATACGCCGAGGGATACACAAACACGTCCGCCGCCGAATACCACAGCGGCAGATCGTCATCGGGCAAGAAGCCGGGAAAGATCACCTCGCGGCTGAGGCGCAGTTCTTCGACGGTCTGAAAGACATCTTGATACATCCAGCCGCGGCCTCCGGCGCACACGAGTTTGATTCCGGCAGGGCGCACTTTGGCGTAAGCGCGGATGAGTGTGGAAAGATTTTTGCGCGGCTCGATGGTGCCGAGATAGAGGATGAATCGATCGGGCAGGCCGCGCGCTTCGCGGAACTCTTCGATGGCCTGCCGGCCGGGGCGTCGAAACTGCGGGTCGAGGCCGGAGTACACTACCTCCACTTTCTCTGCCGGGAGGCCATACACCGTCATCACATCTTCTTTGGTGTTCTGCGAGACGGCGATGACGCGGCTGGCTCGCCGCGTCGAAAGAGCGGTGAACAGTCGCAGGTAGGTTCGGTTGGCGAAGCGGAATCGTTCGGGGTTGCGGAGGAACGAAAGATCGTGCACGGTGACGACGGCGGGCTTGCGAGTGAGGATAGGTGAAACATAAGCCAGCCCGTGAAGCGCATGGCAGTGGCGAGCGACGGAGGGTTGAACGATTTGCTCCCAAAGGATTCGGATGAGCGAGCGCTCGGTGGCGAGGCTGGTGCGCTCCACTCGAAAAGACCGATCGGGCAGGGGCGCGGTTTCGCTGGTGAACACGGTGTACTCGAAGCGAGGGTCGGCGTCGGGAAGGTGCGCGAGGAGGCCGAGGATGTGCCGGTGGATTCCGGCGGAGCGGTACGAACGTTGGCCGGAGAGGAGCTGCGCGTTGAGGCCGACGCAATAGGTTTTGGTTGAGGCGGACTGCACGGAGGGGATTATACCGTGACAAGATGAAAGGATGACAAGATGACAGCATGGCACGATGACAGGATGCTCGAAGTGGTAGCCGATACAACCTGTCATCCTGTCACCCACTCATCGTGCCATCATGTTTCGATACACTTTCACTGTCTCATCGGCCACACGCTTTTGGGTGAACAGCGCCAGCATCCGCTCGCGGCCTTTGGCTCGCAGGTCGGCGCGGAGGGAGTCGCTCGATTGCAATTGGCGCAGGGCATCGGCGAGGGCGGGCGCGTTACCTTCGGGGACGATCAGCCCGGCATCGCCGATCACGTTCGGGATCTCACCGCAGGTGGAGCCGACGACAGGGACGCCGCAGGCCATCGCTTCGACGAGCACGCGGCCAAATTGCTCTTTCCAGTTCGGTTGAGTGATCGAAGGGAGAACGAGCGCGTCGATGGAGTGAAGGAAGTTTGGGAATTCGGTGGAGGGCATCCACGCGCGAACGCTGAGGCGGCTTCCCATGCCGCAATCGTTCGCGAGTTGGATCAAAGCCTCACGCCGGGGCCCACTGCCTACGAGAACGAGTCGAGCATGGTTGTCGAGTCCGGCAACGGCGCGAATCAAAATGTCCGCCCCTTTTTCGGGGACGAAGCGACCAGCGTAGGCGATGGTGAAACCCTCACCCCTTTCCCCTCTCCCAAAGGGAGAGGGGGACAGGGGGTGAGAGTACAAGTTTTCGTCCACGCCGAATTGCGGGATGACGGCGACCGGCCCGCGATAGCCTTTGGCCCGCCAAACTTTTTCGGAATCGTGATTGCCGCAGATGGCGTAATCGGCGCGGCGGAGAACGCGCGACTCGATGGCGTTGAAGGGAAAGGGGTAGCGGCGGTTGAGGTTCTGCCACGAGAAGAAGAGGGCGCGGGCGCTGTGCTTGCGCGCCAGCCGAAGCGCGTGCCACGTGGCGAGGTTATACGGCTCTTCGTCGATGTGGGCAATGTCGGGTTGCACTTCAGCGAAACGCTTGGCGAGTCGCGGGTAGAAGTGAAGATGAAAGTTCCCATTGAGCGCCATCGGCTCCACGACGAGTCGGTAGCCCTTCGTGTACGAGCGTTCCAGTTTGAGTGCGCCGCGCTCGTCGCGCCATTCGGGCGGCACGATCACCGTCAGTTCGACATCCTCGTGGGCGGCCATCTCTTCCAGCTTGCGCTGGTACGCGCCGACGACGCAGGCTTTGGAAATCATAAGCACACGCATGAGCAGGATTATAAAGTTCAAACTCCAAACTTCAAACTCCAAACTTCAAACTCCCAATTTGAGGTTTGAAGTTTGGAGTTTGTTGTTTTCGAGTCTATAATCCTCTGCAATTCACACCGGAGGAAACCCATGCCCAGCAAACTCGGCCCGCATTGTTTGAGACCCACGCGCTCGGCGCGCGAGATGATCGACGCCGGATGCCGGATCGTGAAATTAGTGGACGACTTTGGCCTTGCGCCGGAATTGGCGAGCAAACCCGGCCTGACCCTCATTGGCCGAGTGTATGCTCATGACCCGCGCACCGCCGAAGAGCAGCGCGGCGAGGACCCTGAAGCCGCCGCCCGCCGCTTCGTCGATTCGCAAAAGGAAAAGTATCGGCTCAATCCGGCCATCAAAATTTGGGAAGGGCACAACGAGCCGGTGTGGGGAAGCCGCGAGGATATGGAATGGTATGCGCGATTCGAAATCGCCCGGCTCAAAATTCTGGCCGACATGGGCCTGCGCGGAGTGATCGCCTGCTTTGCCACCGGCAGCCCGGGCGACATCGAACTGTGGAAGTGGTTCACCCCTGCCGTGCAGGCGGCCAAACAACAAAAGGGCATTCTGGGCCTGCACGAGTATTCCTCGCCGTGGGTGTGGTGGATGTCCGGCAAGTTTCAAATGAATCCCAACGAAGACGCCCGCGATGAAGGCTGGACGACTCTGCGCTACCGCAAAATCATGCGCAACTACCTCAAGCCCGCCGGATGCGACGACGTGCCCATCGCCATCACCGAGTTCGGCCTCGACCGAGTCAGCCCGGTGCCGCAGGGCGCCTCCACCGGCAACTGGCGCACCAACGCCGATTGGTGGGGACAGTGGGACGGCTCGCGCGATCCGATTGACTATTGGCGCGGCGGCGGGCGCGACGCCGAGCAGTATTACGCCGAACAAATGATCTGGTACGACAAAGAAATACGCAAAGACCCCAACGTGGTCGGCGCAACCATCTTCACCTTCGGATGGACAAACGATGCGTGGCGCGATTACGACATCGACGACACGCGAGTCGCCTCGCACCTCAACGATTACATCCGCCGTGAAGCTAACGTGGCCGATAAAGCCGCCGCCGCGCCGACCCCGCCCGTCACCCAACCAACGAACAACCAAATCACCCAACCACCCATCACCCCCCCCCAGCCCGTCATCATCGTCACCCCTCCGCCATCGGGGAGCGCCACCGTGGGCGGCAACCTCCTGCGCAACGCAAACTTTGACGAAGGTCACTATCGCTGGCACGGCGTTCCCGAAATCGTCATCCCCAACGAATGGGATTTCTGGCACGCCGTCCATACCACCCCGCGCCTCGAACGGCAAGATCAAAACTTCGACCCGCCCGAATGCGTGGTGTGGCAGATCGCCGGAGCGCCCGCCGAAGAACGCTCACTCTTTTTCCTCAGCGGCGACTACTGCCTCAAAATCTTCAAAGGCTGGGGCGTAATCTGGTGGCGGCTCTTCCAAACCGTCAACGGCCTCACGCCCGGTCAACGCTACCGTTTCACCGCGCCCATCTATCCTGATCTGGTGATGGCCTATGAAGAGGGCAAAGGCAAAGTCTTCGCTGATGACCCGTTGGCCGGAGAAGTTCGATTGAGCGCGAAGAGCGGCGGCAAAGAAGTGGAGACGGGCTGGCTCGACGGAGCGAAATTCCCCTTCGGCAAATACACTCACTTCACCCTCGACTTCGTCGCCCAGAACGCCTCGGCCGAAGTCTCGCTCGAATGTCGGGGACGGTGGGGATTGATCAACAACGGCTGGTTCTGCGACTCGATGAAACTGGAAGCCATCGGCGCGGCCTCAACCCTTCAACCCGCCGGGACGCCGACACCACCGCGCTCCGGCAACCTTCTGCAAAACCCCGACTTCAGCGGCGGCACATTCCAGCCCAACTCGGCCATCCGCAACATGGAAGCGCCCAACGGTTGGACGTTTTGGAACGCTACCGAGAACACGGCCAAAGTGGCCAAGCAAACCGAATCGTTCCGACCGCCGCGCGCCGGAGTGATCACCCCGGCCAACGCGCAGGCCGACGATAAAGATGGACTCGTCGGCGGCATCCCGCGCGCCTATCGAGTCGTGGGCAATTGGCGCGCAGTGTGGTTCAGCCTCAGCCAAAAAGTGAGCGGGCTTGCGCCGGGCAAACGTTATCGCTTCACCGCGCAGATGATGCCCGACCCGGTGGAAAAATACGCGCCGCCGAACAACGCCAAACAATTCGTGGCCGACCCCGACGGCGGCGAAGTGTGGCTTAAATCGCAGAGCAGTGGGCAGAAGACTGAAACGCACAAACGAGTCAACGCCGACTTCAAGCCCGGCGGCTACGTCGCTTTCACTCACGAGTTCACTGCCGCCGCCGCCGAAGCCACCGTCACCCTCGAAGTCCGCGCCCGCTACGCCCTGACGCAGAACGCATGGTACATCGCCGAGGCAAGGGTGGAGGCGGTGTAGTTGCGACATCCCAACGCTCGAAGGCATTCGAGATATTAAGATTGCTATGCCAACTATCTGCATCTTTGACGGCATCAAAATCCTGATGTATTATCGTGATCACCTGCCGCCGCACTTTCACGCCGAGCGCGCAGACGAAGCCGCCGAAATCGGGATCGACCCGATCATGATTTTGGAGGGCGAACTCGGGCGGGTCACTCGCGCAAAAGTGTTCGAGTGGGCGGCCATCCATCAGCCCGAGCTTCGCGCCAATTGGGAACTTGCCCGCGCTGGTTTACCGTTGCGACAAATCGAGCCGCTGGACTGAAGGGAATTGCTGCCATGATCATTCACATCACCGAAGTCAAGGTCGTTGGCCCGTATTCGCTCGATTTGGCATTCGACAATGGCCTGCGTAGGCGAGTCAATCTGCGCCGAGAATTGTATGGCCCGATCTTTGAGCCTCTGCGCGACCCGGCTTACTTTGCTCAAGTGTTCGTTGACCCGACCTCGCGCACGATCTCTTGGCCCAACGGCGCGGACTTCGCCCCAGACTTTCTGAGTCAGATGGAGCCAGAGGAAACCTCTGCGGAGACGATTGCCCAATAACCACTGCACGCCGCGCCCGCTACGCCCTGACGCAGAACGCATGGCACATCGCCGAAGCGAGAGTGGAAGCGATCTAGCGCATCGGAATGTTCTCACCGCAGAGACACAGAGAATGCAGAGAAAAATAGAATCTCTGTGGGCTCCGTGTCTCCGCGGTTAATGTCCTCCCTTCAATCATGATCACGATCAATCGCTCCCGCCTCCAAACTCTCCTCGCCCGCGAAAACGATCTCTTCACTCAGCAACATCCCAAATCGAAAGCCCTCTTCGAGCGCGCAACGGCCAGCCTGCTCAACGGCGTGCCCATGAATTGGATGGTGCGCTGGGCCGGGCCGTTCCCGGTGTTCGTCGACTCGGCATCGGGCGCGCACTTCACCGACGTGGACGGCAATCGTTATCTCGATCTGTGTCTCGGCGACACGGGGGCGATGACCGGCCACGCGCCGCCAGCCACAGTGGACGCCGTCACTGCGCAAGCGCGCAACGGCCTCACGTACATGCTCCCCACCGAAGATGCGATCTGGGTGGGCGAAGAACTCAAGCGCCGCTTCGGCTTGCCGTATTGGCAGATTGCGATGACCGCCACCGACGCCAATCGTTTTTCGATCCGGCTCGCGCGGCAGATCACCGGGCGCAAATTGATCCTCGTTTACAACTGGTGTTATCACGGCACGGTGGATGAAACTTTCGTCACGTTGAACGACGGCGTACCCGGCCCGCGCCCCGGCAACATCGGCCCGGCAGTGAACCCGGCGACGACGACGCGGGTGATCGAGTTCAACGACATCGCCGCCCTCGAAGCCGCGCTCGAACCGTGTGATGTGGCGTGCGTGCTGGCCGAACCGGCCATGACCAACATCGGCATCATCCACCCTGACCCCGGCTATCACGAGGCCCTGCGCGAGATCACCCGGCGCACCGGCACATTGCTCATCATCGACGAGACGCACACCATTTGCGCCGGGCCGGGCGGCTACACCCGCGCCCACACCCTCCAGCCCGATATGCTCACCATCGGCAAGCCCATCGCGGGCGGCTTCCCGGCGGCGGCCTACGGCTTCAGCGACTCGGTGGCCGAACGCATCCGCGCCAACGAAGATCGCGAAAACGCCGACGTGGGCGGCATCGGCGGCACGCTGTCGGCGAATGCGCTGGCTCTGGCCGCCATCCGCGCTACGCTCGGCAACGTCCTCACCGAGTCGGCTTACGAGAAAATGATCCCGCTCGCCGAGCGATTCGAATCAGGCGTGCAATCGGTGATTGACGAATTTCAACTGCCATGGATCGTCAAACGACTTGGATGTCGGGCCGAATACTGGTTTCGTCCCGCGCCCCCGCGCAACGGCGGAGAGGCGGCCGCCGCCGCCGATCCCGAACTCGACCGCTACATGCACCTCTTCGCTTTGAATCGCGGCATCCTCATGACCCCATTCCATAACATGGCCCTCATCGCCCCCGACACGACGGACGCCGACATTGATTGCCACACCAGCGTGTTCCGCGCCGCGGTCCAAACCTTGATCGATTGATTTCACCGCAGAGATCGCCGAGCACGCAGAGATTCAAATCACCTCCGCGATCTCTGCGCGCCCTGCGGTGATAAAATGTTGCCATGCCCTCGAAGCAACGCACCCCCAAACAGTTCCGCGAACGCGGCGTCGAGATACCGCTCGCGCCCATTTATGAAAAACTAGAACGCGACACGATCGACTCCATCGAGCCGCTGTGGAAGAAATACCCCAAAGCGTCAACGATGTGGGATTTGCTCGCCACTGATCCGGAGACTCGCGCCAACTTGGATATGGCGAACTACCTCACCGTGAGCAAGATGGCCTACAACGATCACGGCGAGACTCATGCGCGCATCGTGGCCGCCAACGGCTTGCTCATCTACGATTTGCTAGTCAGCGCGCGCATCGCCCCCGATGTGGCGCGTTCGGGCGCGGGCGACGAAGACGACGCTTGCGCGGTGATCGTGGCCGCCTGCTTTTTGCACGACATCGGCAATCAAGTGAACCGGCAGGGGCACGAACTGATGGGCGCAGTGATGGCCCGCCCCGTGCTCGACCGCCTCATGCCGCAGCTCTACCCCGATGTGGAGCGCCGGGTCGAACTGCGGGCGTTCATTCTGCACGCCATCCACTCGCACGACCTCAACCCGCCGCCGCTCACCTTCGAGGGCGCGGTGGTGGCCCTCGCCGACGGCACCGACGTGACCAAAGGCCGCGGACGCGCCTCGTTCGATCTCGGCAAAGTGGACATTCATTCCGTGTCGGCGCTGGCCATTGACGAAGTGAAGATCGCTCGCGGCGAAAAGCGCCCGGTGGAGATCATCGTGACGCTGAACAACTCGGCCGGCATCTTTCAGATCGAAGACACCCTCACCCGCCGGTTGCGGAACAGCCCCCTCGCCCCGCACGTCACCGTCGTCGCCGTCACCCACCCGGTGGAGGCCGACACCGACACGCGCATCCTCAAACGACTCTACTTCGAGAACGGCGAATTCCAGAATGAATAGCGTTCAGCCGCTGAGTGCTGATGGCTGAACGCTGAACGCTTCCATGTTTGAAATCCTCTTCCTCGGCACCTCGGCCTCCGCGCCCTCCGTTCATCGCGGACTCTCGTCGCAAGTGATCATGCACAACGAGCACCGGTTCCTCGTGGATTGCGGCGAAGGCACCCAGCGGCAGATTCTCCAAAGTGGGGTGGGCTTCAAACGCCTCAACCGAATCCTGCTCACGCACGGGCATCTCGATCACATTCTCGGCCTCGCCGGATTGCTATCCACCTTCATGCGCTGGGAGACGATTGACTATCTGCAAATCTATGCTGGCAAGTCGGCGCTGGAACGCGTGCGCGATCTGTTGCACAACATCGTTCTGCGCGGAGCCAAAGCGCCCATGCCCATCGAGTTTGTGGAACTGAAGCCCGGCCTGCTTTTCGACGAAGACGACTTCACCGTCACCGCCTTCCCCGTTCAGCATCGCGGCTCCGATTGCTACGGCTTCGCCTTCGAGGAAAAATCGCGCCGCCCGTTTCTCAACGATCGGGCCACGGAACTCGGCGTCCCTTTCGGCCCGGAGCGCAAACAGCTCGTTGGCGGCGGCTCGATCACGCTGGCTGATGGCCGCATCATTCACCCCGACGATGTGTTGGGCGAGACTCAGCGCGGTGTCAAGTTTGTCTTCATTGCCGACGCGGGGCGCACACACGATCTGTTGAGTGTGTGCCGCGACGCGGATGCGATGGTGATCGAGGCCACTTACCTCGACATGGAAGCCGACATGGCTCGCCAGTTTGGGCATCTCACTGCCAAACAAGCGGCCACGCTCGCTCGCGATGCCGGGGTGGGACACCTCTACCTGACCCATATCTCGCGGCGCTATCGTGAGCGCGATGTGATTGACGAAGCCCGCGCCGTGTTCCCCAACACCACCGTCGTGCGTGACTTCGACCATCACACTATTTCACGACAAAAGTAGGCGCAATCGCGGGCAAGTTGCTATTCGATACATTTGCCTATTTACCCCTCGCCAAAAACAGCGTAAAGTGTTCGCATGGCGCGACGGATATTGTTGGTGGACGATGAACCGGAAATGCTCATTTTGCTGGAACTGACTCTGAGCATTGCGGGATACGAGATCGCCAAAACTGACAAGGGAACGAAGACCTGCGATCTCATTGCCGAGTTTGATCCTCACATCGTCATTCTCGACCTCATGATGCCCGACCTCTCTGGCATCGAAGTTCTGCGCGGCATCAAACAGCGTTTTGCCAACCCGCCGGAAGTGATCATCCTCTCGGCGCGCACCGGCTTCAGCGATATTGTGGCCGGCAGAGAGGCAGGCGCATTCACTTACATTTTCAAGCCAGTGACGCGGGGCAAACTGTTGGATGCCATCGAGTCGGCGATGATATACCGCTCACAGCAAGAGCAGAATGGCAAATGAAAGACGCTCCCACGGGAGCGTCTTTTCGTTCGACCCGGTCACCAACCTTTGCTCTTCAGCAGCCTTTCGATTCGCTCGCACACCGACTCGGCCACTTCGGCTTTGCTCATCAGCGGCAGTTCGCTTGCGCCCCCGCCCGCATCCACAATCGTCACCCGGTTCGTGTCCACAAAAAAACCGGCGTCGGCCGCCGACACATCGTTGGCGACAATGAGAGAGAGTTTCTTCTTGAAAACTTTCTCGCGCGCATTCTCGATCAAGCTTTGAGTCTCGGCGGCGAAGCCCACCGTGAGAGTCGGCTTCCCCGTGCGCTCTTTCTGCTCGGCCACCGCCATCAAAATATCCACCGTCTTCGTCAATCGCAAATCGTAGCCGTTCGACGCGCCGCGTTTGATCTTCTGCTCCGATTCGCTTTCGGGCTTAAAGTCGGCCACCGCCGCAGCCATGATCAGCGCATCGGCGTCGGCGCACGCTTTCAGCACCGCCTCGGCCATCTCGGCCGCGCTGCGCACATTCACCGCCACTGCGCCCACCACCGGCGGCAGGCTGTTCGGCCCGGCGATCAATGTGACCTCTGCGCCGCGATCCAGCGCCGCTTGCGCGATGGCATACCCCTGCTTGCCCGATGAATGATTCGAGATGAAGCGCACCGGGTCGAGCGCCTCTTGCGTTCCCCCGGCGGTGACGACGACTCTGCGCCCGGCCAGCGGGCCGCCTCGGCCCAACGCCAACCGGATGTGCCCCAGCAGTTCATTCGGCTCCACCATCCGGCCTTTGCCCATCAGCCCGCTCGCCATTCGGCCCTCCGCCGGCCCGATCACTGTCACGTCTCTTTCGATCAGCGTTCGCAGATTCGCTTGCGTGGCCGAATGCTCGAACATGCCGCCATCCATTGCCGGCGCGACGAGGATGGGGCATCGCGCCGCCAGCGCGGTGAGCGTGAGCAGATCGTTCGCCAGCCCGTGCGCCATTTTGGCGATGGCGTCAGCAGTGGCTGGAGCGATCACCAGCAGTTCTGCCGACTCGCCCAGCCCAACGTGAATCACGTGCGCGTCGTCGCCCCACAGATCGGTGTGCGCCTTGCGCCCGGTGACGGATTGAAAGGTGAGGGGCGCGATGAATTTCGTGGCCGACTCGGTGAGGATGACATCGACGTGCGCTCCGGCCTGCGCGAGTTTGCTGGCAAGGTCGGCGGCTTTGTAGGCGGCAATGGAGCCGGTAACGCCGAGCAGGAGTCGTTTGCCGCGAAGAATGGGGGCGGGGGTCATGTCGTAATGAGAAGAGCGTGGAGGGTGAGGCGTGGGGCGTGAAGCGAATCTATCGGGTTTCGCCCCACACCCGACGCTTCACGCATTACGCTTCACGCCTTTCGCCAACAGCGCCAGCCCGCCGCCAACTTTTTCCACGCACTCGAACTGAGTGAGCCCGGCGGCGGCGAACAATGCGCGCGCATCATCGGCGCTGAGGCGGCGATGCGATTCGGCGGCGCGCGCCCAATTGACGAGCGACACGCGGGCCACGCCGTCGAGTTGGCGCTCATCGGCCAGCGACTCGGCGGCGGCGAGAGTGAGGTTCGGCGAAGGGTTGAGCATGACGACAATGCCGCCCGGTTTGATCACGCGGGCCATTTCGCGCAGGCCCACCGCCGGATCGTGAATGAGGAAAAGGACGTTGGTCGCCAACGCCGCATCGAACGATCCATCCTCGAAGCGCAGTTTTTGGACGTTGCCGATCTCGAAAGTGACGCCGCCGATTCCGGTGGCGAGATACTGAGCGCGATCCACCATCAGCGGGTCGGCGTCAACGCCGATCACCGTGTGCCCGTCGCGCGCCAAGTGGCGGGCCAACGCGCCGGGGCCGCAACCCACATCGAGCGCGCGCGAATGCGGCGGCAGGGCGGCGAACCGGGCAAAGGATTGGAGAATGGCCTCCCAACCCGGAGTCGATTGCACTTGAGAGAAATAGTCGGCGAAGGATGGTTCACTGTTCATGGGTCGTTGTTCATTTCGTAAACGATTCTCAATCCGTCCAACGTGAGCCACGGGGCGATGATTTGAATCACGTCGGTTTCTTTGGCGATGAGTTCGGCCAGCCCGCCGGTGCCGATCACTTTCATGTTGGGACCGAGTTCGGCGCGGAAGCGGGCAACCATTCCTTCGACCAGCCCGACATAGCCGAACAGCAATCCGGATTGCATCGAGTGGACGGTGTTGCGCCCGATGGCCGTGGGCGGTCGGGCGAGATCGACGCGGGGAAGTTTGGAGGCGCGGTGGAAGAGGGCGTCGGCGGCGATGCCGATGCCGGGCGCGATGGCCCCGCCGAGGTATTCGCCCGTTTCGGAAATGGCGTCGAACGTGGTGGCGGTGCCAAAATCCACACTGCACGCCGGGCCGCCGTAAAGTTTGCAGATCGCCGCCGCGTCCACGATCCGATCCGCGCCGACTTGTTTGGGATCATCGTAGCGAACGCGCACGCCGGTTTTGACTCCGGCTTCGACGACGAGCGGGTCGCATTGGAGATACTGTTTGCACACTTGCGCCCACGTTCCGGTGAGCGGCGGCACGACGGAGGCCATAGCGATGGCGGTCACGTCGCCGGATTGGAAGCCGCTGTGATTGAGCAGGCCGATGAGTTGGATGCCGTATTCGTCGGGCATGCGTTCGTGCACGGTGGCCAGCCGCCAGCGCGGCCCGAGCCGCTCGCCTTCGTAGAGGCCGAGCGTGATGTTGGTGTTGCCGATGTCGATGGCCAGAAGCATGATCAACTCCAAACTTCAAAGTCCAAACCTCAAATTGGGAGTTTGAAGTTTGGAGTTTGGTGTTTCTGTGAGAAGAAAGTTGTCAATCAATCTCGTGTTCCCAATCCTCACCGCCAATGATAACAGCGCGCCGCGTTCGACGGTTTGCAGTTCGGCCAATGTGTCGGGGTCGGCGGCGGAGACGTAATCGATTTGGGCCAGCGGCTCGACGGCGATGGCCGAGGCCATGATAGCGCGCAGTGAGTCGCCGCGGCGCTCGCCGCTGTCGTAAGCATGTTTTGCGGCGCAGAGGGCGCGATACAGCACGGCGGCGGTCTGCCGCTCTTGGGGGTTGAGGTATACGTTGCGGCTGCTCATCGCCAGCCCATCCGGTTCGCGCACGGTGGGGCAGACGACGATCTCCAGCGGGAAGTTGAGATCGGCGGCCATGCGTTTGACGACGACCACCTGCTGGGCATCTTTCTGCCCGAAGTAGGCGCGATGGGGCGTGAAGGCATTGAACAGTTTGGCGACGACGGTGGCGACTCCGCGAAAGTGGCCGGGGCGGCGTTCGCCCTCGAGGGGCCGCGCCACTTCTTCGACCGAAATGTAAGTTTGGTATCCGGGCGGATAGACGATGTCCGGTGTCGGCGTCCACACCAGATGGACGCCTTCGTTGTCGAGCAATTGCAGATCGCGTTCGAGGGAGTGGGGGTATTTGCTCAAGTCTTCGTTGGGATTGAACTGGGCCGGGTTCACGAAAATGCTCACGCCCACGTGATCGTTTTCGGCTTTGGCCCGGCGCACGAGCGAGAGATGCCCCTCGTGAAGCGCGCCCATGGTGGGCACGAGGCCGAGCGTGCCCGATAAGGTTTGGCGTTCGCGGCGAAGATCGGTGACGGCGGATACGGTTTTCATTATTGGCCGGCAGGATCGATCAGCACCAGCGTCCCCAGTCGAATCGTGTTATCCACAACCGCTTGGCCGCCGGCGTCCACGACGTTGAGGCGCGCGAGTGACGGCCATTCATACAGGCCGGTGTAAACGTCGTACTGGCCCGGCGGCAAATCGCTGGGTAGTTCATCCATCAAATCGACTCCGCTCGGCCAATCGGACACGGGGAAGCCGCCGCCGAAGGGTTGCTGATCGTTTGTGTAAACGGCCTGCCCATTGCCAATGAGGTGCAGGAATTGAATGGGGTCGCTGGCAAATGCGTTGCTCTTGCGCCACCAGAATTTGAGATCCAACTCTCCGCCGGAGGCGGCTTGATTGGGCAATGAATGTGCCCGCCGCCAGCATCAATCCCACCGAAGCATAAACTGCTTTGAATTGATCCAACCCTATCGCCACCGCGAGCGATTCGTGAAACATGAAGAAATCGTCCACGCCCAAGAAAAAGCAGACCGCGGCCAGCGCCCACCAATACGTCCGGTATCTCAACTTATAAGGCGCGCTATGAAAGCCAGCGAGTCCGGCGGCGACGCTCAGCGCAATCAACTGGGCCGAAGAAAAGAGGGTCCCGGCGTTCAGTTCACCGTGCGTATAGAAGAACCACCCCCAGAATGCTCCCATGTATATCCGCCACACATCGCATAGGCCCAGCGCCGCTTCAACGGAAACAAGCGTGAGGAATGCGCGCCGCGCAAACAACGGCAGGGATTTGGAGGCGAACATGGAATTGGCCGCAAAAAACATTACGAACACGATGGAGGCGGCCACCGTAAATTGGGCGGGAGACATCGGGGAATGGACTCCGGGTTCTCTTTGGGAAGTATGACGCCGAGTCGCTCAGGCCAATGTTGTTCTCAATGCGCGCACCAGCTTCCACAAAGTCTCGTTCACCGGCGCGTTCATTTTCACCGTCTGAGCCTCGCGCACGACAGCGCCATTAATGGCATCGATCTCCGTTGGCGCACCGCGCAGTATATCCTGAAACATTGAAGAGCGATTGGAGGCGGTGGCACGGGCTACTTCGCGGGCGCGCGCCGCCGCATCGGGGAACGGGAGAGCGATACCCTTTGCGGCGGCGACGGCGGCAACTTCGCGCGCGGCGGCATCCATCACCGCCAGCGCATCGGGCCGGTTGAGCAGTTCGCCGTTGGGCACGCGCAGAATCGCCGTGAGCGGATTGATGGCGGCGTTGATGGCCAGTTTGCCCCACACGAGCGATTGAAGATCAGAAGGCGGCGAGGAGTGAATGTCAAAATTGGCGGCGCGCAGAAGATCAAACAGCGGCCCGAGTCGCGGATGCTCGGCGATGTGTGTTACCCCGCGACCGCCCTCGCGCGCGTGGCCGGGGCCAATAAGTGTTGCGCCCTGCGTGGTCACTCCGAGCGCCGCGCGCTCTGCGCCCAACTCGGCGGCCAGCGTTTCGAAATTGCCCAGCCCATTTTGCAGGGTGAGGGCGACTCCATCGGGCGCGAGAAATGTTTTGATCTGACTCGCCGCCTTCGCCGTCTGCCACGCTTTGACCAGCACAATGGCGATACTCGCTCCGGCGCACTCAACGGGATTCGCGGTGGCGGCGACACGCACGGAGTCGGCGCCCGGCCCGGAGTCAACGTGGACGCCGTCTCGGTTGATCGCGGTGACGGCGTCCATCCACGAGCCAAGCATCGTGATCGGCGCGAGACGCCCCAGCCGTGCGGCGACCAGAGTCGCCATCGCGCCCGTGCCAACGACTGTGATCATGTTCCTGACAAGATGGCAGGGTGAGGGGATGACAAGATGATCAGGGTTGAAACGATCATCTTGCCATCGTGTCACCCATTCATCTTGTCAACGGGAGTTCCATCTCGCCTTCGAGTTCAGCCAGCAACGCTTGCCACTCATCGTCGGGCATCGGGTAAACGTGCGCCTCGGCCGGGAAGCGCCGCGCGATGACATCCGCTTTGTATTCGGCGAAGGCGCGCAGCATCTCGCCGTGCATGTCCGCATACTTCTTGACGAACTTCGGCGTGAAGCGGTCGAACAGCCCCAGCATATCGTGGCTCACCAGCACCTGCCCATCGCACCCGGCCCCCGCGCCGATGCCGATGGTGGGGATGCTGAGTTTGCGCGAGATCAGCTCGGCCACCCGGTCGGGAATGGCTTCGAGCACAACGGCAAAGCATCCGGCGTCTTCGAGAATGAGCGCATCGTCGATGAGGCGATGCGCGGCGCGCGCCGTGCGCCCCTGCGCTTTGTATCCGCCGAGTTTGTGAACCGATTGCGGCGTGAGTCCGATATGGCCGAGCGCCGGGATGCCAACGTTGACGATGGCCTCTGCGGTGGAGGCCGCCTCGCGGCCCCCTTCCAATTTCACTGCGTCCATCCCGCCTTCAGCCAAGAAGCGCCCCGCGTTGCGAACCGCTTCCTGCGTCGAAACCTGATACGACATGAAGGGCATATCGCCGATGAGCAGAGGCGCTTTCGCGCCGCGCGCCACCGCTTTGCAGTGATGAAGCATATCCTCCATCGTCACCGACAGCGTGTTCTCGTAGCCCAGCACAACCATGCCGAGCGAATCGCCCACCAGCAGGCAATCGATCCCGGCGCGGTCGGCGGCCAGCGCGGTGGCATAATCGTAAGCAGTGAGCACCGTGACCGGCTCGCCCTGCTCTTTGCGCTGGCGAAACGTAAGAGTGGTTATTTTCTTGCGATCAGAAGTGGGTTGGGCAGACATGGCTTTCTTCTCCTTTCGAGTAAGATGCCCGTTCGAGGATGGGTGGTTGAGTGTTGCTGTCGTCTCGTTCGCATGAAGCGATGCGAGCGACGCCCAAATTGTAGCACGAATAGATGCCTCTTGACTCTCCCCCTGCGGGAGGCTGTATAACAAGATCGATCCGCGGAGAACACACATGATCAGAATTGGAGACTTCTCAAAACTCAGTCAGGTAACGGTGAAGGCGCTCAGGCTTTACGATGAGAGAGGGTTGCTCAGGCCCGCTCGGGTTGACGACTTCACTGGCTACCGCTACTACTCGGCAGATCAACTGCCCCGACTCAACCGCATTCTCGCCCTCAAAGATTTGGGCTTCTCGCTGGAGCAGATCGCGCAGCTGCTGAAGGATGATCTGCTCGTTGAACAACTGCGCGGAATGCTCAAGATGAAGCGGGCCGAGATCGAACAGCGGCTCGAAGATGAGCAGGAGCGGTTGGCGCGAGTGGAAGCGCGGTTGAGGCAAATAGAAAGAGAGAACGAAATGTCCAACTATGAGATCGTCATCAAGAAAATCGAGCCGGTGCGGGTCGCCGCCGTCCGCGACACGATTCCCGCATACAGCCAGCAAGGCGGCCTGTGGAACGAACTTTACGCGCAAGTCGGCCAATACGGCGCCCAATTTGCCGGGCCGGCCCTCACCGTCTACTACGATGAAGAGTACAAGGAGCGCGATGTGGATGTCGAAGTGTGCCAGCCCATTCACGGCTCAACGCCTGCGCACGGGCGGGTGAAGGTGCACGATCTGCCCGGCGGCGCGATGGCGTCCGCGGTGCACAATGGAGCGTACAACCGCATCGGTCAGGCCTACGAAGCGATAACCCGCTGGGTCGAAGCCAACGGCTACAAGATCGCTGGCCCTATCCGCGAGCTATACCTGCGCGCCAGCCAGCCCGTTCGCCAAGACGACGAATCGTGCGTAACCGAGATCCAATTCCCGGTAGAGAAGGTGTGATTGCCCTGCAGGCTCTCCATGCAGTTTGGAAAGCCCGCATCGTGGAAGTGGGCAACAGCCTAAAAAGGATCAGGCCATGAGCAGAAGAATAAAGATCACACTCGGCGCCATCGCTATTGGAGTTGTTCTGATCGCCGCTGCCGCTGGCGTTCTCTGGTATGTGATGGGGCAGCCGTTGTACAAGCCGGGCATGGTGCGCGCCGGAGAAAACCTGAGTGCGCCGTTGGCCCCGCCGCCGCAGTCATCCAGCGAATCGCTCTGGATAGTGGAAAGCGGCATCCAATTGCATCATTGTCTGTAAATTGGGTTGAAACCCCTGCCTTTAGGCAGGCCGTTTTCAACCCCCCGCTGGGCTTCGGTTAGAATTCTGGCATGAGTTATCGAAAAACTTCCCATGCCGTCTATGACTTGAAGTATCACGTGGTCTGGATTACCAAGTATCGCAAACCAGTCTTGCGAGGCGCGATCGGCAAACGCCTGCGCGAATTGATTCGCCAGACGTGTGACTCGCTGGAGGTCTACATTGAGAAAGGCCACATCGCCACTGACCATATTCACCTGTTGGTCTCGGTTCCGCCGCAGATTTCGGTCAGCGACCTGATGCAGCGCTTGAAGGGTCGCAGTAGTCGGCGGATGCTGGATGAGTTTGGCGAACTGAAGAAACAGTTTTGGGGTCAGCATCTGTGGGCGCGGGGCTACTTTGCGGCCAGTTCGGGGAACGTGACCGATGAGATTATCCGGCAGCACATTGAGTCGCAAGGTGAAACATTCCTTCGGATGACAGCGATTTTCGGGTTGGCGAACTTTAGGCGCGTTTCACGCGCAGTTTGAAGCCACCCGCTTTAGTGGGTGGTCCGTTGACTTTGTCATTCCGCATCGCGGGTTGCGTCAACGGCTTGAACAACCGCAACCGACGAACGGACCCAAAGGTTCACCGAAAAAGTGGATTGAACGGACACCCGCGATGGCCGCCGGTCTCACCGACCACATTTGGACGATGGATGAGTTGTTGAGTTTTCGTGTGCCGCCCAAATCCATGTGGTGAAATCACTGAAATGTTCTCCGACCCGTTATAGGGACACTACCGTCACGCCGTTCATCCGGCAATTCTTCCGGAGATGCAAGTGTTCAACGCGCTGAGCGCCGGGAGTGATTCTGATGGACGAGCCGTGTTCGGCGCTCGATCCCATCGCCACGCTGAAGATCGAAGATTTGATGCGCGAGTTGAAAGAGCGTTACACGATCATCATCGTCACTCACAACATGCAGCAGGCCGCGCGCGTGTCCGATCTCACGGCCATGATGATGCTCACCGAAGATCGCAAGTCCGGAACGATCATCGAAGTGGGAGACACCCATGCCATGTTTACCCGGCCCAAAAACAAGCGAACGGAAGATTACGTGACCGATGCGTGAAGGTTATCGCTACCCAACAACCGATGGCCACCGACCTGCGCACCATCGTCGCCGCGATGAACATTGTGAGCGACATCGAACGCATGGCCGATCACGCCGCCGGGATCGCCAAAGTGGTGGTGAAAATGGGCGGCGAGCCGCTGTTGAAGCCGCTCATCGACATCCCGCGCATGGCCGACGAATGCCGGGTGATGATCACCCGCGCTCTCGACGCCTATGTTGCGCGGGACGCCGACTCGGCTCACGACGTTGCCGCCCGCGACGATGAGATCGACGAGCTGTATCAGCAGATATTCCGCGAACTGGTCACCTTCATGCTCGAAGATCCGCGCGCGGTGTCGCGCGCGCTGTATTTGCTGTTCGCCGCGCACAACCTCGAGCGCATCGGCGACCGGGCGGTGAACATTGCCGAGCGGGTGATCTTCCTCACCAGCGGGGAGATGAAGGAACTCAATGCCGGGCCATTCGCGCCCATGTAACTTTGCAACCCCACTGGCGCGCGCGCCGTATTCAAGGTAAAGTATCCGGCATGAGCGCGCAAACCCGCAATCGCATCCTCTTCACCGTTTACACGCTGTTCAGCGTCTGCGTTTTTGTGGCCGCGCTGGCCTATCCGCCCGTGCGCCCGCTGGCCCCTGCGCCCCTGCGCGACTGGCTCGGCGCGCAAACCTCCGCGCTCGTCAGTTCGTTCAATCTTCCCGCCGTGTTCGCCGGAAGGGTGACGATTGAAATCTCGTCGTCGAACACAAAAGAAGATTGGATGAACGCCGTCGCCGAGAAGTTCAACGCCGAACAGCACGCCATCGCTTCGGGCCAAATCATCGAAGTGAAAGTGGCGCACGTCACCTCGGGCGGATCGCAGAAGGCTATCCTCGACGGCAAGAGCACTCCCACCGTGTGGAGTCCGGGCGACCAGAGTTGGGTGGATGGCGCGAATGAAGTGTGGGTGGATCGAACCGGCCGCCCCCTCGTGCCCGATCTGTGCCCGCCCACCGTGCTGGCCCCCATCGGATTCTCCATGTGGAGGCCGATGGCCGAAACACTCGGCTGGCCCGATACCCCGATCAGTTGGGATGACATCGCCCGACTCTCCGCCGACCCCGAAGGCTGGGCGGCGCTCGGCCACCCCGAATGGGGCACGTTCAAGTTCGGCCATACCCATCCCGATTATTCCAACGTGGGCTTGCTGATGATGACCGCCCTCGCCTATTCCATCGAGGGCAAAACCAGCGGCCTCACCGCCGACGAAGTCTATTCCGCCGATGTCACCGAAGCCTTCGCGGCAGTTGAGCTCAACACCTATCACTACGGCGTCCAAAACCGGCCGCTCATGCAAGTGCTGGCCCAGCGCGGGCCGCAATACCTGCATGCCGTCACCAGCAGCGAAGCCGAAACGCTAAAGACCAACGCTGAATTCGCCGACACAATGCGCTTCCCGCTCGTCTTCATTTTCCCCGCCAAAGGCACGTATTGGAGCGAACAGCCCTATTGCCTCCTCGACGCTGATTGGGTGACGCCCGAGCAACGGGAAGCCGCCGCCATCTTCCGCGACTATTTGCTCGCGCCCGATCAACAATCGTTGGCGGTTGACAATTATGTGCGCCCCATCGATCAGAGCATTTCACTGCGCGCCCCGCTTTCGTTGGAGAACGGCGCCGATCCCCGTGTCACGCGCGACAGCGTGCCCGCCCTCGCAAGCCCCACTGCCGAAGTGGCCTCGGCGGTGAAAGACGTTTTCCATCAAACGAAAAGGAAGGCCACCGTGATGCTGGTGATCGACACCTCGGGAAGTATGGAAGGCGAGAAGATCAGAAACGCCATTACCAGTTCGGTGAACTTTGTGAAGCGGCTGCATCCCGACGACGAGATTTACGCCTTCGGATTCGGCTTTCCCGAATTTGTGGATTTGGGCGGCGGGCGCGCGGGTGACATCAGCGAAGGGCTGATCGACTCGCTCAACGGCATGTTCGCCAACGGCAACACGCCGCTGTACGATGCCGTGTGCGAGGCCACCAGCCGCATGAATCAACTGAAGGCCGACGACGAGGCCGATGGCGAGCGGCGGCTGTACGGCATCGTCCTGCTCTCCGATGGCGCCGACACCTCCAGCGCGCGTTCCGAGAATCAAATGTTCGATTGTTTGCCCAGCGGCGAAGACGCGGCCGGGATCAAAATCTTCACCATTGCCTACGGCGACGACGCCAACAAAGACGTGCTCCTGCGCATCGCCAACCGCACCAACGGCAAAAACTTTGCCGGAGACCCGGAGACCATCGAGAGCGTTTACAATTCCATCTCGGCAGAACAGTGATGCAGTTTGAGTTTGAGTTATCAACTCAAACTCAAACCCCCAACTCCAACTCTATGCGCTCACCATACCTCACGGCCCTCTTCAACCCGCTCAACATTGCTACGCTCATGCTCGCTGTCGCCGCCGGGTTGTGCGCCGCGTGGTGGCTCTTCCCCCTCGGGCTGATCGTTTGGGGGGTGATGGTGTACGGCATCGCCTCCGATCCTTCTCTGCGGCGGATGCAAATGATGCAGGCCCGCGCGCCGATGGCCCAACGCTTCCAACCGCTCTTCGACCGCATCGAGCGGGCGCAGGCTTCCATTTACAACACCGTCTCCGATTCGCACCGCCGTGTGCAGCCGATATTGGAGCCATTGCGCGACGAAGTAGATGCGCTGGTGGAGCGCGCATATCAACTGTGTCAGCGGATGACGGTGCTGGAAAACTACCGCTCGGTGCAGGCCGTCAACGACAACTCGCAAGCGGAACTCTTTCGCATTGACACCCAACTGGCCGAAGCCACCGACCCGCTGGTGAAACGCGAATACGAAGAGGCGCGGAGGGCAGTGCAAAAACGCATCGACGCTCTACAGGCCATCGGCACGCAATCGGCTCGTGTGGAAGCGCAGTTGTCGAGCATGATCGCCGCCCTGTCGGGTGTGCAAGCAGAGCTGGTGCGCCTGCACGCGCTGGGCCCCGAACTTGCCGGGCAGCTCGTGCCCGCGCAGCAGCGCGTCCTGCGCGAACTCTCCTCTCAACTCTCACAGTTCGAGCAGGAAGTTGCGCGGCTGTCGTTGTAGAGTCGGCGCCCCTTCAACGGCCTCGCCAATCCGGCGAGGCTGTTTTATTTTCCTCGCCGCCCCCGTTGTATAATCCCCCCGTTCCCCAACCACCCAACCACCTAACCACCTAACTACCTAACCAATGCTCTCTTCCCTCCGATTCTCTCGCATTGTCTTCATCGCCTCCTTCGCCGCCGCCGCAACAAACATTGCCTCATACGCTCTGTGGATCAACGCCGGAGTGACTCTCAGCATCAGCATTCGCGCCTCGCTCATGCTGGCCGCCGATCATCCCGGCCTGTGGGGCGTCGGCTATCTTTTGCAGGCATTCGCTTTCATTCTGTGGGCGCTCATCCCCTTTGCCATCGGCAACAAGTTTCGCGGCCTCGCGCCCGGCCTCAGCCAACTCGTTGTCGTCGTCGGCGGGTTTGGGTTTGCGTGGCGCGCGCTCACCGACTTTGCCCGCGCCGGAAGCATCGAATATCTTGGGCAAATGTACGCCTCGAACGATCCGTTGCTGCGCGCGCTGGCCGAACAAATGGCCGCGTGGACTCAGTTGTGGACGTTTGGCGCGGTGTGGGAATTCATGGGCAACGGACTCGCCTTCGGCGCCTTTCCGCTCATCGTCGGACTCTTGTTCGTTGCGGCGCGCAAACGCGCGCTCGGCTGGACCGTGGCCCTGCTCGGCGGGCTGTCCATGCTCAGTTTCGTCGGCACGGCGTTCTATTACATCTCCGGCATCCGCTCCGGCATCGATCTGATTCTCACTCCCGGCATCGTCGCCATCGCCGCCGCGCCGTTGTGGCTGGCGTTGTTCGCGTGGCTGGCCGATCGGGAATCGTGATTCATCGATTCGCCGCGAACGGTTCGCCGACTCTGTCACCTGTGGCGGGGTCATAGAGTCCGACCTCGAAACGCTCGCCAACTGCATACTGTCGAACGTCCGCGATGACCTCACCGGGTAGCCAACTGGTGGTGGGGCGGGGCGGCGGCGCATCCTGCCCGCCGACGAAGTTGCCCCCCTCGTCGAAAGTGTGAAGGAACACCGTGTAGCGCACCGCCACCGGCTGAAGCGATTGCCAATAGAGCGTGATTGCCTCCGACCCCACCTCGTAGCCCAACAACCGAATGACCCCGCCGAAATCGTGGTTCACGCGATGCGCCATCGGCGGAACGTCGAAAGAACGCTCCGGCACGGTGATGGTCACCTCTCCCAACGCGAACGTCTCTGATGCGGGCGAGCCATCGGCGCGAGAGAAGGTGAGCGCGAGCCGCGCCGGGCCTGCGGGCAAGTCGGGCGGCAAGTCGAGGCGGTGAGGATAACGAATCAATTCGTTGGCTGACCACAGCGACGACGGATAATCGGGGCCCGCAGGTGGGAACGATTGACTCAATAGCACATCGCCATGGGCCGATGTGAGGGTGACGGAGGCGGCCAATCCGTCAATTGGCTCGTTGCCCGATGACCACAGCAGGGTGAAGGGGAGCGGGTCACCCACAGAGAATGCGCCCCCCGCGATGTCGGAATCAATGAGCCGGAGCGGGCCCGGGGGCAGGGGCTGACCGCGCGAGAGAGTGACCGTGCCCAACTCGAACTCGACACCGGAAGGGACGCCGTCACTCATCACACTGAGGGGCGAGTCGGCATAGACGATGAGAAGCACTCGATACGCGCCGGGGGGCGTGCCGGGCAGAGCGGGGAGGAGATGAGCATCGCGGGCGTATTGGTCGGTGCGCCAGCGGGGGGTGGGGATGCCCGCGGGGTGTTGGTGGTCGGACTGGCCGAAGCGCTGGCCGAGGGGGTTGGCGAGTTGGATAGAGGTGTGATACTCGACGGTGAGAGGTGTGACGGCTTGCCAAAAGAGCGTGACGGGGAGCGATGAACCGGAAGAGAGAGACGTACCGCGTGGGAAATCGAAGCCGAGGAGGCGGAGATGGTTGCCGAAGTGGGTGGCGGAGGGGTTGGGGAGATGGTCGATGAGGGAGCGGTTGAAGGGCGACTGGATGAAGTCGAGAGCGATGCGAGTGATGAGCAGGCTGATGAGTAGGAGAGGGAAGGCGAGCGGGAGTGCGGGCGAGGGGAGGATAGGAGGATTGAAGGAGCGCGAGGCGAGAGGGAGGGGGATGAGTAGGGCCAGGAGGGCGACAATCGAGATGAGGGTGCCGACGATTTGAGGGGGGGTGGGCTGGAGGGAGAGGTGCAGGGTGTGCCGTCCGGGGGGGAGGGGGAGGGTGATGAGGCCGTGGGGCGATGACACGGTGATGGGCAGGGGCTCCCCATCCAGTCTCGCTTCCCAGCCCGGAAAGTAAAAGATGTTGTAGGTGGCTGTGAATGAGTCGAAGGACTCATAGGTGAGAGTATGAGCGGTGAGCGAAGTTCGTTCTTCGATGAGCGTGACATTGGAATCAAGCGGAGCGAGGCGCGAGGGGATGTCGCTCTTGGCGTAACGAGGCAGAGTCGTGTCCGGCGAGGGGAGTTCGGCTACCCAACGGGGCAAAAACTCCTGTAAGTTGGTTGTGCCCAGCCGAGTCGGGTGAGCGATTTCATCGCGGATAATGTCCGGCGGGCGAATGATATCCGGGAAGTGGTCGAACGGCGCGTGGAATGTCCAGGTGAGAGTAAAGAAAAAGATGGAGGCGACCGAAGCGAGCGCAACAAATCGATGGCGCGATGGTGCGGCGAAGAGGCTGATGCACGCCCCGCACAGCCAGGCAAGGAGAAGCATAGCCGGGCCAAGCAAACGAAACGGGAATTGTATTTGCTTCGCGATTGGCAGAACATTCCACAACGGCAGTGAGGCGCGCAGGTTCATGAAGATCAGCAAACTGGCGAGCAAAAGAAAGGCAATAGCGGCGGGCCGCCACTCGCGGCGCAAGCGGCGGAAGAAAATAGCAACGGTGGTCGCGAAGGCCAATGCCAGTTGCGGCCATGGCACACTGATGGGGCGGATGTTGACGACGTGGTGCGGGTCGAACGGCACGGGGGCAGAGAAAAGATCGGCGGCTGTGCCGAAGTTGGCGGCGTAATCGTAGGCGCTGGTGCGTTCAAGTTGAATGTTCGGCGACTCGGCGATGAAGGGGATCAAAAAGAATGCGGCGATGCCGACGGCTTGCGCGAAACTCCCGCCGAGGGGGATGAGCCTCTGCAATCTGTTTGCGCCGCGCTCTGCCGGGGCGATCAGCGCGCCGTAGAGGAGCAGGATAGGCGTGAGAAGGAGAGCCGAAAGGTTATGAGTGAGAAGGAAGGCGGCGCACATCAATGTGAAAGCGATACGCGCCGCGCGCGACGGCTGACGGATCAATCGCAGAGCCAGCCAGAAAAGCCAAGGGGCCAGCGCCAGGCCCCACATCTCCGGGTATGCGCTCCGATCCAAGATGCTGAAATATACGTACGGCGTGAGTGTGTAAGCCGCGCCGGCAACCATCCCGGCGGTGGGCGATTCGAATTGATCGCGCGCCCAAAGGAACATGCCGACGACAGCGACGGGCATGGAGAGGGCGAATCCCCACATGAACGCCAGCGGGAACGAGGGCACGAATGTGTGGACGGCAAGCAAAATGTAATATGACAGCGGCGCGTAAAAGTTGAGCACCGGAGCGCCGAAGCCGAAGTGAAGATCGGCGAACCAACGCGGAAAGAGATCGCCGTGCCGCATATGCCAATCGAGCAAAGCGAATCGGTAGAGATGATTGGGGCCGTCGGTGATGGCTTCGGCCTGTAGCGGCGGGCCGTAACGCAATAGCGGCCACGCGGCGATGAGCGAGAGCGCGGCGAGCGCGGCGAGGGTTGTAAGTCGGTTTCGCAGTGGCACAGGATGCTGAGAAGGAATGATGGCTTGATTATATCTGACTCGTCTGCCAAAATAGCCGCATGAAATTGATTCGCGGCGAGTTTGCGGTTCGCGCTATTGCCGGTGTGGCTGTGTTCGCCGTGTGCCTCTTGGTCGGCGGTGGGCACTTCCACACCATTGACGAAGTCTCGATGTTCGTCACCGCCGCCAATGTTGTCAATCGCGGCGAACTGCACACCAATCAATTGGGCTGGGCGCAGTGGGCCAACCGCCCCGGCGAAGAGCAAGGCTTGCTCTCCGAAAGCGGCGACCTTTATTCCAAAAAGAGTCCGGCTGTGATCGCGCTCATGATTCCGCTGGCGGTCATTGGGCGGATCATCCCATCGCTCGGCATGATCGGCGGCGTGCTGTTGCTTGGGCCGATCCGCACGGCGCTCACCGCCGTGCTTCTGTTTTCCACAGCGCGCGATCTGGGATACAACCGCGCCATCGCCGCGCTCGCTACTGCCGCATTCGCGCTGGGCACAATGGCACTGCCGTATTCGCGGCTGGCCATGGGCGAGCCGGTGGCGAGTCTGGGGTTGGTGCTTTCGCTGTGGGCATGGCAAAAACCAACTCAACTGCACACCACCGTTCTCTGCGGCGCGGGACTCGCGCTCGCCATCGGCGCCAACGCCGTGTACGCCGGATTCGTTTTCATCTTTGCCATCGCCCTCATTCTGCCCCAATGGAAAAGCAAATCACTGCGCGAACACGCCTCTCAACTTTCGCTCTTCGCCTTGCCCATTGCCGCCATCGGCGCGGCGCTGGCTGCATATAACTTCGCTCGCTTCGGCAGTGTTCTGCAAACAGGCTATCACTTTGCAGCCGGGCAAGAGGGGTTCAGCACACCGCTGTGGTGGGGCGCTCTCGGCCTCACCATCAGCCCGGCGCGCGGATTGCTTTGGTACAGTCCGCCCGCACTCCTCACCCTCGTCGCATGGCCGCGCTTTCTCTTGCCCATCACCGCGCCGCTTCTCATTGTGTGCCTTCCACTTTTTGAATCCAAAACGATGCGTTCGCGCATTGGAGTCGGCGCAATTCTGTGCGCGGGCTTCGCCGTGCAAATCGTCGGCCTCGCAACCGATTTCAACATCTACGAGGGCGAACTCGAAAGCCAATTCCCGGTGGACAAATCGAAACCGCTTCTCTATCATCACGATCCGTCGTTGGTGTACGACGCGCGTCGGTCACCGATAGTCATCCATTTCCAACGAGTGGCGGCTTCCCGGCCGGACATCGCTTGGTGGCCGGGGGGCCGACAACCAACACCCATCCCCGAAATCCTGTCGACGATTCAGACTCAGCAGACTGCGGACGATGCCCTCGTGTATCTCGTCCCCGAAATCATCGACCCGTTGGTGGAAACCGCCAACCTGCCGCCGACCTTTGGCCTGCCGGTGAACGTGCGCCCCGACGATGCGCTCGCCAACCGACTCTTCGACCGCACGCGGCGCGACGCGATACGCGTGTGGATGATCACGTGGTACGGCGCGAGCGACCCCGGCAACTGGTACGAGGCGCGATTGCGAGAGCATTGGGCAAGCGTGAGCGAGCAAGCCCTCGACGGCTATCGCGTGATTCTGTTTGCGCGCCCGCCGATGGAGTCGGTCACAGTACCCGCAGACGCAACCTTCGGCTCTCTGCGATTGATCGCTTACGCGACTGACATTGACTCCGCAACGCTGTTCGTCGAATTGCATTGGGGCGCAACCGAGCTGCCTGCCGGAGATTACACCGCATTCGTTCACGTCGTCGGCGCGGATGGCGCATTGATCGCCGGGCAAGATCGCCAGCCGCTCGGCGGCTACCGGCGCACGAGCATGTGGCGACTCGGCGAAACCGTTGTGGATCGATTTGCGTTCGCGCTCGCGCCCGACCAACTCGACGACGCGCATGTCGAAGTCGGCTGGTATTCGTGGCCCTCACTGCAACGCCTGCCCCTCACCGACTCGTCGGGGAGCCGAGTCGAAACCGACAGCCTCACCCTTCCAATCAACCGTTAATCGTCAACCCTGTCATGCAAACCACAAACCCCTTTCGCCCGCTCGTCACCCTCATGGCAAAAACGCTCGGCTGGACTCCTTCGAGCTACTTCATGCTCAGCGTGTTCTTCATTCTGCTGTTTGTCATCGGCGTAGTGTGGTGGCCATTGGTGGAGGCCAACCTGGCCATCATCGACTGGAGCCAGCCGTTGTGGATCGAAATCATTCGCAAGATGGATTGGTTGCTGCTGTTCGACTTCGTAGTGATGACTCTGCTGATCATGGCTCGCGCCGATCTCAAATCCGATGCGCTCATTGTCGCCGTCGGCTTCGCGGGCGGCCTCGTCATCGAATCGTGGGGGACGCAGACTCACCTGTGGAACTATTTCACTCTCGAGCGCCCGCCGCTGTGGATTATTCCGGCGTGGCCCATCGCCAGCCTCTCCATTGATCGCCTCTACCGCTTCCTCGACCGACTCCGCATATTCAACATTCCGTATTCCGCATTCCGCATTCTCTATTGGCTTCTCTTCCTTTCCTTCTACGCCCTCATGCTTCGTTTCGTGTGGCCCACGCTCGACAAGTCGCTCACCCTCGCCGCGCTCGCCCTCTGCGCTCTGCTCATCCTCAGCCCCACCGATCACCGCGCCGCCGTGCTCACCTTCGTTGCCGGTTCGAGTCTCGGCTACTTTCTCGAACTGTGGGGCACCACTCGCGCTTGCTGGATCTATTACACCTTCGAGACTCCGCCGCTGTTCGCCGTGCTCGCACACGGCATGGCCGCCGTCGCCTTTTGGAGAGTGGTGTTGTTGACGAAGGCGTGGACGCAACGAATTGTGAATCCGCCTTCCACCTCTCGTTCATAATTCATTCACAATCTTTTCGCATACTCCTGTTCAATAAAGGAGAAAACGTCATGAACAGGAATATCATCGTTTCAATACTTGTGGCGCTTGCGCTGATTGCCGGCGTGGCCGGCGTCGGCGCGGTTGCCTTTCGAGCCGGAGTCACTTACGGCATTGCCCAGAGCGGCGAAGTGGCCGCCGCCATCGAAAACGGCAAACCGTTTGCCGACGGCATCCCCTATGGTTGAGGAATGGCACAAACGGATGCACGGCGAGACTCCGACTCCGCAATCCGACAATCCGCCACCGAGCAACGGGTAACGCTCACGAGGCCGCAACCGGGGGATGCGGCCTTTTCGATTCGACCGTTTGCGGTTAAACTCTCTGGCAATGAAAACCATTCTCGTCGTTGACGACGAGCCGCAGATCACCCAACTCGCTCGGGCTTACCTTGAGCAAGCGGGCTACCGTGTGCTCATTGCCCGCGACGGCAAAGCCGCGCTGGCCAATGTTCGCGCCGAGAAGCCCGACCTCATCGTGCTCGATCTCGGCCTGCCGGGATTGGACGGCCTCGACGTGACTCGCGCCGTGCGCAAAGAGTCGAACGTGCCCATTGTCATGCTCACTGCGCGCGGAGACGAAAGCGACAAACTGATCGGACTCGAACTCGGCGCGGACGATTACATCGTCAAACCGTTCAGCCCGAAAGAACTGGTGGCGCGTGTGCGCGCTGTCCTCCGCCGCGCCGAGTCCGGTTCCCAACCCAACGCCGAGATCATCCGCGCCGCTGACCTCACACTCGACACGGCGCGGTTGCGTGTGACAGCGGGCGGCGCGGCGGTGGAAGTGACGGCGACCGAGTTTCAACTCCTCGCCACCCTCGCCGCCCAGCCGCGCCGTATTTTCACTCGCGCCCAACTGCTCGACGCGGCACACGGAGTTGCCTTCGAGTCGTACGAGCGCGCGATAGACGCGCACATCAAAAACATCCGCCGCAAAATCGAACCCAACCCGCGCCAGCCCAAATACATCCTCACTGTGTATAGAGTGGGGTATATGTTTGCGGATGAGTAATTCTCCAATTCTCTGATCCTCTAATCTCAGAATTAGAGGATCAGAGAATTGGAGATTTGAGATCGATGCCCCCTCCCCATCGCCCCCCCTGGTGGCCCGCCAACGAACCCTGGCCCCCGGCCCGCCCGCCGTGGCGGCGCGGCTGGCGGAACGGCCATCGATTCTTTTTTTGGCGCGTCGCCGCCATGTTCGCGCTCATGACTCTCTTCATGATGAGCGGATGCGCGTTGGCGATGTGGCTGGCGCTCATCGGGTTCTCGAATCTACCTTCGGGGGCGATGCCCTTTTTGTTGTTCAGTGGATTCGTGATTGCGGTGGTAGGGATGATGCTCATCGGGCGCGCGTTCCGGCGCATCGCCGCGCCGATGGGCGATTTGATGGAGGCCGCCTCTCGCGTGGAACGCGGCGACTATTCGGCGCGAGTGATCGAGCGCGGCCCGCGCGAGGTGCGCGATCTCGCCCGCGCTTTCAACGCCATGGCCGGGCGTTTGCAAAAAGATGAGGAACAGCGGCGCAAGTTACTGGCCGATGTGACTCACGAATTGCGCACGCCGCTGACGGTGATGCAGGGAAACATCGAAGCTCTGCTCGACGGTGTGTACCCGCGCGACGATGATCACCTCGCGCCGATGCTCGAAGAGACGCGCGTCCTCTCGCGGCTCGTCGAAGACCTGCGCACGATGGCCCTCGCCGAGAGCGGCGCGTTGAAACTGCACCGCGAGCCCACCGATCTTGGCGTGCTGATCGAGGAAACGCTGGCCTCGTTCCACGCTCAAAGCGACTCGGCAGGGGTGGCGCTGGCCGCGCGCATCCCGAACGACGTTCCATTGATGGACATCGATCCCGTTCGCATCCGCGAGGTGTTGGCGAATCTACTTGCCAATGCTTTGCGGCACACGCCGCGCGGCGGCGCGGTGGAAGTAGCCGTTTCGATTGGCGGCCGCGCCGTGACTGTTTCGGTGGCGGACACCGGGATCGGCATTCCGCCGGAAGACTTGCCGCGTGTCTTCGACCGTTTTTACAAATCGGAGCAGAGTCGGGGGACGGGACTCGGGCTGGCGATTGCCAAAAATCTGGTGGCGGCGCACGGCGGGGAGATCGTGGCCGAGAGTCCGCCGGGCGGCGGCGCGACGATTCGATTTGCCCTGCCAATAGTATGAAACCCTCGGCATCGTTTGGTAAAATTTACGGCGCACACCCAAGGAGGAGAGTCATGTCACAAACAAAAAGCACCATCACTTGCGATCTCGAAGGCCGCATCGAGACGTACAATCAAGGCGCGGAAGAAATTTTCGGCTACCGGCCCGAGGAGGTCATCGGCAAGAAGCGCGTGTCGCTTTTTTCGCCGGGGCTGATCGTGCTGGGGCACGTCGGCGCGTGGCTGAAGACGGCGCGCGAGCAGGGCGAGTACGAAGGCCGCACAGTGTTTGTGGGCAAAGATGGCAAACCCTTCGCCGCTGAGATTCGAATCACGCCGACGTTCAGAGACGGGCAGCAGATCGGTTATTGCGGGGTGACGACGCCGCTGGATGCGCCAGCGGAAAGCGTGATGCCGGAAAGCAGCTTCATGACCCAAGTGTTTGCGTGGCTGGTGATCATGCGCCTGCCGTTCCTCACGGCGACTTTGGTGCCGGTGCTCATCGGCGCGGCGTGGGTGGCGGCCAAAGGACTCGCGTCGCCGTTCCCGTGGCTGCTGTTCGCGCTCACGATGGTGGGCGCGTGCGCTCTGCACGTTGCGGCCAACACATTCAACGATTACTTCGATTGGACGAGCGGCACAGACAAAGTGAACAACGCTTACTTCCAGCCCTATTCGGGCGGCAGCCGCTCAATGGAACTGGGCTTGATTTCCGAGCGAGGGATGCTGACCGTGGGGCTGGTGTCGCTGGCGATTGCCAGCGCGATGGGGCTGGTGGTGATGTCCCTCATCCGCCAACCGGCGCTCGTGCTGTTCGGCGCGGCGGGCGCGTTCTCGGCCTTCTTTTACACTGCGCCTCCTCTGCGATTGGCCGCGCGCAAAGGTTTGGGTGAGTTGTTCATCGGGCTGAACTTTGGGCCGTTGATCACGGCAGGCACGGTGATGGCGCTGACGGGGCGCGTGGCGTGGCAGGATTTTGTGATCGGCCTGCCGGTGGGACTCCTCACTACCGCCATTCTGTGGATCAACCAATTCCCCGATGAGGACTCGGATCGGGTGAGCGGCAAGCATAATTTGGTGGTGGTGCTGGGCAAAGAACGGGCGCGGTGGGGGTATGTGGCGCTGATGGCCGCCGCCTTCGGAATCGGCGCGGCGGGCGCGGTGATGGGCGTGTTCCCGTTGGGAGCGCTGGCAATTTTGGGCGGCCTGCCTTTGGCCGTCTCGGCTTCGCGCACCCTCTTCCGCCATTACGCCGATCGCGAATTGGTGTCGGCCAACGCCGCGACGATCAATCTGCAGCTTGTCGCCGGAATGCTGATGGCGGCGGGGATTCTTGCGAGCAAGTGGGCGGGGTAAAGATTCGGCTCGCTGATGGGGAAAATCAACCGCGCCGACTCAACCGAGTCGGCGAGATCGTTTTGCCGATTGACTCACCGTGCCGCAGTGAAATCGGCGAACGTTTTGCCTTGGAGAAAATCGGGAAAAGTGTAAATGCCGTTGAGTTGCAGAAAACATCTGCCGGGAAATTTGGCCCAGCCGCGAGAGAGGCCGATGCGCAGATAAACGTCTTTGCGCTTGAGCAGTTTGGTCAGGTCGGCGGCAATTTGTGGCGGGGTGCGCTCCTCGGTGCGTTGCGAAGAACAGAAATAGTTCCATGTAAGGTCGGTGATTTTCAGCCGATAGTATTGGTCTTCGCTGTCGAAGAACCCGAGTCGATAGTTCCATGCATTGTCTTCGCCCTGCTCGTAGAATACTTGACGGATCGCTTTGGGCCGAATGGCGCCAACCGAGCGCGGACCCTCGCCGTCGTTGACGTAGAAGCCGGGGTTGCGCTGAATGGGCTGCTCGAAGATTTCGGCCACGCTGCCGAAGCATGATCTGTCGAGTAGACGGCGTTTCTGTTCATCATTGAGCGCGCGCACGAACCGAACCGACGCGGGATCGTAAACATGATCCTCCGAATGCGGCGGTTTGGGGGTGTGCCGAATCAACTCAAACTCAACAGCCGCGAATGGAAAAATGATCGCTTTGCCGCCCGCTTTCAGCGCGCGCTCGGGGATGCCGGGCGGAGGCAGAACCGGGCGGATGCAATTCCCTTCGCCGTCGTATCCGGCGATGCACACTGCGCCGCGCTGCATCCGAGTCAGATCGGTGATGGCCAGCAGTTTCTTCATAGATGAAAGATTTCCACATTCGGCCAATGAGTTGCAATACGCTCGGCGACCAGTCGGCGGTGGCACTGTTCGGGCGTGGCTTCACTGCACAGCAGGCACGACGGCATCGATTCGAAGCGGGAGCGATCCAGCGAGTCGGGCATGCCGCGCTCATCCATCAACTGCTCAAACCGCATCACGTAACGCGGCCAGTCGCCGTCGGCGCGATAATCTTTGAGAATCTCTTTTGTTGGGGCGAGGAGGGGGAGATGGATATACTCGCAACGGTCAGCCAACTCCCGAAGCAAGTAGGGCAGATCATCCTGCTTGGCAAAACCGGAGAGCTGTCCGCCAGGATTGACGCGAATATCCACCAACCGCCGGACGCCATTCCGGTGCAACAACGTAAAGAATGACTCGGCTGTTTTCTGAGTGAAACCTATCGTGTAGAGTTTCATCGCGCCCCGCTAAAACAACGATGGCTGTTCTGCCTCTTCCTGTCTGTCCACCGAATCGAGAATAGATGCCGATCCAATGACATTGCCGTCGCCTCGGATGTGCCGAACATTCACGTCGGGGTGCTCCCGCATAATGTGCTTGGCAATGAGGTGATGTCGGTGGCATTGAGCCGGGTTCTCCTCACTGCACATGATCGCCGTCGTCTGCTCGTCCGCCATTTCAATCAAGCGCTGAACACCCTTGATAAACCATTCGCGCTTCATCACTTCGGAGTAATCCACCTCATGGAGGTAATCTGCGCCTTCAGGGGGCAGCGCCCGGCTCTTGTAACAGCTGGGGTCGGGGGGACGCCCGCCGAGAAACTTTCCGGCGAACGCGTATTGAATGCCGCGCTGGGACAATGCTTGCTCAACATTCTCTTTATTGAACTGCGGATTGTGGCGGCTGAAGGGCGCGGTGCGCACGTCCACCAATGTCATCACGCCGTTGTCCTCAAGCAGGCGTATGAACTTCTCGATTGAGTGATTGCTATGGCCAATGGTGAGAAGTTTCATGCGGGCATTGTAATCCAACAAGACCGAAACACACAACGCCAAAGACCGACGCGATCTTTGAAAACCGCGCCGGTCTCTCTTTGCGCCCTCACTGCTTCATTAAATTCCTCAGCACCGTTGGCAGGATGCCGCCGTTTCGGTAGTAATCCACATCCACCGGAGTATCGAGCCGGGCGATGGCGGTGAATTCCGTCCGCCGCCCATCCTCCGCCGTTGCCACCACTTTCAACTCTTGCCTCGGCTTGATACTGTCGCTGATGCCAAGAATGTCGAACTTCTCGCGCCCGGTGAGGCCGAGACTTTCGGCGTTCTGCCCTTCTTTGAATACCAGCGGCAACACACCCATGCCCACCAAATTCGAGCGATGGATGCGCTCGAATGATTCGGCGATGACGGCCTTCACTCCCAGCAACAGTGTGCCTTTGGCCGCCCAGTCGCGCGAGGAGCCAGTGCCGTACTCTTTCCCCGCGATCACGATCAGGGGCGTGCCCTCGGATTTGTAGCGCATGGCCGCATCGTAGATGCTCATCTTCTCTCCGGCGGGAGCGAGCGGACCGGTGGCGGCGAGATACGACGACCCGAAGTGCAGGGTGTTGCCGCCTTCTTCTCCGCCCAGCATCAGATTCTTGATGCGAATGTTGGCGAATGTGCCGCGTGTCATCACCCGATCGTTGCCGCGCCGCGTGCCGTATTGATTGAAGTCTTTGGGTTGCACGCCGTGCTCGATGAGATACTTGCCCGCCGGAGACTCTTTGGCGATGTTGCCCGCCGGTGAAATGTGATCGGTGGTGATGCTGTCGCCGAATAAACCCAGCACACGCGCGCCCCGTATCTCCTTCAATTCTCCAATCTCCAATCTCAACTCTTCAAAGAACGGCGGATTTTGAATATACGTTGACACTTCCTTCCAGCCGTAGATCTCGCCGCCGCTCACCGGGATCGCGTTCCAGTCCGGATTGCCATCGAAGACGTTGCCATAGGAGCGGGTGAACATTTCGGTATCGATGGAGGCCGCCGCCGTATCGGCCACTTCTTTCTGTGTCGGCCAAACGTCTTTGAGGTACACCGGCTTGCCGTCTTTGTCTGCGCCCAACGGTTCGCTCGTCAGATCAATGTCGGTGGTTCCGGCAAGGGCATAGGCCACCACCAACGGCGGCGAGGCGAGGAAGTTCGCCTTCACTTGCGGATGCACGCGCCCCTCAAAGTTGCGGTTGCCGCTGATGACCGCGCTGGCGACGATGTTGCTCTCGGTCACCGCTTTGCTCACGGCCTCCGGCAGTGGGCCGCTGTTGCCGATGCAGGTGGTGCAGCCGTAGGCGGCCACGTTGAATCCGAGTTGTTCGAGGTACGGCAGTGTGCCCGACTTCTTGAGATATTCGGTCACCACTTTCGATCCGGGAGCGAGGCTGGTTTTCACATACCGTTTGACCGCCAGCCCCTTCTCCACCGCTTTCTTTGCCACCAGCCCCGCGCCGATCATCACTGATGGATTGCTGGTGTTGGTGCAGGAAGTGATGGCGGCGATGATGACCGCGCCGTGTCCGATTGCCGATTGCTGATTGTTGATTGTTGATTGCTTGCCGAGTTCGCTTTCCGCCAGCCCGAAGCCGCGCTCTTTCACTGGCGCGGTGAGGGCTTTGCGGAAGGTGGCCTTGAGATCTTTCATCAGCACACGATCCTGCGGGCGCTTCGGCCCGGCCAGACTCGGCTCGACGGTCGAGAGATCGAGTTCGAGCGTGTCGGTGAAGGCGGGGTCGGGCGAGGAGTCGGCGCGGAAGAGGCCTTGTTCTTTGGCGTATCGTTCGAGCAGATCGGCGGAGGCCGTGCGCCCGGTGGTTCGCAAGTAGCGCAGAGTCTCATCGTCAGTGGGGAAGAAACCGCACGTCGCGCCGTATTCGGGGGCCATATTGGCCATCGTGGCCCGGTCGGCCAGCGACATGGACGAGAGACCGTTGCCGTAAAATTCGACGAACTTATCGACCACGCCTTTCTTGCGCAGCATTTGGGTGACGGTGAGAGTCAGATCGGTGGCGGTGACGCCGTCGCGGAGTTCGCCGTGTAGTTTGAATCCGATCACTTGCGGAGTGGTCATGTACAACGGTTGGCCGAGCATCACCGCTTCGGCTTCGATCCCGCCCACACCCCAGCCGAGCACGCCGAGCCCGTTGATCATTGTCGTGTGCGAGTCGGTGCCCACCAGCGTGTCGGGGAATAATACGCGGGCGCCGTTTTCGGGTTTGGAGAGCACGCCCTGGGCGAGGTATTCGAGGTTGACTTGATGCACGATGCCGGTGGCCGGAGGCACGACGCGCAAGTTATCGAAGGCTTGCGCGCCCCAGCGCAGGAATTGGTATCGCTCGCCGTTGCGCTCGAATTCGAGATGCGCGTTGCGAGCGAGAGCCAGCCCATCGCCGAAGTAATCGATCTGCACCGAGTGATCGATGACCAGATCGACGCGCACGAGTGGATTGATCTTCTTCGGATCGCCGCCGAGTCGTTTCACCGCGTCGCGCATCGCCGCCAGATCGACGACGCACGGCACGCCGGTAAAATCTTGCATGACGACACGGGCCGGGAGGAAGGGAAGTTCGCCTCCCCCTTGCCCCCCCTCTGTCCCCCCCGCACGCGGGGGGGACGTAAGGGGGGGAGCCCATTGCGCGAGCCGCCTCACATCATCTTCGGTGACGAGGTAATTGTCGCAGTTGCGGAGCGCGGCTTCGAGTAGAATCCGGATCGAAAAAGGGAGCCGGTCGAGTTGGGGCGCAACACGGTCGAGGCGATAAATGAAGTAGTCGCCCATCGCGGCGCGCGCAGAGAAGATATTGAGTTGTTTGGCAGACATGGGGATTATCCTTTCGAGCCACACAGGGGCCCTTGAGATATGAGTGGCGAGATTATAGCACTCATCGGAGATCGCTTGGCGTGACGAAATTCATTCTCATCGGCGTCGGCGGATTTGTCGGCGCATTGCTTCGCTATTACGTCAGCGGCTGGATTCAGCAAATGGCGAAGGATGTCGGTTTCCTGTGGGGCACGTTGATCGTCAACCTCAGCGGGTGCCTCGCCATCGGCCTCTTCTCGTATTTGGCCGACGCGCGCGGCGTGTTCACCGCCGAGTCTCGCGCCTTTGTTTTCATCGGCGTCATGGGCGCATACACAACCTTCTCGACTTTCGGCAACGAGACGATGGCGCTGTTCCGCGACGGCGAAAACGGGTTGGCGCTGGCGAATGCGGGCGCGCATGTGCTGTTGGGGTTGGGCGCGGTGTGGGCCGGGCGCGCGTTGGCAAATCTGATCTGGAGTTGAGGCAATGGTGCTACCCGAAGAAAGTTATCTTTTGCGAATCTTCATCGGCGACAGTGACCGGCACGAAGGGCGGCCCCTGTACGAGTGGATTGTGATGGAGGCTCGCCGGAGCGGGCTGGCCGGAGCCACCGTGTTGAGGGGCATGATGGGCTTCGGCGCGCACAGCCGCATCCACACGGCCAAGATCGAACGACTCTCGGATGATCTGCCCGTCGTCGTCGAAATCGTGGACGCGCGCGAGAAACTAGAAGCCTTCCTCGACGGAATCGACGGCGCGATTCACGAAGGCGTGGCGACGATGGAAAAAGCGCAAGTGAAGTTCTATCGAAGCGGGAAGAAGTGAATGACTCGCAAAATCAGCATGGCCGAGGGGTCAAAGGTTGCCGAACGCGCTTCCATCGAGATCGAGGCGTGGTTGCGCGAGTGGCCCGGCACGGTGAACGTGGAAAACGTGGAAGGCGACCCGGAGTATCAAGCCAAAGACATTGATTTGCTGTGGGCGACGGTCAGCCGTGATTACACCATCGAGATCAAAGCCGACCGCTGGCACGGCACGGGCAACTTTTTCTTCGAGACGATGAGCAACAAAGAGAAGGGCACGCCCGGCTGTTTTCTGTACACTGAAGCCGATTTTCTTTTCTACTATTTCACCGAGCCGCGCACGCTCTACATCCTGCCCATGCCTCGCGCCCGGCAGTGGTTTGAGGCGAACATCGAGCGGTTTGCCGAACGGGAGACGACCACGCCCGCTGGCAGTGAGCATTACACGACGGTGGGGCGGCTGGTGCCGATTGAGACAGTGCTGAAAGAGGTAAGAGGGGTGAAGGTGAAGCAGTTGTAATGACGGCGGGGTGGGAAGGTCGCAAGGATGTTGTACAAAACAGTCGAAGAGCAATTACGGTCGTCGTTGTACGCAACCCTTCTGTAACAAGATGGATGAATTGTATATTTTGTATCTTGCCAAACGGAGAACTCTCAGCTACACTGTAGCCACATTACCTTCAACATGAGGCCTGCCCCATGAACCAGATTTACCATCACTCGTGCGAAAATATGCGCGAGGTAAAAAATGACTCTGTTGCGTTGACTGTCACCTCGCCGCCGTACTGGAATGCGATAGATTACGATATTCATGCTTCGGACAAGAGTCAATACTACCGGACTCGGAATTATGCCAGCGGCTACTCAGAATACTCCGAGTATCTTTCGTGGTTGGAGAAGGTTTTTGGAGAAGTCCATCGCGTCACCGTGCCGGGCGGTTTCTGCGCAATCGTCATAGGAACAGTGTTATTGGACGGCGCACATCACCCCGTTCCATTCGACGTCACCTCTCGACTGTCCCAAAAGGGCTGGGTATTTCATCAAGACATTATTTGGCACAAATGCACGGCTGGCGTAAAGCGGGCGGGGGTCACTATCCAGAAGCCGTATCCTGGCTACTACTACCCCAACATCATGACCGAGTACATTCTGGTCTTTCGAAAGCCGGGAGCGCCCATTTACAAAGATCGTTCAGCAGAGGAGAAAGACGCGGCAGCCTATCCCATCAATCACCTATTTACGATGGACACCGCCAACAACATCTGGCATATAGCCCCGGTGCCTCCCGACGTGATTGACCACCCTTGTCCCTTCCCCGAGGAAATACCCTATCGCCTCGTTCAAATGTACTCTTACCCCGGCGATGTCGTTCTTGATCCGTTCGCGGGTTCGGGCCAAACGACTAAAGTAGCCAAACACCTTCACAGGAAATTTGTGGGGTACGAGACAATAGCAAAGTACGTGACGCTGGCAGAGAAGCGTCTCAAGGAGCCGCTCTCGATACGTCCCAAACAGTTGATCGCGACTTTCGAGAAAATCGCCTTTGACGAGCCTTCAGGAGCGGAAAGCAAAACCGAAGGCGCAGCCCGCAAAAACGGCAAGAAGCGCAGTGCTGAAGAACCCGCGCAAGGCCGCTTATTCGAGAGAAGAGCTATTTATACGAAGACAAAATCTTGAATTCCGGGCGGCTCAGAATTTCCGATGCGATGAGCGCGCTCGCCACCTTTGTCTTTACCAAATCGCCGGACTTGTGAGGAATAGCGAGCGATATAAAGTAATGAGGCTGTTTCTTTCGCAGTGAGTTAAGCGGCCCCCATTGCAGAACGAGGGCGTCGCCGCTCGACTTGGTTGCATTGGGCAACAAATCAGGATCAGCGTAGACAATACCGATTCCCGACAATACGAACAGCGTCGCCTCGTTCCAACCCCGCTTGTCAGCACTACCCAGCGAATTAATCAATCTGATCTGTCCCTTTTTCTCCGCGAATACACCCTTCACGGAAAATCCGTCGCAGCCGGGCAGTTGAATATCAATCCGGCGGTTTACTGCTCCAGTGTTTTTTGCGGGGAACCTCAATGCCCGAAAAGCGGCGCCCAAGATGTATTCGCTCACCCCGCCGACAACAAACCTGTTTTCGTAAACAGTCGTGTTGTACTCGTCCAACAGCAGGCCAAAGGCTCGCTCGATCTCCAGCCTGACATCTGGCGTGCTATCCATCTTCTCTTTGAGTGAAAAGAAAATCTGTCTTTGCTGTTCGAAGTGGCTTTTGGGCACAATACCGTCCTCCATGCTTGCGTCGCGAGTTCCCGCTATCGGTTGTAGATTATAATTCCATTCGTGCCCCTCACCCTCGCCGAAGTCCAACATATTGCCGAGCTGGCGCGGCTCGAACTTGCCGAAGAAGAACTGACTCATTTCCGCGAGCAATTGTCGTCGGTGCTCGATTACGCGGCGCAGCTGCGCGCGGTGGACACCTCGGCTATTCCGCCCACGGCCACCGTCCTGCCGCTTCGCACCGTTCTGCGCGAAGATGCGGCCCAGCCCTCACTGCCGCGCGAGGCGCTGTTGGCGAACGCCGCCGAATCGGAAGCGGGGTGCTTCAAAGTGCCTCCAGTGCTGGATTGAAAATCTGCTGACCACCGATCACCGATCACTGACTACTGACCACTGGCTACTCTTTGGAACTCCACACCCTCACCCTCACCGAAGCCGCCGCGAAATTGCACAGCGGCGAAGTCACCAGCGTGGCGCTCACCGAAGCCATGCTCCAACGCATCGAAGCGCATAACCCGGCGCTCAACGCTTTCCTCAGCGTGACCGCCGACGCCGCGCTCGAATCGGCGAGGCAGGCCGATGCGCGGATCCGATCAGGGGCGGCGTCACCGTTGACGGGTGTGCCCATCGCCCTCAAAGATGTCATCTGCGTGAAAGGCCTGCCCACCACCGCCGGGTCGCTCATCCTCAAAGGCTACCGCCCGCCATACAACGCCGCCGTCGTCGAAAAACTTTCGTCGGCGGGCGCAGTGATTCTCGGCAAGACAAACCTCGATGAATTTGCGATGGGCTCATCCACCGAGAACTCGGCCTACGGCCCGACCCGCAATCCGTGGGACATGAGCCGGGTGCCCGGCGGATCGTCGGGCGGGAGCGCGGCGGCGGTGGCGGCGCGTTTGGCGTTCGGCGCATTGGGCACCGACACCGGCGGCAGTGTTCGGCAGCCAGCGGCGCTGTGCGGAGTCGTCGGCCTCAAACCCTCGTATGGCCGCGTGTCGCGTTATGGATTGATCGCCTTCGGATCATCGCTCGATCAGATCGGAGTCTTCGGGCGCACGGCTGAAGATGCGGCGGTGCTGATCGAAACGATTGCCGGACACGATCCGCGCGACGGCACGAGCATGCCGACTCCGGTTCCGAACTATCGCGCCGTATTGAGCCGCCCTCTGCATGGACTCCGAGTCGGCTTGCCCAAAGAATACTTTGTGAGCGGTGTGCAGGCCGACGTGAGCGCGGGGGTGAACGCGGCGGTGAAGGTGTTGGAGAGTCTCGGCGCGACGGCGCGCGAAGTGACTCTGCCGCACACCGATCTCGCGCTCTCGACATACTACATCATTGCGCCCGCCGAGGCCTCGGCCAACTTGGCGCGGTTCGACGGGGTGCGGTTCGGCCCACGCGCCGAAGCCGACTCGATGTGGGATGAATATCGGCGCACTCGCGGCGCGGGCTTCGGCCCGGAAGTGAAACGGCGGATCATGCTCGGCGCGTATGCGCTCTCCACTGGCTACTACGATGCGTACTACTTGCAAGCGCAAAAGGTGCGCACGCTGATCAAAGCCGACTTCGATGCGGCGTTCAACGATGTGGATGTGATCGCCTGCCCCACTTCGCCGACGACCGCTTTCAAGATTGGCGAGAAGGTGGATGACCCGCTGGCGATGTATTTGGCCGACGTGTTCACCCTGCCCGGAAGTTTGGCGGGCATCGCCGGTCTCTCGGTCAATTGCGGCTTCGACGGCGATGGCCTGCCCATTGGCCTGCAACTGCTCGGCCCGGCCTTCACCGAAGAGCGATTACTGCGCGTAGCGCATCAATATCAGCAGGCCACCGAGTGGCATAAGAGACAGCCGCCAGCCTTTAGCCATTAGCCCGACACACAGACTCCGCTAATCGCTAATCGCTTATCGTTAGGAGCATTCATGAAAGTCGTCATCCCTCTCGCCGGGTTCGGCACACGATTGCGCCCGCACACCTTCACCAAACCCAAACCGCTGATCAATGTCGCCGGCAAGCCGGTGCTCGGCCACGTGCTCGATATGTTCAAGAGCCTCGACGTGGACGAATTCATTTTTATCGTCGGCTATTTGGGCGATCAGATCGAGCAGTACGTGGGCAAGCATTATCCTCACCTCAAGGCCTCGTATTTCGAGCAAAAGGAGTTGAACGGCCAATCCACCGCTGTCTATCTGGCGAAGGATCGGTTGAGCGGCCCAATGCTGATTGTCTTTGTGGACACGATTGTGGAAGCCGATCTCTCGGGGCTGGCGAATGAGAAGGCGGACGCGGTGGCGTGGGTGAAGCAGGTGGAAGACCCGCGCCGGTTTGGGGTGGCGATTGTGGGTTCGGACGGCTACGTGACGAAACTGATCGAGAAGCCGACGGATGTAAAAGATAATCTCGTGGTTGTCGGCTTTTATTATCTCAAAGACTCGCAGGCATTCATTCGCGCCATCGAGGAGCAACTGGCCAAAAACATCAAAACAAAGAACGAGTATTTTCTCGCCGACGCATTGCAGTTGATGCTCGACAGGGGCATGAAGATGCGCGTACAGCCGGTGGAGGTGTGGGAGGACTGCGGCAAGCCGGAAACGGTTCTGCACACCAATCGGTATTTGCTCGATCACGGCCACGACAACAGCGCCGACGTGAAGGCCGACGGCAACATCATCATCCCGCCGGTGCATATCGACCCCACTGCCAAACTCAGTCACTCGGTCATCGGCCCGCACGTGACCATTGCCGCCGGGTGCAAAGTGGAGAACTCCATTCTGCGAGACTCGATCATTGACGAAGGCGCGACGATTCAGAATGCGATGCTGGCGCAGTCGCTCATCGGCAAAGATGCCCGCGTGGGCGGAAAGTTCCGCACCTTCAATGTGGGCGATTCGAGCGAGGTGGGTTTCGAGTAAGCTGTTAGCGCTCAGCGATCAGCGGGTTGCTGGCGTTGCGCTGAGGGCTAATTGCTGATCGTTGATGGCTGAAATCGTTAAATGCCACTCCGGGCACGAATATGCCGAGCGCCCCACCGCGCTGTTTTGGGAAGAGGCATGGCTGGAGATCGAGGCGGTCGAAAAGCAGTGGCGTATTCCCGGCGGCAAATGTTTTCGCGTGCGAACAACAAGCGGGCTTGTGTTCGAGTTGATGTACGGCGAGTTATACGATGAATGGAGAATCAATCCATCAGCGGATGAAACGGATTGAACGGATTTCGATTTGCATCCGATCCATCCGTTCAATCCGTTGACGACAAAGAGAGAAACCCATGCGCAAATTTGTCTCCCAACGAGTCGACTCTGTCCCTCCCTCCGGCATCCGCCGATTCTTCGACATTGCCGCGACGATGAAAAATGTGATCTCGCTCGGCATCGGCGAGCCGGACTTCGTGACGCCGGAACGAATCCTCAACGCCGGTGTGGCCTCGCTTCAGCGCGGCGAAACGCAGTACACATCCAACTCCGGCGTTCTGCAGTTGCGGCAGAGCATTGCCGCGCACCTCGCCAAACTTTACGGCGTGACATACGACCCCGAAGAGCTGCTGATCACCGTCGGCGTGTCGGAGGCGTTGTATCTCGCCCTCACCGCCGTGCTCGATCCGGGCGATGAAGTGATCGTGCCTCAGCCGTGCTTCGTGGCTTACACGCCCGAAGTGACGTTCGCCGGAGGGAATCCGGTGACTATTGGCACATCGGTCGAAAACGATTTTCAAGTGACGGCTTCCGAGATCGAGGCGGCCATCACGCCGAAGACCAAAGCCCTGCTCATCGGTTACCCCAACAATCCCACCGGGGCGGTCGTCACTCGCGAACGGCTGATCGAGATCGCGCAGGTGGCCGAGACATATGATCTGCTGGTGATCTCCGATGAGATTTATGATCGGCTTGTGTACGGCTTTGAGCATGTGTGCTTTGCTTCATTGCCGAAGATGCGCGAGCGCACAATCACATTGGGCGGCTTCTCGAAAGATTACGCGATGACCGGCTGGCGCATTGGGTATGCGGGCGGGCCGGCGGAGATTATCGGGGCGATGCGGAAGATACATCAGTACACGATCATGTCGGCGCCCACCACCGCGCAGATGGCCGCATTGGAGGCGGTGTCCACCGGAGAAGAATATGTTCAACAGATGGTGGGCGAATACAATCGGCGGCGGCAGTTGATCGTCGGCGGGTTGAATACGCTCGGGCTGGACTGCTTCGAGCCGCGCGGCGCGTTCTATGCCTTTCCGTCGGTGGCGCGCAGTGGGATGGGCGACAACGAATTTGCCGAGCGGCTTTTGCAGGAGGAGCAGGTGGCCGTCGTTCCGGGCCATGCTTTCGGCGAGAGCGGCAAAGGGTTTGTGCGCATGTGTTATGCGACGGCGCACGAAAAGATCGAAGAGGCGTTGAATCGAATGGAGCGATTCATGCGCCGCCACGGATGAAACGCACGATGGCCGTGTGAGACTCGGCACTAGCCACGCCGATTTGGGCGTGGAAAAATGAGGGCGCAACCCAAATCATAGGAGACTTATATGCCTGTCAACTATCTCAATGCGTTCGAAATGGCCCAGCATCAGTTCGATGCGATTGCGGCGAAAACCAATATCGATTCAGAAGTTCGAGAGGTGCTTCGTTATCCGGAGCGAGAATTCCGATTCCAAATCCCTGTCCGAATGGACAACGGCAAAATCAGAGTCTTCTTTGGCTTTCGCGTTCAGCACAACGACGCCCGCGGCCCGGCCAAAGGCGGCATTCGTTTTGCGGCGAACGAAACGCTCGACACGGTGCGGGCGCTGGCGATGTGGATGACGTGGAAAACGGCGGTGGCCGACATTCCGCTCGGCGGCGGCAAAGGCGGGGTGGTGGTCGATCCGTCCACGCTATCGGTTGGCGAGAAGGAGCGCTTGTGTCGGGGTTGGATCGATCAGGTGTGGCACGACATCGGCCCGCGCGTGGATGTGCCCGCGCCCGATGTGGGCACGACTCCGCAGATGATGGCTTGGATGATGGACGAGTATTCTAAACTTGCCGGGCACTACAGCCCCAGCGCCATCACCGGCAAACCGCTGGGCGTGGGCGGCTCGTTGGGCCGCACCGAAGCCACCGGCTACGGCGTGGTGGATTGCATCCGCGAAGCGATGAGACACTTGCGCCTCAAACCCGAAAACAGCACGGCGGCCATTCAAGGCTTTGGCAACGTGGCGCAGTATGCGGCTATCGCCTTCAAGAAGAATCTGGGCGGCAAAGTGATTTGCGTATCATGTTACGACGGCAACGACAAAGAGTCGCACACCTTCTCGCGCAAAGAGGGCATCGACGCCGAGTTCCTCCAAAGCATCACCGATCAATATGGCGCCATCGACAAAACCGAAGCCAAAGAGGCCGGATACGCCATTGAAGATGGCAACGCCTGGCTCGCCAAAAAAGTGGACGTGCTGATCCCGGCGGCATTGGAGGGGCAGATCACCGGCGACAACGCCCACAACATTGATCCGCAAGTGCGGATCATCGCCGAGGGCGCCAACGGCCCCACCACGCCCGAAGCCGACGCCGTGCTCATGCAGCGCGGCATCTTCAACATCCCCGACTTTCTGTGCAACTCCGGCGGCGTGATCTGTTCGTACTTCGAAGGCGTGCAGAACGATATGAACTACTATTGGGATCACGATGCCGTGCTTCGCCGCCTCGACCAGAAAATCACCAAAGCCTTTCACGGCGTATTGGAAACCGCCACTAAAAAAGACATGCACATGCGCGACGCCGCTTACACCATCGCCATTGGGCGCGTGGTGGAGGCGATGGAACTGCGCGGCTGGATATAGCGCGCCCCGGCCCCCTATGCCTTTCGAATCCGTCATCGGCCTCGAGGTCCACGCCGAGCTGCTCACGCAGTCCAAAATGTTCTGCGGCTGCGCCGTCGTCGATTCGACTACCGCCGAACCGAACCGGCATGTTTGCCCGGTGTGCACCGGCCAGCCGGGCGCGCTCCCCGTCGTCAACAAACGCGCCGTCGAATTCGCTATCCGAGTCGGCCTCGCGTTGAATTGCGCGGTGAACCGTGTCAGCGTCTTCGCCCGCAAAAACTATTTCTATCCCGATCTCCCGAAGGGCTATCAGATCTCACAATACGAACTGCCGCTCGCCTCGAACGGCTGGATTCTGATCGACACACCCGACGGCGCGAAAAAGATTCGCGTGCGCCGCGTGCATCTCGAAGAGGACACCGGCAAACTCACTCACGCCGACGGCTACTCCCTCGTTGACCTCAACCGCGCCGGAGTGCCTCTGCTCGAAATTGTCAGCGAGCCGGACTTGCGCTCGGTGGAGGACGTGAAAGCCTACGCCGCCAAACTGCGAACCATTCTGCGCTATCTCGGCGTGAACAACGGCGATATGGAAAAGGGCGTCATCCGGTTCGAGGCCAACGTGTCGGTGCGCGAAACGGGAACCGAGGCCCTCAACACCCGAACCGAGATCAAGAATCTCAATTCGTTCCGCGCGCTGGTCAACGCCAGCGCGTACGAGATTGCTCGGCAGATCAAAGTGTACGAACGCGGCGGCGCGGTGGCGCAAGAGACGCTGGGCTGGAATGAGGCAAGCGGAAAGACCGTGTCTCAGCGAAGCAAAGAGCACGCCCACGACTATCGCTATTTTCCGGAGCCGGACATTCCGCCGCTCGAACTCGATCCGGCATGGGTGGAAGAAATTCGCTCCAACCTCGCCGAACTGCCCGACGCGAAGCGCGAGCGGTTTCTCGCCTTCGGCCTCACGCCGTACGATGCGGGCGTGATGGTGGCCGAGAGCCATGTGGCCGACTATTTCGACGAGGCGGCCAAGTTCGCGCAGTCGTTGAAGATCGAGCCGAAGGCAGTGGCGAACTGGATCCTCTCGCAGTTGTTCGGGCTGTTGAACGAATCGGGGCAGGAGATCGATCAGTGCCGGGCGACGCCGGAGCGATTGGTTGGGCTGATCAAAATGGTGGCCGACGGCGTGATCAATATCAACACCGGCAAGAGTGTGCTGTCCGAGATGTTCGTCGGCGGGCAATCGGCGGAGGAGATTGTGCGAGCCAAAGGGCTGGCGCAGGTGAGCGACGAGAGCGCGATTGTGGCGGCCATTGAAAAAGCCATCGCCGATAACCCCGATCAACTCGCGGCCTATCTCGGCGGCAAAGAGACGCTGGCGAAATGGTTCTTCGGGCAGGTGATGAGGGCGATGGGCGGCAAGGCCAACCCGGCGGTGATTCAGAAAAAGCTGGATGAGAAGTTTGTGGAGTTGAAGCGGGGATAACGGGAGCGGCGGACAAAACAAAAGACGGAGGCTTCTGCGAGAGGCCTCCGTCTTTTTGTTCGAGTCGGCGTTACCACCAGGGGAGGAACGACGTTCGCGTGCGGGCGGTGATGCCTCCGTAGGTCACCAGCACGTCTATGGCCACAAAACTGCCCGCGTGGGTCTGCCCGCCGAGAAGGTTGAATTTGGTGATGCCGCGCGGGTCGGTGTTGGGCAGGGGGATGGTTTGATTGCCCGACGAATACTTGATGGTGATGGTGACGACTGCGCCATCGAGGGCGTTGTTGTGCTGATCTTTGACAACGACGAAAACGGTTTGCGGGCTCGCGCGGCCAGTGACTGGGGTGGACACCGAGGCGCGCACGTTGAGCCGGGTGACGACGCGCGGCTGGCCGGGCTGAGGCTTAGGATCCTTGAGAGAGGAGTCGAGGCCGAGCGCGTTGAAGGCGGGTTCGCCTACGAGCGTGAGCTGCACTTTTTGGCTGGCCGGTTTTTCGGAATGCCACTCCATCCGCCCGTTCTCGAAAGCCTGCACCATCCGATCCTTTTCGATGTAGATTTCGCTGATCGGGTAGCCGAAAACGTCAACGCCGCCGCGAGCGCGGAAGTAGTCGAGGAAAGCGTAGCACACCGCATGGCCGGTTTCCGAAAAGTAAGCGCAGTAGGGGTTGCCGGCGGCGGGTATTTGATCGGAGGAGATGGAGGGTTGAGTGTAACCGAGTTCGACGCCGAGTCGCCCGAGCTGCACTTGCGAGCCTTCCGGGTTCTCCGGATGCCATTCGAAGCGCGCATACTGGAAGTATTGCACGACCAGCCCGGTGCTTTCGTCTCTGAAGTCGTCGGTGATGGGGTAACCGAAAACGGCGAGGCCGCCGTGAGAATCGAAATACGCCAAGAGCGCTCCGCGCACCGTGTGGCCGGTGTCGTCAAAGTAGCGTTCCGTTTCGCTCTGCGCCGAAGCCGCGCCGACGGCGACAACGACTGCCACGATCGCCAATGTGAGCATCGCGGCTTGCAGTGTCGATTTTGAGTTGCTTTCCTGTTTCATGCGCCTCCCAACCCAACGCTTGCATTATAAGCGCAATGGCTTTGCGGCACAAGCGCCCCCTGAACTTTCCACAGATGTTTGTCGTGAATCTTATGCTGCTTGCCCCAGCCGAATGTTAGTGTAACTCTCGTATCGCCGCCGGTTGACGGCTCCGCGATCCACCGCCTTGCGCACGGCGCACCCGCTTTCGACGGTGTGCGTGCAGTCACTAAAGTTGCACTGATCCACAAATGGGCGAATGTCGGGGAAATAGCCATCCAATTCATAGGGGTCGATGTCGTGCAGAGCGAGGGCGCGAATTCCGGGGGTGTCGGCCACCCACCCGCCGCCGTCGAGGGGGATGAGTTCGGGATGCACGGTGGTGTGCCGTCCCTTTTGTGTTGCGCCGCTCACCGAACGCACGGCAATCCCCAAGCCCGGCTGAATGGCGTTGAGCAGCGATGATTTGCCCACGCCGCTGGGGCCGGCCAGCGCCGAGAGCCGCCCGGCCAACTGCGCTCGCAGTTCGGCCACCCCCGCGCCGGTGCGTGCGCTGGCGTAAATGACGGTGTATCCCAATGACTCGAAAATAGAAAATTGCGACTGCGCTTCTTCCGCCGAGACGAGATCGGTTTTGTTGGCGCAGATCACAGCCGGGATGCCGTTGGCTTCGGCCACGACAAGAAAGCGATCCAACATTCCCAGCCGGGGCGCGGGCTGGGCGCAAGCGAAGACGAAGACGGCTTGATCGAGGTTGGCGAGGATGATCGATTCGTGATCGGCTTCTTTTTCGGATCGGGCGGCGCGGCCTTTGGGCGAGGGCTTGCGGCGAGCGAGGGTGTGGGTGCGCTCGGCGATGGATTCGATGACGCCGGTTCCGTCGGGGAGGCGCGAGATCGTTACCCGGTCGCCCACCGTCGCCAGATCCGATTGGCGTTTCTCTTTTTTGAGTTTGCCGCGCAGTTTGCACACCACCGATTCGTCGCCGGTGCGCACGGTGAAAAAACCGGATTGGGCTTTGATGATCAGCCCATTGCAGATTGCAGATTTCGGATTGGAGATTGCTTCGGTCACTGCGCTAAACTATTTGCCAATTGCCAACGGCCATTTTACGGGGCCGGAGTCGCGGTGGCATTCGGGTCGGGGGTGGCCGATGGGGTGGCGGTGAGTCCAAACTCCGATTCCCACGGATAGAGCACGTAGGAGCGCTCAAAGAAATAACTTTCGACGACGCGGCGGAAAACGGGCGCGGCCCATTCCGATCCTTCACCCCGATTCTGCAATACCACCGCCACGACGATGTCGGGCTTGTCGCGCTCGGCTTGCGTGTACCCCACAAACCATGCGTGCGGTCTGCCGATGAACGGGTCTTCGGCGGTGCCGGTTTTGCCCAACACCGTCACTTGCAACCCTTTGAGGGCGTTGCGCGCCGTGCCACCATTGCGATCATACACGACGCCGTACAGCCCTTCGCGGATCACGTCGAGCTGCTCATCGGTGAGCGGCAGTTTGCCGATGGCTTCGGGCTTGAATTCGTAGATGGGGTCTTCACCCGGGGCGGCGATGGAGGAGACGAGCTGCGGGCGATAGAGCGCGCCGCCGTTGCCGATGGCGGCGTAAATGACCGCCATTTGCAGGGGCGTCGCCTGCAAGTAGCCTTGCCCCACTG
>Ga0194120_10000588_pt1 | contig 68624 bp, 59 predicted proteins | sample TA2MahCa65mmetaG_FD_148642 | JGI IMG/M metagenome (GOLD analysis project Ga0194120, IMG submission 148642) | Freshwater microbial communities from Lake Tanganyika, Tanzania - TA2015019 Mahale Deep Cast 65m | ecosystem: Environmental > Aquatic > Freshwater > Lake | place: Tanzania: Lake...
TTGTCGGAACCCGGGCCGCGGCACCATCGCGCCGAGGCCAAATCAAGCCCGCTCAAGCAACCGCAAGCCGCATGGTACCCCCCCCCGTGTTGTCAAGCGTTTCATGGATGGATCGCCGCCATGCGCGTCGCCGGAGCAAGCCGCGCGGTCCGCATATCGATGGACTGCGTCGGCGAGACGTTCTTGGATCCGATGCGAACGCTGATGGAATCCGACATCGGCACGGATACAATCCACTCGATATTGGACACTCCGTTCGTCGACGACGGACCATGGAATATCGGATGAATGCGGACCGGCCTTTATTGGCGTTCACGATGGGCGATCCGGCGGGGATCGGTCCCGAGATCCTCGTTCAGGCATGGCGGCGGGACGCATTGCACGCGGCGTGCCGCGGGGTCGTCGTGGGCAGTGGGGCCGTGTTGCGGCGTGCTGCCGGCCGTTTTGCGCCGGGGCTCGATGTGGTCGCGGCCGGTTCGCCGGAGACTGACGGAAATATGTCATCCCGGGACGTCCTGCCCTGCCTCGATGGCGTGTCGAGCGACGCGGCCGACGTGGTTCCGGCGGTCGTCGACCGCCGGGGCGGCCAAGCGGCGTACGACGCGCTTCGGGAAGCAACGGGCCTCGCGCGCGCCGGGCGCGTCGCCGCGATCGTGACCGCGCCGCTCCACAAAGGGGCGCTGCGCGCGGCCGGGCACGACGTCCCCGGCCATACCGAATTGCTCGCCGAATTCTGCGGCGTTCGGGATGTCGCCATGATGCTGTACCTTCCGCCCGGCGAAGGCGTCCGAGGAGCGGGTGGGCTCGGCGTCGCCCATGTCACGCTGCACGTCGCCCTGCGCGACATCTTCGAGGGGATCACGATTCGGAGCGTCGTGGGCCGAATCCGGCTCGCCAATCAACTGATGCGCCGCCTCCTGCCGCCGGGGAGCCGCGCGCCGCGCATCGGCGTCTGCGCGCTGAACCCGCACGCGGGAGAACTAGGACTTTTTGGCGATGAGGAACGGACGACGATCGGACCGGCGGTCCTCGCGGCGCGGACCGAGGGCCATGATGTCCACGGACCGCTGCCCGCCGATACGCTGCTCGTTCGGGCGGCCGAGGGAATCTACGACGCGGTCGTCGCCATGTACCACGATCAGGGACACGTCGCGCTCAAGCTGCTCGGCATGCACCGCGCCGTCAATATCACGTTGGGTCTGCCGATCATCCGGACGAGCGTCGCGCACGGCACGGCGTTCGACCGCGCGTGGCAAGGAACGGCCTGCTGTGACGGACTGATCGCCGCCGCGCGCGTCGCCGCGCAGCTCGCCCGATCCCCTGCCCCTTCCGCGGGACACGATGGTGGACGTTGAGTCCCGTGCGAAAGTCGTGGTTCGCCCGGCGAACCACCGGAAAAGGGCGGTAAACGGGATTTGGAGCCGGTGCCGGTTGATCGCGGAGCGATCCACGACATTGGACTCGTCCACGGTCGGGGCGACGATGCGGGCCGCTACGGCGAGGTCGCCCATACGTTGATCGAAGGGGAGCATCGGTCCCACGCGGATTCAACGGAGCGATGCGATGAACTCGTCGGTCACGTCGCGAAACGCCTGATCGCCGGCGGCGAACGTGAAAGAACGCGGGTCCGGAGTCCCTCGCACGCGGACCTCGAAGAACTCGATGCGCATGATCACGCCCCGTTCAACGGCCTCGGCGACCGCGCGCGATGCGGCCGGCGCCGACCGGTCGCCCGTATACTCGATGCGGAACGGGAAGAGAGGCAAAACGGTCCCGCGGCTCAGCATGAGCCGCACCGATTGGGGGCATTGCGGCCCTTCGGTCGACGCCTCGCTCGACGCGACGCCCGATCGCCACCTGCCGTCGACGATCCAGACCGGTTCCCGATCGAGGGTTCCCTCGCGCGGATCGTCGAAATCGAAATGCTCGTGGATTCCATGGAGCAAGTCAAAAAGACCGCCGACGGCATCGAGCCGCGCGGCAATCCGAGGTTCGTCGCTCACCGCGAGCCGCGCGCGGCGCAGATCGATCACCGTCAGCTCGGGGCCGTCGAGCCATTCGCGATGGAGCCAGACGTAGTCGCCGTCGTTGATTTGCCGCATGTGCGTCGATCGCTCGCCGAGCGGCAGGCGGAGTTCGTATCGCAACCGCAGTTTGTTGTCGATGCGGGCCTGGCCATACGTACCGCTCCCATTCCACTCCCGTCCGAGGAGATGGACGTATTGCCGGACGCGTGCTTCCACGACCGGGTATCCGGCGACATTGCGGGCGGCTTCGAGCACGATCGAGTCGCGCCGATCACCGGCGGCGGGCTCCGTTTCGTCCCCGAAACCCGGTCGGAGCGTGAAGATGGACAAGATGAGCGCGACCAAGAACCAATCGCGCCGGTTGGAGAAAGTCTGCTTCATCGAGGGGTTGTGATGGTTTTTCCAAAGATTCTCGGCGGGGGACGCCGAACATACTCCACAGTGACGTTCATCCGGCTCGAACCATGCGTGCGCATCGAACGAACCCGTGTCGAGCGATCCAGACGCGCGGATGGCGAATCCGGTGCGGCGAACGACTGAATGCGTCGAGCGGCGGGGATTGTAGGTCCTCGCCTCCCGATGGTCCATGGCAATTGCCTGGACCCGCGAGGCTTGGCGCGGTTTCCGCGGGGCCGTGAAGGACGGACGACCATTCCATTTGGGAATCGAAGGAAGCACGCCGGCCCTGTCCGGGCCGGCGCGGCCGAACTCGGACAGAGTACCGCTCAGGGGGAGATCATGAAACGACGGTTGCCTTTTATGACGCTGTGGATTGCCTTGGGAGTCACGGCAATCGGTTGCGTGTCGCCCGTGGGGCACAATCTGCCTCCCGCCGAGCGGTTGATGGAGCCGGGACCGGGTGTGGGCGGCCCCGGACCGGGCGTCATTCCACCGGTCGCGCCGGTCGCCGCGGTGATGCCGGCGATGATGGGTCCGGCCATGCAGCAGCCGACCGTCCAGGTCCTGTTCGCGAAACCCGAATCGCTTCAGGTTCGCTGGGACGTGTCGGGAGTCGGCCAATTCGATTCGACTCCCCTGATCACGCCGGGGCGGCATGAATTCCCCGAGGGTGCGATCTACCGGTTGAAACTGACCGGCATACCGGGCCGCGAGGGTGTCGAGCTCTACCCGACGCTCGAAGTCGCCAATACAACACCCAGGACGGCCGCCTATCTAGCGCACAACGCGATCCCCGCGCAGTTCACCGAGGAGGATTTTGAACAGGTGATGGCGGGGAATTTCGTCACGAAGGTGATCTATCTCCCCGACCCCGAATTCCAGCGGCTCGCGCTTGCGGGCGTCGAGACCTTGGTGAGCACGCGGCTCGATCCCGGCGTGGATCCGATCGTCGAGGCCGACCAGCGCGGCTCGATCATGGCCGTCATCCGGATCGGCAATAAGGACGTGGAACTCAGCGGAGCCTCGGCGGATGCCGGACTCGCATCGCTCGGCGGCATGCCCGGCGCGGACGCGTTCTGCATGCCCGCGGGCGGATACGCCGCGATGCCGGGCTACGTCGCGGGTGCGACGGCGCCGCTCTACGGCATGCCGATCACGGGAACACCGATCGGACTTCCCGGTCCGCCGCATATTCCGCTCGGCGGTCCAGCCGGCCTGCAAAAGCACGTGATCCGGAACCACACGTTCCAGCATATTCCCGAACCGAACCCGAAATTCGTGATGCACGTCCGGCAACAGCCCGGCTTCAGCTATCCGACTCCGCCGAGCCGCATGTACGTCCGGGAGCAAAGCTTCTATCCGCAGACGCTGAACACCCAGCCGTACCACGCGCGTTCGACGGAAGTCCAATAGGCGCGTCCACGCTCGGCCAAGGACGATGCCCACGATCCATGTCGGGCGGTTCCGGCGCCGCCGGAACCGCCCGCTCGCGTTGATTCGAGTCCGCTTGGCAATCCCTGTCGATTCATGGTGGCGCACGTCGCGGTGAGCCTGGACGAGGCGCCGCGCGGAGCCGTATGGGAGCCGGTCTTTCAATGACACGACATGGCGCGCGGCGACGGAGGAAATCGGCGGTCGGCGGATCGGCCGTCATCGGCGTGATCGCCGCCTTCGCGATGACCATCGGAAACGGCTCGGCCGACGCGCAGTCGCCGCCCGTGCACTACTTCCAAGACGCGCGGTCCGCGCCCGGAGTGCTCGGCGCGGACCAGCTCTGGCGCGGAGGTCCGATCATCACGCGCTCCGTTCAGACCGTTCGCGTCACCGTGCCGGGGAAGGCGATCGTGTCGATCGCCGAGGACGGTCGATTCGGCGAACCGGAGACCGGCGCATTGCACGTCGCGCTGCTCGTCGGCCACGCCTATCGTCTGCGCGTATCGAACATCCCGAACTTCGAGGACTTCGAGGTTTACCCGAGCATCGAGTTGATCAGCCATCTTCATCCGCCTCCCGGCCAGGAGTTCCGGTTTCCCGTTCCGATCGATTTGTCGCGGGAGGAATTGGAACTGGCGATCCACGGCAAGTTCGTGACGCGCGTCATCTATCTTGAAAACCCCCGGCTCGCGCTGCCTTCGGCGGAGACTCCGACGGACCAGCGCGTGTATGACGTGCCTCCCGACGAGGATGTCCTGCAAACGGCCGACCGCCTCGGACGACCGATGGCCGTGGTTCGTATCGGGTCGCGTGTTCCCGAGATCGACCGGGAAACGGGCCGATTCCTCTTCGCGTCGCCGCCCGCCATGCGATACACGCCGCCTCCGCCGGCCGCGCCGCGGCGCGAAGGGGATGACGGCCGAGGTATCGAGCGCGGACTTGAAGGCCAGAACTATCCCCGCACGCCCGAGTCCACGTCGGTTCCATCGTCCGCGCGGCGGGCGACGCGCACTTTCAAGGGATAAGCCACGTGAACAGCATGAACGGCAATCGATCGAACACCGGAAATCGGCGCGGCGCACGCGCGCGATGGGCGGCGCTGATTCTCGTCTGCGCCGCGACATCGGCGTGCCGATCGATGGCCTCTCACGGGCCGTCGGTTCCGACAAGTCCGATGCCGTCTCACGGGCCGTCGGTTCCGACAAGTCCGATGCCATCGAACGGCCCGGTTCCCGTGTCGTCGACCGCGTATCCCTGCCCATGTTTCGCGTGTTCGGGGGGCGCCTACGCCGCGCTGCCCGCGAACGCGTGGGGGTGTGAATCGTCGGCCATCCAACCCGACGATGAATACGTGTGCGATGGCGGCGATCGACTGCTCGGCACCGACGTGGCCCGGGACTGGACGGTGCGCGGTATCGACCCCGAGGACACGGTCGCGCACTTCGATACGGTCGACGGGGAGACGCACGTGACTCCCAGCAACCGCGTCTGTGTCTACGCGCCGCGATTCGCCGCCGTCCGGCAGCTCGCCGAGGCCGTGAGCGGCGACCATCAGTCGTGGCCGATCGGCGTCGCGCAGCCCGTCGGCCCGATCAGCCAGGAACGCCGGGCGCCCGCCGACAGCGTGAGCCAGCCGGAGCAAGCCGAACGCAACGTCGCGCACGTCGCGCTCCATGGATTCCGCGACCGGAACATCCCGATGGGACTCGACAACGCGCGATTCCTGCAAGCGATCGACTTCGATCTGATGCCGTACGAGAACCTCGCGACGATCCGAACGGGCGTCCATCAAGGCGACGAAAAAGCGAGGCTCGCCGAAGCCGTCCTGGCCGCTCGAACGTGGACCCTCGATCAGAATCCCGAGGTCGTGGTGGAAGGCAAGGCGGCGTTCGAATCGGCGGGCGGCGGCGCTCCGGAAATCGCCGTGCGTTATGAAATGCCGAAAGGCAAGCCGCGACTCGCCGTGCGGAAACTGGCCTCCAAACAAAACGCGTTGCCCGGCGACACGGTCGATTTCACGATCCGGTTCGACAATGTCGGTGATCAGCCGATCGGCAACGTCACGATCCTCGACCGGCTTTCCCCGCGGCTGGAATGCGTTCCCGATTCGGCGAAATGCACCGTGGACGCCGATTTCCGCATGGTCGACGGCGATTCGGCGAGCCCCATCCTGCGCTGGGAGATCAAGAGTCCGCTGAAGGTCGGCGAGGGCGGCGTCATCCACTTCCAATGCAAGGTCCGGTAGCGTCGACGGTAGCGTCGGCTCTAGCCGACGCGATAACAAGACGTGGGCTGCAGCCCACGATACGAGACGGCGTGGGCTGAAGTCCACGATACGATCCGCAACTCCGCGTGGACTCGACGACCATGACGCATCCCTGGATCGCCGACCGCACGACGACATTCGACAACAGCGGCATCCGGAAGATCTTCGAACTCGCCGCGAAACTGAGCGATCCGATCAACCTGTCGATCGGTCAGCCCGAGTTCGATGTGCCGGCGGAAGTCCGCAAGGCGTGCATTGACGCGATTGAATCGCGCCGAAACGGCTATTCCCCGACGCAGGGAATCTCCGCGCTGCGCGAAAAATTGCAGCATCGCGTCGATCGCGAGTACGGGCACGCCGACCGCCGCGTGTTCGTCAGTTCGGGAACGAGCGGCGGGCTCGTGCTCGTCTTGCTCAGCCTTGTGAATCCGGGCGACGAGGTCATTCTGTTCGATCCGTGTTTCGTGATGTACGAGCCGCTCGTGAAACTCGCGGGAGGCGTACCGGTTTGGGTCGACACGTACCCCGATTTCCGGATCGACGTCGACCGGGTTGCCCGGGCGATCTCGGCCCGCACGAAACTGATCCTCTTCAACAGCCCGGCCAATCCGACGGGCGTGACGGCGACCGAGTCGGAAATGCGGGTGCTGGCGCATCTGGCCCGCGACCGCAACATCGCCCTGGTATCGGACGAAGTGTACCGGGCGTTCTGTTACGACGGACCGTTCGCGTCGCCGGCGGCGCATAACGCGTCGACGATCGTCATCGACGGGTTTTCCAAGAGCCACGCGATGACCGGCTGGCGGTTGGGATTCGTGCACGGCCCGTCCGAGCTGATCGACACGATGCTCAAGCTGCAACAGTACACGTTCGTCTGCGCGCCGCAGCCCGTGCAATGGGCGGGCGCGGTCGCCATGGACGTCGACGTGGGCGGCCACGTGGCCGCATACCGCGGGAAGCGGGACCGGCTATGCGATGCGATCGGCGATCGGTACGAACTGATCCGGCCGGGCGGCGCCTTCTATCTGTTTCCGAAGGCGCCGCGCGGAACGGGATCCCAATTCGTCGCGCGGGCCGTCGACAGGGGACTGTTGATCATCCCGGGCAACGTCTTCAGCCGCCGCGACTCGCACTTCCGCATCTCGTACGCGGCGGACGACCGGACGATCGAACGCGGCATCGCCGTGCTGTGCGCGCTCGCCGAAACCTGACCGCCTACGCGCTCTTGGTCGTCGGCATTTTGAAAAGCGGTTCGCGCCCCTCGACCACCGCCGCGTTGATCGTGTACTTGCTGCCACGTTCCTGATCGGGCAGTTCGAACATGATGTCGAGCATGATCGACTCGACGATCGACCGGAGCCCTCGGGCTCCGACGCCCCGTTCGGCCGCGCGCCGGGCGATCGACCGCAGCGCGTCGTCGGTGAAGTGCACTTCGCAGTTCTCGATCTGGAACAAGGTCTGATACTGCTTCACGAGCGCGTTCTTCGGCTCGCTCAGCACGCGGACCAACGCTTCCTCATCGAGCGGCCGGAGGGCGCAGATCATCGGCAGGCGGCCGATGAACTCGGGGATCATGCCGTATTCGAGCAGGTCGTCGGTTGTCGCCTGCTGGAGCATGCTTCCCGTATCGAGTTCGACCGACTTCGCCCTCGGGTCCTGGCCGAAGCCGAGCGACTTTTTGCCGAGCCGGCGTCCCACGATGTCCTCGATGCCGACGAACGTCCCGCCGCAGATGAACAGGATGTTGGTGGTGTCGAGCTGGATATACTGTTGCTCGGGGTGTTTGCGTCCGCCCTGCGGCGGAACGTTGGCGACGGTCCCTTCGAGCATCTTGAGCAGGGCCTGCTGGACGCCCTCGCCCGATACGTCGCGGGTGATCGACACGTTTTGGCTCGTCTTGCCGATCTTGTCGATCTCGTCGATATAGACGATCCCGCGCTGCGCCGCTTCGATATCGAAATCGGCGGCGTGCAGCAGCTTGAGGAGCAGGTTCTCGACGTCCTCGCCGACGTAGCCCGCCTCGGTCAGCGTCGTCGCGTCGCCGATCGCGAACGGAACGTTGAGCATGCGGGCGAGCGTGCGGGCGAGCAGGGTCTTGCCCGATCCGGTCGGACCGAGCAACAGGATGTTCGATTTCTCGATCTCGACTTCGGAACCATCGGAGCCGAGCGACAGGCGTTTGTAGTGGTTGTGGACGGCGACGGCGAGCACCTTCTTCGCCTCGTGCTGGCCGATCACGTATTGATCGAGGCTCGCGACGATGTCGCGGGGCGTTGGAATCTCGCCGAACGGCGACTTGGTCGCGCCCCGACGCCGATTCTCCTGATCGAGAATCGACTGGCACAGCTCGATGCACTCGCCGCAGATGTAGACGTCGCCAGGGCCTTCGACGAGCGGGCCCACATCGCGGTAGCTCTTCCGACAGAACGAACAAAACGCGTTCTTCTTCGTCGTGCTACCGCTTCGGCGTCCTCCGCCCACGTCCTTACCGGTCGGCATGGTCACTCCTTTCGCAAAGCCAGCGGGGAACCGGAATCCGGTCCCCACTTCATTGTGGTTGCTCTCAGGTGTAGCTCGAGCTGGCCACGAGGACCCACGTCTTCCCTGTCCGTTCGTGTCGAGCGATCGTCAACGTCCGCGTACTTCAGTGTGCGGTCGGCCTCCCAGGCCGCAGGAGAGAATCGTCCCGACTATCCGGCACGATCGTCTCGCGAAGAGCAATCCCCGCGAGACGTCCGATCGTCCTAAGACGTTTCGCTGGAATCTCTTGTCTCCGCTTGTAAACGCTCTCCAAGCACCGTCTTTATAGTTCGGAATTCCGAGTCGGTTATGTCACCTCCGCGTTCCATTTCTCGGAAATTCGTCAGCAGTTGATTGGCCGTGAGCCGGTCGCCGCCGCTGCGATCGCGAAACTTTTTCACGAGGTAGGCCCCGACCATCAGCATGCACACCAAAACCGTTCCCCAGATCACGGCTTGCCCCGCCGGACTACGCAGCGTTTCGAGAAAGGACGGCGGTAGCGACATGGAACGACGGATGCGCACGGGTTTGCCGACGAGTGCCCTCCGCTTATTATGCACATTGCGGAGTACGAGTCCAGGAACGAGAATCGGGCAGGTTCCGTCGAGCCCGGCGGGAAGAGCGTCGCATCGTTCGTACGGGCGTACGACGCGATACACGTTCCCTACGCGGCATGCGCCGAGTTGGTTCACGTGGTTTTTTTTCGAAGTCAGGCGAGTGGACGCCATGAGCAAGAACTTTCTTCTTGAGCGGATGCTCGCATCCCGCATCGTCGCCATCATCCGAGCGGAAAAGGACGATCGGCTCATCGACGTCGCGCGCGCCTTGCTGGCGGGTGGCGTCGACGTCATCGAGGTGACGTTCACCGTTCCCGGCGCCGTGCGGGTGCTCGAAAAGGTGGCCGCCGAGCTGGGCGACCAGGTCCTGCTCGGCGCCGGCACCGTGCTCGACCCGGAAACGGCCCGCACCGCATTGCTCGCCGGCGCCCGCTTCATCGTCGCGCCGAACACGAACCCCGACGTGATCCGCACGTGCCGTCGATACGACGCCGTCGCCGTTCCGGGCGCGTATACGCCGACCGAAGTCGTCGCGGCCTGGGAATGCGGAGCCGATATCGTCAAGGTCTTCCCGTCCGATATCGGCGGCCCCAAATACCTAAGGGCCCTGCGAAGTCCGCTGCCGCAGATCCGCATGATGCCGACCGGCGGCGTCAATCTCGAGACGGCCGCCGATTTCCTGAAGGCCGGCGCCTGTGCGCTGGGCGTCGGGGGAGCGTTGGTCGAGCCGAAAGCCGTGGCGACGGGCGACATGGCCCGCATCGAACAGCTCGCCCGCCAATTCGCGCAAATCGTCAAGGACATCCCGGTTGAATGAACATCACCCACGTCTTCGACGCGCTCGAAAACCCCGAGTCGTGGTCCCCCGCGCCTGTGACGGCCATCGCGGGCAACGAACCGTTCCTGCGCCAACTCGCCCTGGAGGCTTTGATCCGGAAACTGTTTGGGGACGAGGCCGTACCGTTCACGACATTTGAGGCCGACCAGGCGCAATGGCGGGACGTCTCGGACGAGTTGTCGGCCAGGTCGCTGTTTGGAGAAAGCGGCACGCGACTCGTCGTGATCCGCGGCGCGGACGAATTCGTCACCCGGCATCGGCAACAACTCGAAACGTTCGCCACCGCGCCGTCCGATTCGGGGATCCTCACCCTGATGCTCACCACGTTCCTCGCCACGACGCGGCTTTACAAGAGCGTCGCGGCGACGCACCGGATCATCCAATGCAAGGCGCCCGAACGGGCGAGCGGAGGAACCGCGAGGCTCGACGAACGGCGCATCGAGCAGTGGCTATGCCGCCGAGCCGCCGACGCGCACCGCGCCTCGCTTTCCTCGGCCGCCGCCGAAATGCTCCTCGCACTCGTCGGACCCGAATTCGGCATCCTCGACCAGGAACTCGCCAAGCTCAGCGCCGTGGCCGGCACCGACGCGAATCCCAAGATCACGCCCGAGTTGGTCAAGGAATATGTCGGCGGATGGCGACTCAAGACGGGCTGGAACATGATCGACGCCATGCTGGAAGGGCGTTCCGGCGAGGCGGTCGACCAGCTCGGCCGGCTGCTTCAAGCGGGCGAAAGCCCGATCGCCATCCTGGCTCAAGTCTCGTGGGCGTTGCGGCAATACGCGGCGGCGACCCGCATCGTGCAGCGTTCCGAACGCGTCGGGCGCAAGAGCTCCGTCCGCGACGCGGTCGTCGCGGCCGGTTTCCGCACGTTCGGCGATCAATTGGCGAAAGCCGAGTCGCGCCTTCGACGGATCGGTCGAGCCCGTGGTTCGCGGATCTACGAATGGCTCGTTGAAGCCGATCTTGGACTCAAAGGATCGCATTCATCGCCCGAGATGGCCCGCTGGCTGCTCGAACGACTCATCCTGCGACTCGCGTGAGGAATCACGGGGACGCCGTCTCCCAACAACCCGCGCCGAACGTGGCCGCTCGTGTTCCATGAGACAGCCGGCCTACTTCACCTTCAGGTTGCGGATTCTCGCTTTGGGCACGAGACCTTCGACGTTGATGGCCTCGTGCGTCGTATGGGTTCCCTCGTTGCCCGCCACGTCGCGCATTTCGAGCCTCAAATAGACGCGCGGCGGCACGCTCGTGCCGACATGCCAGTAGTATTGTCCCGTATCCGGAAGGCCGGAGGCGATCGGAGTCCATGGTCCGTCCACGTCGGCGCTGAACGACAGACCGATCGGCCGATCGGAAAGACGATGATCGCGGACCTTCCAGCGGATGTCGAGCTGTCCCGCTCGCGGCCCCGTACCGTATTGAATGCCCGTGATTTCGCCCTCGGGCGATCGGCTGTCCACGCCAACCCACAAATCGGCCGGATCTCCGCTCCGCGGAATCTCGCCCGACATGCCGTTGCTCGCCACGATCACAACTCGGAAGCCGTATACGCCCTCCCGATCGACCTCGACGTCGAACGGACTCGCGCGATCCGCGTCCTTATCCCATTTCTCCCAGGTGCGTCCTCCGTCCTGAGTGCCCCACAACTGGACTTCCGTCACGTTCTCGGGACCCGCCGAGTCCAAGTCGTATTCGAGCTGGAACCGTTTGGACGTGGTGGCCCGAAGGACGCCGCCCGCGGGAATCGTGGGCCACGGTTCGAATGTCGCGTCGTTCGACGCGTCGCGATTCGCCGACAGACGGCCGTCCGGCAAGTCCGCGCCGGACGAAGCGCCGCGCGGGGTTTCCGCCGACACGGTCTTGCCCGGGCCGACGTCGGTCCGGGGGCCCGACGCCGCGTCTCCGCGCGAGCCGGTGTCCGGCGCGCCGGGCGGTCGCGGATTGGGATCGCGGGACGCATGGCCCGAGCCCGAAGGGGCGGAAGCCTGACCACCGCGCGATATCGATTCGGTTCCGTCACCGCCGGGTGGCTCGCCGGAAACGTCCGGCGAGCCGCCGGCGGACAGTGATTTCGGCAAGAAGACCCGACGCGTCGCGACCGCCTTGTTTCCCGCGAGATCGGACACATCGAGCCGCACGTCGATGGCCCGGGACGGTTCTTGTGGTCGCCATGCGTGCCGACCGGCGATCGAACCCGCCGTCGTCGCGACGTTCGGAAGCTCGGCGATGACCGGCTTCCATTCGAGCGACGCGCCGACGCGATACTCCAGTCGCGCACTTCGCGCCTGCAGATTGGGATCGGCCACGCGCCATCGCAACTGGACGTCTCCCGTCTTCTCCGCTTCCGCGAAGAACTCGACGATCGGTTCGCGCGTGTCCACGATGATCCGCTGCTCGATGCGAGGGTCTCCGGAAGGACGCGTCGTGTTTCGGTCGTCAACCGTCTTCGAGCCGAAACAGTACTCGCCGTCCCGCGGCGCCTGGAACACGAACTCGCGCGCGGTCGGCGGCTGCTCGCCGTGGAGTTTCCACGTCGTTCCTTGATCCACGGAAACAAACATCTGGATCGTGACGATTCGGAACGGCGTCTCGGCGATCTGGATCGGAAGTCCGAATCGGCCGCCTCGCACGTAGTACGGCGTCGGAAGCGGTCGCTCCGAATCCGGCGTGTCGATCGGTCCTTGCGCGGACCCGAATCGGGTCGCGCAGAGAACCAACGCGACGAGCGTGGCGAATGTCCGCATGGCATCCCCTGACGTCGGGACGATCCCTGTCCTCGCGTGAGGTCATCCACTTGACTCCGTATGAGATCGACGGCCCTTTCGCGGCACTTGAATCAGGGTCGGGCTTGACGCACAGTCCACCCGAACCACCCAACCTGCCGATTCGAGCGGCCGTGAAGGCTGCTCATTCTTGACCGAGCCATCGGCGATCGGGGGAATCGGGTCCGGCTTGTCCTGTCGCACGAGGCGCGCCACAATCGTCGGGCGAACGAAGATGGTCCGCTTTCCGACCGAGAAAAGCGCAACCCGCCACGTACGTCCCTTCCGGAGACTCTCGCCATGTTGTCCCGCCGCGCATTGCTCAAGATGTCGCTCGTTTCGACCGCGGCCACCGCGGTTATCGGCCGACGCGCCCGGGCCGCCTCCGCGAACGAACGCATCGCCGTCGGCGTCATTGGCGTCGGCACTATGGGAAGAGGTCATCTGAACAATCTGTTGGGACGCGACGATGTCCAAGTCGTCGCCGTGTGTGATGTCGTTCGCGAACGACTCGAGCACGCCCGCGATGCCGTTGTGAAGCGGTACTCGGACGCATCCAAGGCCGGGACCTTTCGCGGCGTCGCGGCGACCGCCGACCTGCGCGAACTGCTCTCCGTGTCCGGGCTCGATGCCGTGCTGATCGCGACGCCCGACCATTGGCACACGATTCCGTGCATCCTCGCGGCGAGAGCCAAGAAGCACGTCTATTGCGAAAAACCCCTGACGCACGACATTGCCGAAGGCCGCCGGCTCGTCGACGAAGTCGAGCGCGCCGGAATCGTTTTCCAGACGGGAAGCCAACAACGGAGCGAATTCAGCGGCCACTTCCGGAAGGCGGTCGAGTCCGTTTGGAATGGCCGCGTCGGAAAACTGTCCGCCGTCCGTATCGGAGTCGGCGGACCGCCTCGGCCCTGCGACCTTCCGGCCGAACGGGTACCCGAGGGAACGGATTGGAATCGGTGGCTCGGGCCCGCGCCCGAACGACCCTACAACGAAGTCCTTTGCCCCAAGGGCGTCCATTCGCATTTTCCCGCGTGGAGGAACTACGAGGAGTTCGGCGGAGGTGGGCTCGCCGATATGGGCGCGCATCACTTCGACATCGCGCAGTGGGCCATGGAAGTCGACCGGTCGGGCCCAGTCCAAGTGGTTCCTCCCGAGGATCCCGCGTCGGGACAGGGGCTGAAACTGGTTTACGCGAACGGTGTCATCATGCACCACAACGCGTTCGACGGGGACCTGCGCGCCGATTGCGTCTTCGAAGGATCGCTCGGGACGATCCTCGTCAGCCGGGGCGGCATTTCAAGCCGCCCCGAGTCGATCCTCGCCGAGCCGTTGCCCGATTCCGCGCGGCGCGTCTATGCGAGTTCAAACCACGTCGGCAACTGGCTCGAATGCGTGCGATCGGGCGCCGAGTGCATTTGTCCCGCGGAGATCGGCCACCGCACCGCGTCGGTCTGCCATTTGGCCAACATCGGCTACCGGCTCGGCCGAACACTCCCGTGGGATCCGGCCGCCGAACAATTCGTCGGGGATGACGCCGCGAACGCCATGCGATCGCGGCCTTCCCGACCCGAATGGTCGGTCTGAGCGTTTTGGGGTGGGGATTCCGAAGGACAACGCCCGTTCGTTCCGGGCGTTCTTGGATTCAGACCGACATCGCCGGTTCGACCGTCCCGCGCGCCAATGCCACATAGTCCGGCCGGTCGGCGGCCGTGCGATGCGCATAGCTCGCCATGATGCGGCCTCGCTCGATCCGAAACACGCCCGGCATGCGGAACCCATCGCCGATCAGGGCGCCCACGCCATGCCCGCGCAGGATCGCGCCGATCGCCCGGCGGAACACGAACCAACCAAACAACTGCCGCCATGTCCCGCGCTCCAGGGCGAACGCGCGATAAAGGTGGCATTCCGGATCACTGAATCGATGGAGGTCGTCCAGCGCGTACTTCGCCGTGTCGAGTGACGCGCGCAGCGGGCTGCTCATGTGGACCAATGCGATGCGAACGCCCTCCCGTTCGATCGCATCGCGGTCCTGACGCAGGTCATCGAGGGCCTCGCGGCAGAACACGCAGCCCGCATGGCGAAGGAAGACGAGCATCAACGGCTTTTCAAACGAGAGCTCGGTGATCGTCCGGCCGCGCTGGCTCAATCGGCTCGCCATCAACAACTCGCGTCCCGGCGCCGGTTGCCCCGATGCGACGTCCGAATGATGGCGTACGGCTTGGTATAGGATCATTGCGAAAGGTATCCACCAAACGACATCATGGATGAGGACGACGGTGCCGAGCGACCACGGCGCCGCTCCCGTCCCCGCGGCCGTCACGAATCCGAGCATCTCCAGACTTTTTTCAAGAAACCCGACCAGGACGACCGGCCAATGCCGCATCGGGCCCCGGGCCGCCACCGCGTACCCGATTCCAAGCGCGAACCCCATCAGTCCGGATACTTGCCAGGTCCACCGAGCCGTCAGATCCGGCTCCGATGCCCACCTCAAGAGCCCGTTCGGATCGGCGACCACCCACGCCCCCCACGCGACGTGATACGCACAGGCGGCGCGCAGGACTTTCGTCGTCCACGGCGGGTACGGTCGGCGATTGCTTCCTGCCGTCATAAATCGGATCTTCCCGGAATCCCCCTCCAGTGGACTGATCGCTTATGATTCGATGAGGGGTTCGCGTGTGCTGGCCGCGACGCCGTACTCGGCCTATAACCGTATCGGTCGAATGGAATTCACGACGGAAGTCGGAAAGCCGAGGAATCCACCGAGGGCCCATGCGATTCGTTCCCGCATTCAAATCTTCATCGCTCGGCGTTGGTTTCTCGCGGCATTGTTGATCGCCCTGGTGACCGGCGCGACCTCGGCGTCGCGCCTGGGATTCCTGATCGAGTGGCGGTGGCTGCGGGACGGCGTGTTGGTCGCCGTCATGTTCCTCATGGCGTTTCCGCTCGAAGCGCGTTCGGTCTGGAAAACGCTCTGCCGACCCCTACCGGCGCTCGTCGCGATCGGAGTCAACCTCGGGATAATCCCCCTGATGGCGTGGCTCGTCGCTCCGATGCTCGGCGAATCGCTCGGCTTTGGCCTGATCGCGGCGGCGGCGACGCCCTGCACGCTGGCGTCGGCATCGGTATGGACGCGCCGGGCTGGGGGGAACGACGCGATTTCGCTGGTCGTTACGGTCGTCACGAACGCCGCGTGCTTCATTGTGACTCCCGCTTGGCTCTGGCTCGCGACGGGCCGAGTGGTCGGCGGGAATGCGGTATCGTTCGGTTCCTTAGGCCAGAAACTCGCCGTGCTCGCCGTGCTTCCGATGCTCGTCGCGCAGGCGATGCGTGGCGTTCCTCGCTGCGCGGCGTGGGCGAATCGCAACAAAGGTCCGCTCGGATTCGCCGCGCAGTGGGGTGTCCTCACGATGGTCCTGCTCGGCGCGATCCAGATGGGACGCTCTCTCGCTTCCCAGCCCGAATCGGCGTTCGCGTCGCGGCTGGCCGCCACCGTGGTCGCCGTCGTGGGCATTCACGTGATCGCGTTTGGGATCGGTTTCGCTGCGGGCTCGCGTCTGGGTTTCGTCCGCGAGGACACGACGGCCGTCGCGTTCGCGGGGAGCCAGAAGACGCTGATGATCGGCTTGCAGGTCTCGATCGAACTCGGCGCGAGCATCATTCCCATGGTGGCCTACCATGTCGGCCAGCTCCTGATCGACACGCTGTTCGCCGACCGCATTCGTCACCATGTCCGGTCGGCCGCCGAAGGGCCGGCGACATCGTCCGCGCCGATCGGCATTCCGCGGGCGGATCGAGGCCAATCGCCCTAGGACGGGTTGGACCCGCACGCTAGAATGCGGGCCGAACGCGGCGGCGTGGGCCGGTCGCCGTTCGAACCACTGGTCCGGACTGCGGGTTTTTTCGAGTCAACATGTTGCGATACTGGACCGCCGGCGAGTCGCATGGCAAGGCGCTGGTGACGGTCGTCGACGGGTTTCCCTGCGGGCTGGAAATCGACGTGGCGACGATCGACCGCGAGCTGTTGCGGCGGCAAGGCGGCTATGGCCGGGGCGGACGCCAGCGGATCGAAGCGGATCGCGTCGAGATCCTCTCGGGGACATGGCGTCTCCTCACGCTCGGCAGCCCCATTGCCATGCAGATCGTCAATCGCGACGCCAAACTCGAACGGCTCGACGATCTCGACCAACCCAGACCGGGCCACGCCGATTTGACCGGCGCGATCAAACACCTTGGATCGATCCGCGGCGTGCTCGAACGGGCCAGCGCCCGCGAGACGGCGGCGCGCGTCGCGGCGGGCGCCCTCGCGCGGCAACTGCTCTCGGCGTTCGGTATCGATCTGCTGGGCTACGTCGTCGAGCTCGGCGGGCTCCCCATCCCGGTACCCCCCGGTTCGCTCGCCGATCACCGGTCGATCCGGGACGCCAGTGCGGTTTACGGTTTGAACGTCGAACAGGATGGGGCGGTGAAGGCGCGGATCGACGACGCGGGGCGCCGCGGGGATACGCTCGGCGGGATCGTCGAGGTCCGCGTGGAGGGGCTGCCGATCGGGCTCGGAACGCACGCTCAATGGGATCGAAAACTGGACGGCCGATTGGCCCAAGCCGTCATGGCCGTCCAGGCGATCAAGGGGGTCGAGATCGGACTGGGCTTCGAGGCCGCTCGACGTCCGGGCTCCGCCGTGCACGATCCGATTCGATACGATCGATCGTCGAGCCATCTTCCGCACTTGGGCTACCTTCGCCCGTCCAACCACGCGGGAGGCCTCGAAGGAGGCATCACGAACGGCCAACCGTTGGTCCTTCGAGCGGCCATGAAACCGATCAGCACGCTCGCCGCCCGATTGCCGTCGGTGAACATGGCGACCAAGGAATCCGAGCCCGCGGCCTACGAGCGGAGCGATATTTGCGCCGTTCCCGCCGCGAGCGTCGTCGTTGAAAACGTCGTCGCCTTCGAGATCGCCCGCGCCTGGACCGAGAAATTCGGAAACGACAGCATCGCCGAGGCCCAGGCGCGATATGACCAATACCTGTCACTATCCCGTCAACGCTAGGCGCGGATCGATCGGGCGCGCATCGACGCGCGGGAGGACGGCAACGTGTCGGAACCGACTCGCCGATGGATCTGCCGGGCCGGATTTCTCGTGGGATGCCTCATGCCGACCTGCCTTACGGTCGGCTGGGCCGTCCGGGCGCATCACGCGCGGGCCGCGGCGTTCGCGCTGAAGGAATGGGAATCGCGCATCCTCCGCGAGACGGGACTCGTCGTCTCGATCGGCCGAGTCGCGCGCGACGATCCCGACGAGATTCAGCTCGAAGAGCTCGTATTCTCCGACCCCGAGACGAACAGCCCCGTCGCGACGGTCCGGGAAGTCCGCGCCCTGCGCGCCGGGGATCGCGGTTGGCTGATCGAGCTCGGGTACCCCGTGGCGCAGGCCGGACGTCTGGCCCGATTCTGGAATCCGATCGACGACCGTTTGCGCCATGCCCGAGGTCCATTGGACTGGAGCGGCTTGCTCGTTGCCGATCATCTCACGCTGCGGGGCGACGGCGTCGAGGATCTGGGGTTGTCCCTGGTGGAATGCCAGTTGAGCGGCGGGGAATCGGGCGCTCAAGCGCGAATCCAGTTCTCGGTCGATGGGACGGAACCGACGGATCGAGCGAGTGTGGAGATCCAACGCGTGCGATCGTCGGACAAGCCTCACTCCACCGTGCGGCTCGTCACGGGAAGCACCCCCCTGCCCTGCGCGCTGATCGATGCGTGGAATCCCGGCGCGAATCCGATGGGCCGTTCCGCCTGTTTCCGGGGTTCGATCGCGTGGCGCGGCGAAGCGGACGGCGGGTCGATCGAGGCGTTCGACGGTGAGTTTTCGGCGGTCGACATGTTCGAGCTGGTCACCAAGCCCTTTCCCCATCATCTGCTCACCGGAACCGGAACGCTCAAACTCGCCTCGTCACGGTTCGTCGACGGCCGGCTCGTCATGGCCGAGGGCACCCTCGCCATCCCCCACGGGATCATCAGCCGATCGTTGATCGCGTCGGCGGCGGCCTGGCTGGCATGCGACATCGACGCGCAGGCCGTGAACCTGGGCGACCGGATTCCGTTCGAGGATCTGGATGTGCGTTTCACGCTCGATCCCCGGGGTCTGGCGCTGCGCGCCGCCGAGAACCGATCGCGCGTGTTGGCGGCGAGCGGCGGGCGGCCTTTGTTGATCGATCGTGGTGAATCGGTTCCGGTCACGCAGTTGATCCGATGCCTCGTGCCGGACCGCGCGCACGACGTTCCCGCGACGCGCCAGACCGCGTGGTTGGTCGCCGTCCTTCCCGTTCCCGGGACCTCGTCGGAGTCCGGGACGTCCCGCATCCCCGACAATCCGCCGGTCCGACTCGGCGATTCCACCCCCATCCGCGATGCGCGAACCGCTCGACATTGAAAACGTCGATTCGCTGCGCGAATACGTCGCGAGCCGGCCCGATGGGGCTCGCGGGATCGCGGCGTTTCGCGTGTTGCCCGGCGGCGTTTCGAGCCGCACGGTATGGGTCGCGTTATCCGACGGGGACAAGTGGGTTCTGAAGCAGGCGCTGCCCAAACTGCGCGTCGCCATGGACTGGTACAGCGATCCGCGCCGCGTGCACCGCGAAGCACTCGGCCTGCGGTGCCTCGAGACGATCCTCCCTCGCGGCAGCGTGCCCGGATTCGTGTTCGAAGACCACGAGCGGCACCTGCTGGCGATGCGCGCGGTACCGGAGCCGCACGAGAATTGGAAGTCGATGCTCCTTGCCGGCCGGATCGACGCCGATCACGCGCGGCAATTCGCCGAGATGCTCGGACGCATCCATGCGGGGGCGGCCGAGCGCCGGGCCGAACTCGAACCGCTCTTCGCGGACCGTTCCTATTTCGAGTCGCTGCGGATCGAGCCGTATTACGCGTGCGTCGCGGCGCGCGAGCCCGGCGCGACCCGATTCCTGTCGGAACTCGTCTCCGAAACGCGAGCCAGCCGGTTGACGCTCGTGCACGGGGACTATAGCCCCAAGAACATCCTGGTCCATGAGGGCCGGCTTGTGCTCCTCGACCACGAGGTCATGCACTGGGGCGATCCCGCGTTCGATGTGGGATTCGCATTGACGCACTTGTTGAGCAAGGCCCATCACCGGTGTTCGGATCGCGAGTTGCTTCTGAGCACGGCGTCGGCGTTCTGGCGGGACTACGCGCGGGCCATCGAACGCATGGCGTGGTCCGCGTCGCTGGAACGGCGGGCCGCGCGGCACACGGTCGGCTGCCTGCTCGCGCGCGTCGCCGGTCGATCGCCGCTCGAGTACCTTGACTGCGCCGAGCGATCCCGTCAGCGCGATGTTTCGCTCGCATGGATGGCCGAGCCGCCCTCGACGGTCGAGCGCCTGATCGGGGACTGGCGCGAGGCGCTTTTGCGGGATCGATAGGCCGTCGTATCCAAGGAGTCGCCGTTCGATGGTTCGCGTGGAATCGGTCCGTGGCCGCGAGATCCTGGACAGCCGAGGGCGCCCGACCGTGCTGGCTCGCGTGCGTTTCGCGTGCGGCGCGGTGGGCGACGCGTCGGTGCCGTCGGGCGCGTCGACCGGTGCGGCGGAGGCCCATGAGCTTCGGGACGGCGATCCGAGCCGCTATCGCGGCCTTGGCTGCCGAAAGGCCGTCGCCTCGATCGACGGCCCGATCGCTCGACAACTGGTCGGCCGCGATTGGGCCGGTCAATCCGATGTGGATCGCGCCTTGATTGACGGGGACGGCACGGTGGAGAAGTCGTGTTGGGGCGCCAATGCGATCCTCGCGGTCTCGATCGCGTTCGCCCGCGCGGCGGCGTCGTCGAGCGGCGTCCCGTTGCACGCCCATCTCGCTTCGCTCGTCCCGGCGCCCCGCTCCGTCCTGCCTCGATTGACGATCAACCTGTTCAGCGGCGGCAAGCACGCGGGGCAACAGGTCGCCATCCAGGACGTGCTCATCGTGCCGCTCGCCGGATCGATCGATGAATGCCTCGCCATGGCGTTCGACGTATACCAGGCGGCCGCCGACCTGACGCGCCGTCGATACGCCGCCCGCCCGCTCCGCGCGGACGAGGGCGGGCTGGCCCCGCCCTTTCCGTCGACCGACGCGATGCTCGGCGACGCCGCCGACGCCGTCCGTTCCGCCGGCCTGACGCTCGGCCGCGACCTTTGCCTGGCCGTCGACGTCGCCGCCTCGCACTTCCGCGAAGGCGGCCTCTACCATGTCGACGACGATCGGCTGGATTCGGCCGCCATGATCGATCGGATCGCGCGCTGGACGCGCGACTTCGGACTGGTGAGCGTCGAGGACGGGTTATCCGAGTCGGATTGGGAGCACTGGCCCGAGCTGTGCCGGACGATCGCGCCCGCCGCGACCGTCATTGGAGACGACCTGCTCTGCACGAATCGGGCGCGGGTCGAGCGGGCCGCGCAGTCGCGGGCGGCGAACGGCCTGTTGCTCAAGGTCAACCAGATCGGAACGCTGACCGAAGCGGCCGACGCGCGGCGCGCGGCGCACGACGCGGGCTGGCAAATCACGGTGAGCGCGCGCAGCGGTGAAACCGAGGATGATTGGCTCGCCGATCTGGCCGTCGCCTGGGGTGATCAGATCAAGGTCGGTTCGATCACGCAGTCCGAACGGCTCGCCAAATACAACCGGCTGCTGGAAATCGAACGCGAGACGCGACGGCCCCTCCATGCCTGGCCCGCGCGCGTTCCGTCATGACGTGAAACGGGCACCGATCAGCCGGCGAGCGCCGATTGGAATCGCTTCGCCGGAAGGAACGCGCCGACGCACATCACGGCCAACTGGCTCACGACGAACAGCCCCAAGGCCAACAGCACGCCTTCGGTGAATCCGTACGAGTGCAAGCCGACGCCAAGCTCGTTCACGCCGAACCACGACCAGCTCGTCGCCATGTTGCCTCCGACGGCGAGGATCGCAAGTCCTCGGTCCCCGATCATGCGACCCCATCGCGCGTGGAGAACGACGGCATTCCAGAGCACGATGATCAGGGCTCCGTTCTCCTTCGGATCCCATCCCCAGAATCGGCCCCACGAGTCGTCCGCCCAAAGGCCGCCCAGCACGGTTCCGAGGAAGCTGAACAAGATGGCGAAACAGATCGTCCCATAAATCATCCGGATCATCGCGGACGAAGCCTCCGCGTCGAACGATCGAACTGTGGCCTTGTCGAGCAGATAGATCAGCCCGATGCCGCCCGCGACAAACGTCGCGCAGTAACCGAGCGTGATGCTGACGACGTGCGTCGACAACCAGAACTGGGTGTCCAGGACGGCTTCGAGCACGGGCATCGTGTCGCCCGAGTTCGCGAGGAAGCTCGCGATGATCAACGTCGCGAAGGCCGTCACCGACGCGACCAGATTGCCGACACCCATTCGGAACAGGATTTCGATCGCCATTCCGAACGCGACCGCTCCCCATCCGATGAACACGGCCGACGAATAGAGGGTCGTGACCGGAGGCCGCCCGGAAATGTGGATGCGCGCGGCGATCGCGAACGTGTGCGCGAGGAACGTCACGGCGATCAGCCAAAACGACGCGCGATTGAGCGGACGGCTCCAGCCAAGCCACGCGAGCGCGGCGAGCACGAACGCCGCGAAGTAGGTCCACTGCGCGTGGAAGAACGGAGCGAACCGCCCGTAGAACGCCTCGAACCGCACTTTGTCGGCATCGATCGAATCGCCAGCCGCTTCCTCCAAATAGGCTCGATAGTGGTCGAGTTCGCGATTGAATTCGACCGTGTTTCCTTTCGCGTAGGCGGTGAGCATCGCGCGGAACGCCAGAGCGCCTTCATTGACCGACGCGGGCGTCGGCCCCGGCGCGAGTGCGCTCTTCAGTCGGGCGATGTACGCGCCCGTATAGGCCGAGGCGAGCGGCTTCCAGGTACCGTCGGCGAACGGGATCGCGCGGGGCGGGTTCATCCGTTCCAATTCGGCGTCCCGCGCCGGCGCCGTTTCGATCATCTCGCGGATCGCCGCCGCCATCGCGCGGGCCTGGTCCGAATCCGCCTTGAGATCCTCGGCCTTTGGCGCCCCGTCGGGCAGCGATGGGGTCCGGAACGCCGACTGAATGACGAGATACGCTCGAAGACGCCGGTCCAATTCGAGGATCTTCCGCTGATAGACACTGAGTGATCCCGTCTCGGCCTGTTCGGCGTTCGAGGCCAGCTCCACCTGCCGCTCGAACTCATCGAGTTTGTCCTTGAATTCGTTGATCGCGTAACGGAAGCCCTTGCGCGGTTGGAGCCCGAGAACCTGGAGCACGTCGAGATTCTCGATCCGGACGACGCGATGGTCGTACGCGGCCGGCGCGTCGGAGACGACGTCGAGGAACCAGCGGATCGCGGGATGCCTCTGTTTCGCGCGGTCCTTAAACGATTCGGTGTTGGAGAGCGACCGCAGCGCGTTGCGTGCGACCGTTTCGAGCGGTTTCACGCGCCCTTCGAATTCGACCGGCAGCTCCGAAAATCCGATCAGATCCATGCCGCGCGACGCGGGCGGATCGCGCGTTACGGCGGGCGCGACCAGCCAAACGAGTCCGATCGCGACGACCGCGGGAACAAACAGGCGTTCGAGCCACCGGGACCGCGCTCCCACCGGCGTCCCGGACCGATCGAACGACCCGCGATCGCCGGCCGCCCGCGCGCCGCGCGGCGAGGGCCGGTCGCCCTTCGCGCGATGCAGTACGGGTGCAACGGGAAGGTCTCCCGTCGCGGCGGCCATCGCCTCGAACAGGGCCTTCTCCCGCTGGATCAGGAATCGGACCAAGGTCCCCCAGAAATGGGCGATCATGCCCACGCCGACGATCATGCACGCGACGTAGGGGATCATCCATCCCGTGTTGCGGACCACCTGCAATTCGGTTGACTCGACGCCGTCCCGCCCCTGTTCGTATTTGCTCTGGTAGAACGTTTCCCCCGCATACCGGAGCGGATTGTTCATCCAGATCTTGACCTCGCGATCGACGTTGCGATCCCGATCCACGATGCGGACGATCGACGCGTAATTGCGGGCCTTGCGGGTTCCGCTGTAGTCGTCGCGAACGACGTCCAACAGGGTCATCGCGTATGGCTTGTACGTGCGCCGGAAACGAAGGGCGACCTCGTACGTCTTCCCTCCGGCCGAAACGGACTCCGAATGGCCGTTCAGAGCGGCGAGCACCGACACGAGATAGGTGCCGATCGGATTGTGCGATTGGGGATCGGACAACGTGACATAGGCGGCGGCGAGGTCAACCGCGCCGCTCGCATCCGCGCCGCTCCCGCCGCGGAGTTCCTTGACGGCGTATTGCAGGCCAAGCCCGGCGGTCGCCCGATTCGTCGCGTTCGGTTCGACGCGCTGCAAATCCGCATTCCGATGGTACTCGGTAACCCGCACCTCGAACGGCAGGTCCGGGTCGACGATCGGCTCGCCGGTGTCGGCGCTCCGCGCGAGAAGCTCGCGCGGGATGGCCGTCACCTCGTCGCGATCGGACGGCGATCGGTCGACGATCGCCAATTCAACCGTTCGGATGTCCTCGGCGTAGTGAACGGTCGCCCCCTCTCGGATCGCCATCCGTTCCTCGACGTTGTAGACCGTCGCGACGAATTGGCCGAACATCAGAAGGAGGATGCCGCCGTGGATGAGTACGATCCCGGCGCGGCGGCGAAAGACGATCGAGCATCCCGCGAGGAGCACCAAGCCGGCGGCGCCGCCCTGGACCAGTTGCCACAGGATGCGCAGCGACGAATCGCTCAGGTCGGTTTCGAAGGCGAAGATCCAGGCGAGCAGCGCGGCGAGCGCGCACTGGGTTCCGCCCAGCGCGGCGAGCCCGAGGTATCGAGACCCTCCCGGACGCGTGATCAGCCGGAACAACGGCCAGAACAAGACGACCCAAACGCCGATCAGCGCGGCGCGGATCGCGGTCCAGAATTGGGACCATTCGAAAAACGGCTCGTCTTGAATGCCCTCCCTGTCGTGCCCCATCGCGATGACGGCCCACGTCACGGCCACCCCCGCCGCGATCACGGCCAGCCCCGCCATCAACCGCCCCCCCCGCGCCTGGACGCGGAACCGGATCGCGTGCGCGGCGAGCAGATTGACGATCATGGCAAGCCCAATCGACGCGCCGCCGGGAAAGAAAAACACGAACGGCGGGATCTTGCCGTGGAGATTGGGGAAGAACGACCGCGGGAACAGGACCGGAAGCTCGATCCAAGCCACGTACGACGCGAAGTACGTGTCGATGACGTCCCACATGTTGCTGTCGGTCTGAGCCAGCGTGCCGACGAGGACGATGAAGATCCCCATCGCGAGAAGGACGACGGTGAGCTTGAGCGAAGCGAGCGCCCCGAGCGCCCGGCGCGGCCAGCGGGACGGCGCGCGGGGAGCGGGTCGGTCCCGATCCTGGAACCCGATCGCCTCATCCCTCCGCGGCGTTTCCAATTCGATCGCCATGATCACCTCGAAGATGACGGAGACCGCGCGCCGTGCGTCATGGGGGCGCGGCGCCGCGATAGTCGCAGACGAACACCGGGCCCCCATCCGAAGCGGTCAGCGATTCCAGCTCCGCCCTGAGCTGCTCCGCGACCAGCGCGGGCAGGCCGATCTGGCCTCGCCACCGATTCACGTTCGCCAACAGGTAGTCGTTCAAATCACCCGCGGGCAGCGGAAGTTTGGTCACCGAAACATCCAGCCGCGCGCCGTCCTGAACGGTCCGAAGCGTCTTGAACCGGATCGCGTCGCCCGGCAGTTCCTCCCATCCGGCGGGCAATGTCCACGTCGGTTCGCCCGCGGCATCGAGCGAGAAGGACCGAGCGATCTCGCGAAACGGCGCCGACGCCTTTTGGACGGCCGAGTCGGCCGCGGTCAGCTTCAAGAACCAGACATCGGCCGCGCGCGGGGCCATCGCCGCAAGCAGGCGGACCGATTCGGCATTCGCCCGCTCCTCGGACGCCGTCTTGGGAATCGAATACCGCGTGATTTCAGCCGACTCGCGGCAACCCGCGATTCCGATCGACACGCCAATCCATAACATGGTCCCCAGTCCGGAGCGCGCGGCGCGGCCATGGGGGGCGTTCGGACGAGAGGCCGGTGGGTCGTGGATCATGCCTTGATTATAGGCGATCCACGACCCGTGCGAAGGGCGGCCCCCCGCGGGATCACTTGTTGAGTTTCAGCGCGTTGACGATCCCGTCCATGACCATCGACGCGACCGACCGGTCCGACGCGTCGTCCCAGCTCCACATGTTGCGCACGACGTCGAACATGAGGATGCCGCACAAGGTCAATACGGTGACCGACGCGAACAGAAAGACGACGTCGTAGATCGAGTAGGGGATCTCGACCACGGGAGCGTAGCGAACGCCGGCGTCCGCCGGAGCGGCCGATACGCCGATCGCCTCGGCGTCGAATCCGACCGCCTCCTCGCCCCCGCCGGGAAGCTCGAACGACGGATCGAGCTCGATGATCTGCGATCCGCTCGTTTCCTCGTCGTCGGTTCCCTCGCCCGCGGGCGAAAGCATGAATTCCTCGTCCTTCTGAACGACGGGGTCCGTTCCCGCGTTCGCCAAGTCCATGACCCCGTCGTCGTCCTCGGGCAATTCGAGCGACGAGACGGCTCCGAGGTCGAGTGCGTCATCGTCGAGCGAGAGGCCGCTGTCGGACGGGCTCGCCAAATTGATCCCCGTGTCCGATGGGCTGATCGTGATGTCGCTTCCCGTTCCGCTCCCCGAAAGGACCAGTTCCTCGTCGTCGCTCAGCGAAAGGTCCTCGTCGAATTCATCGGTCCCGAGTCCGAGTCCGCCGCTTCCGACGTCATCGAGTTTTCCGGTGCCGCCCGAACTGCCGGTCGAGAGCTCCAGTTTCAGATCGCTTCCCGTTCCGGACCCGCCGAGCAACTTCGAGCTTCCGCCGGGAACGATCTTCACGTCGCTGCCGTCGTCGTCGAGAACGAGCTGGACATCGCTGTCGCTCATGCCCTTGAGATTCGGCGAGCTGCCGCTGAGGAGGTCGCTCTCGCCGCCGGCGAGGGACGCGTCGCTATCGGCGAGCCGGATATCGCTTTCCGCGCGGTTCTCGCCGCCCGCTCCGATGATCGTGCTCGAGGCACGGGGCATAGCGCCGAGCGGTTCATCGGAGACGAGGATCGAATCATCGTCGTCCGATGCGACGTCCGGCGCGCCCGATCCGGCCGTCAGTTCGAATTCGGACGCGAATCGATCGACCTCGGTATCCTTGAACTTCCAGCTCGCGCCGTCGCGATATCCGTGGATGTCGTTCCGCTCGCGCGCTTCCAGAAGCGCTTCGGGTGGGATGCCAAGCCGCTTGGCGGCTTCATTGAGCGGAATGAACTTGGTCATGATGGGCTCCGCGGCACACGACGGCCTCGTTGGCCACCTCGCCCCGGATCGCGCCCGCGCCGTTCAACGACGCTCGACCATCGCCCGGATGTCGCGAGGTGTAGGATTGACGGTGTTGAATTCCTCGAGCTGCAAATCCCAGGTCAGATTGCGGACGCTCTTCAGCGTCACCGAACCCGACGTGCGATGGACTTCGTACACGGCGATCGCTCGCCGGTCCGGATCCACGACCGCCAGAAACGACGCTTGGTCCGTGCTCCATGCCATGGGAATCAAGGCCGAATCCGACGCGCGGCCCGGCCGATCCGGCTGAGCGAACGCATTCCGCTGGTCCGCCGCGATCGCCAAAAGGACCGCCGCCATCCCAGCTCCAATGAGCATGCCAACCGCCACGCTGCGCATAATCGTGCGTCCTTGTTGCGCTTGCGCGGGATCGGCCGCCTGCATCCATTCTAAAAGCCGGCCATCCCGATGCAATAGTTTCCTTCGCCCACTTCCCGGCGGATTCGCCGAACGAGATTCCGCCGATCGATCCAACCCGGCCAATACGAGCGGACCCGCGACGCCCATTTCAATGACCGGGCCCGTCGAAAATCGGGCGCGTCGACGATCGGATAACCCGGTCCGGGCCGGTCCGTGCGACCGGATCGGGAGTCTAGCCGGATGAGGTCGGAACGACAAGGTCGACCTCGAAAGTCGGCGGCGGGCGATGGGCGGCGGGCGAGCGCATGGCCCATCGCGCGCAAACGCCGGGCGCATGTCGCGAGTTGCGCATGGATCTTGGCCTAATTGGCAGAAGGGGGGTGGATTTGGTGGTGGCCGAACATGTCGTGGTTCCAATCAGGCAAAGGAGCCAAGGATGGCAAGAAACAAGCCGGTTGCGGATCGCAGGGGGAGCGAACCCGCGAGTTGATCGCTCGCCGCGGCGAAGTCCCCCTCACCGAAGTGAAGTACGGCGGCCTGAAATGTCGGCGGCTCTTCCCTCAGACGTCGTCGCTCGGACTAGAGGTCGCCGGATCTCTCTTTGTCCGCCTCTTGGACGCCAAAAAAAAGTGGGCCCGGTGAACTGCTGGGAAGCTCACCGGGCCCGTCCCCCCTGGGATACGCGCGCGGCCATTCGGCCGCGTCGGTTGACTCGCGATCCGCTTGCGGCGCCGTGACAAAAGAGAATTATCGGCGCGAAACCGGCAAATCTTTCGTCTGGGCACAAGTTCCCGGTCCGGTCGACTTTTCCGATCGGATCATCGGGAAAAGTTCAACAAAGTGTAGCGATCACGCCGATTTTACGGCGGGCTGCCGGAGTCGGTTCGGGAGTCGCGGACCTGCGTTGACGGGTCGCGCGGCGCCCCGCGCGCGCCGCGACTCGCGACGCGGCGACGGTCGTCTTCCCGGGAGCCGAAGTTGCCTTGGATTAAGGACGCCGACCGTGAAAGACCATCGACCGTCGAATGGATTCGCTCGAATCGCGGGCGCCATCGGGTGGCCTGTTCTGATCGGACTTGCCGCATGCAGCCTCTTCTTTGCCGCCATCTTCCGCGGACCGCTCGACATACCCTTGATGCATCGGTATTTCGCCGGCCATCCGGTCTCGATCTGCGAAACGGCCTTCTTTTTCGTCGGGCTCGCCGCGCTCGCACTCAAGCTTGTCGAAGTCGCCCTCCAGGCGACGCTGATCGGCGAATTGCCTTTCGAGCCCGCGGCGGGCGCCGTGGGAACGGCTCATTCGGATCCGATCGACGCCGCGCCGCCCGCCGAGTCGGCGCGGCGTCTGCTTGACCAGCTCGACGCGGCCGGCGAGCGGGTTCGCGAGTCGGCGCTCGGGAATCGGATCCGGCAAGCCGTCCGGTACGTGGCGAAGTCCGGTTCCCCGCAAGGGCTCGAGGAGGAACTCAAGTACCTTGCGGACCAGGACCAGGATTCGCAGCACGAGAGCTACGCGCTGGTGCGCATCGTGATCTGGGCGATTCCGATGCTCGGGTTCCTGGGAACGGTCATGGGCATCGCGCAGTCGCTGGGCGGCCTCGATCCCCAACAGCTCGCGACGAATCCCAGCGAGGCGATGCAGGGCCTCCTCGCGGGGCTCTACGTCGCGTTCGACACGACGGCCATCGCGCTGATGATGTCGATCGGTCTGATGTTCCTTCAGTTCCCGATCGACCGCGTCGAGCTGCAGTTGCTCGCCCAAGTGACGTCGCGGGCGTCGGACTTGCTGATCGGCCGGTTTCCCGCGGGCGCTCTCGACCTCGATCCGCATCTCGCCTCGATCGAACGCATGTGCTACGCGGTGATGCGGTCGGTCGACGGGATCGTGGAACGGCAGGCCGAGGTATGGCGGAAGAGCCTCGGTCAGATGCAGGAACAGTGGCATGGTGGTTGGGACGAGGGGTCCGATGCGTTGCGCCGCGCCCTGTCCGCGTCGCTGGATGAGACACTTTCCTCGCACGCCGAGGAACTGCGCCGCATCGAGGACCAGGCATCGCGCAGCGCGGCCGAGCGATGGGAGCGATGGCAAGGTCGCCTTGACGCGAGCACCGAGGCGCTGCACGCCCAACAACAGGCGTTCGAGCGTCAAGGCGAATTGATGTGCCGGGCCATCGAAGTGACCGGGGATGTCGTCCGCCTCGAAAAATCGCTCAACGAGAATCTCGAACATCTGGCCGGCGCCCGGCACTTCGAGGACACGGTGATGAGTCTTTCGGCGGCCATACAGCTCCTGAGCACGCGTCTTCCTCCGGCGCCCGAGGCGCGCCGCGTGGAACTTCGGCCGACCGCCTCCCAGCAAGAGCGCGCCGCATGACTCGGCGCGCGAAACAGAAACCGGATGTCACCCTCGCGCTCTTCCCCTTCCTCGCCGTGCTCGTCTGCACGATGGGAGCGCTCATTGTGCTCCTCGTCCTCGTCATGCAGCAGGCGCGGGCCGACGCGGTCGACGCGGCGGCTCGCCGAACCGAACAAGACCGGAATGCCGCTCGGGAACGGACGGAAGGATGGAAGACGGAGGTCGAGGACCAGACCTGGCGGGGCGACGTGCTGCGGCAGCAGCGCGACGCGTTGGTCGGGCAACTGGGAGACAAGCGGCTCCAGCTTGCGCATCTCGAACGGCACATCCGCGAGATCGAGCAACGGTACGCGACGGCGCGCGGCGACGCCGAGCGGTTGCGCGCGGTGGCGGACGGTCGCGCGTCGGATATCGAGTCTCGGGCGGGCGACCGGGAGCGGCTGGAAGCGCGCGTGGCCGAAGCGCGGCGCGAGCTCGACGATGCGCGGTCCGCCGCGCGCGATCGGCCCCGCCAATACGCGATCATCCCCTATCCCGGCCCGAACGGCACGAAACGCCGTCCGATCTATATCGAATGCGCGAGGCAGGGGATCGTCCTGCGTCCCGAGAACGTCGTGCTTCGCCCCGACGATTTTGAAGGCGCGATGGGACCCGGCAACCCGCTCGACGCCGCACTCCGCACGATCCGCGAGTACCATGCGAAAACGGTCGCGAGCGGCGACGAGCCGTATCCGCTGCTCATCGTGCGTCCCGAGGGGATCGGCGCTTACGTCGCGGCGCGCGCCGCGATGAATGCCTGGGAGGACGAGTTTGGATACGAGCTCGTTTCGGAGGAGTTGGCGCTGAGCTTCCCGCCTCCCGATCCGCGGCTCGCCGCGCAAATCGAGGACGCGGTGCGCGTCGCGCGGGAACGGCAATCGCGCCTCCGCGCCGCCATGCCATCCTTCCCCCAAGGATCCGGTTTCGTTGTCAGCGGGCGCGGCGGCGTCGTGCCGCTCGGCGGATCCAACCCGCCCGCGACCGTCGACGGACGGGGATCCGGCATCGGCCGGGGACCTGGCGGAGCCGGAACGTCACTCCGAAATGCCACCGCATCGCCGCGCCCCGATCGGCCCGGAAACGAGGACGCCGGCGACGGACCGACGGGCCAAACGGCCTCGTCCGGCGGCCGAGCCGGATCTCCCGGCGGGTCGGGCCACGGCGGCGGTTCCTCGTTCCCGTCGATGGCCCAATCGCGCGGCGCCGATTGGGCCATCGACAAGCGATCGAGCGGTCCGACCGGTTATCGTCGACCGGTCCGCGTCGTGTGCCAGCGCGAGGCGATCGTGTTGATGCCCGAACCGGGCTCGAATCAACCCCCTAAGACCTTCCCCTTCGGCGCCGATCCCGCGCAAACACTCGACGCATTCGTCGAATCGCTGCGCGGCCGCATGGCCGACTGGGGCCTCGCTCCACTCGGCGGATTCTGGCGCCCCCGGCTTGTCGTGGACGTCGCGCCGGACGCCGCCGAGCAATTCGGGATGGTCGAGTCGCTGATGCGCGACAGCGGTTTGGAACTGGTGAGGAACGCGCCATGAGACGTGGTCGGCAGCCCGATCTGACGCCCGGACAAGACTCGTTCCTCGATGTCGTCGCGAATCTCGTCGGCATCCTCATCATTCTGATCATGATCGTCGGCGCGCGAGCGCGCGAGGCCCTCGTTGACGTCGTTCCCGAGGCGACCGACACGGAAACGACGATCGCGGCCCAAGCCGCCGACCTCAAGTCGGTCGCCGATTCGGTCGAGCACGACACGCGCGACATGGCCGCGAAACTCGAACGCCAAGACCTCGAAATCGCCTACCGACAAAAGGAACGCGACAAGCTGCTCGTCCGATTGACCGCGTTCGAAAAGGAGATCGCGTCCGCCAGGGAGAAACTCGGCGCGGCCGAGCAAAGCGAGCTCGACGCGCAGCGCAGGACGGCCGAGCTCGAACAGGATCTGGACGAACTCGGCGCGGCGCGCGGCGCGCTCGAAAACGCGACCGGCGCCGCGTCGGTCATCGAACACCTTCCGACACCGATGGCCAAGACCGTTTTTGGAACCGAATTGCATGTCCGACTCGCGCGAGGCCGATTGGTCGTGCTGCCCTGGGAGGAACTCGTCGACAAACTCAAGGACGAAGCCCAGCAACAACTCTGGAAACTCAAGAACGCTCCCTCGATCACCGAAACCGCGGGGCCTGTCGAGGGATTCCGGATCCGCTACACGTTGCGGCAATCCGAGTCGTCGATCGAATCGAAGGTCGGGCCGGTCATCCAGCGCCACGTCGAACTCGACCGGTTCGAGCTGATCCCGGTGAGCGACGACTTGGGCGAGCCGATCGAAACGGCCCTGCGGGACGGATCGCGATTCATGGCCCATCTCGGGAACGCCGATCCCAAGCGAACGACCATCACGGTATGGGTCTATCCCGAGAATTTCGACCAGTTCCGCAGCCTCAAATCGATGCTCTACCAGCGCGGGTTCCTCTCGGCCGCTCGTCCGATGCCCGAAGGCGTCCATATCGGCGGATCGCCGCACGGAACCCGCTCGTCGGCCCAATGACGCCGACCCGCGGCCGTCCATCCGCGCCATCGGCGTGAACTCGGATCCCGCGCGCCCTTCTCCCTTCACCCGATTCGCGCGATGCGTGTCCTTCGTGGTCGAGGTGAGCCTGCGACACTAGCGGGATTCCGAGCGCGGATGGGCGAGCTCGCCGCCGACGTCGATGATCGCTTGCCGGAGGACGTCGAGGATCCGATCGAGTTCGGAGTCTCGGATCGCGAGCGGAGGCATCAGGACGATGACGTTGCCGAGCGGTCGGAGCCACACGCCCGCGCGGAGCGCCCGGTCGCAGGCCATTCCGCCGACCCGCATCTCCCACGGAAACGGTTCGCGCCGCGCCTTGTCCCGCACCAATTCAATCCCCGCGATCATGCCGCATTGCCGCACGTCGCCGACGATGGGAAGGTCGGCGAGCGGTTCGAGTCCGCGCGCCAGGCGTTCGACTTTTTGAGGCAGCGATTCGAGTACGCGATCGCCGTCGAAGATGTCGAGCGACGCGAGCGCGGCGGCGGCGGCGAGCGGATTCCCGGCGAACGTGTGGCCATGGTAGAACGTCTTGGATTCGGAATACGCGCCCAGGAACGCGTCCCAAATCGGGCCGGTCGCCATCGTCGCCGACATCGGCAGGTAGCCGCCCGTGAGCCCCTTGCCGAGACACAGCAGATCGGGCGTGACGCCCTCCCGCTCGCACGCGAACAGCGTGCCCGCGCGCCCCATGCCGACGGCGACCTCGTCCGCGATCATGAGCACGCCGTGCCGCCGCGTCCGTTCCCGCACTCCCCGCAGAAAACCATCGGGATGCACGAGGATTCCCGCGGCGCACTGGACAAGCGGTTCGATGATCACGCCGGCGATGCCATCGGCCTGTTCGGCGAGCAGCGCGTCGAGCCGATCGAGCGCGTCCCTTCCGACATCCGCGGCTTCGATTCCGGTCGGCGGCCGATAGCGATCCGGCGGCGGCAGCCGATGCGTCTCGAACAGCAGAGGTCGGAACATCGCATGGAATCGTTCGACGCCCCCCACGCTCGCGCTTCCCAGCGTGTCGCCGTGATACGCGTCCTCGAACGCGACGAACCTGGTCTTCCTCGGCATCGCCGGATTCACCTGGCGCCAATACTGGAACGCCATCTTCAATGCCGCCTCGACCGCGCACGCGCCGTCCCCCGAGAAGAAGACGTGTTCGAGTCCCGCCGGAGCCCGTTCCACCAGTCGCGCGGCGAGTTCGGCGGCCGGCGGATTGCCCATTCCCAACGAGGTCACATGCGCGACGCGCGTCAACTGGTCGGTGATCGCCGCGTTCAATCGCGGATGGCCGTGGCCATGCACGTTGCACCAGAGGCTGCTGACGCCGTCGAGATACGCGTTCCCGTCGATATCGTAGAGCGTGCAGCCCGACGCGCGCTCGATGAGGAGAGGTTCATACCCTTGCATCTGAGTGAACGCGTGCCAGACGCGACGGCGATCCCACTCCCTCCAGTCCGCATCGGTTGGCATGGATGTTTCGCCTGGGCGCGGCTCGGCAATCGCCGAAACGCAAGACGACTCCCACGCGCCGCCGGGATCGTCCGCCGGGCCGGACCGCGCGGGCACTATGATCCGTCACCACTCCACGACGACCGTTTCGCCGAGCCGGATACCGAGCAGTTCCCGCGCGCTCATTCCGACGATGCGAAGCCGCAGCACGCCGCGATCGTCGAGTACGGCCATGTAGGTCGCTTCGGGCTCCGAGTTCGCTTCGAGGAACATGCCGACCGTTTCATGCTCGTCGCACCGTATGCGTATCCGTTCGTCGCGGGGCGCATACTGGAGCCGCGGAGCCGAGATATCGGTGATCAGGTCCCCCGTTTCGCCAAAGGCGATCACTTTTCCTTCGATTCGGCCCGACACGCGTGACATCTCCCGGTGGGCGTTCGCGCTGGATCGTGGTCCGCCCCGCCGCCGCTCGGAGGCACCGATCGACGGACGCCGCATTCTAGGGGAAAGAACCCTCGGATGGGAACCCGGTTCCTCGCTCGGCGTCGCCGTGGGAATCGTCACGTTCCGATCAGCTCGATGCAAATGCGGAGCACTTCGGACGGGTCGGCGTTGGGATTGCGTCTCTTCGCCTGGCCGACCAGCGCGCCGATCGCCTGGCTCTTGCCGGCCTTGACGTCGGCGACGATGCGGGGATTCGAATCGACGAGTTCGCGGCAGAGGGCTTCGAGCGCGCTCCGATCGACGGATTCAATGCCCATCGCGCGCATCGCGTCGACCGCCGACCGGCCCGTCTCGACCATCCGCTGAAAGACGTCCTTGGCTCGGCTGCGCGTCAACTCGCCTCGGTCGACGCGCCGCAGCAAATCGACGAGTTCGCCGGGGGCGACGGCCAGCCGCCCGATGCCCATGCTCCGCTCGTTCAGAACGCGCAGTACGTCCTGTTGCATCCAATTCGCCGCGCGGCGCGGATCCCCCAGTTCCCGTGCCACATCGACGAAATACGCGACGAATGCGCGCCCCTGGTGGACGATCAGATCGGCGGCGGCCGCATCGAGGCCCCATTCCCGACCCAGCCGTTCGCGGATCGCGGCGGGACGCTCGACCATCTCCGCCGCCACCGCGTCGATCCGGGACCGGGGCACAACCACGGGCAAGAGATCGGGCTCGGGGAAGTAACGGTAGTCGCTCGACTCCTCCTTCCGCCGCATCGCGAGCGTGACCTCCTCGCGGTCGTCCCAGCCCCGCGTCTGTTTGGGCGCCGTCGCCCGTGTCGCGCCGGTCGCCGTCCATTCGTCGTACTGCCGCGCAACCTCGTACTCGATCGCCCGCTCGACCGCGCGGAAACTGTTCATGTTCTTGATCTCGACGATCGGCGTTTCGATCACCGAGCCGTGGGGCGACGCGTCGGGCCGCACGTGGAGATTCACGTTCGCATCGACCCGAAGGCTGCCCTCCTGCATGTTGCAATCCGACACGTCGAGATAGGTCAGCAGCAGTTTGAGCTCGGTGAGATAGGCCTTGGCTTCGCGCGCGGAACGGATGTCGGGTTCGCTGACGATTTCGAGCAGCGGCGTGCCCGCGCGATTGAGGTCGATACGGCTGTCCCGCCGCCCTTCATGCTCATCGTGCATGCTCTTGCCCGCGTCTTCCTCGAGATGCACGCGCTGGATGCGTATGATCCGAGGCGGCCCGTCTCCATGTTCGCCTTCGATCGCCAGACGGCCGTTCCGGGCGAGCGGCAGATCGAATTGGCTGATCTGATAGCCCTTGGGAAGATCGGGATAGAAGTAGTTCTTGCGATCCCATTTCATGCGATCGGGGATCTCGCCGTCGAGCGCGATTCCCGTGCGGAGCGCGAGTTCGAAAGCGCGGCCGTTCATGACCGGAAGCGCGCCGGGCAAGCCGAGACAGACCGGACAGGTTCGCGTGTTCGGCGGCGCGCCGAACGACGCGTCGCATCGGCAAAAGAGCTTCGTGCGGGTCAGCAACTGCACGTGGACTTCGAGTCCCACGACGATTTCGTACGGTACCGCGTTCATTCGAGTTCAGGCCCCCTCGAATGCCAGTCGGTCGCCGACTGGTACTGGTGGGCCGCCCGCAACAGCGACTCTTCCTGAAAGGGCGGCGCATGCAATTGGAACCCGATCGGAAGCCCGGCCCCATCCGCTCCGCAGGGAACCGAGATCGCCGGGAGACCCGCGAGGTTCGCGCCGACCGTGAAGAGATCGCCAAGATACATGGCGAGCGGATCGGCCGACCGTTCGCCGATCCGATAGGCCGTCGTCGGCGTCGTCGGCCCGATCAACAGGTCGACGCGCTGGAACGCCGCGTCATAGTCCTCGCGGATCAAGCGTCGGACGCGCAGCGCCTTGACGTAGTAGCGGTCCTGGTATCCCGCGCTCAACGCGAACGTGCCGAGCATCACGCGGCGCTTGACTTCCAGCCCGAATCCCTCCGTGCGCGACCGCCGATAGAGATCGATGAGCGGCGAGTCGTCCGCGTCGCCCGCCGCGCCCGGATCGTCCTCCGCCGCGCCCGGGCCTCGACGCGGCGCGGCCGCCGCGCGGTACCCGACGTGGATTCCGTCATACCGCGCGAGGTTGCTCGACGCCTCGCACGGCGCGATGACGTAGTAGGCCGCGATTCCATACGCATGATGGGGGAGGTCGACATCGACGAGTTCCGCGCCGAGTTCGCGGAACAGGTCCGCCGCCCGCTCGATCGCCGACGCCACCGCCCGTTCGACCCCCTCCGTCCATTGGCCCCGTACGACTCCGAGCCGGAGTCCGTTGAGCGGCTCGCCAAGCGCCTGGCGATAGCCCGAAACGGGAACCCGCGCGGACGTGGAATCGCTCGGGTCGTGCCCCGCGATCACGCCGAGCAGCAACGCGGTGTCCTCGGCCGTCCGCGCCATCGGCCCGGCCTGATCGAGGCTGCTGGCGAACGCGACCAAGCCGTGGCGGCTCACGCGCCCGTACGTCGGCTTCAATCCGATGACACCACAAAACGCGGCCGGTTGCCGGATCGATCCGCCCGTGTCGGTTCCGATCGCGAGCGGCGCCTGCCTCGCCGCCAAACAGGCCGCCGACCCGCCGCTCGACCCGCCCGGCACCCGGCCGATGTCCCACGGATTGCGCGTCGGATGGAACGCCGAGTTCTCCGTCGAGCTCCCCATCGCGAACTCGTCCATGTTGGTGCGTCCGATCAGGATCGCGTCGGCGGCCCGCAACCGGGCGACGAGCGTCGCGTCGTACGGGGGGTGGAAGTCGGCGAGCATGCGCGACCCGCATGTCGAACGGACGCCTCTTCCGCAAAACACGTCCTTGACCGCGACCGGGATTCCGGCGAGCGGTCCGAGCGGTCCGCCCGCCGCGCGGCGGCGATCGATCGCCGCGGCGGAAGCCAACGCGCCCCGTTCGTCAATCGAAAGGAACGCTCCGACCGATGAATCGGTTCGCGCGATCCGGTCCAGAAACGACCGGGTCAGTTCGACGGCGGAACACGCCCGCGATGCGAGCTTGCCGAGGAGCTCGGTTGCCGTCGCGTCGGTGAGCTCCATGGCGGATCGACTCGCTTTCGATCGAGTGACAGCATTCTGTCATGCGGCGGGTTTTCGAGCGGCGTGGGGCGGGCGTCCGACCGCCTACAAAACGGCCGGCACCCGGAAGCACGCGTCATCGTGGTGCGGCGCGTTGGCGAGCGCCTCGTCGCGGGGCAACGATTCGCGCGGCACGTCCTCGTCAAACACGTTCACATAGTCGGCCACATGCGCAAGGGGCTCGACGCCCGCGAGATCGAGTCGGTCGAGTTGTTCGACGTACGTCAAAATCCGGGCAAGGTCGGCCGTGAGCCGGACGAGCTCGCCGGATTCAAGTCGAAGCCGAGCCAGCCGGGCCACCTGCGCGACGGCCTCCACATTCAATTGCATGGGTAAGCCTCCGTTGCCCGCCAACGCTCGCCGTTCCCGCCGCAGGCCCGCGGCGCACCACGCCGCCCTCTCCCGAGGTCCCGGCCGCTCCGGCGAAGGCGTGCCCGTCGGATCAGGAGCCGGCCGCCCCTGCGTTGGCTTTTCCGGAACCCGTCGATCCGGCAGCAGTCGATCCGGCACCCGTGGATCCGAGACTGAATGGCTTGTGACGGACGGCCTTGCGGACCGCGCCGCTCCGCAGGCACTGCGTGCATACGCGCACCGATTGGGTGCCGCCGCGCCGCGTCGTGACCTTGACCCGCTGCAGATTGGGCCGGAATTTCCGCCGCGAGATGCCGGTGACCTTGGTGCCGACCCCGCCCAGGTACTTCGCCTTGCCTCGCGTCTCGATCTGGTTTCCCATCTGGGGAGACTTCCCGCAGATTTCGCATTGTTGAGCCATGGCACGCCCTTCAGTGGCCGCTTTGCCGTTCCGCCGTCGAAACAAACCGAACGCGGGGGCGCCAGAGGTTCCGGCGCCGAGCCGGTTGATTCTAGCAGGTTCGACGGAACCCGCAACCCGGAACCCGTCCGCCCGGAGCCGGCGATTTCGGTGAACGGGAACCCAACGGCGCGCGGAAACGCGGAATGACCGCCCCGGTCGTTCGGGGAATCGGGTCACGCGCCGGCGTGCGAATGGCCGAACGGGCGCGTGACGGCGAGGACCTCGTCGTGCACGAGGCCGTTCGAGCCGATGGCTTCGCCCGAATCGATCGAGGGACGCCCTTGCCAATCGGTGAAGCGGCCCCCGGCCTCCTCGATCACCGGCTGCAAGGCGGCCGCGTCCCAAATATGCATGAGCGGATCGACCATCGCCGCCGCGCGTCCGGTCGCCACGAGCGAATAGCCGTAGGCGTCCCCCCAGGTTCGCGTGACCGCCGCTCGGCTCTGCAGGGCATCGAACGCGGACGCCGCGCCTCGCCTTGCGAAACTGTCGACCTGGGACGTGACGAACAGTCCATCGGACAAGCGGCGCGTCGCGGAGACGCGCGCGGGAACCGGGGCTTCCCCAACCCCGCGATACCAGCAACCGCCTCCTTGCTCCGCATAGACCGTTTCACCCAGCGCGGGAATATGGATCACGCCGGCGACGCTTCGGCCCGCACGCTCCACGCCGATCAGCACGCCGAACAAGGGAACTCCGAAAATAAACGACTTGGTTCCGTCGATCGGATCGACGATCCATCGGAAGCCGGACGAGCCCCGTGTTTCGCCGAATTCCTCGCCGAGCACCCCATCGTCGGGAAACTCGGCCCCGATCCGGTCGCGCAGCCGGCATTCGGATTCTCGGTCGGCGATCGTCACGGGCGACGCATCGGACTTGGTCTCCACTCGCACGTCGGCTCGCCGGAAATAACCCATCGTCACCCGGCCCGCTTCCAGCGCGATGCGGACGGCGCATGCGAGTCGCCGTGATACGTCGTCCGCCCGACTCATCGCCGCACCTCGTCCGTGCCGATCGAACGCGCCGATCCCGCGCCGCCGCGCCGTCCGCCGCGCGCCCCATTCGAGGTCTCGGGTTCCGGGCGCGGCGCGGCGGCGGCCTGAGCGGCGCGGACGCCTTCAACCGAGGCAGGCGACCTTGGGTCGGGCGACCTTGGGTCGGGCGACCTTGGGTCGGGCGACCGCGGCTCAAGCCGCGCATGGACCATGATCAGGGCCGCGCCGACGACGAGCAGGCTGTCGGCGATATTGAAGTTCGGCCAGGTATACCCGCGGAACCGGAACAGAATCCAATCGCGGACCTCGGTATGGAATCGATCGGGCGAGCCTGGCGGCGACCACAAGCCAAGGCGATCGTACAGATTGCCGAGGATTCCGCCGAGTACGCAGGCGAGTGCGATGGTCAGGAGCCAGTCGCGGGCCCAATCGCGGATGAGTACGAGGTAGAGGACGGCGAGTCCGGCGATGATCGACAAGGCGGCGAAGAAGGGCGAGCCGCCCGCTCCCATCCCGAACAGCGCGCCGGGGTTCAGCGCCGTCTCGATCCCGAAAAAACCTTCGACGATCCACCACTCGGGGTTCGCCTCGGGCATCCCGCGCCACGCGAAGACCCAGTGTTTGGTGAGCAGGTCGATCGAGCACCCGGCGACCGCGATCACCAAGAAGACGGCCGCGCGCATCGACCGGTTGCCTCGCGCCATCCGGTCCTCCTCCCGACCATGGGCGGCTGAATTCGCGTGGTTCCCGATCGCCGAAATCAACCCTTCTGGAGTTTTTCAGCGCATTTGACGCAGTGGGGCGTAAAGGGAATCGCGGTCAGCCTGGCTTTCGGGATCTTGCCTTCGCACTCCAGGCACGAACCATACGCGCCCTTTTCGATCCGTTCCAGGGCAGCCTCGATTTGGTCGAGCGATTCCTCTTCGCTTTGCATCAGCGACAGCGTGAATTCCTGTTCGAAATTGTCCGACCCGATATCCGCCATATGGATCGGCATGCTCGACAAGTCCCCGCTCGATTCCGACCGCGTCTTATGAAGGGCCGCCTTCGCCATGGCCGTCACATCGCCGCGCAGCCGGGCTCGAAGCGCGAGCAGGATCTCCTTGTACGGCTTCATCTCGGACTTCTTCATGCAAACCGGCTCCACAACTTGATCGGCGATGGACGAACGCATTCGAACGGGGAACGCGCGCTCGGAGCGAGCCGCCTCTCTCGAGGCCGGTCGGCGCCCCAACCGCCCGGACGAATGAGGTCGACGCGTCCAGAACCCATTTAGTGTAGGCAGGTCCGAGGGCCTTGTCAAACGTCGGCAACGGTCGGCCTTCGACGGGCGACGGCCGCGCGTTGGGCGGTCCGTCCTTGTGTCGGCGGACGGACTTGGCCTAGACTAGCCGCGGCGGCCGGGCGAACGAAGGGGAACGCGCGACGCGGGAGGATGACGTGGCGCAGGGCGATGCCGCTTTCCAACAGTGTATCGCGCCCGACTGCGGGGCTCGTTACGACGTGGCCGAAGTCCGCGTCGCGTGCCCCGCGTGCGGCGGCGCGCTGGACGTGGCCTATGACTGGAATCGGACACGGCCCCCTCGATCGCTGCGCGCCTTCGAGGCGGAATGGGCGAGGCGATCCGATCCGCTCCGATTCAGCGGGGTCTGGCGGTTCTGGGAACTGCTGCCGTTCGTTCCCCGCGAACAGGCCGTGACGATCGGCGAGGGGCAGACGCTCCTGCAGCGCGCCGATGCGCTCGCCGATTTCGTCGGCCTCGCGCCCAATAACCTCCACCTTCAATACGAGGGTCTGAACCCGTCGGGCAGTTTCAAGGACAACGGCATGGCCGCCGCGTTCGCCCACGCGAAGCTGACCGGGGCCCGCCGCGCCGCCTGCGCCTCGACGGGGAACACGAGCGCTTCGCTCGCCCTCTACTGCTCCGTCACGCGCCTGATGAAGGCGGTTATCTTTGTCGGCTCGGGCAAGATCGCGTACGGAAAGCTCTCGCAGGCCCTCGACTATGGAGCGCTGACCGTCCAAATCGCGGGCGACTTCGACGACGCCATGGCCCGGGTCCGCGAGGTTTGCGTGCGGCTCGGCACCTACCTCGTCAACAGCGTCAACCCGTTTCGGCTCGAAGGCCAGAAGACGATCATGTACCGCGTGCTCGAAGGCCTCCACTGGGAACCTCCCGATTGGATCGTCGTGCCCGGCGGGAATCTCGGCAATTCGAGCGCGTTCGGAAAGGCCTTTCTTGAACTGAAGGAGCTCGGCCTGATCGATCGCGTTCCCCGACTGGCCGTCATCAACGCGGCGGGAGCCGACACGCTCTATGAACTGCACGAACAGCGCAAGGTTCGCTGGAACGGCGGCCGCGTCGACCGGTCGCCGGAACGCGCGTATTACGGCGAGCTCGACGCGCGTTCGATCAAGGCGTCGACGATCGCCAGCGCGATCGAAATCCAACGGCCCGTCAATCTCGCCAAGTGCCTCCGCGCCCTCGACGCCTGTGACGGCGTGGTGCGGCGCGTCACCGATCAGGAGATCCTCGACGCCAAGGCGAAGGTCGGCGCGTGCGGCATGGGATGCGAACCGGCGAGCGCGGCGAGCGTGGCGGGGGCCCGGCTCTTGAGGTCCGAGTCGATCATCGGCCCGTCCGATCGCGTCGTGTGCATCCTCACCGGCCACCTTCTCAAGGATCCGACGGCGACCGTCGCGTACCATTCGACCGATCAGGAGCAGTTCAACGAGATCCTCGCGAAACGGGGCGTGCGTCGCGCGGCGTTCGCCAACCGGGCGGTCGCGGTCCGCAACGAACTCGACGACATCATCCGCGCGATCCAACTCTACAGCTAATTCGAGCACACAGCGAATTCGAGCACACAGCGAATTCGAGCACACAGCGAATTCGAGCACACGGAACGGGAGCGTCACGATGCCGATAGAAGTCGCCATCCACGGAGCCGCGGGGAGGATGGGAAAACGTCTCGTGGCGCTCGCATCGGCGGCCGACGATCTGCGCGTCGTGGCCGCGCTCGAATCGGCCGGCCATCCGGCCCTCGGACGCGACGCGGGCCGGGAGGCCGGGATCGACGAAATCGGCGTGCTCCTCGCCGATCGCCTCGACGCGGACCGGAAACCGGTCGTGATCGATTTCTCGTCGCCGCGCGGCGCGCAAGGAGCCGTCGACCTATGCCGCGACCGGAAGCTGCCGCTTGTCATGGCGACGACGGGGCTTGCCGAGCCGCTACAGGCCGAGCTGCGCGCCGCGGCCCAATCGATTCCCGTCGTCTGGGCGCCCAACATGAGCCTCGCCGTCAACCTCACGATGCGGCTTGCCGAACAGGCGGCGCGCGCCCTGCGCGCCGCGGCGTCCGGCGTCGACGTCGAAATCCTCGAACGCCACCACCGCTTCAAGGAGGACGCGCCGAGCGGCACGGCGCTCCGTTTCGGCGAGCTGATCGCGGCCGCGATGGGACAGGATCGCCACACGCACGGCCGCCATGGGCTCGTCGGCGCGCGGTCCCGGAACGAGATCGGATACCACGCGATCCGCGTCGGCGACAACCCCGGCGAGCACACGATCGTGTTCGGAATGCTCGGCGAGACGATCGAACTGACGGTGCGCGCTTCGAGCCGCGACGGCTACGCGGCCGGCGCGCTGCAGGCGGCGCGTTTCATCGCCGATCGGCCCGCCGGCCTGTACGGGATGGTCGATGTCCTCGGACTCGAAGCCTCCTGAATCGCCGCGTCGGGCGTCTTCCGGTCGCCCGTTCGCGGTCCGGAATCCCGATAGACGCCTCCAACCGGCGGGGACGCCGCGCATGACGCGTACTCGGCACCTCAATCGCCGTGCGCGCCCGTCGCCAGAAGGAGCCCGCCGACGACCACCACTTCCTCGCCGAGTTCGGCGGCGACGATCCGGAACCGGTCTCGCAGCGGAGGAAACACGTATCGGGCCACCGCCTCGAGCAGCGGTTCGAAAAAGGCCCGCTCGCCGATCAGCGACACACCGCCTCCCACCACGACGACGTCCGGCGCGATCAAAGTGACGGCCTGAGCGATGGCCCAGCCCAGCACGTTGAGGCTTCGCGTCATGGCCTGTTGCGCCATCGCGTTTCCCCGGCTTGCGAGATCTCCGATATCCTTCGCCGTCAGCCGGCTCAGATCCCCGCCCGCGCGCTGGCGCCATTCGATCGCATCGGCGCACGCGGCGTCTTTCTCCAAGGCCTCCTCGCAAATCCGGCGCGCGCCGCGAGCAAGGCCCCATCCGCTGGCCATCGATTCCACGGTCGACGTTTCGGAAACCGCGTCGAGGCCTGGCCGGAGGTGGCCGATCTCGGCGACGGCAGGGCGATCGAATCCGTGCAACCGGCCCCCGATCACCAGCCCGCCGCCGATCCCCGTTCCGACCGTCACGTAGAAGACGGCGCGCGATGATCGGCCCGCGCCGAACCGCGATTCGGCAAGGGCCGCGGCGTCGCAGTCGTTACCCACAACGGCCGAGATCCCCAAACGATCGCGGAACCACCGAGCCAGCGGGAATCGATCCCACCCCGCGATCTGATGGCTCGTCGTCACCACGCCCGCTTCCACCGGCCCGCCGAACGCGATGCCCGCCCGCTCGATCCCGTACGCGCGCACAAGTTCCCCGGCCTCGGACTCGATCGTCGCCAGAATTCCGTTCGCTCCGAGCACCGGATCGACGTCGCGCCGGAGCAGCGCGTCGAGCTTCGCGGAAGAGCCGTCGCCGACGCCGAGCTGGAGCTTCGTGCCTCCGATCTCGATCGCCAGTCGGTTCGCCATGCCGCCGTCTCCGTCTTGGCCACTGCGCATTCCGGTTGTCCGCTCGAACACGATCGGTCGACCGCCCGGCCGGGCGCGTTCGCCGCGCGACGACGATCGGCTAGGCCCGCGCTCCGGTCGCCGCCGGCGCGTAACGCCCTTCCTCGTTGATGCGCGCGAAGACGTCGTTCAAGACCCAGTGGAACAGGCACAGGTGGATACTCTCGACCATTCCCATGTCGGGAAGATCGACGTGCAGGCCGTCCCGCTGGATCTCGCGGAGCTGTCCACCCGAATAGCCGCTCAAACCGAACGTGTTGAGCCCGCGGTGGTTCGCCCATTCGACGGCGCGAAGGATGTTCGGACTGTTGCCCGATCCGCTGATCGCGATCAGCAGGTCGCCCGGTCCGCCGTAATTCATGAGCTGCTGGACGAAGATCTGGTCGTAGCCGAGATCGTTTCCGACGGCCATGATCCAACCCGCGTTATCGGTGAGGCTCAGGACCTTGAGCCGTTTGCGGGACGCGTCGCGCAGGGCCGATTCGGGAAGCGTGCTCTTGCCGAGATCCTCGGCCATGTGCGACGCCGTCGTTCCCGAACCGCCGTTTCCGATGATGAAGACATGCCGGCCCGAATCCCATGCCTCGTACACCCGATCGGCCCATCGTTTCATCGCCTGTTGATCGATGCGGCTGATTTCCCGCCGCAGGCGTTCGAGGTAATCACCGTGGTCGAGCGTTACGCCGAGCATTCGCATGCGCCTTTCGATTCGAGTCCGCGCCGTCCGCCTCTTTTTTCGCGAACGACCGCGTCCGTTGGCCGTCCCGTCCGGCCTCCAGTATACCGTACGATCGTTACGACGCGCCCTCGACCGCACTCCCGATCGCCGGCTCATGCGTCGAGGGACGGGGATGATAGAGAAGGCCGATGCCGAGGATCAACAGGGCTGTGAACGCGAAATTCGCGCTTGGAGGCCAGCCCAGCGCGCTGATCGTCTTCGAACCGGCGAAGTAATAGAGCGACGATCCGGTGATGCCAATCCAGTTCAGCAGATTCTGCGTCGCGATCATGCGGCCTTTGAGCGCTTCGGGCGGCCTCGCTTGCATGAATACCTGGAGCGGCACGGCGAACATGCCCGTGAAGACGCCAAGGAGGATCAAGACCACCACGCTTCCGGCGTAGCCGAGCAAGTGGCGATGTTCGTTCGCCGCGGGGACCGACAACAGGGCAAGGCTAATGAACATCCCCCATACGCCGGCCTTCAGGACGCGCGTGTTGAACCGCCCGCGCGACAGGCCGGCTCCCAGGACGCTTCCGACGGCGATTCCGAAACTGATCGAGGCGACCATGAGGCTCGTTCGGGAATCGCTGACTTCCAGTTGCAGCCGTCCAAACGTGTTGACCGCCATCTGCACGACGGCCGCCGCCATCCAAAAGACGCTCGACACGATCAGCGCCGTGAGCAACGGAAGGTCGCGTCGTAGACAGGAACGAACGTCATGGGGTATGGCGACCGTCGACCAGTCGAACGCCAGTGACGGACTCGCCGCGGGAACCGGTCGAACTTGCGCCGAGGTCCACGTGCCGGCGATGGCGATGCCGACACATGCGAGCCCCGTCGTCCAAAGCCGGTCGCCGAACCAATCAAGCATGCCGCCGGCGCACGCGCTGCCCAGGATGATCGCCACGAAGGTCATCATCAGAATGAAACCGTTCGCTTGCGGCAACTGCTCTTCGGGAAGCAGTTCGGGCAGGATGCCATATTTTCCCGGCCCGAAGAAGGCGCTCTGGGCTCCCATGCTGAAGAGGACAAAGCAAAGCAGGCCGACGAGAACGGCGTTCATGGTCCATGCGGCCAACACGGCGAACAGCAGGCCTCCCGCCGCCATGATCGCGATTTCCGCGACCTTACTCAGCACGATGACGCGGCGTTTGCTGTAACGGTCGGACAAGTACCCGGCATAGCCTGAAAAGACGATGAATGGAACCGAGAAGGTCAACGTCGCAAGCCACTGCAAGTCGCCCAGCCGGGGAATCTCGACGAACAGCAGCAGCAGGATCTGCTTGAAAAGGTTGTCGTTGAACGCCCCCAGGAACTGCGTTCCCACCAACCCCCAAAAACCGCCGTTGGCGTACAAGCCGACGGTATCCGCCGCGCGGGACGCTTTTTCCGCGTCAGGTGGACTCGTTCGAGTCACGCGATGTCTCCGACGGAACGGCGGCCACGAGATCGAGACCCGGATCGGCGGCCATTTCGCGGATCTCCTCGGTGATGCGCATCGAACAGTATTTGGGTCCGCACATGCTGCAGAAGTGCGCGTTCTTGAACGAATCCTGGGGAAGGGTCGCATCGTGGTAGGTACGCGCCGTTTCGGGGTCGAGCGACAATCGGAACTGCTCGTTCCAATCGAATGCGAACCGGGCGCGGCTCAGCGCGTCATCCCGGTCGCGGGCCCCCGGGCGGCCCCTCGCGATGTCGGCCGCATGCGCGGCGATCTTGTACGCGATGACTCCCTGCCGCACGTCGTCGCAATTGGGGAGGCCAAGGTGCTCCTTGGGCGTGACGTAGCAGAGCATGGCCGCGCCGCTCCAACCGGCCAGCGCCGCGCCGATCGCGCTGGTGATGTGGTCGTAACCCGGGGCGACGTCGGTGACGAGCGGTCCGAGTACGTAAAACGGTGCCCCGTGGCAGACGTCGATCTCGCGCCGGACATTCATGTCGATCTGGTCCATGGGAACATGGCCGGGACCCTCGACCATCACCTGCGCCCCGTTCCTCCGGCTGCGCATCACGAGTTCGCCGAGCACGTCGAGTTCGGCGAATTGGGCCGCGTCGCTCGCGTCGGCGAGCGAACCGGGCCGCAGGCCGTCGCCAAGGCTCCACGTCACGTCGTATTCGCGCAGCATCGCGCACAAGTCGTCGAAATGCTCGTAAAGCGGATTCTGCCTGCGATGGGCCATCATCCATTTGGCGATGAGCGATCCGCCGCGGCTGACGATGCCCGTCACCCGGCCCATCGTCAGCGGAAGATGTTCGAGCAACAGGCCGCAATGGACCGTCATGTAGTCCACGCCTTGCCGCGCCTGGTGCTCGACCATGTCGAGGAAATGCCGCGGCTTCATCTCCTCGATCGCGCCGCCGAGTTCCTCGAGCATCTGATAGATAGGGACCGTGCCGACCGGAACCGTCGACTCGGCGATGATCGCCCTGCGGATCGCGTCGATGTTCTTGCCCGTCGAAAGATCCATCACCGTATCCGCGCCGTAGCGCACGGCGACCCGCAGTTTCTCCAATTCGGCGTCGATGTTCCCGGTGACCGCCGAATTGCCGATATTCGCGTTGATCTTGCACCGGGCGGCGATGCCGATCCCGAGCGGTCGGAGGGATCCTTCGAGATGGACGCGGTTCGCTGGAATCACAAGCCGCCCCGCCGCCACCTCGTCGCGCACGTGCTCGGGAGCAAGGCCTTCTTCGGCGGCGACGCGTTCCATCGCCGAGGAGATCTCGCCCGAACGGGCGATTTCCAGTTGGGTCATTCGGTTATACTCCTGTTCCGCGAGCCGCATGGTCGGGCGGACACGACGAAACGTCGTTCGATGGTCGAAATGGGCATATCACGGGCTATCGTAACGGTCCGCGAGGGAGTGTCAATTCGTGCGGCCGCCGATCATCCCGCGCCCCGCTCGGATGCCTACGAGCCCGGACCGTTCGGATGCCCGCTCCGCACGACCGCGCGCCAGGCGTCCAATTCGGCCGCCGACAACATGTTCTCGCGCACCAGGTAATGTCGAGCGGCCTTGCCGATCTGGGGAAGATCGACGTGAACCGTCAATCGGCCGTTTTCCGCGTATTGGAACCGCACGTCGATCGGCGTATGGCGCGGGAGGCCGACCGGCAGGTCCCTCGCCACGCACTTGCCGACCTGCGAGCACTCCGCCGGATCCACGCTCTCCCCCTCGACGATGTTGATCAGGATCGACCGTTGGTTGTCCTTCTGCGTCAGGAAGACTCGCCGAGCCGTCGCGGGAAGGGGCGAATTGCGCGGGATCAGGATGGCGTTCTGACGCGATCGACTCGCCGCGTCCAGCGCGACGACGCCTAGGCTGTGCGAGTTCACGTTCGTCACGCGGAACGGCGGGGTGATGCCCGCGCTCTTGAGCAAGATGCCGTGCGCATGGAGCGCCGCGCCGTGCGCCACGGCCTCGTCGGGCGAGACCGACGTGTCTGGTTCGCGTCCGGACAGGTTCTGAAGCAGTTCGCGGACGCACGGCATGCGCGACGCTCCGCCCACCATGATCACGTGCTCCACGTCGTTCCACGTAAGGCCCGCCGCCTGCAGGACGTGACGCGTTGTGAACGCGGTTCGGTCAAGCAGGTCGGAGGTGAGTTCCTCGAATTCGCCCCGCGTGACGGCGACCTCGGACCGCTTGCCGACATGGTGGCAGACGACCACCGCCCGCCTGCGGATCGACAACGTGCGTTTCGCCTCGTCGCACGCCCTCCAAAGATGGGTCTTGGAGACCGGATCGAGGCGTGGATCCTCGCCGTGCTCCATCACGAACCGCGAGGCCACATGGTCCATCAGGCGCTGGTCCCAATCGAGCCCGCCGAGCTGCGAGTCGCCGTCGGTGGCCAACGTGCGGAACTCGCCGCGCCGAATCCGCATCACCGCGACATCGAACGTGCCTCCACCCAGATCGTAGATCACGATGTTCCGCGGATCCCCGGTCGGACCGGCCGGGTCGAGATACCCGCGCTGGTAGCCGAACGCGAGCGCAGCGGCCGTCGGTTCATTGATGATGTCGATCACGTCCAGGCCGGCGATCCGCGCGGCATCCAACGTCGCCTTGCGCCGCACCTCGTCGAAATACGCCGGAACCGTAACCACCGCCTGGTCGAACGGTCCGATCTGCCGCCTCGCGTCGCGAACGAGCTTATCGAGGATCCATGCCTCGATGACCTCGGGCGGAAACTGCTTGCCGCGTATCCGATGCCGGTAGAAACGCGAGCCGAGGTCCCGCTTGGGGGAAACGGCGATGCGCTCGCGATCCGTCGACATCGCCTTGACCGCCTCGCGCCCCACGACGACCTCGTCATCGTCGAACAACACGACGCTCGGAGTCAGACTCTCCCCCTCGTCGTTCACCAGGGTCTGGGGACGCCCCGATTCGTCCAGCCACGCGACCGCCGAAAACGTCGTCCCCAAGTCGATTCCGATCGCAATGTGACGCGGAACGGCCCGTCGCCGTTGGGACGCCCGAGCCGGCAACGCGCCGGTCGGCTCCTTCGCCAACACGACCGTTCGGTCTTGGGACGAGGATTGCACGACATCCGAAGTCCGAATCCCCGGCGGCGCGAGCAGGATCGCACCCTGATGGAAATCGGCGTCGTCCAAACAGGCGCTCAGGACGTCGATCACCTCCTCCATCGATGCGTAACGATCGTCCGCATCCTTCGCGACCATACGCTGGAAGGCGAGATCCAGCGGGCGGGGAACGTCGGTCCGCCGGCCTTGAAGCGATGGAATCGGATCCGTCCGATGCGCGACGAGCGTTTGGATCGGCGACTTGCGGCGATACGGCGGAACGCCGATCAAGAGCCGGTACAATGTGCAACCCAGGCTGTAGATGTCCGCCCGATGGTCCACCACCGAACAATCATCCGCTTGCTCGGGTGACATGTACTCCACCGTACCAATGATGTTGCGATGGTCGGTCAAGCTGTCACCCTGCTCGGGCAACTCGTCGTTGTCGAGAATCCGGGCAAGCCCCATGTCGAGGATCTTGATCGTGTTGGACCGGTCGAGCAGCAGGTTCGCGGGCTTGATATCCCGGTGCACCACGCCGTTCATGTGCGCGAAATGAAGGCCCTTCGCCGCCTGCACGACGCACGCGATCGCCGATTCGAGCGGAAACGGGCCTTGCTCATCGACGAGCGTGCCCAGGTCCTTGCCGTCGACGAATTCCATCACAAGGTAGTAGGCGCCGTCGAGCTCGTCGGCGTCGTACGCGGTGACGATGTTGGGATGGACCAGCCGCGCCGCGGCTTGCACTTCACGCTGGAAGCGTTTGATGAGTTTCGTGTTGCGAGTCGCGAAATCCGGGAGGATCTTGACGGCCACTGTGCGCTTCATGCGGCGGTGCTCGGCCCGAAACACCTCCCCCATCCCTCCTTCCGCGATTTTCTCAAGGATCACGATGTTGCCAAGCACGAGCCGCTGCCACTGGCCGCCCGCGATACGCACTGCTTGATAGGCCGTCAGATGCCCGCGCCGCACCAGTTCGCTCGCCAACAGGCCTTCAATGTCGCGCTCCGCCAATGGCTGCTCCCCACCCAGCGACTCGCGGAACGAAGTCAGCTCGTCGGCCGTCATCAGGCCGCTCAAGAGGAGGGACTGCGAGAACGTGAGCGGGTCGGCGTGCATGGCCATCCGTCATTCGAACCGTTCGGTGTTCCGCAACCGGAACGTACGCTCGAATATACCGCCGCCCCTCGATTTCCGCCAACGTGCCCGTCCACCCGACCACGCTGGTGCGAACGCCCCGCCTGCTCCGCGATCGGAGCCCGCCCCCGAAATGTCGCCCAGCGAGCTCCCGCCGCCGTCCCCGCTCGGCTTCGACCGGCCGACCGACATGACGTTCTCCAGTCCGCTCAGCGTCTCCATTTCTCGCAAGTTCGCCAAACAGCCCGTCCCGCGTCCGCGAGTGACCTGGCCAAAGTTTCCAAAAGTTTCCAGAAATTTCCACAATTTCCGACTTGCTAGTCTGTGTAGTGTCTCTATTCTTCACGATCGTGCCAATTCTCCCAATCCTCGTCCGCAAGTGACCTGGTCAAAATCTCCGGCTGCCTATTTGTTTCATTATCTCTATATCGCCATATTTCTCCGGTTTATCTATTTTCGTCCGCGAGTGGCCTGGCCAACGCCTCGGGCCTTTTTCGTCCGCGAGTGGCCTGGCCAACGCCTCGGGCGCTGGCCAACGCCTCGGGCCAAAATCTCGGGCGGGGGCGGGTGTGGCGTCGGCGTTGGGCGCGGATGACCGCGATGGCGGCGCCCCAGGCGAACAAAGAGACTCCGAACGCCCAGCCGAGACCCTTCGGAGCATAATGGAACTCGACGCGGTGCCGGCCGGCGTCGAGCCGGACCGCCCGCATCACGCGGTTCGCGCGGAACACGGGGATTTCTCGGGTCGCGTGTCCATCCGTCGAGATGGTCGCCCGCCACCCGGGATCAAAGAGGCCTCGGACGACCAGCCAACCCGCCGACGCGAGGTCGACCGACACGGCGAGGCTCCCGTCCTCCGCTTCCTGCCATTCGCACGATTCGCGCCGGCCGACCGCCTCGGGACCGATCGGGCCGACGTCGCGATCCGCTTCGATCAGCGCCCACCGTTCCAGGTCCCTCCAGCGCCCGTCCACCACGAGGTGTCTTCGCACGTGGGAATCGAGCGACAGCGAAGGTCGGGCCGGCAACGGACGAATGACCGTACCCTCGTGAACCAACGAAACGCGTGGGAGGCTTTGATCGATCCGCCACAGGCTGACGCCATCCGGCCCATCGGGAACCTCGATCCGTGAGGCGCCCGGAACGTGCGTCACCTCCAGCGGAAGGAGAAGGTACTCGACGCCCAACGCGCGGAGCGCGCCGGCCGACGGCTGATCGAGGGGCAACGGATCGACGGTCCGCGCCGCGCGGAGGAACGAGGCGAGGACCGCATCGATGGCGAAGCCGGACGATTCGACGATCGCGATCGGCGGGTCGGCGGCCGCGAGGTGGTGCTTGGGGTACAGCGAGGCTCGGTCCCACGCGACGATGGCGTCGAGTCGTCTTGGGTCGGAACGCCGGGACCATGCCTCGGGCCGCCAAGGCCTAACGTCGGCCCGGAATACCAGCACGGGCCCCGTCTCGTTCGGGCCGTGATGTTCGGCGAGGTCGCTTCGAATGGCCCGTTCGACGGCCGACTCCTCGATCATCACCGGGGAACGGACCGGCTCCAATTGCCATCGGTGCGCGCCGGCGAGGTCGAGAATCGTCAAGACCAACATGGCCGCCGACCATCGCGCCGCGCCGAGCCGAACGCGCGCGCGATGACTCGACAGACCTAGGATGCATGCGCCGACGATCAGGTGCTGGGTGAGCGAACCGGCGACGTCACGCCACGCGCCGGGGCCGTTCAAGGGTCCAAACGTCGGATCGGGCAGGGCGTCGAATTCAATTGACGACCATGCGGCATACCGCCCCGTGAGGATGACGATCGCCACGATCGCGGCGGACATCGAAAGAGCGAGCCCGAGTACGAGCGGGGAGGTCGGGTTTGGAGACCGGCTCGGTTTCGGGCGGGACCCGCGCCAATCGTCCCATCCCGCGGCGACGAGCCACGTCAAAGCCCACTGGACCATCACCATCCACTTGGCGGGATAACGGAACTTCGCGTAGAACGGGACAACGCATTCGAGCAACCAGTAGGCGCTTCCCGTTTCACTGGGAAAGGAGGTGCCGAGTGCGCGATTGACGGCGAGTCCGATCCCGAGGTCGCCCGCTGCGGCCGCGAGCCCGACCGCCGCGACGGCGACCGGCCATCGGCGTTTGGCGTCGCGCCGGCAGCCGCAGGCGGCGGCCGCGGCCAGCCCGATCGGCAACAAGCCGATGTACGCGGACGCGAACCAGACCGGGCCCTCGCCCACGAAGGCCTTCGTCCATCGGCGGTGTTCGGGATAGGTCCTGCCCGCGACATTGGGGTACACGAATTCCAACCAGCGCCACGGGGCGAAGTGGAATGCGTACGTGTTGTCGGCGCGCGAACCCGCTCCGCTCCAACGGGCGCCGAGCAGCATTTGCGGCGCGGCGAGCGCGGCGGCGAGCAGCACGACGATGGCCCAGCGCGAAACCTTCGCAAGGCGTCCGCGCCATCCGCGGGTCCGATCGGTCGCGGCATGCGATCCCGCAGGTTCGAGCGCGATGAGCAGCGCGAGCGCCATCGCCGCGTGCGCCGCCAATTGCGGGTCGCCGCCCAGCACCATCATGGCCATGGCGATCGCCGCCGCGAACGAACGACCGAGGCTCGGCGAGCGAACGGCCTCGGCCCCATCGTGCAGGGCGAGAGGCAACCATGCGGCGCCGACGAGATAGACCACGTTGGCGTGCTGCGCGATCAGGCAACCGCCGAATGCGTAGGCGATCGCGGCGCATGCGGAGGCGGGCTTTCCTCGCCGCGACCTCCGCAGCGCGGAGTAGCAGGTGAAAGCGGCCAACAGCGCGTGGCCCGCGATATACGCGTTCCACAGCCGCGGAAACGAAAGCGGCAGCGCCAGCACCATCGCCGGCGGATAAAAGACGCTCCACGTCGGATCGCCGGCGATCGGTCGCCCCAGATCCTCGCGGTCGGTCCACAAGGGAAACAGGTCGGCCCGGCGCAATTCCCGGACATGCGCGTGAAGGGGAAAGTAGTAGTGGCCGGCGTCGCGGAACGCGGGCGGCCGCCCGGTCGCCAACATCGGTCCGAAGAAGACGATCCATGCGCCGAGAATCCACAGCCCCCAGCCGCGACCCGTTCGGACAGGCACGGCGGCGCGGCCGGCGTCGGCTTCCCCCATCACGGGGTGTTCCGATCGGATCGCGGTCCTTCGAGGGGAACGAGCGCATTGAGGCTTCCGGACCGGAAACCGCCGAGATCGACCGTCACGAACCGGAAGCCGAGCGCCGTCAGGCGCTCGAGCACGCGCTCCCGGATGTCCGACTGACAGACTCTTGTCACCTGTCCGGCTTCGACCTCGATCCTCGCCATTTCACCCCCGTGCAGACGGACGCGCGCCGGAATGAATCCGAGTTCCCGCAAGAGGCTCTCCGCCCGTTCGATCCGCGCGAGCCGTTCGGGAGTGACCTCCTCCCCGTACGCGACTCGGCTCGCAAGGCACGGGGACGCGGGCTTGTCCCAGACGGCGAGTCCCCAGAGCCGGGCCACCGACCGCACGTCCTCCTTGGTCATGGCCGATTCGGCGAGCGGGCTTCGGACGTCGCGTTCCCGCGCCGCGTCCATGCCGGGTCGATAGTCGTGAAGATCGTCCAGGTTGGCGCCATTGACCACCACGGCGGCCGCGAGCTCCCCGACGCCCCGCGCCAGTTCGCCGTCGATCCGCTCATAGAGCTCGGACTTGCAGTGGTAGCACCGATCGGCCGCGTTGGCCCGGTATGCGTTCCGAGCCCCCTCATGTGTCGGAATGATCTCGTGGCGGATTCCGATCCGTCGCGCTGTTTCCGCGGCCGCTTCGAGTTCGGCCCGCGCGAGACTCGGACTCTCTCCCGTGAATGCGACCGCCCGGTCGCCAAGCGCTTGATGCGCGGCGCTTGCGACCACCGCGCTGTCGACGCCCCCGGACAGAGCGACCGCGCAGCTCGGCCACGGCGCGAACCACGCCACGAGACGCTCGGCGCACTCAACCACCCGCGACTCCATTCTGGAAAGCTCCCCGATCCCAAGCCTATTCGGTCGCTTCCTTCACCACCGGTTCCATGACCTTCGTGTTCCGCTCGACGGCGAGCACAATCGTGCGATGCTCGACGCCGTCCGCCGTACTCGCGACAATCGGCAGCACCTGCCGCCGATCGGGAAGCGCCAATCGGACGGCGAACGCCCCATCGTCCCTCAATTTGATCGGTTCGCCGCCGAGCGTCACATGGGCTCCGGCCTTCGTTCGTCCGAATATGATCATCTCGGCGTCGACTTCAAACTCGAAATTCCGCTGCCGGTTCAGGACCCGCTCGGCGCCGACGCCATAGCGGGCCGACGCGGGGGAACCCATGGGACGCTGCAAGCGTTCCTCGAACAACTCCTGCAAATCGCCCGTCGTGTGCTCGTCGCTGTACCCGCCGCTCAGCGCATAGATGCGTTCGTAGTCCTGGGCGACGTCGGACCAATGGCCATCGAGCCCGTCCGCGACGCCGGGCACGGGCGTCGTCACCGCGTTGCTGCGGGCGAGGCTGTAGAACCGCCCACCCGTCGACAAGTAGCCGATCTCGACCCGAAAACCGCGAGGCGGCTTGGCGACGTCGACATACCAGTTGCGGACGCCTCCATGGATCTCGATGTCCCGAACCACCCGCTCCGCTGAACTCGTCGTCGCCCCGCTATCCACTTCGAAAAGCCGGAGCACGGGGCGAGCCGTGTGCCAGGCTTCGGCCATCGCCGCGCGAGCCCTATCGATCGTCGAGCGCGTGAGATCCCAACAGGCTTGCAGCCAATAGGCGTCGCGAACCAGAAGGACGATCCGGTCGCGATCCACCAACCGCCCATTCTTGCCTTTCGCATGCCCATTGCCGCGTGACAGGTCCATCCGCGCATCGCGCAGGTCGTGCATCGCCTGAATGCGGCGCAGCGTTTGAGGCGGCACCTTGCGGGCCTCCTTGGCTGGGCTCTTCCCCTTGGAAGCCGCCGACGGCGACGGAACCAAACGCGACTTGACCCGCGACGAACCAACCGGCGCCTTCACGCCCGGCACCTTCACGCCCGGCACCTTTACGTTCGGCACCTTCACGTTCGGCACCTTCACGCCCGGCACCTTCACGCCCGGCACCTTCACGCCCGGCACCTTCACGCCCGGCACCTTCACGCCCGGCGCCTTTACGCCCGGCGCCTTTACGCCCGGCGCCTTTACGCCCGGCGCCTTCACACTCGGCGCCTTCACACTCGGCGCCTTCACACCCGGCGCCTTCACACTCGGCGTGCGGAGTCCTGTTCCACTTCGAGCGGTCCGGACGACCGTCTTCGCCTTCGTCGCATTCTCGGTGGAGACCTTGCTCGGCGCGGACGGACGGACCAGCGACTTCGAACGCGCGGATTGGAGCGACAGGTTCTTGGGACGACGTGCCGGTTTGGCTTTCAAAGGTCCTCTTGACGTACTGGATGCTCTCGATGTCACCGCCTTCTTGGTCCGCGCGGCGTCGTCGCGATGGGGGGCGGACGGGGTGCGTACCGACGATCGTTTGATCTCGGCTTGAGACCCCTTCGCACGCGATTTTGGCGCACGCGATTTTGGCGCACGCGACTTCCCCGGCTTGGATTTGGAGGAAGACGCGGGCGCGGCGGCACGCGGCCGCGCGCGGAGGGCCCGCGCGAGCGATTGAACGAGCTTTTCTTTCGGCAGCGACCGCCATGCGATGCCCAGCCGTTCGGCCAATGCGCTCAGTTCCCGCATCGACCGAGCGCGGAGGTCGGACGGCGATGCCTTCGACGATGCCGTGATCAAGGGACCTATCCTCCAAGTGTGGTTTCTTTCGCGGTTCCGCATGCAACCCGTCGCCCGCCGATCGTCCGGCGCGTGTCCTCCCGCGCGTCGAACGCCGCCCGATCGACGTACGAACGGACCGCGCGCGACGACTCCGTTTCGGTTGGTTGCGGCGGGTCCAACCGGAAGATCCGTCTTGGCGAGTGGCCGGCAACGACTGGCGGTCGGGCCCAACGGCCCGCGCCGCCCCATATCTATCTGTCAGGCGTGGAATGGAACTTGGGTCGCCAACGGCTACGGGGCTCGAGCCCTGGGGCAGGATTCACTCGGACTCCCTACACGTGTCAGTTTAGTTCCACTCGGAAAATAACGCAACGAAGGAACCACCCACGGGGAGGGTGCGTGATGGCAGATCGGCTCGTCCGGGCGGCGCATGCGCGCCGCGACAATTCGCCGCATGCGCGCCGTTCGCCCGGCGAGCGACGGCGACTTATCGAGAATCGCGTCTAAGCTCATCGCTGTGAATGGTTTGCGCCGCCTGGAATCGGTGCCGTTCGGCGGCCCGTTCAATTCGTTGGCCCGGCCGTTGACCACCGGATAGCCTTCGGATAGATTGGCCACCTTACCCAAGTCAAGATCCGGCGGCGCGAGACACGATCGCGCGTCCTCGGGAAGATCGGGATCGTCCGTTCATGACTGGCTGACTGGCCGGCTTTCGTGAGCAAACCGTCTCAAAACATACACCCGATCGCCGCGGCGATGGAATGGGTGGGTGTGGTAACGACCGTCGCCGTGATGATGGTCGGTCCGGGCCTTGCCGGCCATTGGCTGGACGGTCGCTTGGGAACGCGGTTCTGCGCGCTCGTGGGTTTTGGATTGGGGATTGCGATCGGTTTGTACTATTTGCTTGCGTCGGTGGCCCGGTTGCAGCGGCGTCCCGGCGCGCCCCGTTCCGAACATGCGGATCGGGAATCGCGAAGTCGTGACGCCGATTCGTCGACGAACGAAACATGAATGCGCATCGGTTCAGCACGATCGAACATCGCGAGTCACCGGTCACCGCGGCGCCGCCGCGCGAGTCGGCCGGTGCGGGTTGGTACGGTATGGATGGGCCATTGATCGCATCGGGCGGGCCATCGACGGGGCGTTCGCTCGTTTGGTTCGCGACGGCCCTGTCGGTCGTGTTTCCGTTCTATGCGGCGTGGGGTTGGGCGATGTATGGGCGGATCGGACTGGTTACGGCGGTCGTCGCCCTAGCCGTTTGTGGACTCGGCGGGACGGCGGCCCTCCTGAGCGGCGTGTGGCTGCAGCGCCGGAGCCCCGTGGGCGGCGCGGTCGGCGGCATGTTGTTTCGGTTCGGTATTCCGTTTGTGGCCGCAATCGGCCTCACGGAGAACTTTCCCGTGCTGGCGCGCGCGGGCCAGTTCGCGATGGTCGTCGGCTATTATTTGTTCGCGCTGGTCATCGAGACGATACTCGCGGTGCGTCTCATCGCGCCACCGCGGCAACCGGCCGTTTCCTCGCGAGTTCGAACCGAAACCTGAATCCACGGGGATCGCCGTGGCGCGGTGGTCCCATCGCGACGGCGAGAGGCACCAAGGTGAGATGACATGGCGAACGCGGTCATTCACATCAAGGATGCGTACTTTTTTGAAGTGCCCAAGGCGTTATGGCCTTGTCGGTACGCGTCGCGAGTCGAGTTTCCGGATATTTGGGTCTCGCTCGATCCGGAATTCCAGCGCTGGGAAGTGAACCGGCTTTATGATGGGCTGGCGTGGTTGGCGGGCGATTTCCGCGCCGCGTCGGGAAAGCCCGCGGGGGATCCGCTCTTTCGCATGCCCTCGCAGCCCGATCTGGTCAACCGTTATCAGGCCTGGCTTCATTCGGACCATGCCCATGTCGGCAAGCCGCTCGACGTTTATCTCGACGAGCAGGCGGCCGCTGTTCTCGCGGGCCTCAAGAAATGGAGAGCCGCGCATCCGGCGCGAACGGACGTTTCGGTGACGGCCTATTTGAAAGACCATCCGTCGTCTGAAGGTTGGTTCGTCCTGATGGCGGGGGAGCCACGATTCGAGCGGGAGTGGCGGCGGATCCGGCGCGAAGCGGGCAATGTCGCTGAATACAAGGCGGACGCGAGTCAGGCCGAGTGGTCCACCGAGAAGATCGAAGCCTACAACGCGAATTTGAGCGGCAAGATCCTGATCCCCCAACCGTTCGGCGGATTGCGGAACCTGCACGAGCGCGAGCCGGGCTGGAACAACTTCTGCATTTCGAAATTCCTGATCATCGAGGTCGCGGTCGCGATCATCATCTTCGCCCTGTTCCGCTGGCTGGCGGCCAAGATGAACACGGGCGAACGGCCGCGCGGCCGATTGTGGAATCTTCTGGAGATGATTTTGGTCTTTGTTCGCGAACAGATCGCCCGGCCCGCGATCGGCGATCACGACGCGGACCGTTTCGTCCCCCTGCTCTGGACAATCTTCACGTTCATCCTGGGCTGCAATCTGTTCGGCATGGTCCCCGGCGTCGGGTCTCCAACCGGCGCGTGGGGCGTCACCATGGCGCTCGCCTTGGTGACGTTTGGTACGGTCGTCCTTTCGGGTATGCGCCGATTCGGGGTTGTTGGATTCTTCCTGAATCAGATTCCGCACATGGACATTCCGATTGCGATCGCCATCGTGATCAAACCGTTCATCTTGGCGATCGAGCTTCTCGGCCTATTGATCAAACACGCCGTGTTGAGCATCCGTCTTCTCGCGAACATGGTCGCGGGACACTTGGTGATTCTGGCGATCATGGGAATGGCGTTTGGTCTGTCGGCCGCGGTCGGTTTCGCGCAGTCGCCCGGGTGGCAATGGGGGGTGACGGCGACGATCGTCGTCGTGGGTTCCGCCCTGTTCAGTTGCCTCGAGCTGATGGTCGCATTCCTGCAAGCGTACATTTTCACGTTCCTTTCCGCTTTGTTCATCGGCGCGTCGATCCATCACCACTGAGACGATCGGTTCGCTCGCCCGGTATTGGACTCGGTCCGTCACAAGGAGACCCTGCACGTGAGCAAGTTTGTGAAGATCGCATCGATGAGTCTATTCGCCCTGTTGGCCGCGGCCTCGCTGGCGTTCGGCCAGGAGGGGGCCGCGCCGAGTGCGGTGAGTTTTTCGGGATCGTTCGGCGCCGGTCTGGTGGTCGTGGGCGCGGCGTACGGGATCGGAAAGCTCGCGAGCAGCGCGATGGAAGGCATGGCGAGACAGCCCGAAGCCGCCGGCTCCATCCAAGTGGGCATGATCATCGCCGCGGCCCTGATCGAGGGCTTTACGTTCTTCGCCCTCTATATCTGCATGACGGGTGTTTGATTGAATCCGGCGATCGGCGCCGGCGGACCGGGCTGCCCGAATCCGAACACCGGGAGCGCGACCGATGGTTTGCCGTTCGACACACGCATCCCGTATCACGAAGGAACCGCGATGGTTCGCAACGATTGGTCATGGCTCGGCGCGGGGGGGCGTCCCCGCGCGGCCGCATGGATTGCCGTGATAGGCCTCACTCTGTGCGTGTCGCCGCGCGCAGTCATGCGCGCGCAGGAAAAAGGCGAGGCCCCGCGCGCCGCGGGCGCGGCCGTGCCCGCGGCTCAGGGAGCTCGAGGGAGCACGGCGGCGGGCGGCGACACGCACGGAGCCGCATCGCAAGACGGCGGTTCGCATGACGCGGGGAAAGGCGAGCCCCATGATCCACACGATCTGACGCACCACAATGCGAGCAGCGAATTGGCCGTTCCGCGCGAATTGCGTTTTGATCATCTGGTCGGATCGTGGGCCGTCTTCTTCCTTCTGCTCGTGATCGTCGGCAAGCTTGGCTGGAAGCCGATCATGAGCGGATTGCAAAAACGCGAGGAGGCGATCGCCGCCAGGATCGAGGAGGCCGAACGCGCGGCCGACGCCGCCCGCCAGCGGCTGCGCGAATACGAAGCGAAGCTCGCCGTCGCGGGCGACGCGGCGCGGGCGATCCTCGCCCAGGCCCAGAAGGACGCGGAGAAAACGACCGGACGCATGATCGCGGACGCCGAGGAAGCCGCGCAGCGCGAGCGGTCGAGGGCGACCGCCGAGATCGACGCGGCCCGATCCGCGGCGCTCGACGACATCGCCACCCGTTCGGTCGACCTCGCGGTCCTCATGGCGAACCGGATCGTGCGCAAGAACCTGACGGCGGCCGACCACAAGGCGCTGATCTCCGAAACGCTCGAACAATTCCATTCCCGCAATTGATCCGATGCATGCCGGGCCCGCGCCTACGATCGCCGCGGTCCGTAGGAACTCGACATGGAAAACGCCGAACACGAGCTCGCCTTCGACGCGATTCGCCGGCAGGTCGGTACGATCTATGCCAAGGCGCTGCTCGGCGTGACCGAAAAACGCGGCGTGACCGAACGGGCGATGGATGAACTCGAGTCGTTCATCCGGGACGTCTTGGAGCGGCTTCCGAAGTTCGAGGCCGTCCTGAGCGCGCCGCGGGTCGCGATCGAGGAGAAGCAGCGGTTGCTCGATCGGGCCGTCGGAAAGACCATGCAAAAAGACCTGCTGATCTTTCTGAAGGTCACCGCGCGGCACGGACGGCTCGATTGCCTCCGCGAAATCCTCGCCGAAGCCAAAAGCCGACTCGACGCCCTCCGGGGCCGTGTCGAAGTGCTTGTCGAGTCGGCGACGCCGCTGGACGACGCGGCCCGGGACGCCGTTCGGGCCCGATTGCGCGAGTCGTTGGGAGCCGAAGTGGTATTGAAGGTGGTGGTGAATCCGGAAATCGTCGGCGGACTGGTCGTGCGCGTGGGCGATACGGTCTACGACGCCAGCGTCGCCAATCGACTCGAACGGCTGCGCCAATCGGTTCTCGCCACGGCGCGGCGGTCGCTGCGCGTTTCCGCCGATCGTTTCGCCTCGACCTGAATCCCAGGTCCGAGTTTGTACGCGTGAGGTCATCCATGAAGTTCAATTCCGATGAAATCGCCTCGGTCCTGCGGCAGGAGATCGAGCAGTACGAATCCCAAATCGACGTGCGCGAGGTCGGCACCGTGCTCGAAGTGGGCGACGGCATCGCGCGAGTCTACGGCCTGTCGGGTGTCATGGCGGGCGAGATGGTCGAGTTCACGAAGGCGGGCGTTACGGGACTCGCGTTCAATCTCGAGGAAAACAGCGTCGGCGTGATCATCCTCGGCGACTTTCTGAAAATCAACGAGGGCGACGAGGTCCGAACGCTCGGCCAGCTCCTTTCGGTCCCGGTCGGCGACGGCGTGATCGGCCGAGTGCTCGATCCGCTCGGCAACCCGCTCGACGGCAAGGGGCCCGTCGCCTCGAACGAGCGGCGCAACGTCGAGATCCTCGCGCCGGGCGTCGCGCAGCGCCATCCGGTATGCGAGCCGCTCCAAACGGGAGTCAAGGCGATCGACGCGATGACGCCGATCGGACGCGGCCAGCGCGAACTGGTCATCGGGGACCGCAAGACGGGCAAGACGGCCGTCGCCCTCGACGCGATCCTGAACCAGAAGGAATCGGGCGTCCGCTGCTTCTACGTCGCGGTCGGCCAGAAGGACTCGTCGGTCGCCGGCGTCGTCAATGTGCTCGAACGGTACGGCGCCATGGAATACACGACGGTGATCGTCGCGGGGGCGAGCAGCCCGGCTCCCGTGCAATATGTCGCTCCCTACGCGGGGACGGCGATGGCCGAGTACTTCATGCACAAGGGCGAGCACGCGCTGATCGTCTACGACGACTTGTCGAAGCAAGCGGTCGCCTATCGCCAATTGTCGCTCCTCATGCGGCGGCCACCGGGCCGCGAGGCCTACCCGGGCGACGTGTTCTATTGCCATAGCCGCCTCTTGGAGCGGTCGTCCAAGTTGAGCAAGGAGCTCGGCGGCGGCTCGCTGACGTCGCTGCCGATCATCGAGACGCTCGAGGGCGAGGTTTCGGCGTACATTCCGACCAACGTGATTTCGATCACCGATGGCCAGATCTATTTGCAGCCGGATCTCTTCTTCTCGGGCGTGCGGCCCGCGATGAACGTCGGCATTTCGGTCTCGCGCGTCGGCGGCGCGGCCCAGATCAAGGCGATGAAAAAGGTCGCGGGCGGACTCCGGCTCGATCTCGCCGCGTTCCGCGAGCTCGAGGCGTTCGCTCAACTCGGCACCGAACTCGATCCCGCCACCCAGCGCCGGCTCGACCGGGGCTACCGCATGGTCGAGCTCCTCAAGCAGCCCCAATACAAGCCGATGCACGTCATCGATCAGGTCATCGTGATCTACGCCGGCACGAAGGGGTTTCTTGATGAGGTTCCCGTCAACAAGGTCCGCGACTGGGAAGCGGGATTGCTCGCGTTCATCCACAACCGCAAACAGGACCTTTGGGACGAGCTCAACCAGAGGAAGGACCTGACTCCCGAGTTGATTGCGGGCATTGAAGGCGCGTTGAACGAGTTCAACAAGGGGTTCCTGGCGTCCTAGGTCGGACCGACACGGCGAAAGACACGACATGGCCAAGGCACGTGCCCTCGACAAGCGGCGCAAGTCGATCCGCAACATCCGCAAGATCACGCGGACGATGGAGCTGATCGCGACCGCGCGCTTCAAGAAGGCGATGGACCGCGCGCTGGCGGCGACGGCCTACACGCAGCGCATCACCGATGTCGTGCGCAGTCTCGCGCGGAGCGGGCTCAAGGTCCAGCATCCGTTGCTCGATCCGCGTCCCGAGGTCCGCCACGCGAAGGTCCTCGTCCTCACCGCGAACCGGGGCCTGTGCGGAGGCTACAACGGCGGCGTCCTGCGGTTGGCCTTCGCGCGGATCGCCGAACTGCCGGGCCAACTTCGAACGGACCTCGAAACGGCGAAGAAGGCCGATTCGGCGAATGTCCGCGTCAGCGTCGAGGTTTCCGGAAAGCGGGGCATCGCGGGATTCAAGTTCCGCCACGTCGAGGTCGACGAGCGGTTCACGCAGTTCGAGGACCAGCCCAAGTTCGCCGACGTCGATGCGATCGCGTCGAGGTTCCTCAATCAGTACGCGCTCGGCGAACTCGATCGGCTCGATGTCGTCTACACCCGGTTCGCGAGCAGTTCGAAACAGATCGCGACGGTCGAGACGATCCTGCCGCTCGCCTCGGTCGGCGGGGACGGAGCGGACGATCGCGACGGCCCGAACCGGGCCGCCGTCGATTATGAGTTCCTGCCGTCGGCCGAAAGCATCCTCGAGGAAGTCGTGCCGACCAGCTTCAAGGTGAAGCTGTTCAAATGTTTCCTGGACGCGGCGGTCAGCGAACAGATCGCCCGCATGGTCGCCATGAAATCGGCGACCGAGAACGCGTCCGACATCATCAAGATGCTGTCCCGGACCTACAACCGGGCGCGCCAATCCCAGATCACCAACGAAATCATGGAAGTCATCGGCGGCGCGGAAGCCCTCAACGGCTAGTCCGGCGGGAACCGACGACCTCCCTTGTGATAACCGAATCGAACCTATTGGGAATGCAAATCCATGGCGACGGCGACGCGATCCACGGCTCCTAATGCGGCGGCTCCGAACGGTCCGAATATCGGCCGGATCACCCAGGTCATCGGCTCGACGTTCGATGTGCAGTACGCCGAGGACCAACTGCCTCCGATCTACAACGCGGTCACCGTGAGCGGAGCCCACAAGGGGCTGACGATCCAATTGACGGGCGAAGTGCAACAGCACTTGGGCGGCGGACGTGTGCGGTGCGTCGCTCTGGGAAGCACGGACGGCATGGTTCGCGGCGCCGACTGCGTCGATACCGGAGCGCCGGTTACCGTGCCGGTCGGCCCCGAAACGCTCGGCCGCGTCTTCAATCTGCTCGGCGCGCCGATCGACGGTCGAGGCCCGGTCGCCGTGAAGGAACGCCGTCCGATCCATCAGCCGGCTCCCGACGTGAAGTCGCTCTCGACCAGTACCGAAGTCTTCGAGACGGGCATCAAGGTCATCGACTTGCTGACGCCGTTCGTGCGCGGCGGCAAGGCGGGCCTTTTCGGCGGAGCCGGTCTCGGCAAGACGGTCATCCTCACCGAACTGATCGCCCGCATCGCGTCCGCGCACGGCGGGTATTCCGTGTTCGCGGGCGTGGGCGAACGGACGCGCGAGGGAACCGACCTCTGGCTCGAAATGCAGGAAGCCAAGATCGGCGATACCGGTCGGAGCGTGATCGAACAGACGTGCATGGTGTTCGGCCAGATGAACGAGCCGCCCGGAGCCCGCCTCCGCGTCGCCCTGTCGGCGCTGACGATGGCCGAGTACTTCCGCGATTCGACCGGTAAGGACACACTGCTCTTCGTCGACAACATCTTCCGGTTCTCGCAGGCCGGGAGCGAAGTGTCGGCCCTCCTCGGGCGGATGCCCTCGGCCGTCGGTTACCAGCCGACGCTCGCCACCGAAATGGGCGCTCTGCAGGAACGGATCGCGTCGACGGACAAGGGGGCCATCACGTCGGTCCAGGCCGTCTATGTTCCGGCCGACGATCCGACCGATCCGGCTCCCGCGACCGCGTTCGGACAGCTCGACGCGTTCATCTATCTGGAACGGGCCATCGCCGAAAAAGGCATCTATCCGGCCGTCGATCCGCTCGCGTCGTCGAGCCGCATCCTGGATCCGCAGTATGTCGGCGATCGGCATTACGCGATCGCCCGCCGCGTCCAGACCACGTTGCAGCGTTATCGCGAATTGCAGGACATCATCGCCATCCTTGGCATCGACGAACTGAGCGAATCCGACAAATTGATCGTCCATCGGGCACGGCGCATCGAACGGTTCCTCTCGCAGCCGTTCCTTGTGGCCGAGGTGTTTACCGGCAAGCCGGGCGAAATCACGCCGCTCGCCGATACGATCCGGAGCTTCGAGGAAATCTGCGACGGCAAGTGGGACCACCTGCCCGAGCCCGCGTTCATGTACGTCGGGCCGATCGAACAGGCCGAGGCCCAGGCGAAGAAGTTGGCGGCGAGCTGATCGGCCCTTGCGCGAACCCGAGAGGACCATGGCCATGGCCGAGATCCGCTGCATCGTCGTAACGCCCGAACGCACGGCGCTCGAGACGACGAGCGATTTCGTCGCCATCCCCCTGTGCGACGGCGAGCTCGGCATCCTCCCCGGTCGCGCTCCGCTGATCGGAAGGCTCGGGTTCGGCGAGCTGCGTCTTCGTTCGGGCAATCAGGTCACCCGGTATTATCTGGACGGGGGATTCGTCCAGGTTGTCGGCGATACGGTGACGTTGTTGACCGAACGCGCCGTGCCCGCCGGGGACGTGAATGCCGAGTCGGCTCACGACCAGTTGCGCCATGCGCTCCAGCGTCCGATCGCGACCCGCGAGCAGGAATCGATTCGCGATCGGTTGGTGGCCCAGGCGCGGGCCCAGATCCGCGTTTCCGGCGGCGATCATTGAAGCGGCGCGGCGGGAACGGGCGTTCGCCGCGATTCGCACTCACGCACGGGGCGCGTTTCGGTCGAAGAAGAGACATTGGAGAGGCACCTCCACGCGCGGCATCCCCAGAATGTCCGCCAAGACCAGGCCGCATATCAGAAGATCGTCATGAGCCAAGGGTTGGTTTCCACGCCATTCGTGGGCGTGATCGAATTGGAAGCCGGGTGGCGCGACCGGATGGTGCTGGCTCCCGACGAAAGCCCCTGGGAGCGATTGGCGCCCGACGTCCGCTCGAGTCCGTCGGACCGCGCGAATGGCGACGCCGCGGTGGAAGTGCTGTCCGCCGACAATGGCCGGCTCCGTTCCGAGCTCGATGCGCAGCTCGCCCTCCTTCTTCAGGCTCGACGCATCCTCTGGGGGTGACGCGGAGCGGACCTCGCGACGCGCCGTTCCGATTTCCCGCGGCGTCGTCCGGCGTTGCATCCGTGCCGTCTTGCCGCATACTAGTGGGTTATGGATGACCGGAACCGCTCTCCGTCCGCCGAACCCCCGCGCGATCCCGACTTCAGCGGGAGAAGGCTTGGCGATTACGAGTTGATCCGCAGGCTCGGACGGGGCGGAATGGCCGATGTCTACCTGGCCCGTCAGGTTTCGCTAGGCCGCCAAGTCGCGTTCAAAGTGCTCCGAGGCAACCTGGCCTCCGACGGGAAGTACATCCGCCGGTTCCAGCAGGAGGCGAGGGCGGCCGCGTCCCTGGTCCACGCCAATATCGTGGCGATCCACGAAGTCGGCTGCATCGAAGGCGTCCATTTCATCGCCCAGGAGTACGTGCAGGGCCAGAATCTCCGGCAATTCCTCCATCGGAACGGCCCGGTCGGCGCGCGGATCGGCGTACGCATCATGCGGCAGGTCGCCGCCGCCCTCCATCGCTCGGCGCAGCACGAGATCATCCACCGGGACATCAAACCCGAAAACATCATGATCTCCTCGGCCGGCGAAGTGAAAGTGGCCGACTTCGGACTGGCGCGCGTCGGGCAGGACGGGCAAGGCATGGACCTCACCCAAGTCGGCGTGACCATGGGGACCCCGCTCTACATGAGCCCCGAGCAGGTGGAAGGTCGGACCGTCGATCCGCGAAGCGACCTCTATTCGCTCGGCGTCACCAGCTACCACATGTTCGCGGGACGGCCTCCGTTTGAAGGCGAGACGGCGCTGAGCATCGCGCTGCAGCACATCAAGCAGGACCCCGCGCGCCTCGAAGACCTGCGCACGGACCTCCCGCCCGGCCTTTGCCGTGTCGTGCACCGGATGCTGAAGAAGGATCCGGGCGAGCGGTATCAGTCCCCGTCCGAGGTTCTCAAGGACCTTCGCGCTCTGCGGATCGAGGGGGATGACGTCGAGTGGGCGAGCGGGCTGGATGAGTGGAGCGACGCGGAATTGGCGTCGCTCGCGGTAGCCCAATCCGCCGCGACGCAGCAACTCGCCGCCGTCATGAAGTCGCAGGCCGTCGCGCTGGGCCGTCGTCGAGCTGCGATCGCCGGCCTGGCGTTGGCCGCGCTGACCGCGTTCCTCGCCGGCGCGGCGATCGCGTTTTGGAACCGCCCCGAACCCCTTCTGGCCATCCCCGGCGATCAGATCCCCCAGGTCCGCAAGTTGGAATCGGCCAGCGCCCAATACGTCTTCGCGGCGCTCGACGGCACCGAAGCGGCCCTGCGGAGCGTCGAGGCCTATTTTCCGCCCTCCGCCAGCGCCGAGAATGCCGAAAACCGACTCTATGTGCGACGCTCCTGGCAACGGCTCGGCGAATTGTACCTGCTCGGCGGAGAACTCGACGCCGCCATGGACGTCTACCGCCGATTGGCGGAAACCGTCGAGGAAACCGAGGTCCATTTCCGCGCGGTGGGACTCGCCGGCCAAGCCGTCGTCCATTCGCGGCGCGGCGAGAAGGCCGAGGCGGCCTCGAAGCTGGCCGAGGCGATCCCGCTTATGACCAGTCTGAATCCGACGGAGATCCAGTCGTTGCTCACGCAGCTCGACCCGGCCCTCCGTGAACAGCTCGAACGTCTCCGGGCGGAGAGCCTCACGGCGCCGTCCCGATCGGGACGCGGCGCGCGCGGTTAGTTCGTCGATGTCCGGCTGCCGCGAACCTCGCGCCGCGCGGGCCGTTCCCACCGTCCGCGCCGACCCGACGACCGGCTTGACAACCGGGAACCCCTTCGCGAGACTGAGTGCGGTCGTGGATCGCTCGAAAAACCAACCAACCAGCGACGCCCCCTTCGTCTAGTGGCCCAGGACACCGGGTTCTCAGTCCGGGAACAGGGGTTCGACTCCCCTAGGGGGTACTCCCGTGATTTCGCGTCAGGTCGCAATCACCGGCAAAGCCCTGCAAAACAGGGCTTTTTTGTTGCGCGGCCGTTTCGCCTTGCCGCTCGATTCCACCCGTTGCGTGCACTGACTGCTTCGGATCTTGCTTCGCTTTTCTTGGCGTCGATTCGCTCGCCATCATCGCCCGTTCAAAGTCCGCATCGGTGATTTGCCAGTAGGGCTTTTGCGCGGCCAAGGTCGAGTGTCCAAGCCACGTGGCCGCGACGTGCGCCGGATGCTCGGCCGCCAGTTCCGTCGCTCGGCTCGCACGTAGGTTGCGGAACAGCTTCGGCCATGGAGACGGACGCGGCCGCGCTCACGACTTTCGTTTTCGACGCCGCCAACCAGCTCAGCTCGGCCGAAAGAACGTCGGGCATCACCACGTACGCGCACGACGCCGACGGCAACCGCACGCAGCTCGCGGCGCCCGCGTGGC
>Ga0194120_10000589_pt1 | contig 68586 bp, 65 predicted proteins | sample TA2MahCa65mmetaG_FD_148642 | JGI IMG/M metagenome (GOLD analysis project Ga0194120, IMG submission 148642) | Freshwater microbial communities from Lake Tanganyika, Tanzania - TA2015019 Mahale Deep Cast 65m | ecosystem: Environmental > Aquatic > Freshwater > Lake | place: Tanzania: Lake...
GGGTCATCGAATCCAGCCCGTGCGAATAGCCGAATGCCCGCTGGTACAGCACCCAGAACACCCCGATCCCCAGCATCGCCAACCAGCCGATCTTCACCGGCTTCGAATCGTACCACAGCGAAATATCGTATCCCCGCCCCGAACTGTCTGCAGCCATGTTACCTACCTCCTTCGGTTAGTTATGGATTATGACTACGACGACTCTCTACTCAGGAAAGATGTATGCTGTGAAATGCCTCGCCCGTTTCATAACGAGTCTGTGAAGATTTTCCCTCTTCACCGGCCAGAAGTATCCGACAAAGGTCCGCCGTGAGTCAAGGGAAATATCCGGGTTTCCGGTCGTGAAACATCATCAGGGAGCCAGGTTTGAAGGGGAGGCAAGCTGGCGCATATTTCCACTGGCACATGGATGGATGTCAAACGCGGTGGACAGGTAGTAAGTAATAGAAATGTAAGAGAAAGTCCGTTCAAGCAAGGGCTATTCCAAATTTGCAGATGTGTCTAGTGAACGTGGTCACCTGGAGGGGGCAAAATCTCTCCTTCTCGACTGAGTTGCTGGATCTGTTGTTGCAAGAGACCGAGATCCGTCCATCCGGGAGTTTCCCCTTCAGGAATCCAGCGAGCCCGCAAGAAACCGAATCGGTCGAAGAGGAATTCCATGTGTGCGGGCAAGGCCCCGTCGCCGAATAAATCGGGCTTGGTGATCGTCCGCCGGAATAGGGCATAGCTACGGGTAACTTCACTCGCCCCTTGCGTCACGATCGGGAGCGGGAGATAGGCCGACAGGGCCTCTATGTCATGAGGACTGAGGTCATTGACGGGCACGGCTAAGACCGCCGTGTTGGTGCCGCTGATCGCCGAGTAGGCGGTCTGGAGTTGTGCCAGACGCTCTTTCGACTCCGGCCAAGAAAAGAGCACCAGGAGCACCGATTGGGTGCCTCGAAAGTCTTTCAGGGTTCCGCTGGACCCATCTTGCGTCGAATAGGAGAAATTGGGAGGAACCATATATGGTTGTTCAGGAAGAATACGGGAGTTGATGATGCGAGCCTGATAGCCGCGGGCGTTGGCATGGAGGAAGTTCAGCAGGTCCCACCGTTCTTCTTCCGAGAATTTCTCGCCGAAGGCCGGCATGACGCCATTGAATCGGCCGTAGGTCAGCCAATGGAAAAAATCGCCGGCGGTATGCATGGCCGTATGAGGCTCGGTCAGGAGGTCGACCGGCTCTTTCGGCAGGGTCTTGGCGAGTACGCCATTGCCCTTGGCTTGAGGACCGTGGCAGGGGATGCAATTCGCGGCAAACAGGCCGGCGCCGTTGGCAATGGAAATGGCGTCAAACGGCACAGGAGTTTTGCGGTACGTCTCGGGGTACGACTGCACAGCGATGGGATAAAAGGTCGAGGCCATGCCCAAGAGGCCCAAGAAGGCAGGAATGACGATGCGCCGCAACACCCCCCACTGCCTGGTGCGGCCGAGCACGATCATCGTTCCGGTAAGAATCAGCAGGGCGACGCCGATGCAGACGACCGTTTGCACCAGCCAGTCGCCCCACGTGGCATCGATCGAAAATCGGAACGGGTACGGCCAGTGATCGATGGTTTCATGCTTGGCGGGCACGGCGTTCGCCAGCAGGGTGGCGACGACGACAAGCAGCACCGCCAGCGAGAATTCGACCGTCAATTTTTTTCGCAGATGATCCGAAACCGGAGGAGCCAGGTTCCCCGTGCGTTCGAGCGATGGGAGCCACACGAAGTGCGCGCGTCCGGCAATTGACAGGATGACGGCCAGCAGGGTCAGTTTTGTATTCAGCAGCCACCCATACGTTGTGGCGAACAAGGCGGCGTAGTTCGCGCCCACCATTCGATCGGCGACCACAAGCCCGGTGGCGACGATGCCGATCATCAGCGGCAGGGCGAGGGATGAAAACTGCTTCAAGATGGTGATGCCGGACCGCTCCATCGATCCTTGCGGGTGTGTGTGGGTGGCATGGAGGAGGACGGCCAGCACGCCGGGCAACCCGCCGAACCACACGCTCGCTCCGATCAGATGCAGCGCATAGGGGAGGATTGCGACGATCGACTGTTCTTCGGCGGCCGGGTGGCTGGCAAATGAGCCGATGGCAAGCGTGAGAGAAGCGGCAATCGCACAGACGATATAACGCCACGAGGCGCCGGGCGACGTGCGCGCAAACCAGGCGAGCCCCCACACCGCAAGCGCGCTGGTTTCGCGCAGGGTCCAAATGTAGCCGATCCTGGTCTTGTGGAGAAAGTCCAGCCAGGCTCCGGGGTTCCAGAGGTGTTCGGACACGCCTGTCGCTTGGGCCGTCGTGGCGGCCAGCAGCCCCAGCAGGCCGAGCAGCAGCGTTATGGCGAGCCAGGGGAGTGCCCGTTTCAATCTGATCAGGTAGGGATTATCGGACGAAAGACTCTTGCCCTCGGCGATGGCCAAGAAGACGCATCCGCCGATCAGCATCATGTTGGAGGCGAGTTGGAGGAAACGGAACAGTGCCCCGGCGACCTCGATCATTTCCCTTGCACTTTGCCCTTCACTGTAAAGTCAAAGGCGGAATCGACCACATGGCCGTCTACCGAGAGCACCCGAAACTTGACGGAGTATTTGCCGGGCGCCAATTCCGGCAGCGGAAGGATGATGGATTTCGGGTCATCCGATACGAGTGTGGGTTTGGCCTCCGTCACGGGATGCTTGTCAGCATCGAGCACGGTCAGCGAGGCATAATCGCCCTCGATGTCCTCATTGAACCACAGCCGCACCTGCCCCGGCGCTTTCGCCAGGACGGCGCGCCGCGGAGGCTCTGCTTTCACCAGCATGGAATGAGCCAGTGCCGGCGGAGGAGCGGACCCCAGCGCGGTCATCACAGCTGCCGCAGTCACCAGACTCCGTAGGAACGTGCGAACCCTCGATGGCCTCATCCTCTCATCTCCTCATGCCAGACCGTGCGCGCAAATCCGTGCCAGGCCATGCGGACGACTATTCCGGCGCAGGGACTCCGCGCGCCAGCCGGCCATGCCTACGAAGAAACGGTTGCGACGGAAGGTTTACGCCGATCGCGAAGCCCATAGAACACCGCCACGCCGATGACCACGGCGAGCGGGACGAGAATCATGAGGTAGTGTTGCAAGTGCGAGACGGCTCCCGTTTCGCCGATCGAAAACCGCAGTCGGGACAGGTGCTCCTGCTTGTCCCCGATCGACACCAACCCCACGAACTTGCCGGGCTTGTCGAAGTTGTGTCTCACATCGATAGAACCGGTCGGATACACCTTGGCGGGATAGTGCACGACGGTGACGGATTCGAGATTGGTCTCCGAGCCGGTGTCTTGGATAATCCGCACTTCGACCGGCATGGAGCGGAGCTCATGCTCGACAAAGTCGAACACCAAGACCGTATTCCCGAGGCCGGGAATTTCCTGGCAGAACTGCTGGTCGTGGAACGCATCGGGTTGGTAGCCGTTGAAGTACATCTTATAGGGGCCGACATGGAGCACGCAGGTATCTGTCGCCAGCTCGTGCCCGTGCTGGGCCTGTGCGGTCAACGGAGCGCCGAGGGCGAGCACGACCAGGCACATGGCGGCACGAATCAGAGATTGAATAGACATCATGAGTTCCTCACTTCTCTATAACTCGAGCATGCCTATCGCGGCGCAACGGGCATGCACATCGTGAATAGCGCATGGCCTAGGATGGCATCGCTTCCGGTGTTTTCCGGCGGCTGCGCGTCATCAAGTAAATCACGCCGACGATGGCGAGCGCGACAACCGGAACCATATAGATATTCAAGACCTTGGAAAAGACCTTGGGATCACCGACGGAGAACGGAAAGCGGGACACGTACTCACCTTTTTCTCCCACGGTGACCATGCCGACGAATTTCCCCGGTTCCGGAAAGGTGTATGTGAAATCGATGGAACCGCTGGGGTACACCTTGGCCGGCAGGTGCAGAACCGTCACGGCGTCAAGGTTTTGTTCGGCGCCGGTATCCTTGATGATCCGAATCTCGGCCGGAAGCGAGCGAAGCTCCTGCTCAATATAGTCAAGGACGACGATCGTCTGGCCGGTGCCCGGAATGTCTTCGCAGAATTGTTTCTGTTGCGTGTTGGCGGGTTGATATCCCGTGAAGTGCATCATGTACGGCCCGACTGTGAGCTTGCACATGTCTTCGGCCATCGACAAACCGCCGTGGGCGTAGGCCTGTGTGGCCACGAGCGTTCCGCTGAGAATGAGTGCGCATCCGGCGCTGAGTGCCCCGCGAAGAAAAGACGTCATGACGATCCTCTTGTTAAAAAATGACAGGAATGATGAGTGTGCATATGTCCGGCCCGATCTCATCCCACCACGTTGTAAGATAACGATCGAGTAGCGCTATGGCGCGGTGCGGCGGGAGCCAAACCACCGGCGCAATCGCCCACCTTTTGAAAGTTCATATCCAATTAAGGCTAATACCAACAGGACCATGATCGGCCCAACCGCCTTGCGGCCAAACTTCGAATAGTCAACTTGCTGAACCCGCAACAGATAGGACGAAGGGCTCAAGCCCTCCGCGGTGATGATCACCCGATAGACTCCCTTCTCCAGCTTGGCTTCGCCTCGAACCACGCCGTCCGGGTGAGATGCCGGTTTCCAGTAGGCAACCGTCTGATCGTCCTCATCCTTCCCGCCCTCGCCCTGTCCCTTGACGATTCGCACACCCAACGGCAAATTCCGCAGGCTCTGATCGATCAGGTCGACGACCAAAAACGTGTCGCCGTCTTCGGGGATTTCCGTGCAGTACTGTGCTTTGGGCTCATGTTGCGGCTGGTACGCGCTGAAATGGACCATGTTGCCGCCGATGCGGCGCACACACGTGTCTTCCTCAAGCGTTACATTGCCATGGGCCAGGGCCGACGCCGGGAATAGACCACCGGCCAACAGGCAGAGGATTGCGACTCTTTGAACGAGGTAGTGGATCATAGCTTTACCGTCGGAACGTGACTGCACTGCTCCAGACAAACACATCCCTTGGGCGCATCATCCGCAATCAGATCCCTGTCCGCACAACGACTGTGAGACCAGGACTGTTCGGCCATGCGACGGAAGGAAATTTACCACTCCGGAACGGCACGTTGCAAGAGTGCGGGTCACCGCGTGGATCAGATTGACAATCGTTCTCGGCGACTCTGAGAAACAGGATCATCAACGTGGAGTGGGGCAGGTTGACGGGAGGCAAAAGTGCGTTAATAATGAGGTTGCATCCTCGTGTGAAACCGATAAGATGAGGACACGCGGAGCGGGAATTCTACTCGAGGCAAGGAGGCGAAGCATGAAGGCCAAAGAAGGTGTGGTCAATATCCTGAACAAGGTCCTGACGGCGGATCTCACCGCTATCAACCAATATTTCGTCCACGCCAAGATGTGCGAAAATTGGGGCTATGAGCGGCTGTACCACAAGGTTCGCGAGCGCAGCATCGATGAGATGAAGGACGCTGACGCCATCATCGGGCATGTCCTCTATCTCGAAGGGGTCCCGAACGTGCAGCGGATGAATGCCGTGCATGTCGGCGAGACGGTGCCGGAGCAATTGAAGCTGGATCTCAAGGCCGAGCAGGAAATGCTGGCGCTCCTGAGCGAAGGGATCGCCCACTGTACGAAAGTCATGGATTTCACCACGCGCCACATGTTCGAAGACATGGCGAAAGACGTCGATGCCCATATCGACTGGATCGAAGTCCAGCAGGAAACGATCAAGCAGGTCGGCCTGGAAAACTACCTGGCCGAGCAGATCAAGAAGGAGTCATGAGGGAAGATGAAAGCTAAAGACGGCGTCCTTGAATTGCTGAATCAGGTGTTGAGAGCAGAGTTGACGGCGGTGCATCAGTACTTGCTGCATGCGGCCTTGTGCAAAAATTGGGGCTATAGCAGGCTGCATGAGCATTTCAGCCATCTGGCCCAGGAGGAAGTCGGCCATTCGTCCGGCCTGATGGATCACGTGCTCTACCTGGATGGGACGCCCGACGTCGAACATCTGGATGCCGTCGCGCACGGAAGCGATGTGGCGGCGCTGATCACGGCCGACCTGGAGTTTGAGCGGGAGGACGCAGAGCTGCTTCGGAAGGCCATTGCGCACTGTGCCAAGGTGGGGGATTTCACGACCAGGCACATTTTCGAGCACATGATCATCGATACCGAAGAACACATCGATTGGTTTGAAACGCAACTGCGGACGATCAAACAAACCGGTCTCGAAAACTACCTGGCGGTACAGATCAAGAAGTAGTCGCAGCAAGAAGGTTGCGAAGTGGGGCCCGGCGGGGATCACCCGCCGGGCCCTCGTGTTTTCTAGAACAGCACCGTCAGCGTGATGGTGCCTTGGTAGAAGAGGCTGCGGAGGTGTCGTTGACGGTAGGTTGACAGAGGAGCCCAGCGAATCGAAGCGACTACGGGCGGTCCGATGGTCGTGTCAGCGCCCCGCTGGCGTAGGCGAGACGCAATGCATCTTCCAGCCATGCGAGGCGTTGAGCCGGTGTGGCGGACAACGTCGCGTCGAGCAGACGCTGGTCGAGAGCTGTCCATTCTGATCGAGGCGTTTCGGAAGATGTGGGGAGCGATTTGGCCTCCATGCTAGCGGGTCCCTTTCCGCTTTCGAATGGCCTCAAGCTGAACAATGTCCGCGAGATCTTGCGGCCGGCCGGCCCGTCGTTTCAACTCAATCAAGTCGTCAATGGACGCGATGCGTATGACAGTCGTGTCCAGCGCGATTTCCCGAGAGCGAGTCCAAAGATCAGCGAACGGGATGTCGGGTTTCAGAAGCAAGTCTATGACGCGCATCGGGTTGGCCTGATCCACCAGCGAAAAGGCTTTCATGTGTTTGTCTTGCGCCCATTGCGCCCGTATCGATGGGTCGGCGAAAGTCTTTGGATCGACCGGCACCTGTGGCCGGAACCCCGCCGTCACCAGCACCTCAATGACTCGTCCTGCTGCTTCCGGTGCCAAATCCACGACGAGATCAATATCGGCGGTCAAGCGAGCGTACCCGTGTAAGACCGTGGCGAGCCCGCCGACCACCACATACCGCACGTCTGCAGCATTCAATGTCTGAAACACGGGCTCAAAGATCGACATGGCCGTATTGTAGCAACTTCCCATGCAATGAACAGCCTCCTGTTGATCTTCCCTGCCTATCTAGAACAGCACCGTCACCGTCCATCATGGTTCGGTCTCACGCCATGCCGCAGGGGATTTCTCCATAGCCGCCAAGAGCGTGGCCACGACGGTTGGGTCAAATTGCGTTCCCGATGCGACATGCAGGATCCTCAGCGCGATGCGGTCACGCAGGCCGCGATCCGGCGTATTGGGAACCTGAATTGCCTCGAACGCGTCGGCCACAGCCAGAATTCTGGCACCGAGCGGAATGAATTTCCCCCTAAGGCCGTAAGGATACCCTGAGCCATCCCAGCGTTCGTGATGATGCGCGATGAGGACCGACGCGTTGCGGAGAAACGCAAAGGGCTCCAAGAGGCTGGCGCCGACGCGCGAATGATTCTGAAGAGCCACGTACGATGCGGGGTCATGTGCTGTCTCGCCCTGCCGTAGCTCAGCCGGCAGCATCAAGAGACCGATGTCATGCAGCAAGGCGGCCAGATTGAGATCGTGGCGCGCGGCGGCATCGAGACCGAACTCTTGTCCGATGCGGGACGCGATGGCCGCGGTCCGTATCGCGTGACCTGCTTGCCAGGGAAGGGCGCGGTCGAGCTCCAAACTGACTTGGCGAACCAAGATGCCTTCGATCTCAACGCGTGACGGAGCCGGCAGTTGAAGGCGGTCGATTTTGCCGAGTAACCCGTGAATGGTCAGGACTGCCGGGTCGATATGGTCTAACGCATCAGTGTGCATGTTATCTCTCCATGACAATGAAGCTCCCCGCAACAAGCTGTGGGGTATCTTGCGAAATTCTCCGACCAGTCGGCCAGAGCCTTTGGGCGGCGTGCCGAAGCCACCCCCCCCTTCGCTAAGGCTACGGAGGGTTCTCCTCGCCTTCATCCCCGTAGCACGCTACGGGGTATTCGGCGAAGGAGAATAAAAAAGCCCAGGACCATCGATGTGATCCTGGGCTCTGGGTGTCAACCTCTGGCCGCTACTGGCAATGAACGGCCGGTCAGTTCATCAGTTTGTCCGGAAAACCGGCGATGCGCGAAAACGGAATCGTGACGAGTTGCCGGCACCGTTTACACTTCAACTCGATGCCTGTGTCGACCATCCGGGCAAGGAGCTGCCCGCACAAGCATCGTACTTGTTCTGTTGACCGTTCCCTGTGCACGATGGAATCGACGTGATGCTGTTTCATGGTGAACCTTCTTGGCGGGCGGCCGGTCCTTTGACCGTCCGTCCGCCTGCTAGCTGATATTAGAACGTCCACTTCGCTCCGGCTTGCCAGAGGGCCGGCAGGCCGGGATAGATACCGCGTGACCGGTCCATGATGACGTCATGGTCCAGCATGTTTTTACCCGTGAAGAAGAAGGTCGTGTTGATCTTCTTCACATGCTGATTGACCGACGCATTGAGCATGCACCAGCCTCTGACGATGCCGCGTTGTCCGCTGGGTGTCGGAATGACCGTATTCCGGTCATCCGCGAATTGATCGCTGACGCACTGGGTTTCTATCCGGGCGTTGAAGGGACCCAGGCTAAACCCACGGTTGGCATAACCGATCCCCGCTGAAATTAAATGTTCCGGTGAGTAGGGAAGACGGTTTCCGCTGACACTGAATGTGGTCGCCTCTCCCGGTAGCAGTGCAGAAGCGGAAAGCGCGCTGTTCCGTGTTCCCCTAAAGTCCGCCTGGGCTACCCAGGTATAGTTGAAGTCGAACGTCACGTCCTGCTCGTCGTTCCGGCCGGTCAGCGCGTCCAGCAAATCGATTCGAGTCGCCACTTCGGCGCCTCGGTGTTGCGTTCTGCCGGCGCTCGTCAATGTGGCGCCGATTCCCCCTGCTGCCGACTGCGAGATGATCTGATTGTCGAAGTCCATTTGGAAGCCGGTGATCGCATAGCCGGCCCAGGGCGTGAGATTGCCTCTTGCCCCAAACTCATACGTCCAGCTCAACTCCGGTCCCAGATCGTTGACGATTCCGGTGTTGAGCACGATTGCATCGCTTACCTGGGGCGGTGACATACCGCGGTGGGCGCCGAAGAACAACGTATGGTCTTTGAACGGCGAATAGGTAATACCGGCGCCTGGCAGCACTTCCGTGAAGTTGGTCTTTGCGTAATTGCCGTTGCCGTTGTTCGCCAATCTGTTGGTTTGATCATAGCTGATATGTTCGACCCGGAACCCAGGCGTCAGAGTGAACGGGCCAAGGAACAATCGTTCCTGGGCAAAGAAGGCATATGCGTTGGTTGTACGTTTACTGTTTTCCCCCAAACAACTCGCTCCGGCCTCGGCGACAACGCAGCTTGAGGGCAAGCCGGTGCCTGAGACCGTATTGAGCAGTTGTTTGCGGTCCGATTGTTCGAACATGTAGCGGCCCCCAAAGTCCGCTTCCGCCCTAATCCCCAAGATAGAATGAGAGTAATGGAAGCGAGGCTCGACCCCCCACACCCAATACTCACGCTCGTTGGTGAAGCGCTGGTTGGCGGGAACCACTCCGTACGCGGTTGCTGGAAGGCTGTTGCCGTTTTGTATGCTGCCGACGGGGTTGCCGTTGATGTCCACCCCTTGTTGAGACTGGCGGCTCCAGTCTCGCTGAATAAAGTGGCCGAAAAGGTTTGTGGTCGAGGTGAGGTTCGCGGTGAACATGTGGTTGACCGCTACATGGTAGCCGAGCCGCATGAAATCGAAATGGTCGTTCACGAACGGCGTCTGTCTTTCTTCGCCGCGTGTGGCCCATTCGGACTGCGTCAAGCCTTGGTACCCGATCCCTGAGTTCTCACGGTAATAGTTAAACTTGGCCATGATCTGGGTCCGGTCGCTCAGTTCCTGGACGGTTTTGAACGTCAGGTCATCGATCTTCGCGCGGATGTTGGTGAATCGGGGAGTATCCATTTGCGAATGGGTGTAATCGACCAAGTACCCGCTTTTCCCCCACGTACCGCCGTAATCGAAATGCGTATTGAGATAGTTCAAGTTGCCGCCCCAGACCTGGAAGTGGCCTTCCGGTTGGGCTGATGGCATGCGTGTAATAAAGTTCATGACGCCGCCGATCGTCTGCGGGCCATAGAGGAGTTGCCCGCTGCCTTTGAGCACCTCAATGCGATCGAACCGGAAGATCGGAGGAAAGTAGTACGAGGACGGATCGCCGTAGGGCATCAGCATGATCGGCACGCCGTCCTCCATGATGTGCACTTTTCTACTGCGCGTCGGGTCCAGACCGCGGATGCCGATATTGGGTCTGATGCCCAAGCCGTCCTCGTCCCGGACGTGAACGCCCGGCACTTCGCGCAGCGCTTCATTGATCGTCAGCCGATGGTTCTGCTCGATGCTCTCGCTGGTCACGACCTTCCCTGATCCTGGGACATGGTCCAACGCGTTCGCCGCAGTGCCGATGACTTCCGTCAATGGGATTTTCAGCGCCTTTTGTTCGGCTGCCGACTCCGTCGTTGTCTGTGCATCGGACTGTTCTTGCGTTGACGTATCGGATATCTCTGAATCTGGGGTCTTTTTCGGGGCCGTAGGTTCTTCGGCGGTTGCCGTGTAGGGAGCCGTCACGGCGAATAGGGCGGCCAGTACGCAAGATATAAAGTTAGTTCTTATTCTCATTCTCAATAACAACAACCACGACATCACTCTTCTCCTTCTGCAGGGGCTCTGTTGGCCTCTATGGTTGAGAAACGAGCCCTGGCTGCGGAGAGCCAAGAGGTAGATGTGGGCGAGATCGATTCAGCACGGCACGAACTTCCCCTTACACCTCTAACGAAGCGAATAGCTGATCGGCATCAAGATCGCCACCTGAGGCTTTCCCAGGGGCTGCTCCAGTTTCAACGGCGATGCCCTGCGAAGCGTTTCCATTGCATCGTTGTCGAGGATAGAACGGCCTGAGCTTTCCTGTACATCGACCATCAGCACTTGCCCGTCATCCTTGATGACGGCCCGGAGCACGACCTTGCCTTCCCAGTGGTTCATGCGCGCCATGTGCGGATAGTTTTTGAGCTCGTTGATCCGGCCCAACAACGACTTCATCAGCCACCCATAGTCGGCCTTGACGACAGGCGCCGTAGGCACCACGGCTGCCGGTTCTGCGACCGTCTCCATGATGGGAGGGGCAACGGGTTCTTGGATCGAGGCGACCTTGGTTTCAACCAGCTGTGTTTCCTGCACGATCTGCTCTTGCGGCACAACCGGCTCACTGACTTCTTCGTGCTGAATGGTTTGGGGAATGAACGTCGAAGCCGTGCGATTGACCGGGGTCATGTCTTCAACCGGTGGCACGACTTGTCGCTGAACGGGTTTCACGACCGGCTGAATCTGTTTGGGGTGCGGCGTGATGTCCGGGACAGGGGTTGTTGTCGGTTGAGGGGCTGAAGACTGCACCAGCGCGACGTTCCATTTGAAGGAGTCCGGTTCAAACGACGGCGTCAAACTCGACGCCAGCGCGAATGCGCCGGTTCCCATCATCGCATGGAACAGCACAGAGTAGATCCAGCCCTGCTTGTGCCGGTGTGCGGTATTCGGACAGTTCTGAGAAAGAGTCGTCACGATTTCACCACTTCCAAACTGACTTGTCCGAAGCCAAGACCGCGCACTTCATCGACCACCTGGACGAATCGTTCCAAGACCGTGACCTTGTCGGCGCGGACGACGACCAGCGATTCGCGGGGATGTGATTCGAGCACGATCCGTAACCCGTTTTCCGGCACGGCTGAGTCGTTCAGATACATCTGCCCTTCCGCCGTCAGTGTGATGACGACCGGCACGTCTTTGCGATCGCCGGATTCGGAGGCTTTGGCCAAATCCACGGGGATCTGGCCGGTGGTGATGAAGGTGGCCGTCGTGAGGACGATCACCAACAAGACCAGCATGACGTCAACCAGGGGGATGACGTTGATTTGGTTCAGTTCACGATCCATGTTGGTGTTGCGCCTGGTACAGCGTCAGCAGTTCGGTGACACGCCGCCGGAGCGCGTTGTTCATGACGACGCAGGGAATGGCCACCAGCAGCCCTACCGCCGTGGCCTTCAGCGCCAGGCTCAGGCCGACCATGATGGCGCTGACGGCGATCGTCTTGGAGGTTCCCATGGTGTGGAAGGTCAGCATGATGCCGAGGACCGTCCCTAAGAGTCCGATGTACGGAGCGTTGGCCGCGACAGTTCCGATTACCACCAGCCGTTTGGTCAGGGCAATCTCGAAGAGCTGCTTGTTGGGATAATGCGCGGGGTCGATGCGCCGATAAAACTGCCATCGTTCGACGGCGACCGCCACTGCCCATACACTGAGGGCGAGCAGCAGGCCGATGACCCCGTAATCGATGATATCCTTCAGCGCATCCATGACCAGATTCCCTTCGCCTCAAATATTGATAATGCTTCTCAATACCATCCGCTGTTCGGTTGTGTCAACAGGAAAATTCAACCCGGCCCCGTTCCGGCGCGAGAGGCCGGAGAGTCTGTGTCTCCACCCGTTTGAGGGGAGATCAAGTCGGCTGGAAACAGCACCGTGTGGGTCGCGGCGATCCGTACCTCGACGGCGGTCTCTTCCGAATACACGCTGGTTGACCGTGCACTGCTGTGGATGATCTGGCCGGAACCGAGCCGGACGGCATACAGATTTTCCGACCCTCTGAACTGCCGCGCGACGATCCGTGGTTCAGCCGACGTGTTTGGTATGAGATGTACGTCGTCGGGGCGGATCATGACGACAACGGAGGTCCCCTCGGCACTGCCAAGGGTATTGGGAAACTCTCCCAACTCGGTGTGGGCAAGGCCGTGTTGGATGCGGCCGGTGACAAAGTCGGCTTGCCCGACGAAATCCGCGACGAAGGGCGTGGCGGGAAGATGGTAAATCACCTCGGGTTTGTCCAGTTGTTCCAATACCCCGTGGTTCAGCACGGCGATCCGGTCGGCCATGGCGAAGGCTTCGTCATGATCGTGGGTAACGAGGACAGCCGTGGTCTTCATCCGGCGCAACAACGCGAGGAGATCCAGTCGCATCCGCCCGGCCATATCGGGGTCGAGATTGCTGAAGGGCTCGTCTAGGAGCAGGACAACCGGATTCTGTACCAAGGCCCGCGCAAGCGCCACGCGCTGCTGCTGCCCCCCGGACAGTTCGTGCGGATAGCGTCGGTCCAACCCTTCCAAGCCGGTGAGTTGCAGCATTTCTTGAATCCGTCGTTCGCGTTCAGGCCGAGCGAGGTGGCCGAGCCCGAAGGCGATGTTGTCGGCGGCCCGCAGGTGAGGGAAGAGCGCATATTCTTGAAAGACCATCCCGATTCGCCGTTCCTCTGTCGGAATGGTGCCGGAGGATGACGATACTAGGCGGTTCGACAGAAAGATTTCTCCAGACCGTACGGGCTCAAAGCCGGCAATGGCCCGTAGAATGGTTGTCTTGCCGCATCCAGACGGTCCCAGCAGACAGAGGATTTCTCCCTCCCGTGCTGAAAAGGAGATGTCGCGCACGGCCGGTCGGGTTGGTTCATAGGCACAGGAGACGGACCGCAGCTCCAAAATCGGAGATGCCGGCGCATACAAGTCAGCTTGGCTGCCGAGCTGCTTGGTTCCCGCACGAGGTGACTGTGAGTCGGTGGCCATGCTCAACCTATGCTGCGCGCCAGTCGCGCGAAAGAAGAAGCGCCAGCGCGGGCAGCCCCACTAATACGATCAGCAGCGCGGACGGTGCCGCCAGTTGATAATATTCTTCACTGGCTTCCAGCCAGACGCGAACCGCCAGGGTGTCGAACCCCACCGGCCGCAACAGCAACGTGGCCGGCAGCTCTTTCATGGTCTGTAGGAACATCAAGACCCAGGCGGCGATGAATCCGTTGCGGATCAACGGGAGTGTCACACGGCGCCAGGTGTCCCGGACGCCGACACCCAGCGTGCGGGCCGCTTCTTCCAGGTTGGGGGTGATCTGTTGCAGTGCCGGCTCAAGCGATTGCAGCCCGACGGGAAGAAAGTGCAACACATAGGCGATGACGAGCACGATGGCGGTGCCGTACATGAATGGCGTGAGATTGAGCACGAGGACCAGGACTGCCAGCGCGGCCACGGGTCCCGGCAGCACGTAGCCGGCATAGGCGGCCTGCAGACAGCCGAGGTTCAGCCACGTTGGTTTTCGGCTGGCAAGGTAGGCCATCGGAAGGCCGATCGTCACCCCGGCCGTGGCGGCGAGTGTCGACAACACGGCGCTGTTCCAGACAAAGCCGAAGAAACGAGCATCGAGAATGGCCTGAGCCTCCGGAGAGAGGCTCCAGTGGATGAGCAGAGAGGCCGGAATGCCGAACGAGGCGCCGACGACGGCGGCAAGGTAGGCCGTGATCCACGATGTTGTGAGCCCATCGCAGGACATGCGCTGCGATATCCGATAGCGCCCCGTCGTTTGATAGAACCGGCTCTTGTGGCGGAACCACCGCTCCGTCAAGAGAAACGCCAGTGCGAGCGCCACCAGGAGGATGCTCAAAATACTTGCGGCGGTATTGTCGGATCGGCCGGTCATTTGCTGGTACACGGCATAGGTTAATGTTTGGTAGCGGAGCAGAGACACGGCGCCGAAATCGGAGACGACATAGAGAATCACCAGCGCGGTGCCGGCCGCGATCGATGGGCGCAGCAACGGCAGGGTCACACGGAACATCGTTCGTGCCCGAGAGAGGCCGCAGGTCCTGGCCGCTTCCTCGAACGACACGTTCATGCTCAAGAGCGCGCTGCGCGTGAGGAGGTACACAAACGGAAACGTATCGAGTGCCATCACCACGGTGGCGCCCCACAAGCTTTGCGGCGAGAAGATCCTTGCGTGAGGCCCCGCAACCGATTGCCAGAGCTGTTCCACCGGTCCGCCGAATCCCAAGAGATAGTTGAAGACATACGCCAGGACGTACGTCGGCATAGCCAGCGGCAGCACGAGGGCGATCTCCCACACCCGCCGTCCGGGAAACTCGTAGCGTGTAATCAGCCAAGCGGTGGAGATCCCCAGCACGAGTGTCAGCAGGGAGACGGTTCCCGCCAGGGACAGGGTATTAAGCAATAATTCGGGGATGCGGGTGGCCCACAGACGTTGCCACACCGCGAGATCGGCCGACAAGGCCAGCGCTGTGACATAGCCCAGCGGCAGAAGGATCAGCGCGGCACTGGCCAGCGAGACGAGCTGAAGGGAGCCGGAGGCATGGGGCCGTGTAGTGGTCACAGGCAGGCTCGTGGGTTACCGAAGGCCGACTTGCTCGATCAGCTGTATCGTCGGTTCGCGCAACTCGGCCAGTTTGGTCAACGGGATCGCTGCGGCGCGGAAGCTCTTGCGCTCAACGAGCGCCGAGTCGGCCTTCACCTCAGGATGCAGCGGATATTCCTTGTCGAGTTCCGCGAACAATTTCTGGCCCGCCGGGGAGGCGAGGAATTCCACGAGGAGCTTGGCGTTGCCGGCACGGGGACTGTGCCGGAGGATGCCGATCCCCGCGACGTTCATGATAGCGCCTATTCCGCCGTCCTCTTGGTCCGGCATTACGATGGCGAGCGGCGCGGCCGGTTGTGCCGCGAGGTGCCGATACATGTAGTAGTGATTCGCGACACCGAGGGCGACTTGGCCCTTGGCCACGGCCTCTACAATTTGAGAGGTCTTTTGGTAGACCTGGGTGCCGGCATTGTCCCGAAGGCCTTGCAAAAATGGTTTGGTACGTTCGTCACCGATGCTCGCGCGAATGACGGAGACGCCGGCCTGCAAGTACTCGCTGCCGGCGTTGGGGACGGCGACCTTATCCTTCCATTCGGGGTTGGCCAGATCAAGGATTGAGGTGACTTGGCCGGCTTTGACCATCGTGGTGTTATAGACAATGACCCAAAAGCGTCCGGACAAGCCGATCCAACTGTTATCCGCTGCGCGAAATTGCGGCGGGATGGCGTGATCGATCTCCGGCCCGTTCACGGGACGGAACAATCCAGCCGTGCGGGCCAACTCGAGACTGCCGGCATCATTGGTAATCAGGAGATCGGCAGGGCTGCGGTCGCCCTCCAATTTCAGCCGGTTGACCAACTCGGTGGCGCCGGAGGACAGCAGGTCGATCTGGATGCCGGTTTTGGCCGTAAAGGCATCGAAGACCGGCTTGATCAGCCGTTCCGCGCGCCCCGAGTAGACCGTCAATTTGTCCGCTGCCGAGACGGTCTCGGGACACGTCAGCCAGGCAGCCGTGAGTACGAAGCCGAGCAAGAGGCACGACATGATCAATCGTTGTCCGGCAGAGGAAGGTAACGGCGAGTGGTCAGCGACGTGCCGCACAGGGCAATTCCTTTCCGCAGATTTGAAATTGATAAACCGTCTCAAAAAGAATAGCAGAAGGAAGAAGCAGGGGTCAATGACGGCAGCGGGCGCAGAGACCGTACAGTTCGAGTCGATGGGTCTTGATCGTAAAGCCGTTGCGTGTGGCGACTTCTTCTTGAAGGCGTTCGATGTCGCAATTTTCGAATTCCACGATCTTGCCGCAGTCGGTGCAGATCAGGTGGTCATGATGGCCTTTGTGAGAGATGTTGTCGTACTGGGTCTGTGTCCCGAAGTGCCGGGCCTGCGCGAGGCCGGCTTCGCAAAACAGGTTGAGTGTCCGGTAGATGGTCGCCAAGCCCAAGTGCGGATCCTTGCGCGCCAGCTGGTGGTACATCTCTTCCGCCGTGATGTGCTCCTGCTTGAGGAAGGCGTCGAGGATCAGTTCGCGCTGGCGGGTGTACTTCAGTTGGTGCTTCCCGAGGTGCTCTTTCAGGACGCCCATTTCTTTTTGATGTTTCGACATAGCTGCCGGCCTCGGCTGAGGAGACATTAAAGACGAAACGGAACGGAGGGTCAAGAGCGATTGATGGACGATGAACATGGCGGGTTTGACGAGCTTTCCTCCGCCTGGCTATAGTGCCGTTGAGTCTGCTGCGATTCAACCCACACATGCGAACGCCGAATCAGATTACCGTCGATCGAGCCCTCCTGCTCTATGTCCTGCATCTGGCCGAGCCGCACGGGTTGTTGAGCGACGTCAAGCTTCAGCAATTGTGCTTTCTCTGCGAGCTGCAAACGTTCGGGAAAGGCTTCAAGGGATTCCACTTCGAATTTTTCCGGTTCGCCTACGGCGCGTTCAGCAAGGATCTCGACAACGACCTCCTGTCGCTCCGCCGAAAGGGGCGGGTCGAGAATTTCACGCTGTCCGATCAAGCGAAGGAAGAGGCGATTCCCGTGTTCCTCCAATCGATCGAAGGAGTGGAGGTCAATCAACGGGTCAAAGACATCATCGACGCGGTGGCTGCGACGTATGGCCCGCAAAGTGTCTCCGTCATCACCGGCTCCGTCGAGGCCGTCGAATTGAGTACTCCCCAGCAGCCCGAATTCAAAATTCCCATCAGGGACATCGTCTTTCACACGACCTTGCTCGTGCCGGAGCGGATCGAGGTGCAGGCCGAGTTTACGCTGCCCCCCTCATGGCTGGCCAAGCTCAACGCCGCGATGGGGTATTAGCCTCTCCGAGGAGGTGCAGGGCGAGCGGCAAGAACCCACCGAAGCTGTTGGCGAATTTCCCCTCGCCTCGTGCCTCGCGCCCCTTGCCTCTTGTCTAGAGCTGGTAGATCTCGCCGTATTTCTTTTCCACGTAAGCCAGGAACGGGTCGGGACTGATTGTTCCGCCGGTGACGCGTTGCGCCAAATGATCTGGTGTGAACATGCGGCCCCAGCGGTGGATCTTCTGCTCCAGCCAGCGGCGCAGCACCAGCAATTGTCCTGCCGCGATTTCGTCATCCAGGTGGGGAATTTCACGCTGGGCCTGTTCGAAGAATTGCACGGAGTAGAGGTTGCCTAGCGTATAGGTCGGGAAGTACCCAAAGGCGCCGAACGACCAATGGACGTCCTGCAAGACCCCTACCGCATCGGTGGTGGGGACGATGCCCAAGTAGTCCTCCATCTTCCGGTTCCAGATCGCGGGCAGATCGTCGGGCTGGGTCTTGCCTTCGATGAGATCCCGCTCAATCTCGAAGCGCAGCATGACGTGCAGGTTATAGGTCAGTTCATCCGCTTCGACGCGGATGAACGACGGCTTCACACAATTGACCGCGGCGTAAAACTGTTCGACATCGACCCCGCGCAGCTGGTGATGAAACGTCTGTTGAAGAATCGGGTAAAAGAAACGCCAAAACGCGCGAGACCGGCCGACACAATTTTCCCAGAGGCGCGACTGGCTCTCGTGAATACCGAGGGAGACCGAATCGCCCAGCGGGGTACCGTAGTAGCGTGGGTCCAGTCCCTGGTCGTAGAGCCCGTGCCCACCTTCATGGATACAACTGAACAGGCAGGATTGCAGTTCATGCTCATACACACGCGTGGTCACACGCACGTCGGTCGGATGGAACGACGTCGTAAACGGATGGGCTGAGAGATCCAGCCGGCCGCGCTCGAAGTCGTAGCCCATGGCAATGAGCACGAGCCGCCCGAATTCAAGCTGCCGGTGGTGATCGTAGGACTGGCGCAGGATTCCGTCGTCGATGCGAACACGGCTCTGGGTGATCTTCTTCAAGAGGGGAACCAGGCGGGCCTTGAGTGTGGAGAAGACGGGCTGCAGAGCGGCAATCGTGGCTCCAGGCTCGTACACATCCAGCAGCGCATTGTAGGGCGAATCCTTGTACCCGAGGTACTGCGCTTCCTCACGTTTCAGGGAGAGCACCGTGCGGAGATTCGGGAGGAATAGGGCGAACCGGTTTTGCTCTTTGGCCTCGGCCCATACTTGTTGAGCGAGGGAACATTCGCGGCTCAGCCTGACCACAAAATCGGACGGTAATTTTTTGGCCCGGCTGAAATCCCTCCAGACCTCTCGTAACAGCGAACGGGACGACTCGTCCCACAGGTCGCCGGCCTGCTCATAGGCCGCACCCGTGGCTGGGTCGATCCATTGCGCCAGAAGTTTCTCGATCTCCGGGGACACCAATTTCTGATGGGCCACGCCCTGCAGCACGGCAATTTGCTCGGCCCGCGCTTCACCTCCGCCGGCCGGCATATAGGTCTCCTGATCCCATGACAGCACCGAGGCGGCGCTGTTGATACGCTGGATGTCCAGCAGTCTCGCCGTGAGAGGTTCCAACGTCGCAAGAGTCTTCAAGCGGGCCTCCTCCGTCATTCGCGCGCACGTGACGCGTCGCTGATGTATGATGATCCGCAGTGTACGCAGGGTGGCGGTCTTTTTCAAACCGTGAAAGGGTACTCTATGGAGCAGTTGGTTCCGTTCAGCATCGAAGCCTATGCCCAAGCCCATTCGAGACCCGAGTCCGAAGTTCGCCGGGCGCTCCGAGAAGAAACCGAACGGACGATGGAGTATGCCCGGATGGTGGTCGGCCCTCTCGAAGGGGCTTTTCTCCAAATGATGGCACAGCTCGTGGGAGCCAAGCGGGTGTTGGAGATTGGCATGTTTACCGGCTATAGCGCGCTGTGTTTTGCCGAAGCGCTGCCGGAGGACGGATCGGTGCTTACCTGCGAAATCGATGAGCCATCGGCGGCGGTGGGCCGCCGATATTTCGCTCGCTCATCCCATGGACACAAGATCACGGTGCGGATGAGCCCGGCGCTTGAGACGATGCGGACACTCGCTGGCCCGTTCGATCTCATCTTCATCGATGCCGACAAGATCAATTATGTGAACTATTACCGGCGCGCGCTGGATTTGCTCGCACCGCAGGGCGTGATCCTGATCGACAATGTCCTCTGGAGCGGCGATGTACTGAAACAGCCGCCGCCGGACGCGTCCACCGCCGCGATTCAGGAACTCAACCGAGTCGTGGTGAATGATCCGCGCGTGACCGCTGTGCTGGTTACGATTCGAGACGGGGTGCTGGTCATCAGACGAACGAAAGAACCAGAAGGGCTCATGAATCATGCAGTCTAGGCCGTCACTATTCCCTTATCTTCGACCGTGTCCAGCGCCTCACCCGGCTGGTCCTGTTGATGTTCCGCAGCGATCAGCGAGTAAAATACCGGCACGACAAAGAGGGTGAAGAGGGTGCCGACCGTCATGCCGGTGACCAGCATCATGCCGATGCTGTTGCGCGCCGCGGCGCCTGGTCCCGAAGCGAGGACCAGCGGCAAATGACCGAAGACCGTCGCTGCCGATGTCATCAGCACCGGCCGCAACCGGGTCAATGACGCCTCGTGGATCGCCGCCAGCCGTGTGCGCCCGCGTGTTTGCAATTGGTTCGCGAACTCCACGATGAGGATGCCGTTCTTCGCGATCAATCCGACGAGGGTGATGAGACCGACTTGCGAGTAGATATTGATCGTGGTGAGATCGAGAAAGCTGACAACGAGCGCGCCGGAGATAGCCAAGGGCACCGAGCCGAGCAGGACGATCAATGGATCACGGAAGCTCTTGAACTGGGCGGCCAGTACCAAATAGATGAGAACGACGGCGAAACCGAGCGTGACGGTCAGCGCCGAACCTTCCTGGCGCAGTTGCCGCGATTCCCCGGCATAGTCGAGGATCACACGCGGTCCGGCGGATGCGGCGGCGGCTTCGAGCACCCGCAGCCCATCCTCCTTCGTGACGCCCGGTTTGAGGCCGCCGAAGATGCGGACGGCGTTGCGCTGCTGGAAACGGTTCAACGAACGTGGCGCGGTGCTCGTTTCGATATGGGTGAAGGTCGAGACCGGCACCAACTGCCCACCCGGCGTCTTGATCTTGAGGTCAAGCAGGGGATCGACGGTGGCACGGTCCCGGTCACCCAGTTGCGGGATGACCTTGTAGCTGCGGTCGAAGTAGTTGAACCGGTTGACGTACCCCCCGCCGAGCAGCGTGCCGAGTTCGCGACCGACCCCGGCCAGATCGAATCCCAAATCCGCGAGCCGCTCACGATCCAACACGACACGAGCCTGCGGCAGGTCAATCTTCAGGTCAGTATCGACATATAAGAATTTTCCACTCTGCCAACCAGCCCCCAGCACCGCCCCAACCGTGTCGAGCATCTGTTCCGCAGGCACCTCGCTTTGGAGGATCAGTTCCACGTCGTACTGGCCCGGAGTCGGCAAGGGGGGATCCAGGCGCGGAAATACCCGGAGGCCCGGCACCTGTGACACGGCGCCGAACACGTCGTCATACATCTCCTCGGTCGAGCGAGCCCGGTCATGCCAATCCTTCGCGACGATCCCGCCGAAGCCGCCCCACGCCGTTGTGAGCGACCAGGTGTAATCGGTTTCGGGGATGGCGGTGATCGCGTTGACGATGTGGAAGTGCTGGCGATTGGTGGCATGGACCGTTGAGTCCGGCGACGCTTCAAAAAACAGGCTGATGTGATTCTGATCCTCCACCGGAGCCAGCTCCAGACGCGAGAAGTGATACAGCGGCCAGGCAGCGACCGTAATCAGGAGCGCGGCGACCACGAATCCCCACCGCATCGTGAGCGCGCCGTCGAGCAACCGGGCATAGAGCACACGCGCCTCCTCGAACCGTCGATTGACGAACGCGGTCAACGGGCTTTCTTTCCCCTGTGGGTGCACGAACCGCGAACTCATGACCGGCGAAAGAGTAATTGCCACGATGCCGGACAACACCACGGCGACGGCGAGGGTGATGGCAAATTCCAAGAACAACGATCCGGTAAGCCCCCCCTGGAATCCGATGGGCGCATAGACGGTCGCGAGGGTAATGGTCATGGCGATGATCGGGCCCAGCAGCTCACGCGCGGCGGCCAGTGCCGCCTCGATGCGGGATTGCCCCATTCGTACATGCCGCTCGACGTTTTCGACCACCACGATGGCATCGTCCACGACCAGCCCAACCGACAGTACGATGGCCAGGAGCGTCAGTAGATTGAGGCTGAACCCGAAGGCGGCCATAAGGAGAGCCGCGCCGATCAGTGACACCGGGATCGCGACCAGCGGCACGAGGGCCGTGCGGACCGATCCCATGAACAGGAAGACCACCAACGCGACGATCAGAATCGTTTCCGCCAATGTCTTGGTGATTTCCGTCAGCGCGTTCCGGATGAACATCGTGCTGTCCCAGACGAGCTTCATGTCGATATCGCCCGGGAGCGTCGGACGGATTCGTTCGATCTCGTCGCGCAGGCGGTGGCCCACGTCGATTTCGTTGACGCCGGGGACCGCCCAGATGCCGAGGTAGACGCCTTCCGTCTTGTCGTACTTGGCGATCATGTTCGCTTCTTCGGCTTCTCGCTCGATCCGCGCGACGTCCTTGAGCCTCACGATGGCGCCGTCTCGATCCGCCACGATCAGCTCTTCGAATTCGACGGCCGACCGGAGATCGGTATTCGCGAGCAGGTTGACCTGGACGAGATTGCCTTTGGTACGGCCGACCGCCGCCAGATAATTGTTCCGCCGCAGCGCACCCTGGACGTCGCCGGGGGAGAGGTTCAACGAGGCAAGCCGATCGGGGTCGATCCAGATTCGCATCGCCATTTGGCGCTCCCCTTCGAAGGTGACCCGTTGGACACCGGGGAGCGTCGAGAGTCGGGGCTGTAACGTGCGGAGCAGCCAATCGGTGACGGCCGGGACCGTCCGTTCCGTCGAACTGAAGCTTAAGTAGAACGAGGCGTAGGGCCGGTCGGCTCGCTGGATGTCGATCGCTGAGGGCTCGGCTTCCGGCGGCAGCTCCGACCGGACCTGCTGGAGCCGGGCGGTCACTTCCGCCAGGGCCGCCGTGCTGTTGTGGTTGAGTTTCAGATGAACGGTCACCGTGCTGATCCCGGCCCGGCTGATCGATTCCACATAGTCGACACCGCTGATGGCGGAGACCACGCGTTCGATCGGTGTGCTGATGAATCCACGAATGGTTTCGGCGCTGGCACCGTAGTACACGGTGGTGATCACGACGAGCGAGTTTTCGATCTGAGGATACTGTTGCACCGGCAGGGACGTCATGGCTCGCCACCCGGCGAGCAGGATGACGAGATTGACGACGATCGCCAACACGGGATGCTTGATGAACAAATCAGTCAACGATGTGCGGGTCGTGTCCGGGGGCATGGTACTCTGATTACGGTCTTCCGGCCGCGGGATGGTCTGTTGGTGTGTGTTCAGCCGTCTCTGTGATGGCGACGAGGATACCGTCGCGAAGTTTGAACGAGCCCAGGGCGGCGATCCGTTCTCCGGCCGTCAGTCCAGATTGGATGACGATTTCGTCGGCGAACATGGCTCCGCTTTCAACCTGTCTAGCATGCACTCTGGCGCGGCCATCCTTGTCGTGTGCAACCACAAACACTTGATCCCCTCCAGGTCCCTTGCGTAACGCGCTGACCGGAATAGCCACGACCGTTTGCATGGAGCCGACAGGAATGCGGACGCGGACGGAGGATCCCGGTGCCGGCGCGTGACGGGTGCCCTCGATTCTGGCACGTACCATGGCGTTTCGAGTCGTTGGATCAACGCGCGCATCGAGGGCGACGATCTTCGCCATAACCGCAGAGGGATTGCCGGTCGCGTAGACGTCAACCGATTCGCCGACGCGCAAACCCGCAGCGACCTGTTGAGGGACCGAGAAGTCGATGTGCACGGCGTCGCTGACGCCTTGCAGCGTAGTCAGCAGTGTGCCTTCTTCAAGATACTGGCCGGGATGGACATCCGCGATGCCTACCCTGGATTTAAATGGAGCACGAATCGTCTTTTTCGCAATGACCGCTTTGGTCCGGGCCATCTGGGCCTGTATGACATCCCAGTCTGCGCGCGCCCGATCGACTTCTTCCTGGGTCGTGGCGAGTTCCTCGCGGAGATCCCGTCGGCGTTCAAGGACGGTCCTGGCCAGTGCAGCCTGAGCCTCTTGTGCCGTGAGTTCCGCTGCTTCCACTGAGACGTCGAGGGCGACCAATAAGGTTCCGGTTTCCACAATCTGCCCGGGGACGAGCCGGACGTCGCGGACCGTCCCGGCCAGCTCGTTCTTCAGCGTCACCGAACGGAGCGCGAGCACCGTCCCGATTGACGTGGTGGTTTGTCGATGGTCGACGGCTCGCGCGACGGCGACCGTGACGGACTCCATCGGCTCGGGCTGAGTGGCCGACGCCGTCTGTTCGCCTTCGAGAGCATCGTATTTCCACGTGGCCAGGCCGAAGCCCAGGACGAGGACACACATGACGAGGACGATTGATCCGATCCAACTTTGGCGATTCATAGTCACACTCGCCGGGCCATGTTACCAAATTCTGGTCCTCCATGGCTGCGGGGATTCGGGTGGAGGCTGTATCGCGAATATAGTCCTTGACGCTGGTCGGAAACGGCGGTATGTCCCATGCCCATGGCGCAACCATCCACCACGGTGGCCTATGGGGCCGTCGTGCTTGCGGCGGTGCTCTGGGGCGGCTCGATCGTGGCGCAGAAGATGGCCCTGGGGTCCTTTTCCGCCGTGGAGGCCTCGGTCCTCCGCGACATCGGCGGATTGGTGATTCTCTTGGCAACCTGGTGGTGGCAGGAGCGAGGCACCTTCCACATCACCTGGCCCGACGCCCGCTTGCTGGGTCTGCTCGGCCTGGGTGTCTTGGGCAATCATCTGCTGATTCTGATGGGGCTGAATTATGTGAGCGGAGCCGTGGGTGGCGTCATTATCGGGGCCAGTCCGGTTGTGACGACGCTGCTCTCCGCGATGTTGATTCGTGACGTGCCGTTGCGTGCGGTCTGGCTGGGTGCCTTGCTTTCGTTTGCCGGTGTCGGGTTGGTATCGGTTGCAGGATTTCAGGCTGCCGGAGAGCAACCGTTGCTCGGCGGCACCCTGGTGTTCCTTGGTGTGCTCAGTTGGGCGCTGTACAGCATCGGCAGCCGGACGATCATGGAGCGGGTGTCGGCGCTGACCGTCAACTGGACGACGCTGTTGGTCGCGACGGTGTTGCAAATCCCGCTGCTGTGGACCGATCGAAAAATGATGGATGCGGGCCTGGCGTCGGTCACGACGTCCGATTGGCTGGCGCTCGGCTATCTGGTGGTGTTTGCCACAGCGGTGGCGCAGCAGGCCTGGCTGTTCGGCGTGAAGGGGGTCGGTCCCTCGCGGGCCTCGGTTTTGGGGAACCTGACACCGGTTGCCGCCATCGGATTGTCCGCACTGATTCTGCACGAGTCAGTCGGCGTGATCGAACTCCTTGGGATCGGCTTCATCTTAGCCGGTGTCTGGGCGGTCAATCGGCAAACGGCTGAGGTTCACGGCTAGTACCTGTCCGTCGGGTCTCGATCCCAGCCCCTACAGTGGAGTATCATGGGCCTCCTGGCGACAATGTTGTCGTGGCACGGTCGTCCAGCTCTCCTTGCATCAGAAGCCATCGTGCCTTGCCGGATGACGCACGGTCATGAACAGTAAATATGCTCAGATCCTGATTCCGTTGGTCGTGGCCGCAACGGTCATCATCGACGTGCTGATCTCAATCGGTTACGAGGTCTGGGTTGGGTATGCGTTTGCCGTCCTGTTGTGCCTGTGGATCGAATGGTCGAGCGCGCCGTACATTGTGGCGGCGGTCGCCACGGTGTTGTTGCAGGTCGGGTTCATCCTCTCTGCTCCCAGCAGCGCGCCGGACCTTGCCGTGTTCAACCGTCTGGTGGGTGCGGCTCTTGTCTGGGTCACGGCCGGACTGGTGTGGCGCGCCAAACTGGCGAAGCTCGACGATGCGACGAGGCGATTGGGGGCAATCGTGGAAAGCAGCAGCGATGCCATCCTGAGTGTGACGCCAGATGGATTTGTGACCACGTGGAATGCGGGAGCGGAGGGGATTTTTGGGTATACCGCCGGTGAAATGATCGGTGGGTCGATTCTGACGTTGATTCCGCCGCATCGCGAGAAAGACAAGAAATGGTTGCTCTCCACGGTACGGGGCGTGCAGACGATTCATACCTATGACGCCGTGCGGTTGACCAAGGATGGCCGGAGCATCGATGTCTCGGTCACCGTCTCTCCGCTCAGGGATGCGGCTGGTCAGTTCGTCGGCGTGTCGGAAATCGTTCGAGATATCAGCGAGCAGAAACGCGCGCAAACCTTTCTGCGACAAGCCCACGAGCGGCTGGAGATCAAGGTGCAGGAACGCACCGTTGAATTAAGCGGTGCCAACCATTCTCTTCGAGAACTGTCCAGCCGGCTTATGCAGGTGCAGGAGGAAGAACGAAGCCGGCTCGCCCGCGATCTGCACGATGAAATCGGACAACTATTGACCGCGCTGAAAATTGATTTGCAAGAAGTCCAGCATGGCGAAGTGGGGCAAGCCCATGCCGGGGCCCTCACGGACAGTCTGGCGCTGGTGGACCATCTGCTGACTCAAGTGCGCACACTGGCCCTGGATCTGCGGCCGTCTCTCCTCGACGATTTGGGCTTGGTGCCGGCGCTGCGGTGGTATGCGAACCGGCAGGCAAAACGGAACGGATGGACCCTCTCGCTCTCCGTGGAGGGCATGGCCAGACGGGTGCCTGTCCCGATCGAGGTGGCGTGCTTTCGCATTGCGCAGGAGGCGCTCACCAACGTCGCGAAGTATGCGAGGGCAAAGACCATCGATCTCACGTTACATCGGCAGGAGGAGGATGTGACGCTGGTCATTCAAGACGATGGTGTGGGCTTCGACGTGGTATCCGCGCGGCAGCGGGCGCAAGAGGGACAATCCATCGGACTGCTCGGCATGGAAGAACGGGTCAGGCTGGCGGGCGGTATCTTGGAAATTTCTTCGACGGCGGGCCGCGGGACCACGATCCTGCTTCGATTCCCGCTCTCGGATCCTGATCCCGCCGAGCCGCGTCGTACGGCTGAGGTGATGTCCACATGAGCCGTCTGCGAGTGATGATTGTCGAGGATCATGCATTGGTTCGGGCCGGGATGCGGGCTCTGTTGGAAAAGATTGACGGCATCGAAGTCGTGTCCGCCGTGGGAGACGGATGGGAAGCCGTCAAGGCCGTACAGACCGACGCTCCGGATCTGGTGCTGATGGATATTGCGATGCCGGAATTGAACGGGCTCGACGCGACCTCCAGGATCGTCAAGGAATCTCCCGCCACCCGTGTGATCTTGCTGTCAATGTACGCCAATGAAGAGTATCTCCAACAGGCTCTGCAATCGGGGGCGTCGGGATACCTCTTGAAGGGGGCCGAGCTGGCTGAGCTGGAGTTGGCCATTAAGGCGGTGAGCAGGGGCGAATCCTATCTGACCCCGGCGGTGGCCAAGTATGCGATCGAGGCGTATCGAGATAAGTCCGATGGCCCCACCGGTCCTTTGGCCAAACTCAGCATGCGCCAGCGTGAAATCTTGCAACTCATTGCGGAGGGTCATACCACCAAAGATATCGCGCAGCGTCTCAACGTGAGTGTGAAGACCGTCGAAACCCATCGGGCTCACCTGATGGAGCGGCTCGAAATTCACGATGTACCCGGGCTTGTCCGCTTTGCGGTGCGTGTTGGATTGATTCAGCCGGATTCGTAACTTCTCCGTCATTCATCCTGCAGTCCCTCCATGAACTCGGTCATCTTCTTCAGGGATCATTCTCCCTGCCATCAGGGTTTCCCTGATGGGTTTCTTCTGTCGCTTCTGACATGCTATCCCCATGGAGAGGCCAACGAGCAGCGCATGGGAGCCCAAGCTTGGAACGCATCGGGCAGAGCTGACGCAGACGGGGCCTCTTCGTACGCTGTTGGTCGACGATAGCCTGGAGATGCTGCGGCGCCTGGAACAGTGGCTTGGCGGCCATCCCATATTCGAAATCGTTGGAAAGGCCTATTCGGGACCCGATGCCGTCTCTCAGTCGCGTGCGCTTCACCCGGATCTCGTTGTGATGGACGTGAAGATGCCGCTGATGAATGGGCCTGAGGCGGCCATCAAGATGAAAACCGATGTCCATGGGCCGACGGTGATCCTAACCTCGTTTTTTGACCTGCCTGAGGCCTATACGGACCCTGCGTGGGAAGCCGATGCCTTTCTCAGGAAGGACGCGCTTCATGAAGAGTTGCTTCCGACCGTGGCTCGGCTCTTTCCCGCGTTGCAAGGATTCACGGAGGCGTAACTGTCACCACCCGAAAGGAGTTGCTATGACCTGTGAACGCTGCAAAGGGAGGATGATGCCGCAACGGTGCATTGACCACAGCGCTCAGGAAGAGCAAGTTCGAGAGCGGTCTTGGCTGTGTATGAATTGCGGGAATGTCGTGGACTCGGTCATTTTGCAGAACCGAACCGTGCAACAAACGATGCCGATACCACAAGGCCGGCGTCCGCATGGCCCACCCATGAGACGCTTTGATCCGTGCCGAGCCTTTTAAGCGGCATCTCGGGAGAAAGGGGGAGCCCTATGCATGTCAAGGGATTCATTATCGAAGACGACCAGGGGCGGGAAATCGTGGCGTTGTGTGAGCCACTTTCTGTGGCCTCGGCGAAGACGTTTTCGATTCGAGGCTGGCAGCGGCTGCGGCTGGTTCCGCTGCGGCATACGAAACGGGAATATCGCCAAATTGTGGGGGGCGTGGAGGCCACGCTGCACGATTTGCTGGACCACCTTCCGAGATCCAGTGAGGGCGCAGAGACGTCGTCTCCCAAGAAGGTCGGCGCCGCAACGTCCGTCTGAAGCATAGTGAGGGACACCCCATTCCTGTCATTGTAGCCAGGTGTTCTGGCTATTCGGCCCATCTCGTCTCATAGATAGCCGTCAGAATTCTCCTCGCCCTACTCAGTTCACTTACAGTATGATGACCCTCCTTAAGCCCGCATGATTCATGAACACTTCTGCTGCAATCGCCGATCCGCTGTTCCGACAAGCCTGCGGCCGGTGGGCTCGCCCCTCGGACTCTCGACGTACTGCATGAGTACGCCTCAGGTCCTCAGGGCTCCGCGCGCCGGTTTCACGACGCAGCTTGGCGATTTCGTCCCTCGACGGTGCTCGGGACCCTGAGCTTGTCGAAGGGCGACGAACTGTCATGAATGATGCGGGCTAGACAGGGAGGACCGCCGTGTTGGAACAACGCATCGAAGAGGTCACTGAAGCCAACCGAAGATTTTACGCGGCATTCGAGAGTCTTGACATTGCCAAGATGGATGAGGTCTGGGCCCATCAGGACTATGTCACCTGCATCCATCCTGGCTGGACGATTCGGTCGGGATGGCCTGCCGTCCGCGATTCCTGGGTGCTGATCTTCAACAATACCTTCTCCATGAAATTCGACCTCACCGATGTGATGGTGCAGGTGGCGGGGGATATTGCCTGGGTGCTCTGTGTGGAAAACCTGACCACGCAGCAGTCCGACGAACCGCAGCAGGCGAAGGTGCTGGCGACGAATCTCTACGAGCGCATCGGCGACGAGTGGTTGTTGATTCATCATCATGGGTCGGCGGTGATGGGGTGAGAGCGCGGGCGGCCTAGTGGTCTCCCGTGCTCGCCCAACGCGCGGCCTCAGAAGGCCCTTGTTGGATGCGCGCAGTTAGGAGACTACTAGGCCGCCCGCGTGGTGAGAGGAGTGTAGAAGAAATAGGCGGTGCTCCCTCAATGCGCGCAATCGAAACACCCCCAGGCCCTAGCCCTTGGTGGTGGTAAGGATAGAAGTGCTCGCGGATCGCGCGCTCAGCTGGGAAACGCGGCGTCTCGGCGCCGCGAGGGTGGGCGGGTGAGGACCGGAGGTAGGGCCTCGATCGACGCGCGCAGTGGAGAGAGGAACCGTCCCATCCCATTGTATTGGGGGGAGGGGAAAGAAAAGGTGTGCTCGCTGAGGGCGCACACAAGAACAATCGGATTGAGAAATTACGGGCGGTGCTCCCTCAATGCGCGCAATTAGGAGCCGATGAGGCCGTCTGGTTAAGGAACCAAGGAGCATATCGACAGTATACTCATAGGCTCGCGGTCAGCTGGACCTTGAATGAGTTAGACTGTGAGAGACGGAATCCGTAGGGGTGTCCCTCATGATCAAGGACTTTGAGGAATTTAAGCGGCGCAGAGAAGATGATTTGACAAGGGTCTAGTGCGCTAGCTGCCGAAAGCTTATCTTGGCCACCTCGACTCGATGTGATTACTGCAAGGTCCACTTTAGTGGCGAAGCGTGGCAGTTTGTCAGAGAAACGCGGAGAGAGGCGGATGATCCTCACAGCCGGCAAAAGAAACTGCTGGTGGTCCTAGGCATTGGTCTGCTAGTGCTCTTGACGCTTGCTGTAGTGGCTGGGATGTTGCTGCCATAAGATGATTAGGTGGCTAGACAAAGGCGAAACTTTGACGTTTGAAGTCTGCATCACTTGCCCATGACTCCCGTTGTCCATCCCGCAGCGCTTGGCGACATTGAGCAACTCGTTCCACTCTTCGACGCCTACAGACAGTTCTATGGGCAGCAGTCGGATTTGATTGTTGCTCGGAGGTTTTTGAGTGAGCGGCTGTCGCGTCATGAGTCAGTTGTGCTGATCGCTGAAGATCCGAACGGAGTCGCCATCGGATTTGCGCAGGTGTTTCCCAGCTTCTCCTCGATCCTCGCCGCGCCGATCGCTATTCTCCACGATCTGTTTGTTGTGCCTGCTGTGCGTCGACGCGGTGTCGGCACGATGTTGTTGAAGGAGGCTATGGAAAGCGCTCGTGCCGCTGGTGCTGTTCGTCTAGAGTTGGCCACGGCGATCACGAACGAGCCGGCTCAGCGCCTGTACGAGAAATTCGGCTGGAAGCGAGACGATGAGTTTTATGTGTATGGTGTTTCGCTCACGGGCGAGAGGAGTCTGTGATGAGGATCGTGTCGTTATTGCCGAGTGCGACGGAAATCGTCTGTGCCCTGGGTCTTGACGATCAACTCGTCGGCGTCTCGCACGAGTGCGATTACCCACCGTCGGTGCAGCGGTTGCCCAAGGTCACGAAGACGCTCATTCCGGCTGATATGACCAGCGGTGAAATTGACCGGCTGGTGAGTGAGCAGCTCAACACGACGAAGGCCCTGTATCAGCTCGATCTGCCACTGCTCAGAACATTACAGCCTGATGTGATTGTGACGCAGTCGCTGTGCGATGTCTGTGCGGTCTCGCCAAACGACGTGCAGGTTGCCTTGGCACAGTTGCCTGGCACGCCACATGTCGTCAATCTTGCGCCACAATCCTTGGACGGCCTGTTCGAGGCGATCCGACAAGTAGCTTCTGCTATGGGTGTTTCCGCTGATCACATCATCCGCCAGTTGCGGGGACGAGTCGAGGCGGTGGGAATACGGTCGGCTGGCGTGTCCGAACGCCCCCGAGTCACGTTCTTGGAATGGCTTGATCCGCCGTTTTCAGGCGGGCATTGGAATCCCGAACTTGTCCGGTTGGCTGGCGGCATCGAAGAACTCAGCATCGAGGGCCGTCCGTCGCGTCGGCTTCGTTGGGAAGAGATATGTGCGTGGCGACCGGAAGCCATCGTCATTGCCTGTTGCGGGTTGACTGTGGAACGGACGCGGCAAGATTTGGCAGGGCTTCAGTCGATTGTCGGGTGGAATGCGTTGCCGGCCGTTCAAGCCAATCGGGTCTATGTGGCAGACGGTTCGCAGTATTTCAATCGGCCAGGGCCTCGCCTGGTTGACAGTCTCGAACTCTTGGCCCACGCGCTTCATCCGGCTCTTCATCCGTTACGGCCTGGTTTGTCCGCGCTCCATCGCCTGTCGGGATTGAGCTGCGCGTGACGGGCCTACGGAGTGGACTTAGAGACGGCCGGCACGTCGTCGAGGCGAAGGGTTTTCCGCCATTCGGCGGCGATGGTATCGCGTTCGTCCATAGTCATGGCGGCGTATTTGTGAAACATCTGTGGGCCTCGGCGGCGTCGCCAGGTGAGAAAGTTGAGGAAGTGATCTTTGCAGACAGAACGGGTACCGGCAGGGGCATAAGGTTTGGCTTTGCAGTCTGGAATGCAGCAGCTGGAGTCGTGCATCGAAAAATCCTCGTCCAATGTCGTGCAGTATGCCGGTCGGCTTCTCAGATTTTCAAGGCCTGTGCTTGACCTCCTTTCAGCCATGAGTTAGGACATTCCTTCATGCACGGCGCCTGGCTCAGGATCCTCTTTTGTCTGCTGGCTATTGTTTCCCTCGGTTGCGTTTCGCCGTCGCGTGAAGGACTACCTCCGAACAGCCCGTTTGGAGGCTCGATTGTCCTCGCCGCGGATCTGTTGCCGCAGGGTCTTGCGGTGGGTGATGTCAGCGCGACCAGCGCCGTTCTCTGGGTGAGGACTGAGGGGCCTGCGACAGTACAGGTTGAATGGGCCACGCCATCTTCGTGGGAGAAAGTTTCAAAGCTGGGGACAGCCATTGCGCCGGTGCCGAGGACAGCACCACTGACGACAACGGCAGACACGGATTACACCCTCACTATCCCTCTTGCTGGATTGACTCCTGCAACTCGTTACCGCTACCACGTATTGATCGCACAAGGCGGGGAGTCTCCTCATTCGGGGAAACAGAGACTCGCGGCGAGGGGCGAATTGACGACGTTACCGGATGCCGATGCCTCGACGCCTGTCACCTTTGCCTGGAGCGGTGATCTCGGTGGCCAAGGCCGATGCCGGCAGGGGGCAGGAGGCTATCCGATCTTCGATGTGATGCAACGACAGCACCTCGATTTCTTCGTGTTTCTTGGTGATACCATTTACAGCGATGATGTCTGTGCCGTGCCGCCGAATGAGCCGGGGGCTGACTTCGTGGCGACGACGCTCGATCAGTATCGCGCACGACATCGCTACCAACGGGGTGCCGTTGCGTTACGTCAGTTTCTAGAACGTGTTCCGGTGTATGTGACATGGGACGATCATGAAGTACGGAACGATTTTTCCGGCCCGTTTGAAGAACGGATGCCGGCAGGCCGCCAAGCCTTGCGGGAATACTGGCCGATCGCAGCGCATCTAGACGAGCCGCATCGGTTATACCGCGCTTTCCGGTATGGTGCGGATCTCGAGCTATTTATTCTGGATACACGGCAGTATCGAAGCCGTGACACAGATAGTGACGGACCGGCCAAGACGATGCTGGGCGCTGCCCAATTACAATGGTTGCTCGAGGGACTCGGTACTTCGACGGCGACCTGGAAAATCATTGCCACGTCGGTGCCGTTATCGGTGCCGAAAGGAGGGGCAGGGTATAGCGATGGGTGGGCTTCCGGGCCCATGGCGCCTGGGTTTGAATGGGAGCGGCAGGTGATGATTGAGAGGATTCTCAGCCGAAAGATCAAGAACGTCGTGTTTCTCGCAGGCGATGTGCACTATGTGCAGGCCAATGCCTATGATCCGAACCAAGACCGCATAATCGACTTCCATGAATTCGTGGCCGGGCCACTCTCTGCGCGACCAGGCCGGGAAACACCAGCAAATGATTCGCTGCATCCAACGCGCTTGGTGAACGAGGGTGAGTATCATAATTTCGGCCTCGTCCGAGTCACGAAAACTACGTTGGATGTGACGGTTGTAGACGACGCAGGAAAGACGCGATTTTCTCACCGCCTGGCTGCCCAGTAACTCGCAGGTTCTCCCGTTGACCCCTTGCAATCCTTGCCGGTGGCCGGGTACGGTACACCGTCATTTTTTTGATACGGAGGGGAATGGGACATGCCAGGATTGATGCTAGCTGATGAGGTGTTTTCGAAAGCCGAAGCTGCGGCGGTGGCCGCCACGGGGCCTGATGAGAAGGCTCTGCAGATCGACTACTCTGCGTTAAAGACCAACGTTTGTGCCGCGTTGGGGGATCGAAAGGTCGCGCTTTGCCACATCAATAAATTCTTGCCGGAAGGCTATGAAGATCAAGGCCGATTCAATCTAGTGTTGCTGACAGCGGGCAACGTGCTGTTCGACATGGTCATCGGGGATTCCTATTTCCGGTACGATGTCGTGTCGGTCGGCCAGCTGGACAAGGTGCAGCTGATCGACGCGATGTGGGACAACCGGGAAAAGCGGCGTGAAGAACCGTTCTTGAGCCTGCGGTTGATGCATGGCGAAGAAGCACATTTGCTATTGGCGCTCGACGATGAAGAGCGTGCGAGCCTCTTACGGTTTGCCTCGGCGGTGACCGCTGCCCGTAATCCTGAGCGCTAAGCGGCCCTCTCTCAACCTGAGTCTCTACCCTGAACATCCCGCAGCCAATGCGGGATGTTCAGGGTGCCGTTCCCAACATCCTGCTAGATTTCTCCCGCGTTCACTTGCCGGACCCGCTCTGCTGGGACGCTGAGGGCGGCTAAGAGGTAGTCCTTCAATTCGGCGCTGAATGGCTGGACGGCAAGGGTTCGCTGCATGCACAGCAGCCAGGCATCGCGCTCCTCGTATCCGATGGGGAATCGCTTGTGCGCGCCGGGAATACTGATGGGCCCATACTGCTGCTGAAACAGCTTCGGGCCGCCGAGCCAGCCGCAGAGGAAGTACGTCAATTTCTTGCGCGACTCAGTGAGATCCGGCGGGTGCATGTCCCGGATGACCTTGGCCTCCGGCAGCGTATTCATGTTGACGTAAAACTCATCGACCAATTTGGTGATGCCTTCGAGCCCACCGGCCGCCTGGTAGGGAGTCATCTCGACGCGGTCTTCCTGCTCGTTTCCTGTCATATGAATCCTTTGTGACGTACACGGGGAACCCAGAGCTAGCCTTGTTGCTTGTGGGTCATTAAGGGGTCTAATCCCGTTGTTTCTTTCGTGACTGGTGGGAGGGTGTCAACTCTTTGTGCCTGAGAAGTCACCACGGAAGTGTGCCTTAGCCCCTGGTGTAGAAGGGCAGGCTGGTGACTGTCGCGTCGTGCTTCTTTCCGTTGATCTCGATTGAGAGGGCGGTATCGGGTTTGCTGAAGTCTCGAAGAGGAAAGCCGAACGCGATGACTGTGTTGAGCTGCGGTGAGTGGACGGCGCTGCTGATCCAGCCGACTTCGCGGTCGCCGCTGAAGAGTTTGGCACCCTTCGGCGGGATCGCCGCATCCTTCAAGACGAGCCCGACAAGGTGTCGCCGGACGTTACCGTAGGTGTCCATGCGGGCCACGACTTCCTGGCCGGGATAGCAACCTTTGCTGAGGCTGAACGCTTTGTCTTCCAGGTTCGCTTCCGGTGGGACGATTTCTTCGTTCAAATCGGGCCCTGCCTTCGGAATGCCGGCTTCTATCCGCAGAGCTTCTCGGGCGTGGGTTCCCACCGGTGTGATCCCGTATTTCGCCCCGGCGTCCAAGAGCGCGGTCCAAGCGGTCACAAGGCTGGTCGCGGGAAGTAAGATCTCGATATCAATTTCGCCTGTCTCCTCGGTGCGTAGGACCAAGGCATGGCTTCCACCGATCTGCGCAGTCACGAAATCGACCGGCTTCACATCCGTGACATCCACTCCGAACGTGGATTGGATGACGTGAGCGGCCTTGGGGCCGCTTACGAGCAGTAGGCCCCAACTCTCCGCGCAGTTCTCCATTTTGGCTTTGGTGCCGTACAGCAGAAACTTCCGGAGGGTTTGAACCGTCGTCTCGCCGATTTCCCCCACGTCTTCCAGCATGATGGCCTCCGTTTGTATGTACAAACGGAAGTAGGTGAGCATTTTCCCCTTGTGAGTCAGGAAACTGGAATAGCGGCCTTGCCCGGGCTTGAGCGGAAGAATATCGTTGCTGATGATGCTCTGGAGCCATTTGACACGGTCGTCGCCGGTCACACGGATCTTGCCGCGATGGGACAGGTCGGCGATCCCTACGCCTTGTCGCACGGCACGATGCTCCGCGGCCATGTCTCCGTAATGGGCCGGGACTTCCCATCCGGCGACTTCTTCAAACGAAGCGCCGAGCTGGGTGTGGTGGGTATGGAGGAGGGAATGTTTCATGGTGCAATGTTTAATGTTGAGTGTTTAATGTTGAATATAGGGGCTGGTCGCCAATTCAACATTCATCATTCAACACTCAACATTAGTTCCTCAACCAGCTCTCTCGTTCGTGCCGACATTTCGTTGCGGCTCACTATCTTATTGACCCCGAGTGCCTTGGCCCTGTTCCACGTGTCCACGTCTTCATGATTTGCATACGCGAGAACGGGAATGGTCTTGAGGCGCGGATCGGTCTTCAATGTCTCCAACGCCTGATAGGCATCGACGGTTCTGTCATTCATGTCGAGGAGCACCGCGGCCGGCTGTGTCGTCGAGGCTTTCTCCAGCACGTCCTGCTGCGCCCGCGCTTTCTCCAGTTTGTAGCCTTGGGGGAGCAGGGCGTCACGCACCTTGGTGTAGAAGAAGATATCGTTGATGCCGACGAGAATGGTCTTGGCCTTTGCTTGCTGGTTGTGCGCGTTCTGAATGGGCGGGTTTATGTGTTCCATATTCTCGCTTTCAGTTTAGTGAGCTGATCAGTCGGCCCAGCGATTTCTTGGCCAGAGCATATTTCGGATTCAGGGTCAGCGCCTGTTTGTACGAGTCGATCGCTTCCGTCCATTTTCCTTTGCGTTCATAGACACGGCCGAGGTTCAGGTGCGGGAACGCCGGGCTTTCGTACCGCTTGGCCTTCATCGCCCGCTGGAACCAGGTGATCGCCTCGTCGAGCTCGCCTTTCTCGATCAGGTACGCGCCGATATCGTTGTAGGGATTGCCGAAGGTCGGGTCCTGCGTGATGGCCTTGTGGCATTCCTCGATCGCCTCATCGAGCCGCCCCATAAAACTGTAGGTCCATCCCAAAAAGGTGTAGGCCTCGGCGGTCGGATGTGTCGCCAGTGACCGTTTGTACAAATTGACGGCTTCTTCCAGCTCGCCTTTCATCTGCCGTTCATAGGCTTGCTGAAAGAGCGTCCAGGCCTCGCGTTTGTCTTCTTCGTGGCCTTCGCCCTGTTCCAAAAAATCCTGGACGTCCATGGAGGTCTGTAAGAGCTAATGGCGTATGGCAAATGGCTTATAGCACGATAACGGATTCGCTTCACGCTTCTGCCATAGGCTATACGCTATATGCTCCCTTGCACTATTCTTGTTTTAACTTCTTCTTAATCAGCTCCGCGCCGTAGCGGCCGGACAACAACATGGAGCCGAAGGCGGGCCCCATTCTGGGTGTGCCGTACACGGCGGCGACAGCCAGACCGATCACGAAACAATTGGGATACACTTCGCCGGTCCGATCCATGACTTCTTCCTCGGAGCGCGAGACCCACATGGCGCCGTTTCCGGGAACCGGTTTATAGAGGTTGCGCTTGTGCAGCAGTTCCACGACGACGGCGTCATGGCCGGTGGCGTCCACCACGATCTTGCTTTCCAGGGCGATGGGATCGACATGGATCATATCATGGCCGGCCATCTCCGCCGTGGTGTTGTTCACGACGATCCCTTCGAGGATGCCGTCTTTTCTCAAGATCAGATCGACCACACGGGTCAGGTTCAGCACCTTCGCGCCTCCGCGATAGGCGGCGGCCACCAGTGCACCGGTCGCGTGGGGAGGATCGACCATGTACATCCCTTCGCATTCTTTGATCTTTTTGCAGGGCACGCCGATTTCTTCGAGAATCTCATTGGCCGGTTCGCAGATCGTGGCCTTGTTCATCAAATAGCCGCCATGCCAGAAACCGCCGCCGAGCGCGAGACTCTGTTCGACGACGAGCGTGCGGAAGCCCATCTTCGCCAGATCATGTGCGCAGATAAGCCCGGACGGCCCCGCGCCGACGATAATCACGTCGCTTTCAATCAGTTGATCGAACTCTTTGTAGTATTCCCGCGCGATCTGCCTGGTAATGTCACGTTCTCGTAATGGCGCTGGTCGTGGTTTAGCCATGTGGCACCTTTGCAATGATGAATGTTTAATGTTGAATGTTGAATTTCGGCGTTCGAGATTTCTGGGATGTCTTTACGATTGCGGTCAGTATTCGAATAAGTTCCTCAGCCTCCCGCAAGCGAGGCAAAACATTGTTTGTGGGGGGCGCCCCTGAGTCTTGAACCAATCGAAGCCAATAATGACTCTCGCGTGCCTCCTTTGAAGCAATACCCATTTTGGCAGCAAAGTCAGCTCGGCTCACACCACACTGCGCCTCCTGGATATTGGCCCCGATACTTGTCCCGCATCGAAGCAGCTGACTTGCGATCTCATGCTCCTGTTGTTTTCTGAGCATTTTTGCAAGCTGGATTACATTGAGGGCGAAGGCGTAGCTTTTGTCTGCGATGACATTGTTCGTCTTCTTGTCCCTGGTCACGGTCATTCAACATTCAAAATTCAACATTCAGCTAGCGGTAAATTTCTGCCCCGCTCTTTTTGAACTCTTCCGCTTTTTCTTTCATCCCGATTTGGATCGCGTGCTGCTCATTGACCTGTTTGCTCGCCGCGTAGTCGCGCACGTCCTGCGTGATCTTCATGGAGCAGAAATGCGGGCCGCACATCGAACAGAAGTGCGACACTTTCGCGGCATTGTTCGGGAGCGTCGCGTCGTGGAACTGTTGCGCGGTGTCGGGGTCGAGCGACAGGTTAAATTGATCCTCCCAGCGGAATTCGAAGCGGGCTTTCGAGAGCGCGTTGTCTCGGATCTGCGCGCCCGGATGTCCCTTGGCCAGATCCGCGGCATGGGCCGCGATTTTATAGGTGACGACCCCTGCCTTCACATCTTCCCGGTCAGGCAGGCCGAGATGCTCTTTCGGCGTGACGTAGCAGAGCATCGCACAGCCGTACCAGCCGATCATCGCGGCGCCGATGCCGGACGTAATGTGGTCGTAGCCGGGCGCGATGTCGGTGGTCAACGGCCCGAGTGTATAGAAGGGGGCTTCATGACAGGCCTTCAACTGCTTTTCCATGTTGACCTGGATCATATGCATAGGGACGTGACCGGGGCCTTCGATCATCACCTGCACGTCATGGCGCCAGGCGATTGTGGTCAGTTCGCCCAACGTGTCGAGTTCGGCGAATTGCGCCTCGTCGTTGGCATCGGCGATCGAGCCGGGCCGGAGTCCGTCGCCCAGGCTAAAGGCCACGTCATAGGCCTTCATGATCTCGCAGATTTCCTCAAAGTGGGTGTAGGCAAAGTTTTCCTGATGGTGGGCCAAGCACCACTTCGCGTGGATTGACCCGCCGCGGGAGACAATGCCGGTCATCCGCTTGGCGGTCATGGGCACGTAAGCCAGCTTCACACCCGCATGGATCGTGAAATAGTCCACGCCCTGCTCAGCCTGTTCGATCAGGGTGTCACGGAAGATGTCCCAGGTCAGGTCTTCGGCCTTCCCGTTGACTTTCTCCAGCGCCTGATAGATCGGCACGGTGCCGATGGGGACCGGCGAGTTGCGGATGATCCATTCCCGTGTCTCGTGAATATTCTTGCCGGTCGAGAGATCCATCACCGTGTCAGCGCCCCAGCGGATCGACCAGATCATCTTCTCGACTTCCTCTTCGATGGACGAGGCGACGGCGGAGTTGCCGATGTTCGAATTGATCTTCACCAGGAAGTTGCGGCCGATGATCATCGGCTCGCTTTCGGGATGGTTGATGTTCGAGGGGATGATCGCGCGGCCGCGGGCCACTTCGTCGCGTACGAACTCCGGGGTAATCACGGAGGGAATGCCGGCGCCCCAGGAAAAGCCCGGGTGTTGCGCTGTTCCGCCGCCGTGGCCGTTGCGTGAGGCCAGTTCACGGGCAACGGCGCGCGACTGGTTTTCGCGGATGGCAATGAATTCCATTTCCGGCGTCACGAAGCCTTTGCGCGCGTAGTGCAGCTGGGTCACATTGCTGCCCGGCTTCGCCCGCAGGGGGTTGCGGATGTGTTGAAAACGGAGCCCTGCGAGTTTCGGATCGGCAGCGCGCATACGACCATACATGGACGTGACGGCCGGAAGTTCTTCCACGTCCTGCCGGCTCAGGACCCAGGAACGCCGCAAGGGGGGAAGTCCCTGGCGCACGTCGATCGTGACGGCGGGGTCGGTAAAGGGGCCTGACGTGTCATAGACGGTTACCGGTTCGTTTGGTGTCGGCGCCCCGCCGTTCATCGATTTCGTCGGGGTGAGGGTGATCTCGCGCATAGGGACACGGACGCCCTCGTTGGCACCGCCGACATAGACTTTGCGGGATGCGGGGAACGGGGTGGTGCTTAATCCAGACGTTGGAATCCCGTCCCCGTTTCCATTGACCGATCCGTTTGCCTTGGTGTGGATATCCATACGGAAATCCTTTCTCTTAATGAGCGATCAACTCCTAGCCGTCAGCTGTCAGCCACGCACTCCGCTGATGGCCCGTCTCAACAATAAAAAAGCCGCACCCCGTTCGAGGGTACGGCTGAATCCTCACAGTATCCGCTGCATTCCGGCTTCCCTACGCTGGTATTACCCAGGTCAGGTTGTGAGGGTCGTCCGATCGCTCGGACTCTCAGCCGCTGGGGCTCCCCTAGCTATTGGGGTGAATCATATGCTCCACAACAAAATGAAGTCAATCGGCCATTAGACCTATCGTCCGCCACGCCCTTTCAGGTGAGCGGTTTCCGAGTGTAGGGCTTCTTCCCTTGGGTGGTTTATTGAATGTGCGGGAGGGCTATCGTAGAATGAGGCTCCGTTATTCGTGCGAGGGATGTGAGATGATCAGTACGACCGTACCGAGACCGATTGCCGACTACCAGCCGCTGTCAGTGGAGGAACTATTTTCACGGACGGCTGCTGCCAAGCAGGTTCTTGGTGATCGGGTGATGATACTTGGCCATAACTACCAGCGTGATGAAGTGATCCAGCATGCCGACTTTCGCGGCGACTCACTGTTGCTGGCCAAACTGGCTGCCGCCCGGTCCGAGCGGCCCTACATCGTGTTTTGCGGCGTGCATTTCATGGCGGAAACGGCGGATATCCTCAGCCGGTCGAATCAGACGGTGATCCTGCCGGATATGGCCGCCGGCTGTTCGATGGCGGACATGGCGGCGATCGAACAGGTCGATGAATGTTGGGAGGCGCTGGGGCGTGTCATCCCGGTCGAAGAGATGGTCATGCCGGCGGTCTATGTGAACTCCGCGGCGGTACTCAAGGCCTTTTGTGGCGAACACGGCGGCATCACCTGTACATCTTCCAACGCCAAGGCGGTCATCGAATGGTCTTGGGCTAGGCGCGAAAAGATCTTGTTTTTTCCGGATGAACATTTGGGTCGCAACACGGCAAATAAGATGGGTATCCCCCGTGACGAAATGATCGTCTGGGATCCTTTTCAGCCGAACGGCGGGAATACACGGGAGGCTATCAGACGAGCCAAGCTCATTCTCTGGAAAGGCCATTGCAGCGTTCATCAGATGTTCCAGCCGGTGCACGTCGACAATTTTCGTAAACAGTATCCGGAGGGCAAGGTCATCGTGCATCCGGAGTGTCACGAACACGTCGTCAACAAGGCCGACCTGATCGGCTCGACGGAGTTCATCATCCGGACGGTGACCGCTGCGCCGGCCGGCACGGTCTGGGCGGTTGGGACTGAGTTGAATCTCGTGAATCGTCTCAAGCACGAGCTCACCGACAAGAAAGTGTTTTTCCTCTCCTCGACGGTCTGCCAGTGCGCCACCATGTTTCGGATCGACGCCGCACACCTCTGCTGGGCCATGGAGAATCTGGCCGACGGCCACGTCGTCAACCATATCGTCGTTCCGGAGGACGATAAGCAGTGGGCGAAGGTGGCACTGGACCGGATGATGGCGATCAGCTGATCCTAGTTTTGAATTGTGAATGTTTAATGTTAAATTTCGGACCGGACCAGTCTCGACATTCACCATTCATCATTCAACATTCATAATTCAGGACAATGGACTACAAATCGACGCTGAATTTGCCCAAGACCGACTTCCCGATGAAGGCCAATCTGCCGCAGCGGGAGCCGGAGCTGCTCGCCTGGTGGGAAGAGCAGAAACTCTATGAGCAGATTCAAGAGGCGGGCAAGGGGCGGCCACGGTACGTCTTGCATGACGGCCCTCCTTACGCCAACGGCCGCATCCACATCGGCCATGCCCTGAATAAAATCCTTAAAGACATCATCGTGAAATCCAAGACGATGGCGGGCTATCACGCGCCGTACGTGCCGGGATGGGACTGCCACGGGCTGCCGATCGAACACCAAGTCATGAAGGAGCTGGGTGAAAAGAAAAAAGATTTGGATGTCTCGGCGATCCGCAAACTCTGCCGGGACTATGCCGAGAAATACGTAAAGATTCAGCGGGAAGAATTTCAACGGCTCGGCGTGCTCGGCGAATGGCAGAATCCGTATCTCACGATGACCCCGGCCTATGAAGCCACGATCATCCGTGAGTTTGGATCGTTTGTCGAACGTGGCGGCGTCTATAAAGGCTTGAAGCCGGTTCTGTGGTGCACGCAGGATCAGACGGCGCTGGCTGAAGCTGAGGTGGAATACGACAACCATACGTCACCGTCCATCTATGTCAGGTTTCCGGTGGTGACGTCCCCTACGGCGCTTGGGCATGCCTTCCCTGGCATCTCGTTTCCCGCCGACATCACATTGGTCTCCATCGTCATTTGGACGACGACGCCATGGACGTTGCCGGCCAATCAAGCCGTCTGTCTGCATCGCGATATTGAGTACGCGTTCGTCCAAGTCGGAAATGAGCTGTTGATCGTGGCGGAAAAGCTGCTGGACAGTGTCACCAAGGCGTGCCACCTCGACGGCTATCGTGTTGTCGGAGTAAAAAAAGGGGGAGAAGGGTTCGAAGGGTTGGAAACGCAGCGCCCCCTCTCCACCGGATTGTCGCCGGTCTTATTGGGCGATTTCGTGACGCTTGATCAGGGGACTGGCTGTGTGCACATCGCGCCTGGCCACGGGATGGAGGACTACATTCTTGTCCTCGATCACAATGCCAAGGCTTCGGCGGGAGAACGGCTCGAGATCCTTGCGCCGGTCGACAACGGTGGGCGGTTCACGGAGACGGTCAAAGAATTCTCCGGCCAGCATGTCTTCAAGGCGAATCCGAAGATTGTGGACTATCTGCAGGCCAACGGACGGTTGTTGGGGCATGGCTCGTTGAGCCATTCCTATCCCCATTGCTGGCGCTGTAAGAGCCCGGTCATCTTTCGGGCCACGGAACAGTGGTTCGTATCGATGGAGACGAACGAGCTGCGCCGGGAGGCGTTGGCGGAAATCGAGCGAGTGCGGTGGATTCCCGCCTACGGTCGTGACCGGATCAACGGCATGATCGAAAATCGGCCGGACTGGTGCCTTTCGCGCCAGCGAGTCTGGGGTGTGCCGATCCCCGGCTTCACTTGTGCTGGATGTCGGACTGTGCTGGCTGACCCGAACATCATCGAACATATTGCCGGTCTCGTCGAGTCACATGGGGCGGGCGTGTGGTTTGAACGAACGGCGTCGGATTTGCTTCCTGCAGGAACCGCTTGTTCAAAGTGCGGCGGGACGGCCTTTGAGAAGGAACGGGATATTCTCGATGTGTGGTTCGAATCCGGTGTGAGCTATGCCGCGGTGTTGAAGCCGAGGACATGGTGGCCGGCCGATCTGTATCTCGAAGGGTCCGACCAACATCGTGGCTGGTTTCACAGCGCGTTGCTGGCAGGGGTCACGACGGATCGGCGCGCGCCCTATAAGGCGGTGCTGACGCACGGATTCGTGGTGGACGGCCAGGGTAAGAAGATGTCGAAGTCAGCCGGCAACGTGGTGGCGCCGCAAGATGTCATCAAACAGTCGGGGGCGGAAATTCTCCGGCTCTGGGTGGCGGCGCAGGATTACCGGGAAGACCTGCGCATCTCGCAGGAGATCCTGACCCATCTGATTGAAGCCTATCGGAAGATCCGCAACACCTGTCGATTCTTATTGAGCAATCTGTACGATTTCGATCCGGGGACACACCGTGTGTCGTATGCGCAACTGCCGGAACTCGATCGCTGGGCGCTGGCACGTCTGGGGGACCTGATTCCCAGAGTGAAGCAGGCATACGAAGACTGCGAGTTTCACACCATCTTTCACGCGTTGAACAATTTCTGCTCGGTGGATCTTAGCTCGGTCTATCTTGATATCTTGAAGGACCGACTCTATACGTTTCGCGCGGATTCACCGCTGCGCCGCGGGTCGCAGACGGTGTTTTTCGAGATTGCGACCGCGCTGACCAAGTTGATGGCGCCGGTGTTGAGTTTTACCGCCGAAGAAATCTGGCGGACGCTTTCGGCGCAGATGCCCGGTTTCTCAACAGCCAAGAGTGTCCACCTGGCGGCGTTTCCTGAAGTCGATCCTCTCTGGATCGATCCCCAGCTTGCCGCGAGATGGGAGCGTCTACTCGAGCTCAGGGAAAGGGTTCAGGGATCCTTGGAGCTTAGTAGAAGCAACAAGACAATTGGCTCGTCACTAGAGGCTTCTGTTACTATTCGTTGTGTGCCCAGTATGCACACCTTTGTTAAGGCATATGAGAAGGAATTGCCAAGTCTCTTCATCGTTTCCCAGGTTACGCTAATTGAAGACCACTATCTTTCATCGGATATGGAGATGGTTTTGGAGATCTCTCGTGCAGCGGGCCAAAAGTGTGAGCGATGCTGGAACTACCGGGAGGCGGTGGGCAAGGACGCCGAGCATCCGACGCTGTGTGATCGGTGCCTGGAGGCCATTCGTTGAACGTCTCCCTGCTGCGCAATTTCCTCTTGGCCTCCCTCACCGGCGTCGTGATAGCGGTAGACCAAGTCACCAAACTGTACATCATGCAGACGATGCGGCTGCATGAGTCCATTCCCATCATCCCCAATCTCTTCAGCTTGACGTATATCAGAAATCCTGGCGCGGCGTTCGGTCTCCTGGCGAGCAGCAGCAACACCTTTCGCATGGTGTTCTTTGGGCTGACGTCGATTTTTGCGCTCGGATTGCTGGGCACGATCCTGCTCCGGATGCCGGAGCACGAATGGATGGGCCGCCTCAGCGTCGCGGGGATTTTGGGTGGAGCGATCGGGAACCTGATCGACCGCCTACGGTACGGGGAAGTGATCGACTTTCTCGACGTCTATTTCGAGGGTTACCACTGGCCGGCGTTCAATGTTGCAGACTCCGCCATCACCGTTGGCGTGACCTTCCTCATCATCCACTTCATGTTCGAGAAGAAAGAAGATCCACCTGAAACGTCGCCGGTCTCGTAATAAGAACAGTGCTAAGTGCTGAGTTCTGAGTGCTGAATTAAGGAGTTGAACTCAGTACTCGGTACCTAGCACTCAGCACTTACAATTACGCCGGCATCGGCACGATAAACCCGCCCTTCTCCTTCACCTGCTTTTGCTGTTCCGCCGAGAACATAAAGAGCGGTTCGCTGTGGCAAAACTGACATTCCTTGGTGGTGATGGTCGCCGTCGGCTCGCCGATACTGATGAGATATTCCTTGGCCAACTTCAGCGCCGTGGCTTCGTCCGTGGTCATCACGTCGAAGTGAATACGCCCCTTCTTACCGGTCACCCAGGTGTCGTAGACATGAATCGTATCGGAGGCCATTCCAAATACTCCTTTCAATGGAAGATCAAGAGTACGACAACGCCGAGCATAATACGGTAGTAGGCGAAGACCCGCAAGGTGTGCCGTTGGACGTAGGTCAGAAAAACGGCGATGACGGCCCAGGCGACCAAGAACGACACGAGCATGCCGATGCCAAGGGCCAGAAAGTCCTGCTCGGTAAAGGTCGCTTTGGCTTTCCAGGTTTCATAGACCGTCGCGGCGATGATGGTGGGGAGGGCAAGAAAGAACGAATACTCCGTTGCCACTTTCCGATCAAGTCCCACCAACAAGCCCCCAATAATTGTTGAGCCTGATCGCGACATGCCAGGGATCAACGAGGCGCACTGGGCCAGGCCGACCCAGACAGCGTGCCGGGGAGAGACCTGTTCGAGGCTCATAACGCGACTCGTTCGTCTGGTGGCTTCGACGGCAAGAATGATGATGCCGCCCAAGATAGAGGTTGCGGCCACGGTGTGTGGTGTGAACAGGTGAGATTTGATCCAGCCATGCGCCAACAAGCCGACCAACGCGGCCGGCAGAAAAGCCAGGCCCAGGCCGAGGATGAACCAAAGATTGGGGTGGGCCTTCGTGGACGCGGCCAGGCAGGCAGTCCAGGTCGGGTGCCGGCCCTGTTGCACAAATGATCGGAACTCCGCCTGTTCCTGTCGGGCGCCGGATAGCAGACGTCCGATCTTTTCACGCTCGAAGACAATGACGGCGAGAATAGCCCCCAGTTGGATGGAAATTTCCGCATTCGCCGCCGCGTCGCCGGTGAAACCGAACGCATGGCCGGCCAGGATAAGATGCCCGGTGGAGGAGACGGGGAGGAATTCCGTCAAACCTTCAACGATGCCGAGAATGATGGCAAGGGCGGGCCCCCATTCGTTCACATCTGCTCCATCGAGTGAGGTTGAATGCTGATATGCGAGAGCGTGACGAGCGATCATCACAGAGGAGTCAAGATCCGTCAAGCGTCGGATCAATTGCCGTCGACGTGGCTTCGACCAAGAGGCCTGCACAAGTGCAAATGTATTGACAAAGATCGAGGGCTGGCATACATCAATTAACAAAGTCGGCAGATGGGTGTGATTGTGTGCGGCCCGTGGATCGGAGCTGATCACGTGGAGTGTAAGCCGGGGTATTTCATCAAGCGTGTGAACGAGGGGAGGGTCGTATGAGGCGGGAGTGGATGGCGGCGATGTTGGCTGGTGTGGTGATGACGACCGGATGCGTGTCCAACTCCAAGTACCAAGAAGCCTTGACGGAGGCCGATACGGTCCGGGAGGAGCTGGACAAGGCTCGTCAGCAGAAGAGTGCCATGGAGCAGCAGATCCGCACCCTGAAAGAACTGAATGTGAAGTTAAGCAACGACGCACAGGGTGCGCGCGATGAGATGCAACGCATCGAGCATGGGCGGGACAAGGAGCGTGGCTCCGTCGAGGGGCGGACAAAGGACTTGGAAGAGAAGCTCAAAGCCCTGTCGGCTCAGAATCGTAGCGTGCTACAGGAATATCAGGATGTGAAGCGGTACAATGATACGCTCAAGTCGCTGGTGGCCCGATATCAAAAGGAACTCAAAGATAGGTCTCCGGCTGTCCCTGCGACGCTGGTGCCCTCAGGATCTCTTTCGGCTCCGTCGGTGGCGCCGCCGGCTCCCGCCTCCGGCTCCTCGGCTATGAACATCAACAAAGCCTCGGCGAACGACTTGGTCCTGCTCTTGGGGTTGAAGCAAGACGAAGCTGATCGGCTCATCAGCAATCGGCCGTATCGCGTGAAGGGGGAGCTGGTGGCGAAAAACGTGCTGCCAAAGGAAACGTTCGACTTGATCAAGGATCGAATCTCCGTCAGCCAATAAACCGGGTCCGCGAATCGGGTGAGGATAAACGGGCCGCTCTCCGAAAGGAGGGCGGCCCGTTTGCATTTGGAGCATCAGGCGCAACAGCGGCTCACGTACTGGAAAGGATGTCACCCAGCGAGCGGAAGCCAAGTCTAAGCCCTCGACAGACTTCGACTTGCCGGTCGAACCGATTCTTCGTGCGGATCATCCTTCCCAAAGTTCCGAACCCTACACGTCCCCAGGCGGCCAGATGGAACACCGACAGAGGATAATCGGTGCCGAAGAGGAGGCGATCATGGAGGTCGGGGTAGTGTCGCAGATAGAGGAGCATCCGCAGACGGTTGGGCAGGGTCAGCGCGGAGATGTCGCAGTAGAAGTTGGGATAACGGTTTACAAGGTCCCGTAACGTCGGAATGAACTTCTCGTAGAAGATGAGTCCGTAGCTGCATGCGTGGGCGGCAATGACGGTGGCTCCTTCATCCAACGCGACTTGCAACCGATCCGGATCACCGACCGATTGGTCCTTGCCGATGAGACTGAACTCGTAGCCGACGTGGCTCAAGAACGGCAGCTTCCGTTCGGCCAGTGCACGGTAGAACGGCTTGTAACGGGGATCGGCAGGATTGAAGTGCTGGGCGTTCGGAAGCGCTTTCACCAGTACGCCACCGGCATCGGCCACGCGATGCACCTCGTCGACGGCGTCTTCGCGTTGCGGATTGATCGAGGGACCGGCGAGAAACAAGTCGGGATAGGACTTGGCCGTGTTCAGTACGTAATCGTTACTGATCAGGAATTCCGTGTGTTGCCGGTTGAGCAGGCCGGTCTGATCGTAGAACCCGTCCATGCCGAGCAATACAACCTTCTGCACGTATTCGGAGGCGCGCAGTTCCGTCATGAGATGCTCAAGGTAGCGGGCATTCGTTTCGCGCGGGTGTGCGGGCGACAGGTCGTGTTTCCAGAGCAAGAAACGAAAGAGGGGGCTCCTGAGCATCTTCGGTGAGATGAAACAGCCGTTGTCGCCGTCCGGCAATGCCGCCAAATGCACATGGCAGTCGATCAATGTTTTATTACGAGGTGCTCCGGTCTCCGTCGTCATACGGTGTCCAAGGTCACTCCTGTAGTTTCAGAAGGACTCAGGACTGAGGACTGAGTCAGAAGCCACGAGCTTCAATCTCTGACCTCTTTCCAAAACACTCAGTCCACAGTCCTCATGACTCAGCCCTACAGGATGCGTCACGTTTCACGCGGTGCGAGCTTCTCGAGAGCGATTCGTTTGATCCCGCGCAAGTCCAGTTTGCCGGTGCCGAGCACCGGTAAGGCCTCGACTTTGACAAACTGCTGTTTCCCGGGAATGAAGAGATTGGGCAGGCCGCTGGTTGATACCTTGTCTAGGATGGCGGGGATGCGGGATTCGTCCAGCGTGTGAAGCACCGCAAGGCGTTCGCCTTTTTTCTCGTCCGGAATGCCGGTGACGGCGAAGACCTGCGTGTCGGCTTCGGCCGCTTGGTGCAGAGCCTCTTCGACCTTGCCGTGCGGGACCATTTCGCCGCCGATTTTGGAAAAGCGCGAGAGGCGGTCGGTGATTGTGAGAAATCCGTCGTCATCGAGGGCCGCAATGTCGCCGGTGACGTACCAGCCGTCGCGCATGGCCTGCGCGGTGAGATCTTCGCGGCCGAGATACCCAGTCATGACGTTCGGTCCCTTCACCAACAGCATGCCGGCTTGGCCGGGCGGAAGGACGGCCCAGGTATCGGGATCGACAATACGGACTGTGACGCCGGGAAAGGGTTGCCCCACCGTGCCACGGCGCGACGCCACTTGGTAAAAGCCTGATGCGCGGAAGTCGGGGCAGTTGGCCGAAATCACCGGCGCGCATTCTGTGACGCCGTAGCCTTCAACCGGGGCGATACCGAATTTGTCCTGAAAGGCCTGGAGAAGACGCATCGGCAGTTTTTCCGCGCCGGTGATGACCACGCGAAGGTTACTGAATTGCTCCGGCGTACAACGGCGGTAGTAAAGCTGGAGAAAGGTCGGGGTCGTGACCATGAGAGAAATCCTGTATCGGTCGCTGAGGTCGCCGATAGCGGCGGCATCGAGGGGGGTCGGGTGAAAGACCACACCGGCGTTGTATCGGGTGAAGAACCACAGCAACATGTACCCAAACGAATGGAAGAACGGAAGAATGCCGAGGGCGCGATCGGCCTGTCCGATGTGGATGACTTGCGCGGCCCCCTCGACATTCGAATTGATGCTGAAGTGGGAGAGCATCACACCCTTCGGCTCGCCGGTGCTTCCGCTGCTGAAAATGATTGTCGCCAGATCGTCCATGGTCGTTTGGCGGATCTGGCCACACGACCGTTCGATGAGGCGAATCGGAGCCAAGACGGCCAGGAGTGCCGCAGAGAGCTTCGTGCCAGTGGTGATAGTTTTGGCGATGTCATCAAGCCAGAGGACGGTGACGCCCTGTGGCAGATCGAGCTTGGCTTTTTCGACGAAGAGCCGGCTCGTCAGGACAGTCTTGAGCGAGGCAATCCTAACGGCCGATTCGAGTCCCGCCCGGCCTACGGTGTAGTTCAAGTTCACACTGGTCTTGCCTGACAAGGCGGCCGCCACATTGACCAATGCGCCTGCGACGCTGGGCGGCAGGAGCAACCCGACATTCTGTTGGCCTTCCCAGTGCGGCTGGAGCGTGCGCGCCAAGACGATGGTGCCGATCAAGGCTTGAAGGCCTGAGACATTGGGACGGGACGCATCGGCCATGGCAAACGTGAACGGGTGCCGGCGCCATGCTTTGAGGACGGGGCGGTGCAACGGTTCCTGGTCCAATTTCCGCTCATGCCAGGCGGTTTCCCCCAATTCACGCACCAGACGGCGCAACTCGTGCGCCGGGGTATCCGACGGTTGTGGTGATCCGAATGACACCGTGACCGGATAAGGCATACGCTCCGGTCGTTTGGTAATGAATCGGCCGCGTGAGAAACTGAAGATGCTGCCCCAGATGCGGTCGAGGTGTACGGGAATCACCGGCGCCGTTCGGCCCTTCACGATGCGCTCGAACCCGCGCCGGAAGGGGAGGAGTGTGCCGGTTCTGGTGATCTGGCCTTCAGGGAAGATACAGACCAGTCCCCCCTCGTCGAGTGCCTGCCCCGCACTGCGCAAGGCTTTGAGAATCACACGGGGACCGCCGGAGGAGGAAATCGGAATGACCTGCATCACCGTCATCAGCCATTTGAATAACGGATGTGTGGCATAGGCGGTATCGACGACAAATCGAATGGGACGATCGACGGCGGCCATCAGCAGGAAGCCGTCGACGAACGACATATGGTTCGGGACGAGGAGGGCGCCTCCGGCCTGTGGTAGGTGATGCTGGCCGACGATACGGAGGCGATACAGGGTATTGGTCAGGATCACCAGCACCAAGCGGACGAGGGTGTCCGGCAACAGCCAGATTGCCCACAACATCCCGGCCATGGTCATTGCGGCTGTGGCCAAGAAGATTCCGGCCGTCGAGAGCCCGGCATGGGCCAGTGAGCCACCGGCGAGTGATCCCAATAGGATCCCGGTGAAGACGCAGGTGTTGGAGAACGAGATGACGGCGCCACGCCGGTCCGGCGGTGATTTCCATTGTAGGATGGCATTCAACGAGACAAAGATGAACGCGCTGGAGATCCCGAGCATGCCCATCAGCAGGAATGTGCCCGTCAAGAATGGGGTCAGAAGACCGAGGAAAAGCAGTGAGAGAAAGACGCCGATCGCACCCAGCGGAATGAGTCCATACTCGACTCGATTTCGTGACAAGCGACCGACCAGCATCGCGCCGATTGCGATCCCGACCGACAAGATGGTGAGCGGGAGCCCCGACGCGGCATCGGACAGGTGCAAGACGGCCTTGGCGTAGACGACGACATTTTGTCCAAAGAGGCTGGCGATCGTCCAAAAACAGATTTCCATAGGAATCGCCATGCGCAACAATCGTTCAGTGCAAATCGCCTCCCATGCGCAGCGGACTGTGGAGGCCACACCTCCGGCTGAACGGGCTGGGGGTACGTGAGGGATGGTCATGGCTGTGACAAGGCCAATGACTGAAAGAGCAGTCAATGCGGACGGGGCAAGCCAGGTCTGGTCTCCGGCGGCTTGCAGGAGAAACCCGCCGGCAGCGGTGCCGGTGAGGATGGCGGCAAAGGTCCACACTTCCAAAAGGCCATTGCCGGCGGCGAGGCGCTCGTGAGGAATCAATTCGGGGAGGATGCCGTATTTCGACGGGCTGAAGAGTGCGCTGTGCACCCCCATTCCGCAGAGGACGATCAAGGGGAAAAACCCTCCGGCAGGATTCATCCAGAGCGCGACCGTCCCGGCGCCCATCAGCAGCACTTCGACCACTTTGACGGCGATAATAACCGTCCGTTTGCTCAGCCGATCCGCCAGCGTGCCGCCGACAAGAGACAACAGCATCAGGGGCAGCGTGAAGATCACGAACGCGATGGCTGTTTGCGTCTGGGCGGCCGTTTCCAGTTCTGGCCCCGGCGCCATGCCTGCCGTTGCCTGCCGGATAGCCAGCAGGGCAACCATGAGCTTCCAGGCGTTGTCGTTGAACGCCCCGCAGAACTGGGCGATCAAGAGGCCACGGAGGGGATGAATAGATTTTGTCGTCATTGGAAGAGCGGGAAGATCTGTTTCCGTTCCACGCGAATATGGAGGAATCAGCGTCAAAGGTCAAAGAGAAGCATCATGCGGGACTACGGACGATCGGCACAGTAAACGAAAACCGGCTGCCCTGGCCGAGGGTGCTCTCGACCCTCATTGTGCCACCGTGCAGTTCGACCAGGTTCTTGGCGATGGCCAGCCCCAATCCAGCCCCGCGAGCTTCCACGGGCGCTGACTCACTCCAATAGAATTTGTCGAAGACCCTTTCAATATCATGCGGAGGAATGCCGTTCCCGCTGTCAGTGACACTCACTTCGACATGCCCGCCATCGCGCACGTGCCCTTCAACCTGGATGGTTCCCTCTTGCGGCGTGAACTTGATGGCATTGTGGACGAGATTGATCAGGACTCGACTCAGCTTGTCGCCATCGCCGATGACCATCGGCAGGGCCTGAGGAAAGACTGTCCGAAGGACGATGGACTTTTGACTCGCGGCAGCCTGATAGCTCTCCACGACTTCCTCCGCTACCTCCCATAAGGCGACCGGCGCCAAGGTGAGTTCCAGGCGGCCTGCTTCGATCTTGGAGAGATCCAACAGCTCGTTGATCATGCGGGTGAGCCGGTCGACGTTGTGCTTGACCCGATCCAGAGAATAGGTTTGTTTCTGCGTCAATGCGCCGGCCAGGCCGTCGAGCAGATTCTCGACATAGCCCTTGATGGAGGTCATCGGTGTGCGCAGTTCGTGCGACACGATGGACACGAACTGTGATTTCAAATGGTCCAGTTCTTTCAGTTTGTCATTGGCGGCTTGGAGTTCACTGGTTCGTTGGTGTACCCGCTGTTCGAGCGTTCGGTTCAGCTGCTCAAGTTCCTGATAGGCCTGTTTCACCGCGAGGTCCCGTTCTCGTAACGAGTCGGTCATCTGGCTGAAGACCGTCGTCAGCTGTCCCACTTCGTCTCGTGTCATCGGCGCGACGGAGGCGGTCAGATCTCCCCCTGCCACTCGTCTGGTCACCTCAACCAGCTTTTTAAGCGGTGTGGTGATCCGGCGGGTCAGCAACACTGCCGCGAAGATGCCGCTCAGGATCACCGTGATGGTGATGACGATGACGTTGCCGATCATTCTGCTCAGCGCGTCGTTCATCTGCGTGCCGGTCAGCCCGATCTGGACGACTCCGTAGATGCGGGGCGAGGGTTTTCCCTCGACTACAGACTCTCCCTGAGATTCTTCGGATTCGGCAGAGAATAACGAGAAGGGAGTCTGGTGTTCGTCCCCCCGACGGACCGGCACGGCGAAATCATAGAGCGCTTCGCCTTTTTCGCGGTCTGCCGCGGTAAACGGCGTGATGGTCACGTCATGGGTGTCGGTTCTGAAGAGCGATTCGGCGATAGCCTGGTTCGGATACACGTTGCGCTTGCTCTTGACGGCCAGCCGGGTTCCGTCTGGTCCCGTGAAGACGACGTACATGCTCTCGTCGACGTCCATGACGCCGGCGATCAGCTGGTCAAACGAAACGAGATCCTTGGCGACCAATCCATACCGGCTATTGTGCGCCAGGTTTTTTGCCAGAATGCTCCCTGAACTGATCAGGGCGCGGGTCATTGCATCGGATTGCTGCCGGATAAAATACCAGCTAAGGCCGGAACAGACGGCGATAATGACGAGGCTGATGAACAAGACGAACTTCGTCCGTAAACCGATGAATGCTGAGGACGGGGGATAGGTCTTGTGTCCGTTCGTCATGCCGCCTCCGGTCAGTAGACCTCATCAACGAGGCTTTGGAGCGCCAGTGGAATGGCGATTCCCAGGTATTCGGCTGTTCCCAAATTCACGGCCATGCGTTGCTTCGGGTGAAACGCTCTTGGCGGGGGGACCGTTGAACCGGCCAGGATCGTGTGTGCCACGTGGGCTGCCTCTCTTCCGATATCAGCCGAGTCGATCCAGAAGCTGATCAGGGCGCCTCGGCGGGAGAATTCCGGGTCGAACCCGATGACCGGCACATGCCGGTCGAAGGCGGCACGCAAGAGGAACGTGAAGGACTCGTCAGTCAAGACCGTGCTGTCGGAGAGGAGCCATAGGGCGTCCACGTCTGAGAGCAATTCTCTCAACGCCGTGGGTACTTGTTCCGCGGTCCGCACTTGACGGTCGATGAACGTGATGCCGAGTTGTCTCGCCTGGCTGATCGCGTCCGCCGGCAGTGGAGCCGTTTTCTCCGGATCGTACAGGTACCCGATGCGTTTCAGATTCGGCATGAGCGTGCGCATCGTGGTGAGCTGTTGCCCAATAGGGGGTTTCACGGAGACTCCCATCATGTTAGGAGCTTTGAGATCATACTTGGCCGGATGGAGGACCATGGTGTAGACGACGGGGATATCGAAGATTTCAAGTCTTGCCGTGATTGCCGCCCTCGATCCTACCGCCAGCACGAGATCGGCGCCCGAGGCGCGGATCTTTCCGGCGTACGTCCGTCCGGCTTGAGGGTCACCTTTGAGATCGTATTCGGTGAAAGTGGTGTCGCTTGGCATGGAGGACTTGAAGCCGGCAATCGCTTGGTTGTAGGGGGGGATATTCGCTGATTTCAGGATGACGACTTCGTGGGCGTGGAGCAGGCCCGCCAGCATAGTCTGACTCAGAATGAAGGCGAGGCACAGGAGCACAGGTCGGAGGACCGCAGTCATTCCTGGACGAGCCGTCAGCCAGCCGTTCCTATGGCAGCGGTCCGGCATAGGCTGTGAGCGGGAAGCGTGGTGTTCTAGAGGCGTGTGGTTGGTGTTCATGATCGGCTCAGTCGGAGTCTGGCCCGTTCGGCATCGCATCGGAGCCATTACAATCTGAGCGTCAACCAGGCCATGATGCGTCTGCTGATCAGATCGCCGAGCGGATGTTCCCGGTGATCGTCGAATGCATTGAACACCGACACCGCGATTTCGGCCGACTGTCGATATCCTCCTGAGGTGTCCTGTTCCCAGAATCGATAGCCCGTGCGGAGGTTGAGCAAGGTATAGCTATCCGCGTGAGTGCCGGGCGACACCCCAAAGGCGTCGAACGATTGGGCGATGGGATACTGTGCCGAGCCGACATGATGCAGCACGAGGTCTCCGCTGAGACCATTCTCCCATTCCCCGCGCAAGCCCGCGTTGACTTTGGATTGAGGGGCGCCGCGTCTGGCGTGCCCAATCGTGTTCTTCTCGATTTCCTGGATGGAAAAATTGGCGAAGCCGGTCAACCAGGACGTGGCCTGAACCTCGACGCCCACCTCTCCTCCGTAGACCCCCGTTTTTCCGCTGTTCACCGTTCGGACCATGGTCAGCGTTGATTCCTGGCCGATCAGGTCCCATGTACGATTGTAGAACACATCGGCTCGGACCCGAACACGGTGACGGAAGTACCAGCCCTGGTACCCGAGTTCGTACGAGAGAATCTCTTCCGGCTGGAGATTCCGCGATCCCAGGGCCGGGTTCGAGACGGGGAAGAAGGGGTTTGGAACGAGAGGGGTAATGCGCGTATCTTGGTGCGATTCAAACAGCGTCGGAGGCCGGTGTCCCACGGAGGCTTGGGCGCGGACAGTATGTCCGGGGATCGGCGTATAGACGACGGCCACGCGGGGGCTGTAGGTCGGATTAATTTGCGAGTGGAGATCGTACCGGAGTCCTCCGATCACATTGACCGTGGGAAGGATGGTCCACTCTCCCTGAACGTACATCCCTAAACGGTGTTCATCGCCATATGACGATATGCAGTTACAGGCAAAGGTGTTGTAGCGGTAGTTGATCCCGTAGGTCAGCCGGGCCGATTCGCCGATTGGTGTCGAATGTTGTCCCTCGACATTGTAGGTGTTGCCACGGAACCTGAGGTCCGGATTCCCGGTTGGGTCAGTGACGGTCACCAATCCGTTCAGCAGCGGATGAGCAGGGGCGGCCGTATCGGCAAAGAATCCGTTCCAATAGGCGCGGAGGAAGAAACCGTGGTTTTCATACGAGAGGTTGGCATAGGGCAGCTTGACGGCTGGATTGAGAATGCTGCTGCCGGCTCCGACCATCGGTCCATCATGAGGATTCAGATACACGAGGCCGCCCGAGAGTGACGCTTTTGAGTGGTCTGAGAGGACATAGTCGGTTTGGCTGTTGAACTTATAGGATCGGAAGGCGAGGTCATCGCGATCACGCCATTGATGATTCTGCTCGTAGCCGCCTGAGATCCGATATTTCAAACTTCCTGAGGCTCCCGCGTGAACGGCCGAGGTCGACACGGTGCCGATCTCGCCTCCACCCACTTGTAGAGTGATGCCTTTCATCTCTTCAGGCGATTTGGTGATGATGTTTACCACGCCGTCGAACGCGTTGAAGCCATAGAGCGCGGCGACAGGGCCTTTGATCACTTCAATCTGCTTGATCTCCGGGAGCGTGATCGGGAGACCCTTCCAGAAGACGAAACCCTGGACGTCGATATACACGGACCGGCCATCGATCAACACCAGCAGCTTGTTGGCGAACAATTGATTGTTGCCGCGCACGCTGACATTGAAGTCCGCTCCGGTGACTTGCATCACTTCCAGGCCGGGGATGCGGCGGAGGATGGTCGGCACGTCGGGGGCGCCCGATTGACGGATGTCCTCGGCGGTAATCACGTAGACGTTCGAGGGGGCTTGAGAAATCGGCTGCTCCCGGCGAAGGGCGGTGCTGACCGTCTCTTCTTCAATGAACGAAAACACACCGGGTTGGTTCGCTGAGCCGTTGGTGGGCTCAGGAGCGGCATGAGCGGGGGCAGCCAAGGCCAGTATGATCAATCCGATCCGGCAACCGATGATCTCTGCACGAAGGAGGCGCGCAGGCGCAGTCAGGACTGATACCGCCTCTTCCGTTATTCGTTGAGTCCTCACATGCCTGTTCCCTGGTCGAGCGGGGGGCTGAACCATCGTTCAACCACATACTTGATCTGTGCCTGGTCGAAGGGCTTAAAGAGGCACGCTTGAGCCCCGGCTTGGATGGAGGCGTTCGCCAGCTCTGCGGTACCGGCTGCTGTCACAATGATGACCGGGAGGGTCAGCGAGCGGTCTCTGATTCGAGCGAGCACTTGGATGCCATCTATGCCGGGCATGCGGATGTCCAAGAAGATGCCGCTGAGGGTGAGGCGTTCCAGCTGTTCAATCGCAGCAGGCCCATCCGCGGCGATTTCGACACGATATCCGTATGATTCCAGCCGTTCTCGCAGAATGTGTCTGATGTCTGGGTCGTCATCCACGACCAGGATGTAGCGTGGCATCGTGTTGTCCCTCGGTCTGTTGTTCCGCTGTTGTGTGTGCAAGAGTTGTGCGTGTCAAACATGTGCAGTGTACTCTTTGTAATGTAGGGAGGCATTCAAAAAAGATACGGTTTCGAAACAAAAGATACACCTGTTGCGGGGAAGTGTTCAAAGAGATAAATAGTGGCTCGCCGAGAGGTGGATCAGGAGGAGGCAAGTAGGGGGGCGATCATATGCGTATGACAACCTCTCTGGGCGCCGATCATGCTCACTGAACCGGCCACGCTGCTGACTGACTATGGACTTGGCGTTCTTGGCGCCCTGTTCGGTCGTTGGCTCTGGAAAGCGGGGCAGGGCTCGACGAACGCGAGCGTGTCCTACTGGGCTGTCGGCATGGGTGTGTTGGCCGTGGCCTCGTTTGCCGGAGGAACCGTCCACGGATTTTCGTTGGTACTCGCCGAGTCTGTGCTTCAGGGGCTCTGGAAGGGAACGGCGTTCGCTATCGGTCTGACCAGTTGTTGTTTCTTGACCGGGACGCTGATGGCGTCAGTGGCTCAGCCGCTGCAACGGAGACGGATCGTTGCGGCCGCTCTCCAGTTGCAGGTTATGTCGCCTGGATGGCCCTACACGACGAGTTCCGGTACGTGATCGACAACTATGGGGCGACCTTGACCGTGATTCTGTTTGTGCAGCTCTACCAAGGAGTTGGTCGCCAAGCCTCATCAGCGGGCTGGATCATTGCAGATATTTTGGTGTCGTTCTTCGAGGTGTTGGTCCAGTAGAGCGGACTGGCGCTCCACCCGTCTTTCAACCATAACGATCTCTATCACGTGATTCAGATGGGCGGGATGGTCCTGCTGTACCGCGGCGCAACGCTATTGCAAGACCGTTGATCAACTGTTCACTTGCCCCGCATCTTTTTCGTAGGACACCGGCAGGCCCTCCAGTTCCATAATCCGTAAGGCGTTGGTCGTGGGGCAGGGACCAGACCTCAGCCGGTAATCGAATTGCAGCGCGCCGGACGAGACGGTCTCTTGAAAGTGCGCGTTGAGCAAGCCTGGTATGTCCTGCTCAAGATCAGCCAACTCCAAATCGTGAGTGCTGACCAGCCCAAATCCGTTGCCGTTTGAGAGTGTGGTGATGAAGGCGCGACTGCCGATGAGCCGCTCTCGGTTATTGGTGCCTTTGAAAATTTCATCGATCAAGAACAGCACCGGCCGCGCGGTCCGGTCCTGGGTCGCGTCGAGGATGGTCTTGAGCCGCTTGACTTCGGCGTAGAAAAACGACAGGCCCGCATCGAGCGAGTCGTCGACGCGGATACAACAGGCCAAGCGGCTCCAACTCCACGTGAACGATGTTGCGCACACCGGAGCGCCGGCCTGCGCGAGACAGAGATTGATGCCGATAGTGCGGAGGAAGGTGCTCTTGCCGGACATGTTTGAGCCGGTGATGAGATGGATCGAACCGAGCCCCGATAAATGGACGTCGTTGCCTACACGAACGTTGGCAGGCAGCAAGGGATGTCCAAGTCTGTTGGCGCGGACTGCGGTATGGGCACCGTTCTGTTCGGCGGAGGGTTCAAGCGGTTCAGGCCAGGCATAGGTAGGGTGGAGATAAGCGAAGTTGGCCAAGGCTGAGGCCGCTTCGACGTTCGCCAGACAGTCGAGCCACAACGGGAGGTGGTCCGTGATGGATTGTTGCACGTGGATCAGCCGCCGAGTGAACCACAGATCCCACGGGCCGAGCGCATTGAGCCCCAGGTGCAAGAGGGGATTGGCTTTGACGCTGATGGCGTGCAAGGTTCTCGTCGCCTGTCTCAGGTGAAGGGATGGGCGGGCAGTGCTGTGCATCAGCGGTGCGCAGGTTTCGGCCAAGGCAGGGGTGGTTTTCTTGGCATACCGTTCCAGATGATGCAAGACGGTTTCCAGCCGCTCCATTTCATGATGGAGTCCCACGGCATGTTCAAGTAGATGTTCCCCCTGATCGGTCATGAAATAGATCAAGGCGTACGCGCCGAACGAAAACATCCAATACCCGGGGAGCATTCCGATCAGCGCGCCGAACCCCAGCACCGCCGTGGACAGTGCCAGGATGATCTGGACGAGAAGGGTCATGTTCAGCCGAGGGAATCCGACCGGATGTTGGACCACTGCGGCCAAACGGCGGCCGTTTATCTCTTCGTCGCCGGCCAGTCGCGCATGAAGCGTGAGGCGATCTCGAAAGTTCTGGCGGGGCGCCAATTCTTGCACGAGCTGTCGGCGGCGGGACCAGACCTCATAAGTCGGCGGCTGAGTCAGTATCCACCCAGCCAATCGCTCACGGCCATGGTCGGAGACGGTGGTGTCGAGAAGATGGAGCAGTGAGTGGGGGCCGGCCAGATCGAGGTCTTTGGCATAGCCATGCGCCGGAGGAGCCTCGGAGGGTCGCGGGAACATGTTGGCCCAATCCAAGAGAATTCTGGCGGCGTGAGAAGATTTGATGCGCCGCCAGAGCCGAAGCCGGTGAATCTGGTGCTCCAGCCTGTTATGATACGCGGCCACGGCGATGAACAAGCCCGCAAAGGCGACCAGCGCTGAGTTGCCCGCGGTGTACCACTCGGACTTGTAGAGGGCGATGGAGCAGGCGAGTCCGGTGAGGAAAATACCCAGCCGCCAGGCGGTGAATCGTGAGCTGGTGTTCGTCCCCCTCTGGATGAGCCGGTCGATTCGGACGAGTACCCGTTGGAATTGTGCGGCGCGTGCGGCAGGTAACAGATCGGCCATGATGTCATCGACCTTACTGGGAACTGCGTGATGCCGTCAACGAATTCCGATTGGGTGGATGTGCAGGTGTATTCCTCGCTCGATGCCGCCGAGGTGTTGGGCCTGCTTGGGGATCCGGCGGTTCAGGGGGGGTGGCAGGAGAACGAGTCGATTCACTTCTATTGGCCGAGTTCCGTGTGGTCACCTGATCATCTGGCGCGGTTGCGGCAGGTGCTCCGGCAACTTGATGACACGACAGAACCGGCGATCGTTGTCCGGACTGTGCCGAGTCAGGATTGGAATCGGCTGTGGGCCGAGTCGGTCAAGCCCTTGTGGATTGGGCGGCACCTTCTGATCAGGCCGAGTTGGGAGACGGTCAACGCCAGGCCCGGCCAGATCGAGATTGTCCTCGATCCGAAGCAGGCCTTCGGCACCGGTCACCATGCGACAACGCGGATGTTACTGGAATGGCTGGAGGAGGTCGTGCAAGGGGGCGAATCCGTATTGGATGTCGGGACCGGCAGCGGATTGCTGGCGATGGCGGCACTTCGATTTGGCGCCTTTCTGGCGGTCGGCCTTGATCACGATCCCGTCGCGATCGAGTGCGCGCAAGAGTATGCGTTGGTCAATCGATTCGGTCCTGAGCTGTCAGTACAATGCGGCAAGTTGGAAGGGTTGCCTGGACATCAGATGTTCGATCTTGTCTTGGCGAACCTCGATCGGGAGACGCTGTGTCAGCTTGCGGATCAGTTAGCCGGCCGCACGCGGACCCGATTGCTGATCTCCGGGGTGTTGGTCGATCAGCGGGAGGAGGTTGCGGCGGCGCTGGTATCCGCGGGCCTCTATCCGGGCCAGCAACGGGAGAGCGAAGGCTGGCTGGCTATGGAATTCCTGCGCAGCGAGTCTTGTGAAGGAGTGTGAACGAATGAATAATGGACGGCCTCCCTATCCGCATGTGCATCAAGTCAGTGTCTCAGACGGTGGGGTTCCCAAGCGACCGGTGTTTGAAGCCAAAGTCAGCAAGGACGGCATGGAGGGGGACCGGCAGGACAATTTGAAATTTCACGGGGGACCTGATCGGGCGGTCTGTCTCTATTCAGTGGAGCTGATCGAGCGGTTGCAAGACGAAGGTCATTCGATCGATGCGGGGTTGTCTGGTGAGAACTTGACGATCGCGGGTTTGGAATGGGATCTCATGCAGCCGGGGGTCGTACTGTCGGTGGGGCCGGAGCTTCAGTTGGAAGTGACGGGCTACACGGCACCATGCAGGAAGAATGGTCGATGGTTTCGGGATGAAGACTTCTCCCGCATCTCGCAGAAGCTGAATCCGGGTTGGAGCCGGGTGTACGCGAAAGTGCTGCGCGAGGGGATTGTGAAGCCAGGTGACGCCGTCGAGATAAAGAGCTAATAGCGTATAGCATATGGCAGAAGCGATGCAGGAAGCGTGTTCATTCTTGTTTGTGCCATAAGCCATAGGCCATACGCTCTTGGGTGTGAAGTGGATCGCATACTTGAACCAGAATTGATGGACGATCCCGCGCAGGCGGACGCCTATGCGGCGACGGATTTCTCGGCTGAGAATCAGGGGTTCGTCGAGCGCTTCAAAGAGTATTTCCCCGAGTTTTCGCAAGGGGCGGTGCTCGATCTCGGCTGCGGTCCGGCCGATATCCCAATTCGGTTCGCCACAGTGTATCCGGCCTGCCGGGTCATCGGGGTCGATGCCTCGGCGCCCATGATTCAATTAGGCGAGCAGGCTGTGAAGCAGGCGGGATTAGCCGACCGCGTAACCCTGCGGTGTGAACGGTATGAAGCAGTCGCCGGTGCGAGAATCGTGGACGCGGTGATGTCCAACAGTCTGTTGCATCATCTGCCGAATCCGTTGCAGTTCTGGCAGAAAGTTCGACAGTTGGTGAGGCCCGGCGCGCCGGTGTTGGTGATGGACCTGCTTCGTCCCGAGTCGCCGGAAGCGGCCCAAGCGATCGTCGATCGCTATGCCACCGGCGCGCCGGATCTACTTCGAAGGGACTTCTACAATTCGCTGCTGGCCGCGTTTACCGAAGATGAAATCACGACGCAGCTTGCCCGGATGAATCTCACCCGCTTGTTGATCGACATCCCGGATGACCGCCATTGGGTGGTCGGAGGGATCGTCTATTGATGAGAGTATGGAGGAGCCTCTTCGGTTCTCCTATCCATTCAGGTACGCTCGTCTCAGAGTGAGCGGGAGGTGATGACCAGCATGTGGGCAAAGAGCATAACCAATCGAATCCGTTCCCGCTTCGCTTTGGTTGTATTTGTCGGTCTGGGTGTCTCAACGGTACTCGGATGCAGTAACCCAGAAACGGTGCTCGTGATCGAAAAACCCACGGACGTGTACAGCATTATTCAAACCTCTTCCGCAGAAGATCCGAACACGACTGTTCAGCCGGGGAATGTCATTGCCACGTTACGGGCAGGTGAGACAGCGCGAGCCGTCGGTGTGTATCACGGCGAGGATCATGATGGCTTTAAGGTCAAACTTGCTGATGGAACCGAGGGGCTGATTTTCGCCGGTGATTCTTTCAGGGTGACGTCCCGTTGAGAAACGGACCTATTTCGCTCATCGGCCAGCGCCGCGGAAAACTTCTCAAGCATCAGCCGTCACTCCTCAATCGTGCTTTGTGATCGTCATCCTGTCAGATATTCCGTTAGCCAATCGGCGATCAGGGTCGTCATACGTGTGAAGTCTGCCCCCTGTGTAAATTGGTGGTCGGCACCGGGGATCATTTCTAAGTGTTTCTTTCCCTGTAAGGCCTCGTAGAGCCGCCGGCTTTGATGGAGCGGGACATGCTCGTCCTTGTCGCCTTGGGCGATGACGGTTGGGGCAGTGATCGATCGGGCAGGCGCATAGGCAATCTGGCTGAGGCAGTCTTCATAGAAAGCATAGCGAAGGGGGACTCGCTCTGATCCGCCCATGATATTGGGGACCGTGTCAGTTGATTTCCACTTTGCCATTTCCGTGTCGCCGAACTCCAGACGCAGCTCTTCCGCGAAATCGACGACGGGACATTTCAGGGCCAGGCAGGCGAGGTCCGTCCGTTGCGCGGCGGTCAATGTTGCCACCAATCCGCCAAAGCTGGAGCCCATCAAGCCAATATGGCGATAGCCTTTCTGCCTGACAAGATCGAGGGCGGCCCGGGCCTGTTCCACCGCCAGCGTGTTCGTGATCTGCTCGAATGGCCCGTCGCTGTCCCCGTGTCCAAAGAAATCGAAGCGAAACGTGGCGATGCCCCGTGCGGTTAAGATGCGGGTCAGGGTCTTGTTTGTCGAGCTGTTTTTCCCGGACAGGAATCCGTGACAGAGGACGGCGATCTTGTCTGTGTCTCCATCTGCAGTGGTCAGAATGGATGCAACTCGACGGCCGGACGGATCAATGAATGCAAATGAAGATTCCACGGGCTGGATTGTACCAGAGTTCGTGCGGCAGGTCAGGGGACGTAGGCTCACAGACGAGCACGATCATCCGTTTGTTCCTCGCGTGACGAGTATCGACTCCAGATTGTTCTCCAAGTCGTTGACCACGACCCACTCCGTTGCGCCGGCCTTGCGGACTCGGGCTTCCCAGTGGGCCAGACGGTTGAGATAGAGGCGGGGGTCGGCGTTGTCTGTGCGCAATTTGCTTACGTTGAGTGCCACGATGCGAAAGCCGTCCAGTTCAATCGGGAAATCGCGGACCGTCCCCTTTCCCAATTCTTCCTGCATATCGGAGAAAATCACGATGGTCTTGATGCCGGACTTCGTCTCGTTCAGATACTCGGCGCCTTGAATCAACGCCCCGGTGATGTCGGTATAGGCGCTCGGCTTGACCGCTTGGGTGAAGGTTTGAATCTTGTCTTTGAAGGCCCGTTTTTGTGACGTGGCCTGCGAGGGGCGCTTGTCGAACGTGACTTTGGCGACAATGTCCTTTTCGGTGAAGCTGCGGCTCTCCACCTTGGCCACGGCCAGCGAATCGCCCGGATTCAACGTCGCCAGCAGATAGTTGATGATTTTCGACGCCTTGTTGGCTTCTTGCGCATAGGTGCCGGAGGTGTCTACCAGCATATACACGCCGTGGCTGTGCATTCGACTGTCGCCGCAGGCGCCTAAGAGCATCAGGCTAAACAACAGAATGACGATGTTGAGAGGCTTCTTCATGCCGCTCTCCTGGATTTTGCGAGCGCGATGTCATCTGGAGCCACCGATGGAGCCACCGATGCGTTGGAGCGCCACGCGAGGGCCCAGCGTTCAACCATCAATGGGACCACAATGATGATGTCGTAGACCAACTCAAGGATTGTGGCAGACCGCTTGAAGAGCAGGCAGACGATTCGAAGAAGGACGCCGAGGCCGCGCATGCCTTGTACCAAACCCACCCCGATGACCGTGCGTAAGGAATGAACCAAGCCCTCGAACGGGATCGCCACAAACGCCAAGGCGAACGGGAGCACGAAGCCCATGACCATTTGTCCGATCATCGGGATGCTGGTCAGGACTCCGTCCGATGGAGCCGGCCTGACAGAGGCAAGATCGCGCATCAACGCGGTCTTGTCGGCGATGAGCATATCGCGCATGAAGGCGAGGGAGGATTCGATCCCTGCCAGAATGGTCAGGAACACCAGGGAGGCGATCATCAATTTCCGGCGCATGCGGTCGTCCATGCTGGCGATTCTGGGAAATAACTGGGTAATTCGGAGTGATTCGAGCAGGAACAGTCCCATCGAGGCTTCCATGAGAATGATGACCAACGCCGCGACATCCGAGGTCTTCAGACTGTTCGTGAGGTAATCGCTGGCACCGACCATTTCCGACATCGGCAAGGCGATCAGCTTATAGTTGATGAAGGTCCCGCCCGCCGCGATGAGCATCACCAGCGCCGAAATAGCCAGCTGGACAAACGACGAGACCGTTAGCGCGTGTTCGGCTTTGCTGTCCTTGGCCCGGATGGCCTCCAATGTGTGCATGTGATGGTCGATCTGCTTCGTGTTGGTCTCGAGCGTGACCATCTTCTTATCCATCTCGCCGATCAGTTTTTCTACGCTGCGCCACGACGGCTGCATGCCTTTCAGAATCTTGTGCCGTTCTTCGTAGGAACGACGGAACTCGGTGATTGTCTTGTCGTGAATCTTCTCGATGGATCGATTGATATCTTCAAGCAAGGTGCGTGGGATGTCCCCGCCTGATTTGATTTGCGCGATGGATTTGAGTGCGGCGACCCATTCGGGCGAGGGGGGCGGGACGGTGCCGCATTTGCGGTAGTCGTCTTCGATGTGGGTGGCTTCTTCCAACATCTTGCGTTGGAGTGCGGGAAATTCTTGCAAATCTTTCCGGATGAGGTTGCCGACACGCTCGAATTCCCGATCGATGCGGACGGCCTCACTTTCCTGTCCGTGCGCCAAGAGCACCGCCTGATTGCGCAACTGCATCCCTTCTGCCGCCCGGAGCATCCACCGCGAGACGATTCTGGTACCGTGGGCGGCCAGCGTGCATGACGAATGGATGATGCCGTGCATCGGCTTGCGCGCGGCATAGAGAAAGACCATGGCCAGGAGGCCCAGTGCGAACACGGACAGGGCGACGTTGTCGGGCCACAAGAGCCACGCACTCCAGTTCGACATGACCGGACCTCCCTTCACGGATACTGCGGCGTTCAATTGCTGAGTCTGCAAAGACATCACGGTGACTCCCTCCCACGGCCTCTCTCACCAAAAGCAAGAAACAGGCTGAACGCCTGGTTTCTCCAAGAGCCTGATTAGATAGGGGGTAGCGGGGCGTTCAGGGAGTACAGCGGTCGGAATTGTGCCTGGTGCAGGGATCAGCCGACATTATTGATGGCGGTTGCAGTCGAAGCATTTATGGGTAATGCGGGCTAGGAACAGTAAGCGGGCGGAGCGTTAAGATCGCTCGAGAAAATAGAAGTGGTCGGTTGGTCCATGTCCATGGCCGATCGCCAGGCTATGCCGAATTGCTTCGGTGAGATAGGTTTTGGCCGCGTGGACTGCGTTGCTTACGGATGTGCCTCTCGCCAGATGCGCGGCAATGGCGGAGGCGAAGGTGCACCCTGTCCCATGGGTGTGCGGGGTGTCGATGAATTCCCCTTTGAAGACGTTGAAAAATCGTCCGTCGTACAATAGATCAGTGGCGCGTTCCGCGAGCAGATGCCCACCTTTAATCAACACATACTTACAGCCAAATCCGTGAATCACCTTGGCTGCTCGCCGCGCATCGGCCAACGACTTGATCTCGATGCCGGAGAGTTGCTGGGCTTCATGCACGTTGGGGGTGACAATCAAGGCCAGCGGAAACAGCTTCGTTGTGAGGGTGTCGATCGCATCCGGCTTCAACAGGGTATGGCCGCTCTTGGCAATCATCACCGGATCGACGACGAGATTCGCGACGGTTTGGGGCTTCAACATTGCGGCGACGGTTTCAACGATAGCGGCGGAACCCAGCATGCCGGTCTTGACGGCGGACACCTCAAAATCATCGAACACCGCGTCGATTTGTGCAGCGATGATGGCAGGCGGTAATTCAAAGACGTCCGTGACCTCTTCCGTATTTTGGGCCGTAATCGCCGTGAGCACCGACATGGCGAAGACGCCGTTGGCGGACATGGCCTTGATGTCGGCCTGGATGCCCGCGCCTCCCCCGGAGTCGGATCCGGCAATGGTCAGCACCTGTTTGCGTGTATGCGGCATCGTAGACATCTGTCAGTGGTCCTGATTGCGGGGTGATGGATAATGGTGTCGTCTTTATGCGGTGCGACTGAATGAACAAGGCCATTATAATACTCAGAAGAGGGCAGGTGTCTAGCCTCGCTCTTGGCAGGACAATAGCTGAGTTATTTCGGATCTAGTGAAGCCGCGGCGTCGATGGTGAGGTCGCGGAGGAGGCGCTGATACTCCTGGTCGTTCCAAAGGAGGTTTGTCGCGGCGAGGAGGAGATGGTCGAGTTCTTCGTCGGTCAGCGCCAGGTTGGTGGGAATGTTCATGAGCCGGGCTTCTTCTTCGGGGTCGGTCACCGCCGTCAAGCTGGCATTGATGAAATAGATGTCGGCATCGGGTGCGAAGACGCTTTCAGAGCCGGGCAGGCGCTGGTGGAGTTCCCGTTTCCATTGAGCCACCGCATGGCGCATGAATTCCGTCGTGTCGGTGGAATAGCGGTTGATCGGAATGTCGACCAGCGCCCGGCTCACCCGCATGAGGCCGGGAATTTCGTTCAGGGTATACTGGCTGGGGTCCGGCGTGGTTTCGGCACTCACCATCAGATAGACCAGCTTGCTGATCTTCTTCGCACCCAGCGAGCGAAACGTGGACTCCAGGCCGCCGACGTAGGCGGTGTTCTCCAGCACCTCGCGCATGCCAATGTTGTCGGACAGGCCGCCGTCCAGCAAATGTACAGTGGGGCGCTTTGGGGGATCGAGATACGATCGCAGTTCATTCGCCCGCTGCCGGCCCCACGCCGTTGCTTTTTTCTCCTGGAGCATCGGCGGAGGAATATACCCGCATTGACCGGCGTAGTTCGTCAACGAAATAGGGCTGAGAATCAGCGGCAATGCGGCCGATGCGGCGGTCGCCACCGAGATGGGGAGCCGGCTGAGGTCGGAGCAGAGCAGGTCAAACTGCCGCTGATTGAATTCGAACCGCGAGAGGCTGGCCATGTCGGAGGCGTGGACAAAGACCATCGGCCGCCGGCGCTGCGCAACCAGATCGCCGAACGTGTGCCCGTCGAAGAGTGCTTCGTCCAGGAGTTCTGAGAAGACATGGGCCCGGCCGAAATAGGGAGACCAGAGCCGCAGCCAGTTAGACGGCGAGCGGAAGATCCGCGCGCGCAGCTCCTTCTCCCAGTCTTTCCGGAGAAAGCGGGATTCGAAGTCGTGAAAAGTTCGGTCGCCGTAGAGGGCGTAGTAGGCTGCTGTGAAACTGCCGCCCGAGAGGGCATTGATGATATTCAGTTCATCGACCAGCCGCTTATCGACGCCTTCCCACCGGATCGGTGTCTGCGCCAGTTCCCGCAACACGCCATAGGCAAGTGCCGACGCCCGCGCGCCGCCACCGGAGAAGGAGGCGACGATAAAAAGTCCGTCCGTGCTGCCCGTTTTGGACGGAGGCAGGTTGGTGGAGCGATAGCCGTAGTCCGGGTCATACCGATCCAGGGGCACATTCATCGTCGGCCGCACGTATTGGCAGCCGGTTACGAGACTCATCAGAACAATGACCAGCCACGCAGCCGCCAACCGCCTACTGCCTAGGAGTGTTCGTGAGGACGGAGCCATTGGCGGCGAAGAGTACGCAGGAGGGAGAGGGGAGTCAAGAACGGTGGCGTCGTAAATGGTTCCTGGAGCTATTATCCCGTCCTCGCAATTGATGGAAACTGGATTGAATGTGGCGGGCGGGGCAGCGCATCATGCTTCTCATGAGACACCAAAGCAGGCAGCCTGTTGGGTGATTTGGCGGACGTTCAGGCCTCGCTTGCCGGAGAGGATTTCCGATCGGGAGCGAGACAGGCAAAGTCCCACGCCCCGTTGACAGAATAAAACTCGAAGTGTTACAGAAACAGACCACAGGCGTGGCTGGCCGAGGAGCCCCGCCGTTACCCGGAGGAACCCATGTCCGCTCCAGCACCCGCACCGACACCTGGCACCCCTGCGGCCGCGCCCCCGCGCCGGCAATTTGTCAATTTTGCCTTCTACAAAGTCGATCCGGCCTGGCGGCG
>Ga0194120_10000590_pt1 | contig 68548 bp, 53 predicted proteins | sample TA2MahCa65mmetaG_FD_148642 | JGI IMG/M metagenome (GOLD analysis project Ga0194120, IMG submission 148642) | Freshwater microbial communities from Lake Tanganyika, Tanzania - TA2015019 Mahale Deep Cast 65m | ecosystem: Environmental > Aquatic > Freshwater > Lake | place: Tanzania: Lake...
GTTCGTGGAGTTGAACCACAACTGCCCTGTCGTCGGCGGGTTCGGCGCCGTATCGGAAATCGTGACCACGGAACCCGTGCCGCCGACTTCTACCCACTGTGAGTCGTAATAGACGTTCGTGCTCGCGTTCAGGGAGTCGAACCAGATTTGGCCGTCAATTGGCGACGCCGGCGCCGAGTCGCTGACGGTCGCCGCCATGCCCGATGCGCCGATCTCGACCCATTGCGAGTCGTAGTAAATGAAGGTCTGCGCCGTGTCCGAGTCGAACCACATGTCCCCCGTGATGGGGTTCGCGGGCGCCGACGAACTGGTGACCATCCTTGCGCCGGCGCTGATCGCACCGATTTCAACCCATATCGCGCCGTAATAAACGAACGTCTGCGCCGTGTCCTGGTTGAACCAAATTTGGCCGTTCACCGCCGACGCGGGCGGCGTGGACGAGACCGAAGCGCCCCCCGCGCCGAGGTCCGTGTACGTGGAGCCGTCGTTGGTGAACTGCCATTTGTCGGCGGATTCGTTCCACCTAATCGCCACGTTCGTGGAAGAACCGCGTTCTATTTCTACGCCAGCATTCTCGGATGGCGCACCGGTCACATTGTTGTTGAGGACGATTATGTTGTCGTCAACCGTCACCGTCTCGGTGTTCAGGGAGGTCGTGGTGCCGGAAACGGTGAGGTTGCCAGAGACCGTGAGGTTGTTCGCCGTGGCGGTTCCCGTGAAGGCGGGCGAGGCGAGGGGCGCCTTGAGGTCGAGTTGCGTCTGGATCGGCGAGGTCACACCGTCCACGAAGTTCAACTCCGCCGTCGAGAGGACCGCGCCGTCGAGAATGTTGACCTCGGCGCCCGAGGCCGTCACCCCGTCCGTGAGGTCGGACAGCGATAGGTTGTCCGCGAGGTTGTCCGCGTACACCTGAGCGGCGGATTGCGCCGCATCGACGTAGGCCTTCGTGGCGGCATCGGTGTTGTTCACCGGGGTCGGAACCGTCACCGTGCCCGTGAATGTCGGCGACGCGAGAAGCGCGTACCCCCCGGCGTTCACCCATGCGCTGCCGTTCCACTTCAGCAAATCGCCGTTCTGGACCGTGGTGATGTTTACGTCGCCTATGTCGTCAAGCGAGTTGATTGTCGTGCCCGTGGCGTCCGCGGCGTTCACCCATGCGCTTCCGTTGTACTTCAGCACCTGGCCGCTGGAGGCCGAGGTTATGGTCACGTCGCCTATGTCGTCCAGGTTGTTTATCGTGGGAACCGCCGACCACGCCAAGCCGGTCGCGGCGGACGAGTCCGCCATCAGGAAGTAACCGTTGGTGCCCACGGCGAGGCGGGCGAAACTGTCCGCCGTCCTCGTGAGCAGGTCGCCCTTCGTCGTCAGCGCCGCGGCGCCGTTGCCGGGCTGCGGGCCGACCTCCACCCACTGCGAGTCGTAGTAGATGAACGTCTTCGCCGTGTCCGACTCGAACCACAGGTCGCCCGTGTTCGGGTTCGTCGGCGCGGTCTCCGAGACGTTGACCGTCGCGCCGCCCCCCGACGCGGCGGCGTTGACCCACTCCTCGCCGTTGTACTGGAGCACCTGTCCTGTGATGAGGTTGTTGAACTGGACGTCGAACAGGTCGGAGAGTTCCTCCACCTGGGGGTCTGGCGTTAGTTCCACCCAGTTGTTGCTGTAGTAGATGAACAGGCTCAGGTTCACGGAGTCGTACCAGAGGTCGCCGTTCTCGGGATTCGCGGGAGCCGAGTCTCCGACGGTCGTGCTAGAGCCAGTGCCGTTTATCCAACTCTCGCCGTCGTACTTGAGAATTTGCCCAGCAATGAGGTTGTTGAACTGGATGTCGAACAGGTCGGAGAGTTCCTCGGCGCCGGTCTCGGCGTTCAACTCGACCCACGCCGAGCCGTAGTAGATGAACATCTCCAGGGTCGTCGAGTCGAACCACAGGGCGCCGACCTCCGCGCCGGCTGGCGCGGTGTCGCTCACGGTTATCGTCGAGTTGCCGCTGATTTCGTTCCAGGTTCCGTTGGCCCGAAAGTAGAAAGATTTGTCCGCGGTGTCCACCGCGATGGCACCGTCGGGTAGCGCGGCGCTCGGCACGCCGGCGACGGCCATCGTGACGATGCCGGCGGTCGCCTTCAGGACATCGTCCGTCGAAAGGACGTTTGCGCTGTCGCGGTAAAGGTTCGTGTCGTAGGAGCCCGCGCCGTCGCTCCAGGAGAGGCGACCGCCCGCCTCGAGCTTTACGCGGCCGTAGACCTCGCCGTTAAGGAAGACCGTGAGCGCGTCCGAGCCGGCGGACGCCAAATTCTTTATGGTTATCGGGGTGACGAATTTTTGTGCCACTTGCGACCTCAATCGCTATTGCTTCTCGTTCGCTGACCCCTCGAGGTCAACTATGTCTTAGACCGCGGTTACGACAATCCTGAACGCGTCCGCGGCGTGGCTGCCGTTCAGCACGACCTGGACGGTGTCGGAGTTCGGTCGGGTGATGTCCCCGAAGACCGTCTCGCCCGTCGCCACCTCGTAGACCTGGACGATTACGTCCGTCGTGGCGAAGTTGTGCGTTACGGTCGTCGTGGAAACCCCGGAAGCATGTACCGCGTTCCCCTGGGCGGCTATGCGGGCGAGTTTCGACGTGGACGTGCTGACCGTGCCGGCAGTCGTCTTGGTGCCGAGGTTGGTCCTCGCGGTGGACGCGTCGGACGCGCCCGTGCCGCCGTCGGCGACGGCAACGTCTGTGCCGGTCCAGACACCGGTCGTGATCGTCCCGAGGGTCGTGATGCTCGTCTGGCCGACGTAGGTGGAGGCAATGTCAACCGCGTCGCCAGTGATCGCCGTCCTGTTCGCGACGACGTTGACGTTGATGGTGTTGCCCGACTTGGACAACCCGTCGCCGGCGATGAACGAACCGGTGCCGGAGAATTGCGTCCAGGCGATTCCCGTCGTGCCAACGACGATTGTTCCGTTCGTGGAGACGACGAAACCGTGGTCGGCGTTTTCGGTGCCTTCCTCTACGAAGGTGAACGTGCCGGCGGAAATTTCGCCGGTGTCTGCGGTTCCGTTCGCGTCGGACGAGCGCGATGCCGCGCCGGAGGCGACGGCGACGTAGATGCCGTTCTCCGAGGCGGTGCTCTGGTCCTTGACGAGCACCCTGTCGCCGGCGACGAGGGTCACTCCGTCGATTACGTCGTTAGCCTGAAGGTCCGTGGCAATGGTGATCGGGCCGGTCGTCGCGACGCGAACCGACTGCTTGACGTCTAGACCCTGGCGGGCCGCGTCTACGTAGCCCTTGTTCGCGATGTGGGCCGCGTCCGTCGGCGTCGCGATCTTCGCCCTCCCGCTCGCGTCGCGTTTTACGAGCTTGCTCGCCGTTGCGTCATCGGTCGCGTCATTGAGCATGTTCCAGAAGGAGGCGGGCAGCAAGCCCGCGCTGTCCGTGTCGGCGACATTGAGCGTGAGGGTGAACGTGCCGTTGGACTCGGAGACCGTTAGGGCCTCGGCGATGCCGGCCCCGCCACCGGAAACGATGCTGTGGGGCAGCGAGCGCCACGCACCGTTCGCGTAGACCTTGATCGTGCGGGTGGTCGTGTTGTAAATTAACTGACCCTCAAAGGCGGAACCCGGGTCAGCCCCGACCTTGTGGAAGGTGGCATTGATCAGTTCGTTCTGGTTGAGGTTTAGGTTTGTGAGGAACTTTTGTGCCATTTTTACTTCCTTATGTCAAGTAAGCCTTACCCGAAAATGCCGCTGAGAAATTAACCGTAATTTGAGTCGTGCTATTATATACTACCTCACCGAACACGTGCGTATCGGCAGAATCGACGACGGTTACCGACGGTTTCCCGCCGAGGGTGTGGGTTATCACCCAAGTCGTGGATGCCACCCCCTGAGTGTGCTCGTGGCGCCTGGTGTTGGCCGAGCCCGACGACGCCCTGACCCTGACCAGGTTTGGAGCATCCTGGTTTACGATTACTTGATTGGGCACGACCATGCCCTAATTATACATTTCCCCCATCTCGATGAAGGAAGAAGGCTAAGTTAACCTCGCCCCTATCTGGTGACCTCGGGTATCAGAGTGACATCCCCGCGCACCACCTTGGATACCACGTCGCCCGAACTGACTATCTCGAGGTCGTAGACGCCGCTCATCGTGAGGGTCGCCGTGTCGGCGGCGGAGATGGTGAGGAATATCTCGTTGTTCCTCGTGGGCGAGTCGCCCACGAAGGGGTTTATGGATATCCGGCCGTTCTCGGTCGTGAGGCTTATCATCGGCGTCGCGCTGTCCACCGTGCGCCTTATGTGCATCCGTGCCGTGTGGCCGGCCAGGTTGTAGTTCACGAAGGTGTTCCCCGTCGGGTCGGCATCGAGGTCCGGCTGCTCGAGCGTGAGTTGGCGGAAAAAGGTCGAGCCCTGCTCCATCGTTATGTCGTAGACGCCTGCGATCATGGGTGCGTTCTCCTAATCGTTTGCCTAGAAGATTGTAGATTAGGGATACCGCCCTGACGGGCAGTCCTCGGTCAGAGAATGGAGGCGGAATCCTTGTTCGGGCCGACCCTCTTGAGACCCAGAGCCGCCGCGATCGTCAAGGCGAGGGCGGTGACCCCGACCTTGATGTTGTCGGTGTTCGCGATGGAGTCGAAATCCATCCCGTTGGCCATCGCCGATCCGAGCCAGCCGGACAGGAATGCCATCACCGACCTTTCGGCTGTGTCTTTTAGGAATTTGCTGTTCATGGCTTTCGCCCTTTCTGCGGCCGACCCGGTTTGGGTTGGTCGCCGTCACCAAATTTTACCACCGCCGGCAATTAGCCGAGGGCACTCACATCGAAAAGCCCGAAGTCTGGGTCGTTGAGCACGAAACTAATTTCATCGATGGTCTGGTGGAGCAGCACGTAGCCGGCGGGCTTCGCCAGGTTGGCGACCTTCAGCACCTCGGGGCTGGTCCCGCCCTCAGCGGGGTTGCCCGGCGTCTCGGCGACGATGGTCCTGATCATTATGCTGAACTCCTCGTCGTCCCACAGGGGCGTCACGAGCACCGCCTTGCTCTCCGTGAGGACTGTCTGGGCGGCGCGCTTGATCGACTCCCTGCTCCCCGCTCCGTGTCCGAACGCCGCCGTCTGGACTTGCCACCTGCGGAAGTCGAACGACTCGTCGAAAATCGAGGTGTTATCGATTTGCACGTCGGGGAGGGATGTGAACCCACGGATCATCGCCCCCCACTCGAGGTACTCGGGGGTCATCAACTCCGGGTCCGTGAGCTCGCTCCTGCTGAGAATGTTGTAGGGGTCGCCATCGAACTCGACCGAGTTGTGGTTCAACTCCGACCTCTCATGGTTGATCATCCGGACGTACTTGTCCATCGCCTGCGAGAGGTCGGCCGTCATCGAGTGGTACATCTTCGCTAGCGGCCGGTTCGGGTTGGTCGATTCGGCGTCGACGTCGCGGAAAATGTCGGGGAACATCGGCCTGCTCAGTTGCGAGAACTGGTTGAATTTCTCGGGCTCGTCCAGCGTCAGCGTGGGGAACGTGAAAAGCACCGGCGAGGTCGTCGAGTTTGTCTCGATGACGATGGTGATGGACACCGATGCGAACGGCGTGTCTTCGTTGCCGAAGACGTAGGTGTTGGAGAACGCGGGCGACCAGCGCCCGTTCGGGATGACCATCGTGTTCGGGGCGACCGATTGGTAGGGCTCCGACGTCGGGTGCAGGTAGGTGGACACGGTCAGGCCCGTGTCGCAGAACAGCAGCGAGTGGAACACGAGACTTTCCGCGATGGCGGGGTGTCTCACTATCGGCTCCGTCCCCCTGATGACGATGCTCTGGGTCGTCGGGTTGGAGAGTCTCAGCGTGAAAGCCACCAGGGAGTTGGCGTCGGCATCCTCTATCTTCGCCGTCGTGGGCTGGTCAAAATCCCAGCCGCCGTCATCGAAGATGGCCGCGGCGAGTACGCCGACACTCGAGTTCGAAATGCGCTCCAGCGACAGGGGGCTGGACAACAGGTTCTGCTGGGCGATTTTTATCCTCATAGGTAGGAGATGGAAATGCTGGATGCCGCTATGTCGATGAGGGGTAAGCAACCCTTATTGTTGAAAATTAGGTTCCCCGCGCCATCGCTCGTTGTGCTGCTGCACGTGACCGTGATGCTCTGGTCAACGAAGGCGACAGTCTCAACCGAGTTTATTTGAGAGAAAATCGTGCTCTTGCGGATCGCTTCGTCAAGCAATGGGAAGCCTTTGGGCGAGAATAGGTCGGCGAGGGAGATGCGGATAGCCGTCTGCGTCGATGAGAAGTTGGCTGTCGCGGTTATCTTTACGCTCGCACTGACGGTCATCGGCAGTATCTCCATGTCAAGGACGACCATCTGCAGGCCCGCCATCGACTTGGAGACCAGATCCGCATAGATGGTGTTGCGCTCGAATACGGTAAGCGAGCGATCGTCCCCGTAGACGAAGAGGGATACGTAGCCCGGCGCGGCAGGCGCATTCGCGCTTCGGTCGGTCTCCGCATCGGTCGTGTCGTACGCCTTGGCTCGCTGCACGAACGGGAATGTGCTTAGGACGTAGGACTCTATTTGCTTGGCGGTCGTGAGGATCTGCGACATGGATTGCAGTTGCGTGGCGAAGCGAGACAGGAACTGCGCGTCGCTTTCACCGAGATCCCCTTGCACGAAATCGTCATTGGCCACGGCCGAGTCGGCCACGGACTGCGAGTTCAGGATTGTGAGCACCGTGCCCTCGGCAACCGTGTTCCTCTGCCCAAATTCCACGGCGGCCACGCGCGTCGTGGTGCTAGGCAGGGGCGTCGGAGGGTTGGCACCCAGAACGGGCTCAACGGGGCCTATCGTCACGGCGTTTTGGATCTCGTAGAGTTCCACGATTTTCTGGCCCGCGACGTTGAATGAGTGCTGGAAAATGGTGTCGGCCTCCAGCGTGCCCCCGGCGTAGTCGAGCGCCGTTATCGTGACCTGCACCGTCGCGTAGGTCGGCTCGGTGCGCCTAACCCCCATCAGGTTGGCGATCCCCTCGATCAGCCTGTTGGGGAGCGCATTGATTCGGCTGATTGCCACGGTAGAGAGGAAAGCGAATGACTGGATCATCGCGTCCTCGATGGTCCCGGGGCGGACCGACAACTGCGGGATGTTCTGCCTCATCAGGTCGATCGCGGTCAGGTACATCTGGCCCGGGTCCTTGTCGTATATGCGAAGGTTGATGTAGGGGCTGAAATCTATTGACATGTTAAATCCTCCTGAACTTCACTCGCAGGACCGTCGCGCCGGATGATTCATTGAGTTCCCCCTCCGCCTCCATCACCTGTATTTCGGGTATGAACCTCGCCGCCTGGAACATGAACATGCCCCTGTTGACCGATGAGAACGAAGGATCCATCACCCCGAAGGTCGGGGAGAACGGGAACGTGTTCGGCTCGGTGAGCGCCGACAGGCTAAGTAGTTGTGCGTAGAACTCGTCGGTGTCGGCATCCAGCGTGACCAGCGACCCGTTCTGGTCAAACTCCAATGGGAATTTCAGTGTCGTCATTAACCCTCGTTCTCCAGCGCGGTGACTCTTGCGTCCAGTGCGGTTACCACCGTGTTCAGGGCCGCCAACTCTTCCTTGGTGGCGAACACGTCAACTGCTATGTTCATTCTACCAATGACCACCAAATCCTGGCTGTCATTCGCCAGAAAGCCGCAGATGACGGAGTCGCCGACCTGCAACCGCTGGGTCGCTGTCGTTCCGAGTGAGATCACGTGCGACGCCTCCAACCCGAGCCCGTGGATCCTCACGTTGACCGTGTTCCCGCCACCGACAAACTTGATCGTGCCCATGTAGAGTCCCCCGCCTCTGAATGGGTGGGGGGCGCCGTTCAGCTTGTTGAGCAGATCCGGCATTCCGAATCTGGTGTCATCGATGCTCATGTGATCGGCCTCCCGCTGGTGCCCGTGTTGACTGGTCCGGTCTGGCGCGCTTGGTAATACGGCACGAGAATGTCCGGCCCGATGGGGTCGTCCGTCAAGTCCCTCAGATTGAATATCGGCCCGACCTCGAGGCCGACGATTTTCTCCTTCGGCCTCCTTTCCGGCGTCTGGAATCGGATTCCTACGGGGTTCGGCGACCGCTCCTCGAATTGCACCGAAGTGACGATGTAGTAGCCGATGAACGTGGGGATGTCCCCGACGAACACCGTCATTCCGGGCCTTATGCCGATCCCGTTCGTCCTGTCGATGTCCGCGGATCCGGTCGCCTCCATCACGGCGTTGTCGGACCGGCTCATGCTCGGCAACTTCATCAATTCGTAGGCCTTGCCGACATCCCCCGCAACCAACGGTATGTACCGCCTGGTCACGGTCTTCTCCTTGAATTTCGGCGGCTGGGATCCCTTGATCCTCACCTTTGCTTGGTAGGTGATCGCGTCCGGCCCCCACTTGTGCAGCAGCCACTTCATGGATGCGAAGTAGAGCGTGCCGTCGGCCTCGAAGCACTTGAACTTCGCCTGCTGGGCGAGGTTCTGTATCACGTCCCACGTCGAGTCGGCCTCGTTGTCGCCGCTGGCCTTGGTTATCCTCTTGCTCTTCGTGGTCTCCTCGCCCACGAACTCCAGGCCGTACTTCTTCGCCGCGGCCCTCACGTAGGCCGTTCCGTTGCCCTGTATCATCTCCGGCTTCTTGTCGCGCTTCATTTGCTGGACGGCCTTGGGCCTGCACTTGACGGTCCATGTCGGGGACACAGCCTCGCCCTGGTCAACGGACACCTCGGCGACCTCCATCAGGAGAACCTTGAGGTTCAAGGTTGCGATCTTGGCGTCTTGGTTGAACGAGATGCCTTCGGCTATGGTCTTGCTCAGGTAGGTGACGTCCCTGCCGATGTTGAAGTAGTTGCCGGAGGCGAAGGACATCCGCCCCTTGGTCCTCACGTAATCCCTGTCCAGTATCTTCAGGGTTATCTCGGTCGCCAAATCCATCGAGTAATCGACGGTGCAGGAGAGTATCGAGTCGTTCAGCGTCTCCCTGATGTTCGTGGCGATGTCGCCGAACGTCACGTTGAATTTCTCGACCCCCCTCATGGGCAGTTCCTTGTGCGTCACCAGCGACGGCACCCCGCCACCCTCGCTGACCCCCCCGGAGGCCACAACAAAGGGATTGTCCGTATCGCCGTATTGGTTCATGATGGGCATGGTTCGTCCTAGCCTCTGCTTATTTCGACGCCCGTGTCGAACAGGAGGTATTCCTTGAGCCGGTTAGGTGGCGGCGGGGGGTTCTCGCAGTTTTTCTTGCAGGGTTTTATCTTCGGCATCTGGACTAGATCCACGGACTCGATCGGGATTTCCTGCAGGGTCATCGAGCACGTGGCGCGCGAGATTTGGTTGGGGATCGCCCCTTCATTATTGTTCCCGGGGATTGTCCTCTGGACGGCCGTGACCGAGAAGTCCGAGATGACGAACTCGATCCCCCTGCCGCTCGTGAGCAGCGGCCACCTGATCTCGTTCTCCATGAATTTGTCCATGTTGAGGAAGGTGACGGGGTAGGGCGTCTGCGCCATTTGCCTGAGCGTGGTTATCTGTTCCTCGCACGAGTAGTAGAGCCCGAACCCCTGCTTGTTCTCGTACTGCATGTCGACCACGTCGAAATTGAAGCTTATCTTCAGGAGGTTGAACCCAGTCCAGTCGATGATCGGGTAGTTTCCGCTCCTCGGTATCTCTGTCCATGTCGTCCCTATCCCCGAGTAGTTGACCTCCCTCGGCACGAAGGGGAACTCAAAGCGCCTCGTCGAGGGCTCGGTCTCCGTGCCGTCGGACGCCACGATTTGGTAGGTCTGCACCAGTTCCGGCATCCCGACGACCGAAGTTGCCGCCGTCTTCACCCCTTGCTTGTAGCCCGGCAGGCCCCTGGTGACGGTTATCCTTATGGTCATGGTGCCGCCCGCATCCTTGGATTTGCCCGCATCCTTGGATTTGCTGGGCGACTTGGGCGTGGTGGCCATCGGCTTGAGGCTCGTGACGACGTCCCTGAGGCTCAGGTAGATGGGGTCGTTTTCCAGTTCGGCCAGTGCGATCTTCCGCGTCTTCCCCTGAGCCATGAGCAGGGCCAACTTGGCCGAGAGTATCGCCTCGAGGACCGATTTCTTCAGTTCCTCGATCGGCGCGCCCTCCTTCAACTTGGTGTTCAGAAACTTCTCCAGCTTTTGGGGCGTCAGGCTCTCGACGGCCGACCCCTCGATGAGTTTCGCCGTGGCCGTGGATATCACCTTCTGCCAGTCCCTCGGGATCGTCACCGCCGACTCCGTTGGGTTGGTGACAATTTCCGTCCTAGGATCGTCCGCTTTTACCACTGTGGTCGAGCTACGTCCCCCCGATTTGCTCGGGAAACCGTACGATGGGGGGGTGTCAAACCCTTTCACGTCCTTGAGACTGAAAAGAATCCGCTCATAAACCGCGCCGCCCAGGCGCGAGCCGGCCCCCTTGTAGATGTACCCCTGAAGTTCGTTGCCTGCCAATACTGTGTGAGCCTTGGCTTGGGCAAATGCGTTGAGGGCATCTTGGTAGCCGCTCAAGGTGCTCGGAAGGTCAAAACCGCGTTCCGGGTTCACCGACGCTTTCAGGAACTTGCCAAAGTGCAGGCCGTTTGTGCAGTTAAACTCTGGTCCATCGGCGAGGCTCGTAAAAAGGGTGCCGGCCTGCTCTGATTGTTGCTGGTCTAGGCATTGGCAGGTAGTCCCCGATAATTGCCTTGTTTGCACCGGGAGAACGTAGAAGTATTTTCCTCGCGCCGATACGAGGGTAGAATCCGTAGGCGCGTAGCCCGGGATCCACTCAGTGTCGCGAGGCGTTTGAGTAACGTACGCAAATTGTGTGCCGTCCACGACTGTCGTCGCCAGAAAAGGTCTCATGGCTTGAGATTTGGGAAGCGAATAGATGTCCCAGATGTGGGGGGAATTCGGTCGCACGCCGATCTCTATGTTCGGCAAAACGGCGTTTTGGTTTGGCCCGGAGAATGCGATTTTTTTTCCGCCAGTCGCGCCAAAACCAGGGGATGACGTTTTACTTGCATCAGAGGCCAGCTCTAGGTACCTGTTTATCTTGTCGTTCGTTTCGGCGTCTATGGCTATTCTGTATGCATACTGATCCGTGACTAGGTTTAGCTGGCTGAACTTCAATTCCCCAAAGTCCGTTCCGGACTGTCGAACTTTCGCCACGGCGCCCACGAACGAGTCGGGCGGCATGTATCGAACCATCACTGTGCTTTCATCCTCCAGGGTTTTGACCAGCTTGATGCTGTCCCCAAAGTAAGTCACCTTGGCTTTCACCACCTCGGGTTTGTTGATCGTTATTGGCTTCGAGTCCTGCAAAACCACTTTCGGGTTTGAGGGGTCGTCGTCTATGTGGTAGTAAATTTGTTCCGTGCCCGGATAGATGGATTCGCCGTTTATGTTTAGAAGGAGACCCTTGCCGCCGTGGAGGTGGTCGAAGGACGAATTGGCCAGGAAATCCGAGCCGCCCGATGCAGAAAAGCCGCCGCTGTTTATCGGTGTCTGTCCCAAGTCGACAGTTTGGTCTTTTTTCTTGCCCGTATAGTACCAGTCGACGCAGAACGCCCAGTGGACGGTTTTTTTCTGCCACCCGCTCGTATTCGAGTTAGTAGAAAAAATTTCGCTGTCCCAACGAAGCCAGAGGATGACGAATTGGCCGTCCGTATAGGCGCCTTCAAAGGGGATTGACCCCAGAGCCTCCTTCCCATCGACCCCCGGAATTAATTTGTACTCCGATGTGGGGAGCATCGGCTTGGCTTTCATTAAAGGCCTGATCGATCGGTACTTCGGATCCACGGATGGCGTGTAAATCTCCCTGTACACCCGCATCCATTGTTTTGCCTGATACGCCAACAGCGCGTTCGGGCCTGAATCGTAGTAGCCCGACAGGGTCACGCTTTTGACGAAATTCGTCGCCTGCAGGGTCAGCACGGGCGGGATTAGAATGGTTTCGTGGATCGAGCTGGAGAACCCGTAGCGCATCCTTTTTTCGAGTGTTGAGCCCAATAAACCGCCCTGCTCCCCGTTACTGTTGATGGCGTCAACAGCAATCTTGATCTCCTGACCAACGGCGATTTCGGCCGATGGTTTCAGCAGTTGCTTGGCTGGATCCTGTGGCATCAGCGCCTCTGCCTCTCATTTTCGAGGGCGAGCCTCAGCTTGACCACGGCCGCATCTGCGATCTCCTGCGCGTTCGTGTTGCCGTTGACCGTCATGTTGATCGTTATCGGGCTCGCGTCGCCGACCCCGCGGCCTCTGGTCCTCGGAACCGTCATCTTGGGCGAGGGTATGTCGCCGAACGGCATCGGCCCCGGGACGACGTGGAGGTGCCTGCCGCCGTTGACGCCGTGGAACTCGGCGAAGCCCCCGTTCGCGTGGACGAGCGTCTTGTACGCCCCGAGGTTCTGGCCGACGAGGTCGTATGCCCTGCCCGTGACGTGGTCGGAGTTGATCGACCCGAGACTGAATTCCCTGTACGCCGAGGTTACGTTCCTCGTGCCGGTCAGCATCCCGTCCATCGCCGCGTGCCTGCCCATCGTCCGCGCGAGGCGTGAGGACGTGGTGTCGCCGATGCCCTTGCCCCTCGGGGTGCTGGTGTCCTTGTTCTGCTCGATGAACTTGATGAGATTGTTGGTCATCCAATCCGGCTTTTCGTCGCGCTTGTCGAAGAACGCGCCGAACATCTCTATGATCGAGCCGTAGGTGTCCCTGAGCTCCTCGGGCATCTTGTCGAGGGCTATCTGCAGATTGTCCTTTTCCTCCACATTTCGCAAGCCGAGCAGGCCGATGTCGATGCCGTAATTTCTCATCATATCCGCGAAGTTATCCCTAGTGAATTTGCTCATGTCCTGGCCGCGGAACAAGGCGCCGCTCTGGAAATCCGAGACGAATTGCTTCAGCATGGTCGGAGAAAGACGCTGCATCACGTCTGAGAATTTGCTCGCATCTATTAGGAACCTGTCGGCGCTCGTTGACTCGAACAGCCTCGCGTTGAGGTCGCCGCCCATTACGCCCAGCTGCTTATTGATGCTCTCCTGCATCATTCTTTGGAGTGCCTCTCCCACCGGGCCCTTGGTGAGTAAATCTTCCATCCCGAAGAATGGGCTCGTCACCATTTTCCCGTCGATCATCTCCTGGCGGCTGAACTCGGTGCCGCCCGGGCCGAAAAGCCTCTTCGCCTCGATCATCCCCTGGAGCCCGCCGCCGGCGAAGTTGAGCAAGTTCGGCATTAACTCCTGGATGAATTGAGCGAGGTCCGCGTCGGCGACTTTCCCGCCCAATTCGTCGTACATGTCCCTGAACGCCCTGGCCTGCTCGCTGATTACCGCTGACGCATCTAGGTTCGCTGTTTCCTTGGCGAATGTATCTAGCCCCTCCAGGGCGATATCCATTAGGAGCCCTCGCAGTTGCTCCCGGGTCTTCGCCACGCCTACGCCGAGCTTGTCGAGGATGGTGTTGAAATCGACCGCCGCGTTGTAGAGGTCGACCCCCATCGTGGCTGCCATGCGCTCCACCTCCTGCTCGGTCTTGCCGGTGAACTGCGTGAGAACCTGCAACCGCTTCTGGTAGATGTCCGTCAGGTGGTTCTGCGCCTTCTGCCGCATTTCCAGCTTCGTAACCACCTCGAGGGTCTCTTTAGGGCGTTTCCGCATGTCCTCTATCTGCTGGTTGGTCAGGTTGAACTTGGCCTGGTTGGCGGCCATGAACTCGACTATCTGTTCCGGCGACGCGCCTTTCCGGAACATGTCCAGCACTTCGTTCTGCCTTGCCTCCATCGAGCCCCCGCGTTTTGTGCGCGCGATGATCGCGGACTTCCCCACGCCGCCGCTGGCTATCATGTCCCTCTGGATGAGTTGCATCTCGGACGCGAAAATGTTGTCGAACGCCGCCTCGAACGCCGCCCGCACCTTCTTCTTCTCGTCCTTGGCCTTGTTGAGTCCGCCCATCAACCCGCCGATGGCCGAGCCTATGATCGCGCCTGCCGCGGTCCCGAACCCCGGGGCGATCATCGATCCGATGACCGCGCCGGCCGCCGCGCCCGTCGCGGCGCCTCCCTTGACCGTCTTGGACGTGGCGGCCACGCCGCCGAGTCCGACGGCGAGGCCGGCGAGCGGGTTGTACATCCCGATCATCGCGGCGGCGGACAGGATCCCTTGGGCTTCCTCTGAGACCATGCCCGAGTTCGCGAGGGCGCCGAGTCCGAGGCCGACGCCGATCCCGCTGGTCGCCGAGCCCCTGAACCCCTTCCTCTGCTCGTTGCCGAGGATTATCCCGCCCAGCCTGCTCTGTCTGGCGTGCCCGGAGGCGAGGCGTAATCCCTGCCAGCGGGCTGCTACGCCGCCCGGTTTGTACTGTTTCGGGCCTTTGGTCAGCGCCGAGGTGGGCGACAGCCAGTTGTTGTAGAGCCGGCCGGTGAAGAACCTGCCCTTCCTGCTGTTCGGGTCGAATGTCGTTCCGGGTCCGTACTGCCTCTCGCTGGTCATCCCGGGCGGAAAATGCAGGTAGGTCTTCGGCTTGCCCCCCATCGTGTGTCCGCTCATTATCGTCGCGCCCGCGTTCGGCCCGGTCGTGATCAGGTGGCCGCCGCCTACGCCCTGCCCCGCCCGGACGTGGCCGCCGTACTGCTTGCGGAGTTGGCCTCTCTCCTTAGGCGTGAGCTTCGAGCCCCCCCTGGACGAAAGCCCGCCACCGGCGCCGCCTCCCCACCCGGGTGAGCCGCGGAACGGGGCGCCGGCGGCCGGCATGACGCCCCCACCGGTCCTTATCTGGTTGCTCCTCGGAATGATCCCCGCGTTCCCGCCCGCGCCCCGGACGCCGTACTGCATCATGGGTTTCCCGTTGATGTATATGACGCCAGCGTTCACGTTCATGTTGGCGACCTCGCGCATGCCGGAGGTGCTCATCGCCTGGGTGAAGTAGCCCTTCGTGTTCTTCATGCCCCTGGCCATGCCCATCAGGGCGATCAGGGAGCTCGCGCCGCCCATCCCGCCGATTCCCGCCGTCACCTTGGAGATGGCGCCGAAGAAACTTGTGGCCAGCTCGAGGAGGCTGGTGAACCCCTTGATCACCTTGTTGATGAAAGGCAGGGCCTGGAAGAACAGTTTCCTCGCCTCCGAGAAGTACTCCATGACCTTGACGAGCATTTCCCCGAAGTTGGTCCCGAACTGCCTGAGCTGCGGCTCGTTGGCGAGGAGCTGGTTGTTGAAGTCGTACATGTTCTCCTTTATCTGCTCCCAGACCGGGAGCCAAGCGCTCTTGAGGATGCCCTCGAACACCCTGGCGCCCTCGATGAATGGCCTGAGGACGTCGAGGACTCTGTTCCACCCGTCCGTGAAGTTGTCCCACCAGTCGCCGATCCTCTCGAATATCCCGGCGGCCTCCGGCAGGAAGTCGCGCATGGTCCTGACGACGAATTCCGACATCTTGTCGACCACGACCGAGATCTTCTCTATGAAGCCGCTCTTCCCGAACTCCGCCACTTCTCCGGACATTCTCTGGAGCGCGCGGGTGATGATCGCGAAGGACTCCTTCGCCTCCTTCTTCATCGGGGCGAGGAATACCTGGCCGAAATCCGCGAACTGGCCGCGGAGCATGTTGAACTCGCCCTTGAGCGTGGCGATCAGCGTGCCCGACACGGCGCCGAACTGGCCGTCCACCCCGCCGAGCTTGGCGAGCTCGCCGGATCTGATCGCCGCGGCCAGGCCCGCCTTCGTCTTGTCGCTGCCTTTCCCTTTCTCGAACTCCTCGAGAGCCTTTTTCAGTTGCGGGCTGAACTCCTTGCCCGCCGACACGACGTCGCCGTACGATTTCTTGGTGTCCTGCAGCGTCGCTATGAGGGCTCCGGCCTGCTTCGTTCCCTCCTTCATGTCCATCCCGGCGCTCGCGAAATCCATGAGCCCCTTGAGGGTGACCCTGGATGCGGCGGTGAACCTTCCGCCGGTCTTGGTGGCCTCCGCGTACGCCGCGACGAGGTTCTCCACGCCGACCGACGCGAGGTCGGCGTCCATGGTGAGGGCGCGCATTTGCACGCGCGTCTGGTTGAGGGCGGAGCCGAATTCGGTCGCCTGCCCTCGGCCCGTGAAGGCGTACATCGCGGCCTGCTGCTCCCTGATGGCGGCCGCCACCGTCCCGGCCGCTATCGCGACGCCGGCCATTCCCCCAGCGACCATCTTCATCATGCCATGGTACGCCTTCATGATGAGCCGTCCCGTCCCGAACAGGAGGTGGATTCCCATCATCGCCACGCCCATCGCCGCCATCTCGAGGACGAGCCCCTTGATCGTCAGGCCGAGGAATTTGGAGAGGCCCTGGCCCGTCGCCCTGATCATTTTGTCGAAGGAGTCGAAGCGCTTCTTGTACTTTCGCGAGACCCCCTCGAAGTCCTTGAACTCCTGTTTTATGCGGTTCCTGTCGCCGCGCGACCGCAGATCCCTGTCCCTGCTGCGCCTCTTCTCGTCGCGCCTGTTGGCCCCAGCGAGTCTCTCGAGTTTGCGCCGGGTGCGGTCGATTTCCCTGTCGTCGGATTTGACCTCTATTTTTATTACGACGCGCTCGTCAGCCATTGTTTCTCCGAGGGGGAGGATCCTTGGCGGCCGTTAACCCTTGGCTTGCCGTTCAGCGGCTGCTCGATCCTGTTCTATTACTTTAGCACAAGCCATTCTTATGACCCACTCGACGTCCGTGCAATCCAGCATCCGGATCGGGTCTGTCCCCCACAATTCGCCCAGGCGGGCGACCGATTTGATTAGAGGTTCTTCGACTAGCTCGTCGAAGACCTCTTCGTAGGGTCCTCATTTGGCTCGATCGTGTCGCCGAATCCTGCGGCATCGAGGATTGCCAATGCGGCGGCCTCGACGTGCGGGTCGAGGGCAAAGAATGCCCTCACCGCGTCGGGGATGGGCCGCGTGGTGTTGGTCATTCTCATGATCGCGTCGTGCCCGAAGGTGATCGCGAAACCCTCGTCGTCCTTGACCTCCTCGTCGCCGAGGATCACGCCGGTGCAGGTGTGCCCGATCACGAGCGATGCGAACTTGGTCGCGTCCATGCCGTTCTTCGTCTCGTCGCCGGCCTCCTTGCGCCACTTGCGCACCTGCCCCTGGGTGATGTTGGGGCTGATCCGCAGCACCACTTTCGGGCGCTCCGGGACGTCGATGAAGACGTCGTTGCGGCTCACCTTGGCCGAGATGGTCGAGGTGAGTTTTTGCAGGAGCGTCTCCACGTTTTCGGATTTATGGATCGCCGACGGCGTCTTTTCCTCGCGCGTCTTCTTGGCGGGTTCCTGGCTGGTTGCTGGTTCGTCCGAATATAGGGATTCAACCATGATTTATCCTTTTCCTTTCGATGGGTGGGTGTTGGCACTAACTTAGCAGCATTCTATCGCCGCTGACGCAACAATCCCCAGACCCCGAAGGGCAGTTATTTAACCTGAAGGGGTGGGGTGTTTTACGCGGGTACGTTGACGTCGCTGACGGAAAAGGTCAGGGCGAACGTCGACGGCGCTCCAGACGAAGAATCTCCGTCCGGCTCCGTCAACCCGACGAGGAGGGCGTTCGAGTAGGTTCGGTCGTTCGCGGAAGAGGTCAGGCCGCAGTTGTATGTCTTCACCTGAATGTCGTAGAAGCCGACGCCGACGAACTGCCTCATCTTCTTGAGGGCCGCGGCGAGGCCGCTTGTCGCGTTGAAGTCGTCGTCGTAGTGGGCGGTCAGGGTGATGTCCCCGATTTCCGCCGGCGCGCAGAGGACGGTCGGTCGCTTCGCGCCGCCTTCGTAGATTTTCTCGACGGAGGCCGTGATCTCGCCGCCGGAGATCTGTGCGAACAGGAATTCCGCTTGACCCGTTGGGGCCGGCAGGGTGGGTGGCGGCTCGGGTGTTGTCGCCCCAAGGCGGGTCGTATTTTTGGGGGTGATGTATGCCAGAACTTGGCGTTGCGATACCTTTGCCATTTATTCCTCCGTTACGTGGTTACCGACGCTGTCAGGCTCGACTTGATTATGTCGACTTCGATCCTGTCCCCAACGCTGGAAACTCGAAGTCCGACCCTGGCCGTTACTTTACCATTTGTCAAGTCAAGCGTTGGATTTAGTTTAGCATCACATCTCACCGTGTAGCCGTAATCGATCCTCGTGCCGTTGGTGCTGAACGCCTCGAACAGCGCCCCCAGAATTCGGTACCCCTCGAGGACCGAGATGAGCCTCGCCTCAACCGCCGAGAAGATGCCACCTCGTCCATCGATCGGCGAGAAGACCAGCGGCTCGAGAGACTTGTAGGCCTCCGTCACGATGGAGTTCACGGTGTCCTGGGCGCTAATGTAGCGGAAGTTGGTCGTGTCCTGCGAGAGGGATCGGGCGCCGTAGATTCGCACGGTGTTGTTGATCACCCTGATCGCGTTCACGCACTCATCGTCGAGGCTGTTGCCGTTCGCGCGGTCAATGTCCACGACGATCCCGTTCACGAAGTCGGCTTGGGAGTTCGAGCCGGCGAACGGGATGTGCGCCCCAGACCCGTTGATGACTCTTGACCTTTTGCCGGCGACGTAGCCGTCCGGCGGGATCTGCCTGTTTACTCCGGCCACCTCGGTCGGTGCGAAAACCCATGGGTAGTAGAGCGCCGCATGCTCGAGGTTCAAGTTGTCGCCAATCACATCCTGCGCCCAGGTTTTCGCGCCAGCGATCGATGTGCTGTTGTCGGTGTGGAGGATCGAGACCCTGTTGTACTCGTTGGCATGGGTGATCAGCCCGGCCATCACGGTCGCCGACTGGTTCTCGGGGCAAGCCACTACGCCGGTCCCGAGCGCGTCATTGAACAAGGCCAGTCCGGCGACCATGATCGCCGCCGTGACGCTGGCGACGTCGTCCGCGCCGGCGCTCAGCGCCGCGACAGCGGCGACCTTCGGCAGGTCGGTGTCCGCCCCCAGCGAGGCCACGATGTACTTGCTCGCCTCGGCATGGAGGTTCAGTTTCCCGACGATCTGCTCGCGAGTCGTGCAGTTCCCCGTCGTGGCGATCTGGACGTCGTCCTTGAAAATCTTTACGACGCGTGTTCCGCTGACCGTGCCAGCGGTGACTTGCGCGCCGATCGTCGAGCTCCACGCCCCGGGGCCGTTGGCCGTGAGGATGATCGTGGTATTGCCGGGGGAGGTGTCATCGAGAAGGCTGAGAGTGCCCAACGTTGCGGCTGGACCCACGACTCGGGAGATGTAGCATTGCGTCCCGCCCTCTTCGAAAAATGCCTCGACCGTCGGGTGGAGGAACGAGCCCGTCATGAAGCCGCCGAAAATGTCCTCGAATTGTTCGAGGCTGATGACGAGCACGGCCTCGTTCGATGGTCCGCGCGCTGCCTTACCCACGAAGAAGGCCTGCGATGCTTGATTGAACAGGGTGACAGATGGCCCGGTGCGGACCGAAGTGGATATGGATACGCCTGGCATGGTACCTCGCTAATTATTCCGGGTTGTCTATGTTGTTTTCCAATAATACTTGTTTTTCATCTGGTGGGTCAGCAACTAATTGGTCATCGCCAATTTTGGGGAAATTAATTACCGTAGCCAGTTTGGGTTCCTCGCTCTGGCTGGGCGGGGGTGCCTCCGCGGCCGCCTCTGCCTTCTTCCTCTTCTTCGGCTTGTCCGACTGCTCGGGCCGCTCGCCCAGGACCTCTAGGAGTTTGTCGGCAACCAACTCGGAAATCTTGGACGAGGATGCCGCCGTGGCTGAGTCGATGGCCGCCACTCCGGCCGGTGGGACCTGGTCCCCGTCATCCGATACGGAAAGCCAGAATTGGGATAGATTGACGATGATGACGGGGTCATCAAAGCCCGCCGGGTCGCTCCGGCCTCTGAGAATTTTGAACATACTACTATAATAGACTAATCAACCACCACTTCGTTGACATACCCTGACTCGCTGAACACGCCGGTCGGTCCCACGCTCTGGTACTTGATCGATATCTCATCGACCTCGGATATGTCCTCGCGGTGGACCACCTCGTCTATCAGTAGGTTGTAGGCGACGTAAGCCCCGGCCAGGACCCTGTCGCCCTTCAGGAGGGTGAGGTCGGAGAATTCCTCGCGCAGCGTCGTCTGGTCTATCACGACCCTGAAGGTCTTTCTCGCATCCGTAGCATCGAGGCAGGGGGAGTCCAGCAGCGCGGAGCGCAGCACGACCGAGAGCCTGTCGCGCATCATCGTCGTTTCCTTCGATCCCTCGGTCCGCGACCAGACGTACGACCTCATGGAGTATGTGACCCTGTACAGGGGGTGCATCCCGTCCCATCCGATCTGATCGAAGGAGCTGGTAGATATCGCCACCGTGATCACCGTCGGCCAGTGATCCATCACGAGCGGCTCGTAGGTGAAGTAATCCTCGGGGTCGGGCAACTCGCTGGCGCTCACGCCCCAGCCGTTCCGGTAAGCCACCAGCCGCCTCGGCATTTCCTTTTTGAGGTACTCGTTCACGTAGTCCTTCGCGAACTGCGGCCCGTGCATCAGGTACATCGTCATAGCAGCGACTCCCTAACGGAGGCGATGTTGCCGTGGCAGACGTAAACGGCCGCCACCTCGCCGAACCTCTTGGCGAACCCGACCGGCTCGTAGACGACCTTGCGCTTGGGCATCTTCGTCGTTCCGTACTGGTGGAACTTCGCGTACTCGACACTGGTTCCGAAGGTGGCGTCCATGATGCCGATCCTGTTGGGCGGCCCCGCGAGCGATGTGAGGCTCCTGAAGAGGCGCCCCGTGCGTATCATCGTCCCCCCGCCGCCGTGCATCTTTTTCCACGCGGCGTACTGCGGGTCGAGCGGCGACCAGCCGCCGGAGGGGAGACCGCCCTGCCTGAAGTTCTCCTCGTTGGCGAACCTGAGCCACTGCCTTGATCTCCACAACACGGGGCGCATGTCGTTCGCGCGCTTCTTCATCATCACCATGCGAAGGATCGCCTTCTTCGCGTCGACCTTAATGACCAGTTTGTTCGTCATCACGAATACCGGTTCTTGCGGTACCTCTTGAGCGACATGAGTTCCATTTCCAAGTATCCCGTCTGCAACGGCGCGACATTCCTCGTCTCCAGATCCTTGACGCCGACCACGTCGTCGTGCATGTTCTGCATCTCCCTCGTGGCGGCGCGCAGGATGAGCAACTTGAGCGCGGGTATGTCCGATCCGTCGAGGCCGCCCTCGTAGGTGATGGTGACCAGATCGTCTGCGTACGCCGGGAACACGTCCACGCCGAATTCCCTCACGATGTAATCCTGCTCGGCCACGAGCGTCCTCTCCGTCCCCCTCAACGGCTTCAGCTTGACCTCCGATACGCTGACGACGGGCGTGTTGATTAGGTACACCGTCATCGGCGGGTCAAGGTATGTCGTGTTGTCCACCTGGCTCCCGGTGAACGAGTTCCCCGAGGGGTTGGCATTGACGAAGAACGAACTCGTCGGTATCCCGGTGTGGGTGCTGGGGATCCGGTGTTCTTCGGTCGCCGTCTGGACCTCGACGGGCCTGCGGAGGTAGAGTTCCATCTCGCTCTGCAACCCCGAGAGGATGATGTCTGCGGCGTCCATCTGCCTGTTCGTCAGGCTTATGTCCATGTAGGTCTTGAGTTCTGCTGCGGAAACTATTGCCACCGACGGTCACCTCCCGAGGGCCCTGGCTCGGCGAGCCCTCGCCATGCGTCTCTCGGCTATCTCCTCTCGCGTCTGTCTTCGCGCGTACTCCAAGGTTCGGCCCGCGTTGCGCGCCCTGCGCCCGAAGCCGACGACCCTCCCGACCCTTCTCGGGATGCTTATGTCCTCTACTCGCGGAACGTTGACGTCCTCGTCTCCTGGGGTTGGTAAAAGCGGTTTTGGCATGGATCCTCGCAGAAACAGATTATTGCTATTTTAATGTTAGCACCTAGCCTCATCTGTCATCGTTCGGGGGTTCCTCGATCACCGGCTCGTTGGTCACCTTCGCCGAGGATTCCACGGGGACCCACGCACGCGAGTAAATATGGTCTTTGATGGCGCGGTGCTTGATGATCGTCCCGTCGACCAGCAGGTCGAGTTCGTCGAAGGTCATGTTGAGGGCGAGGCAAATCTCCTCCTCCGTGACCGAGGACGAGATCGTGAGCAGGCGGACGAGTGACGAGAGTTTCTTGGCCACCACCGAGCCCCTGCCCCTGTTCATCTGCACGTGGAGAATCATCGCGTCCCTCTCCGAGCAATCGATGATCGCCGCCGGCACGGTCGCACCCACCGATTTTCTGACATCCTCGTTCCTCGCGACCAGGGAGCACCTCTCGTGGCCGTCGATGATCGTCATGTCCTTCATTCTCACCAGCACCGGGGAAAGGACCCCGAATGTCGCGAGCGAGCGCGCCAGAACCGCCAGATCGGGCGACACGGTGTAGGTGGTTCTCCACGGCGCGTGCCTGAGGCTTTTCGGCTCAACCTGCGTTATCTCATACATTCACGTCCCCCTCGTCTTGGATTATTTTCCCCGTCTTGGTTCCGGGCCCTGCCGGGTTGGCCGACGTGGCGTGGACCGAACTCAGAAGGAGGTTCCTCGTGAGCCAGTGGATCGGGTAGGACTTCGGATCCTGCGCCATCTTCCTTTTGAACGTCGAGACGTACCTGCGCGCCGCATTCTGCATGGTCGGGCCGATCATGTAGTTGGATATGAAGCGGCTCACGCCGCTGAGGCCGTCCTTGGAGTACATCTCGACCACCTTGTTCGCGTCGAAGTCTACCCAGAGCCTCCTCTGGGCATCGATGCGCGGGAACACCCTGACGAGTTGGTCGTAGAACTCCGGCTCCGTTGCAATGACGTCCCCGAGGCGCCTGATCGCGACCGAGTGGAGCGGTATGCCGACCCTGGTGTTGGACCCGGTCATCTCGGCCGAGTCGTAGTACTCCGAGTACTCCCCGCCGGAGTCGATTATGTATTTGAACACGTCGCTCGTCTGCCAGTCGTAGATCACCTTCGCGAACTTGAGCGGCAGCCCCCTCTTGACGCCGAAGGGGGTCACGATGTAGTTCTCGTGCAGTTTCTGGACGCAGGATCTGTACCTCATCATCGACTCGTTCGCGCGCACGCCCGTGACGAAGGCGGTTCGCCCGCGCTTGCCCTGCATCGTGTAGTAGTCGATGCTCTCCTTCAGCGGCTCGTCGTGGCTCAACCCGAAACTCCGCGCGTTTATGGCGAACTCGGGCATCGGCCTCACCAGCCGACCCTCGCGCTCGCGTTTGCCGCTCCACAGCAGCGCGCTCTCCCTGCGCCCGAGGATCCATATCTCGGCGCCGTACGGCAGGCAGTACCACTCCATGTCCACCCACGGGTATTCCCTGACCTTGAGCACGTGATCGAGAACCATGGGGCTGACCATTTCCTCGTCCCGGAAAATGACCTTCACCGGCCCTAGGCCGCGCTCGTCGTGGACCTCCTTCGCCAGATAGAGGACCGCGGTCGAGTCCTTGCCGCCCGAGAACTGCACGCAGACGGTGTCGAAGGTGTCGTAGACGTGGCGTATCCTCGCCCTAGCCGCGTCGAGGCACGACGAGCCGAGGAACAACCTCTGACGGGTCATTAAAATTCACAGTGGGCTTCTAGGTAATCGAGCAGCCGCTCGGCGGTCGTGTTCCCGTCGACCTCCGGCGCGGAGCGAAGCCACTTGATGAAGTCGTACCACCTGCTCTGCTGCTCGACGCTGTCGAACACGATCGTGTACTGGACTACGGCCATCGGTTTCTTGATCCCGGGAATCGCCGTGCTCCCCAGCATCGCAACCGTCGCCTCGTCCTTCTCGGCGACCGGCGGGACATCGTCTCCGTCCTCGCCCTCGATGACCGGCGGGACGAACTCGCTCGATGTGAGAAGTTTGCTCTCCGAGTCGCTCACTGCGTGCTCGATGACGGCCATCTCGAACTCGTCGAGACCGAGGCCCGACATCAATTCCGAGTACTCATCCCCTACGTCCCCTATGAGTTGCGCGAGCAGATCCTCGTCGTACCCGCCGAGATCGGAAGTCCTGTTGTCGGCGTAGGCGAATGCCATCGCCTTCCTCTCGTCGCCCTCGAGGACGGTGCAGGCGATCGAGTCCCAGCCGAGAAGTTTCGCCGCCTCGTACTGGTGGTTCCCGGCGACGATCGTGTACTTGCCGTCGTCATTCTGGACGACGACTATCGGTTTCATCTGGCCGAACTCCTTGTACGAGGCCGAGATCGCCCCGACGTCGCCGAGACGCGGGTTGTTCTTGAGGGACACGAGGCTGCCCATCGGTATGGCCAGCGACGCGAGCGACTCGTGTATGCCGTTCATACCTGCACCCTCACGTTCGCATTGAGCGTCCTGAGCGCGTCTATCTGGGTGCGCAGGGACAGGAGTTTCTCGCGCTTGGCCTTCACCAGGGCCTCGGCGCACTTGTAGTCGAAATCCATGTCGGCGAGCTTGTAGTCGGCCCACGCCTCGCGCTCCCTGATCGAGCCCTTCGCCGAGAGGTACTCCTTCGCCCACTCGCCCTTCAGCCTCGATTCCTTGCGCGCGCAATCCTCGGCGAGGGATTCGAATGCCTCGGTGTGCTGCTCGAGTTCATCCAGGAATTCGATGATCCTCTCCTCTATCTCGACCTGGCTTATGGGAGAGGTTCTCACTGTGTTAATGGCGGGCATCTCTGCGCCTCCTTCTCGATGTCGGCTAGTGGTGACCAATCTACCTTTTTCAGGGCGTCGGTATTCGCCTTTGCCCAAATTCTCTCGGATGCGCCGAGGTGGTAACGGAGCATTTCCTCGAGGACCCAAGCGTCGCACCTGTCCGATCTGTCGCCGCCGGTCCAGGCGACCCCGGTGACGGCCGATATGGCCGAGACAACCTCCGGCTTCCTCGCATTGCCCTTCCCGGTCGCGAACTTCGCCCTGCAGGTCGGCGGGATCTCGACGAACGGCACGCGAGCATCGTAGAGGGCGAGCCGCACCACGCCCCCGAGCTCGCCTATCGAGTGCGCCTGCGAGTTGCGCGATGCGTAGGAGTAGTGCTCGATGGCCGCGCAATCGATTCCTCGCTGGCTCACGATGCCCATGATCTCGTCCCTGATTTCCATCAGGCGCCGGACGCCGCGCGAGGTCATCCTGATGCTCGAGGTGACGCCGTCGACCGAGACCCCCGTGGACGTCAGGGAGAGATCCAGACCGATGGTGGCGACCTTGGTCATTTCTCCCAGCCGTGCCTGGCGAGGCCGAGGTCGAACGCGAGAGCGGGGTGCCGGCCGATCCTGTTGTGGCACTTCCTGCACACGGCCAGGACGTTCGACTCGTCGAGTATCGAGCCGCCCTGCGATCGCCGGACCAACTCGTGGACGTCAGTGGACGGCGAGAGCCTGTAGGTGACGAGGCCGTCGTGCTTGGCGAACACCGGGCACGCCTCGCACTTGGGCCTCTGCGACAGGACGCGCGAGACGAATTTCCTGCGTTCCGCGTACTTCGCCTCCATGTTCTTGCTTCGCCTGCGTATCGGCTTGCGACGCTTCACGAAATGTCCGACGGGATGATGTCGTCGAACGCCCACGACCCGTCGAGCAGCGCCCACAGCGCCCTGTCGACCGCCGTCTCCTCCAACCCGTACTCCAAGAGCATCTCCCTGTGCTTCGCGATTCCTCGCTTGAGGAAATCGGCGGTCCCCCACCCGTCGTTCTGCGTCATTTCGCCCGTCTCGATCATCGTCGCCACGTCGTTCAGCCTCCTCTCGACGTGGAACCTGAAGCGGGATATCTTCTTGACCCGCGAATCGTAGGACGCGTTCGCCTTGCGCGCGAGATCCAGCCCGTCGTCGCCGAAGGACTCGTACCTCGCGGTTTCGGATTTGCGCGAGATCTCGATGGATTCGATCTGCCTGTCGAGGTTCTCGAGCAGGGCGATCAGGTTCACCCTCCAGCGCTCCCAGTTGTCCTTGCTCGCGAGCAGGCCGCGCTGGCTCGGCGAGATCCTGTTCTTCGCCTCCTCGGCCACCAGCCTGGCGAAGGTTTGGTCATCCACGCGCGCCCGCCGGTTTTCTGGCGCCCCATGCTGGGCATATCCGCTTGTAACTGCACCAATCGCAGAGTTTCGAAACCTTCGTCTGGAAGACCCCGGTCTCGATTGACTTCCGTATCTCCTCGTGGGTTCTCGCCACCCGCTCGAGAACGAATCCGTCGTCCTCGGGGCGCACCTGCCTTTTGATGCTCTTCCCGTCCCTCAGGTAGATCAATTCCACCTCGGACACCGGCTTGCCCAACGATTTCTCCACGACGACCTTGTAGAGGAGCAGTTGGAACCACTTCTGATCCATGTATGCGGGCCGCGGGAACTTGCCCGTTTTGTAGTCGGTTATCTTCGCCCCATCGCCGAGGTCGCTGATCCTGTCCACGAAACCCTTTATGGTGACCCCCGGCATGATCTCGACGTAGTACTCGGACTCGATCCCCATCGGCGAGATTTTCTGGGGGTCCTCCACCAGCCAGAGGTTCTCGACGCACCACCATGATTTCCACCTGAATTCCCTCATCTCCGCCTCCGATGCGCCGATGGCCGCGAGCTTCTCGGCCCAGCCCATGGCCCAGATCGAGCGCGACAGTTGTTGAGCGTTCGCTATGGTTCGCTGGTTGCTGGGGAGCCTGTAGATCTGCTCCAGCACCTCGTGGACGAAATTGCCCATGATCTGGCTGTCCGTTTCCGGTTCGGGTATGCCGTCGATTCGGCTGTATTTGTACCTCTGGGGGCACTGCTCCCATGTGGATATGGACGAGGCCGAGAGGTAATCCGGCATGCGTGGTTCTGGCGGCTGTTCGGTGGACACCAAACAACCTTACTACTTCTGGAAGCTGAGCCTCACCGCCTCTGCTTGCAGTTCGTTGAGTTGGTCGATGGTCGCGTCGCTCGGCTTTCGCGGCTTCGGCGCGTTGTTGGATATCCTCGCCCAGAAGTCGTTCAACTGCGAGCGCTTCGACTCGTCCAGCCCCTTGCTCAGGCTGACGAAGTTCTCCCAGATCTGCGTCGACTCGTCCGCCGGCGCGTCCATGGCCTGCTCGATCTCGATCGCCTCGTCGCTGCGGGCGAGGTACAGGCCCACGCCGAGGGTCTGGGCCGCCTTCTTGAGGGCGTCGGAGATCGCGCCCTTGAACTCGTCTCCGAGGTCGACGATCGCCCCCTGCTTGGTCCGCTTGATTTTTTGCCCGCCGAATCCGTCGCGGCAGATCGTTTGGTAATCGGTCTCGTGATACTCGATGCGGACATGGGCCACGACGAACTCCGGGTCGGCGCTGTCGCGCTCGCAACGAATGATCGTGAAGGACCACCTGTCAACGCCGAGCACCTTGTTCAGCCTGTTGATGACCTCGCTCACGGGGATGTACGTCAGGTTGGTGCCACCCTTGTTGATGGTGCGCTCCATTTCCTGCGGGAACGGCTCGGAGAGCAGCCCGTATATGTCCTTCTTGGTTGTTTCACTCATCGCTTGTTCCTCCGTATGGTTGTCTTACTATTACGCTCATGCGCGAGTCGCCCGACTCGCAGTAGTTGTCTATGTTCACGCCGAGCTTCTCGAGTTGCGTCACCTTCCAGTACGACGGCTGGACGTAGTTCAGCATGGACTTCGCCATCTCCTCGGGGTCGACCTTCACCTCGCCGGTGTCCATGTCTATGGACATTTTCATCAGTTTCTGGGCGACGATGCTCGCGAGATCCTTGTGCTGCCACTTCGTCCGTTTCTTGGCGAAGCTCTTCTCGACCTCGCCGCCGCCGGACAGAAGGACCTTGTCGGATTTCATCATCGAGCCGACCTTCAGGGCGAAGGAATCGTACGCGAGCTTCAGGCTCGCCTTGTTCCTGTTGAACGCCGCGAGGACCTCGCAGGCCTCCTCCTCGGGGGGCGAGCCAGAGAGGTAATCCTCCAGCCTCCCCTCGAGATCGTTGAGTCGCTCGGCGAAATCATCGAAAAGCAGGTCGGCGATGGTGGGCGTTGTGTTCATCGTCCCCTCATTCGCAAGTTTTTAGTAGGCATTGCCTAGACAACGATAGCGGCCCTTTTGCGTTGCGGCAACCCCAGGCCCGTGAGAAATCCGAAAGCACCGGTGGCGGAGTCGACTTGGTCGTCGTGGCTCGCCGCCTCCGGGAACGAGGACATCTCGTCCAGCCATTCGGTCAGCCAAGGAGCCCTCAGCACCCGCACGTTCCCGTTGGCCGCGGCGGCGGCGAACGGGCGGGCCCTCGTGGCCTTGTCCCCCGTGGATCGCAGGCCGACGAAATCGTACCCCGGGACCACGTATCGGGCGTACTGGTCTATCAGCGCCTTGCCGGAGGAGCCTGGCTCCTGCTCCATCCTTATCGCGACGTTCGGCCCGTCCTCGGAGGCCGTCTGCTGGATCAACTGCTCGACCTTCTCGCCCCTGACCCTCGCCCGCTTGACGTCGAGGATGTACGCGATCCCCTTGTCGAACAGCATCAGCGTTCCCGCCGTCCAGTCCGGGTCGGGGTTGGACTGGTTGGGCTCGGTGGCCGCCAAATCCCAGAAGCGCACGGCCCTGGCCGAACTGCTGACTATGGGAATCTCGTGCTGGTCGACGACCACGAAGGATGTCCTGTCGAACATCGAGCCGAGCACGGTCGCCCACCAATCGCCCTCCTCCAGCCTGCGCCTCTCCAGCGGGTCGAGGGCCTGCAGCGAGCGCCGGTACGAGACCGCGTCGATGCCGGGGTTGTCCTTCAGGCGCGACGGGACGAAAATGCGCTGCTCCTGCTTGCCCTCGACTATGAACCTCTGGCGCACCCAGTTGGGCGCGGGGTTGGATGCCACCCTCATTCGCAGCGGGACCTCGGACAACGGCCCGCTGACGGGTCGGCGAAGCCGGGAGAACAGGTACCTGAAATCCGACTCCCTGATCTCGGTGACCTCGTCCATGCCGATGAACTGGAACTCCGAGCCTTTGTACCTCAGGTAGTCGCCCGCATTGTTGAGGTATCCGAACGAGACCCTCGCCCCCGATGGGAAGGTCGCCAGGAAGCTGTTGTTGTTCCAGTGGATCTCATCGTGATCCCTGATCCATGACCTGAAACGATCCATCAGGGCTCCGGGCAGGGAGAGGTCGGCGAAGGTGCGCCTGAACAGGATCGCGGAATAGTTGGGCACGTCGACGTACTGGAGAGCCGCCATCAGGAGCGCCGATGATTTGCCGCCGCCGGCGGCCCCGCCGAAGAGCGCCTCCAGCGAGTAGCAGCGCAGAAAAACCTTCTGCGTCAGGGACGGCTCCTCCGGGCAGTAGAGGGGGCGTTTTGGTTCCAGGTAATCGATTACTTTCTGCCAGTCTGCCATGCGGACTTCCTGAATCAACTATGCTTGCTCGTGTCGTAAACTATATATGAACAAACGGGGGTCTAGGTGAACAGGATAAAAGCGTTCATTCGGGATAGATCAAATGTTGCTAATATATTGATGGGTTCATTCGTCATTCTTACATCTCTGGGCGCCGGGATATTCTCGATTCCGGTGGGCATAATCGTCGCTGGTGTCGGCTGTGGTCTGGTTGGACTCCTACTGGGACTTGAGTGATAAATGGCCTGGAACTCACCTTCGAACAAAGACATCCGCAGCGGCAAGGGTAAATCCTTGGTCGGACCAGGAGCCCCCATCGCCCAGAACATGGGCCTGACCGGGAAAGCGTACAAGGATTCCTGGGACATCGAGCGCGCCTACCGCGAGGGGATGCAGCGCGTCACCTGGGTCGCGCGATGCATCGACGTCATCGCGGGCAACCAATCGAGGTTGCCGATCATCCTCAGGAAGGACAACTCGCCCGACGGCGAGATCCTCTCCGACAAGAAGATGGCGAAGTCCAGCCTGCTCGAGGTCCTCAACACCAAATCCAACATCGGCGAGAACTCGTTCATATTCAGGTACAGGCTCTCGGCGCAACTGCTCCTCGGCACGCGCGGCGCCTTCATAGAGAAGGTGAGGGGACGCGACGGCGGAATCATCGGGCTGAACCTCCTGCCGCCGCAATCGACCGCGCCGATCCCCGACGCGAAAAAATTCGTGTCGGGCTACGAGGTGTTGCTCCCGCAGGGCGCGAAGATGGTGCTCAGGCCCGAGGACGTGGTCTGGATCCGCCGCCCCCACCCGCTCGACCCCTACCTGTCGATGACGCCGATGGAATCCGCCGGCGTGGCGATAGAGATAGAGAACTTCGCGAAGCTCTACAACAGGAACTTCCTGATCAACGACGGGCGGCCGGGCGGCTTGCTGGTCATTCGCGGGATGCTCGACGAGGAGGACAAGGATGAACTCAGGAACAGGTTCAGGGGAAACCTGTCCAGAGCGGGGCAGACGACGGTGCTCGCGGCCGACGACGGCGCGGAGTACGTGGACGTCGGCGCATCGCCGAGGGATGCAGCCTACATACAGATGAGGCAGATAACGAAGGAGGAGATACTCGCCGCCTTCGGCGTCCCCGAGTCCGTCATCGGCAACGCGTCGGGGCGCACGTTCTCGAACGCCGCCGAGGAGATCAGGGTCTTCTGGACGGAGACGATGCTCCCGCACCTCGAGCCGATAGCCAGGGCGCTCGACGAGCTGGACGAGGAGAACTACGTGGACTTCGACGTCAGCGAGGTCCCGGTGCTCATGCTCTACAGGCAGGAGAGGCAGAGGTACCTCAGCGACGAGTTCTCGCGCGGGCTCATCAGCCTCAACGAGTACAGAACCGGTAGCGGCAGGAAGGAGGTCGAATCCGACCTCTCGGACTCGCTCCTCATGAACCCCAACCTCACCCCGATCGGCAACACGAAGAAGAAGATGGAGGCCCCGCCGATGATGGCCGGCGGGCCGCCCCAGGGCGCCGTGCCGGGGATGGGCGGGCCAGCCGAGCCGCCGCAACCCGCGATGCCGGGGATGGAGGCGCAGCCGCCAGCGCCAGCGGCCGGCGCGTCGCCGGAACCCGACACGATGGCCGGCGCGATCGCCGCGGCCATGCAGCAAACCAACCCGACCGGGGCGCCCGACGTCCCAATGGCCACGGCCGAGGCGTCGCCCATCGGGCAGGTCCCGGTGGAAACCAAGGATTCCGACGAGAGGAGATCCATCGAGAGGTGGTCGGAGATCCTCTCCCGCTCGCTGGAGAGGGTCATCGAGCGCCAGCAACGCGTGGTGATGGAGAAATCCATGGGCATCAAATCCAAGAAATCCCTGTCGGCCGGGACGCTGAATCTGGAATCCGTGTTCAACCGGGACATCTGGTACAAACAACTCGAGGACGACGTCAGGCCGGTACTGTTCGCCATCATGCAGGATGCGGCCGAGACGGCAGACCTGCCCAAGCCGGAGAGGAAGACGATGATAGATGCATCCGGCCCCAGGCTGGCCCAGTTGCAGAACATCAACTCCCAAATCGAGGCGGAGATAAACCAAGCCATAAAGTCGGCGCTCTCCGTGCCAGGGATCGACCCGAGGCTGGCGGCCTTCAAGGAGACCCTCATCGAGACCTACGCGCAAATCGACGCGAAGGACAGATTCACCATCGCCGAGATGGTCGTCTCGTCGCTCTGGGATCAATTCAGCAATTGAACTGGCCTATTACTTAATTACCAACAATAGTTGCCGTCCAATCCGACATTTTGGTTTAATATAGTCAAACGACACACCAAACAAGCGGGACGATGGACAACCTCATTTTCAAAACCGGCAACAACGGCCAAGTGAATGTCGACCAGGCGCAGGGGATAGTCGAGTGCTTCGTCGCCGGGATCGGCAACAAGGATTCGGTCGGCGACATAGTGATCAGCGGGGCATTCGCCAAGAGCCTGATGCACAGGAAGCCCCGCGTCGTCTGGGGGCACTCGTGGAACGACCCGATCGGCAAGGTCCTCGAGATGTACGAAGTCCCGGTCGGCGATTCTCGCCTCCCGGCGAAGATGAGGTCCGCCGGCATCGGCGGGCTCTACGCGAAGGTGCAATTCAACTTGACCTCGGAAAAGGGCAGGGAGGCGTTCGCCACCGTGGCCTTCTTCGGCGAGGATCAGGAGTGGTCGATCGGCTACAAGACGATCGACTCGATCTACGACCAGTCCCTCCAGGCGAACATCCTGAAAGAAGTCGAGCTTTACGAGGTGTCGCCCGTCCTTCACGGCGCGAACCAGATGACCGGGACCATCTCAATCAAGGCCGACGAGAAGGTGGGCATGCCGATCATCCCGATGCAGGGGATGGGCGGGAGCCACATGCCGATGATGCCCCAGGCCGCCCAGATGCCGCGGATCATCGTCGTGACGGCGCAGGACTCGGACGAATCGAGCGAGGGCGACCCGTTCGCGCAGGGCATGTCGCAGGAACTCTCCCAGCCGGACAAGAACGCCCTGCAGGCGGAGTTGGCCGAGCGCACGAAATCCACGATCGAAATAATCAATGCGACGGAGAACAGCGTCGTGTTCCGGCGCACCACGCCCGACGGGAGGGTGTCGATGTACAGGCTCCCCTACCACCGCGAGGGCAACCAGTACATGTTCGGCAAGCCCGAGCCGTACGCGGCGACGCCGACCGTCCAGCAACCGATGCAGAACATCCAGCAGAAGCCGGACGAGCACGTGGTGCTCCCCAACGGCGGGATCGCATACCGAACCGACGACCAATCGGAGATGCTGAGCATTTTCGGAAACGACAAATCCGCCGAGTCGGCGAATACAAAATCGGAGATCCTCCACCTGATCGAGTTGCCAGAGGCCTACATGGCGGGCGCCAAGGATTTCATAACGCCCGTGGTCCGGCACCACAAGCTCAAGGCGAAGCCGAGCTCCAAGGGGATCATCATCGACGGCCTTCTGACGGCCGGCGCGCTTGACGCGCTGCAGAACGCGGTCAAGGCGCTCGGCGCGACGATCGGGCAGGCCGGCGGGAACATCGGCCAGGCGATCGGAAAGATTCGCGACCTCGCCCAGACATTCAACCCGTACGCGCTTGACGGCGACGGCGACGGGTTCGTGCAGGACGGCAGCGCGTTCATGCGCCCGTACATCCCGATCAAGAAGCCAGGGTTCGACCTCCCCGACGTCCGCGGCCGCAAGCGAAGCGGCGACGCGCTCCTCGACAAGCCGCGCTCGACACCGAAGTTGCCGAAGGACAAGGGCTCGTGGACTCGCGCCCAGCGCAACGAAGCACTCACCGCTGGCGTCATTCAGCCGGAGACGAGGGAGGACGTCGCCTACCTCGCGAACCGACGCCCCGACAACGAGGGTCTGGCGAAGTACTGGGACATGTCCGAGGCCGACCTCACGAAGGAAGGCAACAGGCTCGTCAACGCCAGAAGGCAGGCGACCGGCGCGGAGAAGGAGAAGATCGACGAGGAGTTGCTGAAGGTGTCGCACGACTTCCAGAGGCGCGCCTCGTACGCCGAGACCTTCGGTCAGGACTTCGTCCCGCCGGCGAAGCGCGAGACGCCGGCGCAGATGGTCCCCGAGGCAGACAAGCCGAGGCAGGGCGCCGATGATGCCGACATGGCCGTCGACGACGCACTCAGGAACTACATCAACGAGGCCGACGAGGATGGCTTCGCCTCCGGCGAGAGGCCGTTCAGCAACACCGAGATAATGGTCGAGGTCGCGCGCAGGGACGGCTGGAAAGGCGACCGCCAAATCTCCCAATCATCCCAGGATAAGGCGAGGGATGCCATCGACGCGTGGGAACAACTGAGCGACGATGAGAAGGGCAAACTGCTCACCGCCGAGGATCCGCGCGTCGGCGAGTACGTCGGCGCCCTGCTGAAGGCGCGCGACGAACGCAACGCAAAAATCAGGAAAGCACGGACGGCCGAGAGGAACGAGAAGCGCAAGGTTGCCGCCGCAAAGAAAAGGGCAATAGACAAGTTCCGCAACGGCGACGTCTCCTTCGTCGACACGGAGCCGCTGAAGAGACTCGAGATTGTCAAGGCCGATCGCGACATGATCGACGTGCTCCTCGAGAACTGGGTCGGCTTGTCCCAGGATCAACGGAACGAATTGCTCAAGGGGTTTGATTTCGATGGCGAATTCCCCGAGTTGGTCGGGCAAGACAAGGACGGCAACTGGGTCATGTCCGATGGTGTGGAGGATGTCCTCCGCGACGCGTTCGACGAGCACGGCTACGAAAACCCGAAGTTCCAGAAATACTTCGGCATGGGCGACGACGACGTCAAACTACCGTTCGACGATGAGCCGTCCTCGGACGACGACGACCACGTCGAATTCGACTACGGCTTCCCCCATGGCGAGGACAGCCTCCGATCACGGGGATCCGAAGTTGTCGCATGGGAAAAGCTAACGAACGAAGAACAGTTCCTTGTTGAACAAGAGTATTATGAAAACATAGGTGGGCCACGCCCCGGTGATCGTGATTATGACTCAAGTGCGGCTCAAAGTTATTACGAACAAAATCCAGATATATGGGATTTCTCTGCCAACGAAGACAGGATGCGCGGCCTCGCGTCGCGCGGTTCCGAGGAGGAGCAGGACAGCCTGGGGGCGAGGGCATTTGACAAAATCCTCGAGAAGTACTGGAGGATGTGGGGCTTCGACGTCCCGGACGACGACGATCAGGGTTGGGACGAACCGTTCGGTTTCGCCAGCCGCGGCAGCGACGAGGAGGTCAAGCAGTCCAAGATCGACGAGATAGTCGGCACCGTGAGGGAGAGGCTCATCGCCGAACTCGAGACCGCCGACCCCAAAACGTGGAAGCCGTCGTGGCGAAGCGACTCGCTCCCGATCAACCCGACCACGGGGAAGCCGTACAGGGGGCTCAACGCCTTATTCCTGATGCTCGCGACGAACGACAAGAAGTACAACACCGGCAGGTACGCCGGCTTCAACCAACTCAAGGCGCGGGGCGCGATCGTCCGCAAGGGGGAGAAGGGCATTCCGATTCTCCGCCCGCAACTCGTCAAGAAAGAGGACGATGACGGCAACCTCAAGGAGTTCGTGGTCTTCCGTGGCGCGACAGTATTCAACGTCGACCAGACCGATGGCGGCGACGAGGCGCTGAGGGCGATACCGGCCGACCTGCCCGAGGAGCAGAGGATCAAAACGCTCGACGCGACGATCGCGGAGCTCGGGGTGGAAGTAAAGATCGCTGACGAGACCCCGCACTTCTCGCCGACCGGGGACTACATCTCCATGCCGCCGTACGGCAAGGGCGTTTCGCCGCTCCTCTGGAGCTCGACGCTCGCCCACGAGGCCGTGCACTGGACCGGCGGCAAGTCGCGCCTGAACCGCCAATCGATCGAGAAGTACTCGCACGACAATGTGTCGAGGGCGTACGAGGAACTCGTCGCCGAGATCGGGTCGGCGCTAGTCCTCGCCGCACACGGCGTAGAGGCGCCGTTCCGGGAGGATCATGCCCCCTACATCAAGGGCTGGATGCGTCTGCTCAAGGACGACCCGGACGCGCTCAACAGGGCGTTCAAGGACGCGCAGGCCGCCGTCAACTACATGCTGGAGAAGTCCCCGAACCTGCGCAAGATGTTCGGCGGCCTCGACAACGGCAAGAAGGCGCCCGAAGTGGACGCGGCGAGCGAGGCGATGGCATCCGTCGGGGCGAGCGACGGGTTCGCATCGCTGCACAGGGTCCGCACGCCCGGATCAGCGGCGATCGGCGGGGTCTTGTACGACGACAACAGCCGCGAGCTCATGGTCGGCTTCCTAAAGGGCAAGTCGTGGGATGACCTCGGCGACGAGGAGCGCGAAAACTTCATCCAGAAGTACGGCACAATTGCCTCAGATTCTGGTCGCGCCTATTCGGACACGGAAATTAATAACCGCGCCAAGGAACTGTACGAGGACTTGCGCGACATCGGCTGGTACGTCTACTCGGATGTCAGCATGGAGGAGGTCCAGGAACTCGCCGCCGTCAGGAGCAAGGGCAGGCACATCAACGCCCTCAAGAAACTCAAGAAGGCGCGCAAGGCGACCGACGAGGACAACTTCAACTTCTTCGGAAGGGACGAGCGAATACAGGACGTGGCCAAGGCGAAGCCTGCTGACGGGTTTGCCTCAGGCCCGTCAAGGATCCGTAGCGTTCCGCGCTCCAACACCACCCCAATGTCGGTCCAGAGGGAAAGAGGAACTGGTTACATAACTGTCTCCGCCATGGTCACGGGCGGCCGCGGCGCGAGCGAGGAGGACCGCGGAACGAGGCGAATGCAAATCACCAGTGTTGGTGGTTCGCCAACTGAGGCGAAGAGAAACTTCCTCTACGAAATGGCCGACAGAAACCTTGTGTTCGCTGGCGAGGACGGCTTCGCCATGCGCGGCGGGGGGCTGAGGCCACCCACACCGGGGAAGAGAATCGGGGTCGAGCCGCGCTACCAGGACAGGGACTGGATCGACGCGACGCAGCGGCGCATCCTCGCGCAGGACATGGACTTCCACGGCCTGTCGTCGGACGAGCAGGTCGACTGGGCGAACTCGTTCATGCAGGAGTTCATCGAGCAGAACGAGATGGGCCACGACCTCGCGGACATCAAGAACGGCCGCAGGCTCAAGACGAGGCCGGACATAGCGCTCATAAACTACGCAGAGCAGGCGTACGCGCGCATGTCGGACGCCCACATGGCGCGGCGGGCGCAGTACACGGAAGGGGACGAGGGCTTCTCCTCGGTCGGGCGCAGGACGAGGCGCCTCGGCACCAAGCCCAGCACGGCCGTCGACTACGTCTCGTACGACCCGGAGAGCGAGAACCTGTTCGTCGCCTACAAGCGCGATGACGGCCGCGGGGACATGTACGTCTACGAGGGCGTCAGCATGGACGACGCGATCGGCATCGAGAACGCCGAGAGCGTCGGCAGGGCGATAAACGACATCAAGCGCCGCAAGAACGTGCGCAAGGCCACCCCAGAAGAAGTCGTTGGACTTTCCGATGCGGACAAGGGCGAGGCAAAGCGAGCAAGGGAAAGCGCGAAAGCACTGCAGCGCAAGAAATTGGACGAAGTTGCCTCCTCTCTGGTGGGCCTGTATGACCCGCCAAGGTTGCGCCCCGGGCCCCTCAAGCAAACGGACGAGGACGGCGTTGAGAAACTTTTTGTTGGTTGGAGAGAGAATGAGTCGCAGTTCAGGGTTGAGTACGATCCCGATACTCGTGAGTATGTGGTCACATCTGAATACTGGGATCGTGGCGATAGGGAATCGCCAGGAATGTGGGAAGACCGAGACTCGGCGCGATTTGACAACCTTCCGGATGCCGTCGAGGAAGTAAAGAGTCGCCTGCTCGCAAGAGAGGCGACCGACGATGCCGATGCGCGCGCCGAGCGGGAACTGGACGAGGCGAGGCGCGAGCTCGACATGGCCGGCGACGCGCCGGGGGTCGAGTCCGTCGACGTGACCTACTCGACGGCGCTGGACGCCGTCGATTACAACCCGTCCACGCAGGAACTCCGCGTCACGTACAAGGGCGGCGCGACCTACATCTACGAGGGCGTCGACAGGGACACCTTCGAGGGCTTCAAGGGCTCCTCGAGCAGGGGCCGCGCGATGAACGACATCAAGCGCGCGCACCCGTACCGCAAGGACGGGGAGTGGACCAGCGGCGCGGACGAGGACGGCGGCATCGAGGAATTCGACGTGCGCGGCTCATCGGCGGTCGAGAAGGTCGCCTACGACCCGGACAAGGAAGAACTCACCGTCGTCTACTCGGGCGGCAGGGGCTACGTCTACTCGGGCGTCACGCGCGAGGAGGCAGACGCCGTGCGCTCGGCGCCGAGCAAGGGCCGCGCGATCAACGACGTGAAGCGCACCCACGATGTGCGCAAGGCGGATGCGCCAGCGGCCACCGAGAAGCCAAAGGCAGCCGCGGTTGAGGAGTTCGACGTCCGGGGCTCATCGGCGGTGGAGAAGGTGGCCTACGACCCGGACAAGGAAGAGCTTCTGGTGGTCTACTCCGGGGGCAAGGGCTACATCTACTCGGGCGTCACTCGGGCGGAGGCAGACTCCGTCCGTTCCGCGCCGAGCAAGGGTCGCGCGATCAACGACGTGAAGCGCACCCACGAGGTGCGCCTACTGGAAGGCAAGGACGTTCGGTTCTTCGAAGAATCCGACCCCGCGCCCATCGCCGCGCCGAGGATGGCCACGTCCCGGCCCCCGCGAGGCGGCAAGCGCGTGCGCAACCGCGACGTCACGATCACCATGGAGCAGGGGACGCTCGACGAGATAATCGAGGCGGAGGGCAAGAAGGTCACCGTCGACGAGCTCCGCGATGCCGCCGGCTCCCCGATGGGCAAGTACACCAAGGGCCCGCGCAAGGGCAAGAACCGGGGCTACGACACCATAACGGTGCGCGACGCCGAGACCGGCGAGTTGCTCCACGCGAACGAGATACTCCTGACATCGTCGGCGAGCCCGGGCAGCCCGAGCGCCGCGAACAGGAAGCGCGGCTACATCCGCGCGCGCTCCTACGCCGGCCGACAGAACCACAAGATCGTGTCCGACGAAGGCCCGAGCCTGCGCGGCGAGGGCAGGGGAATGACCGACTACGAGAGGCGCGTGTACGGCCTCGGCTCGGACGAGAAGAACCGCGAGGCAGGTCTCGCCTCGCGCGGTTACGACCCCAGCAGGAATCTTGCCCCGGAACGGTACGTCGGATACGGGATTGGGCGCTACGGCAATTTCTCCAAAGAAGAATTGCTTGATGGTTTGGAACTTGATCGCGATCGTGACCAAGACGAAGCAAAACGAATTGCTGACTACTGGGAGCAAAACGATGCCCTTTGGGATGAGTATTTTGAGACGGCAATCGGCGACACGGAGGGTGACGTAGTAAGCGCGTTCTCCCTTGCCGCAGACAGAGCCTACGAGGATTACCTCAGCGACCTAGAGGGCTCCGGCAAGTACGGCCTCTCCTCGCGCGGTTCGTCAACGAAGCCATCCGTCGATGCCGAGACACAGAAGCGCATCGAGGGGGCGACGCTCGGCGAACTGGCGCGAATGATCCGGAGCGACCTCGCCGAGCAGGGCAAGGAAATGTACTTCGGGGCCGTTCCGTACATCGACGCGATGTCGACCATGGATTCCATAGACGACCGCTTCGGCGAGGATTCCGGGCAGAGCATCGTCGCCTACGCGCTCGGCAACCTGCAGACATACAGGGGACCGAAGGCGCGAGCAATAAAGGCGGAACTCAACAAGCGACTCAAGGAGAAGATGGGCAGGGACGGCTTCGCATCGCGCTCTGGGGGATCGGAAGAATTTTACTTCAATTGGGACGAACTGAGCGACAGCCAAAAGGAACGAGTCAGGGCGGATTACGTCGAGTACCTGAAGGCCGTCGGCGACTCCCCCAATCGGATGGACGACAGGGAATTGGAAGATTACTACGACGAGAATCCGGAAAATTTCGGTTTCGTCTATACGTTGGCCGACGGCGACGGCTTCGCCTCGCGCGGCGACGGGGATGGTTTCCAAGGCATGCCAGATTGGTTTGACCAAACGAGCTACGAGTACCCCTGGGAAGAACTCTCGGATGGACAGCAAGAGGACGTCATTGACGCTGTTGGGCAGCGATACGTATACGAGGAACTTGGCTTAGGAGATGACGAAGGCATTGATTGGTTGGAGAGAAATTACGACTCCGATGGGTTGAGCGAGTACGCACAAATACAGTACGAGGGGGCCCAGGAGGACAGGCTCGCCCAGGACATAGATGCCTACGAGGCCCGCCAAGAGGGGCGGCGCGACGGCTTCGCCTCGCGCGGTCGCATGAAGGCAAGCAAGGAGCAGATTACAAAGTTGCGAAACGCGATCGCCCCATTGGACACGCCAGAAAGACGCGCTAGATACCTCCGTGGCGATTACCCAAGAAGCGAAAGTACTCGAGATCTTGATGTGCGTTACGCATTTGACCTGCTCTGGGAAGCAATAGATGCAGGGGATCTAAGTTACAACGATATTGAAAATCTCAACGATGCCCAACGGGCAACCGCCCTAAGGAATGTCGTTCCGACATTCCTATCACGTGGCGACGGCTTCGCCTCGCGCGAACGCGGTGATGGAAAAGGTTTCCAAGGCATGCCGGAGTGGTTCGACCATACGAGCTACGAGTACCCATGGGAAGAACTCTCGGATGAGCAGCAACTGGATGTCATCGACGCCGTCGGGCAGAGGTGGGTCTACGAGGAACTCATGATGCCAGACGATGAGGGCTTTGAATATCTGGAGAATAATTACGACTCCGACGAGTTGAAGGAGTACGCGCAAATACAGTACGAGGGGGCCCAGGAGGACAGGCTCGCCCAGGACATAGATGCCTACGAGGCCCGCCAAGAGGGGCGGCGCGACGGCTTCGCCTCGCGTTACGCACGGTCCATGTACGAAAAAGGCAAAGGAAGTGTGTACGAAGAAACAGACAATCTCCCAGAAGTAGAGAATCAATACGATTCCATCAACGCCTGGGAGTTGCTCGCACCGAGCACCGGAACCCGCGGCCGAAGGGGCAACTACAAACAATGGAATGTGATGATCGTCAAGAACCGCGAACGCGGCGGATACGACGTCATCAAACAGTGGGGGAAACTAGAGGACGTTGATGCCTTAGATCGCACCCAGAAGCGAGGCACCACCCAGGCATCCTACATCGAGCGAAGTGTCCGCGATTACTCACGAGCGCGCGACATTGCTCGTGAAGCCGTTGAAGACAAGCTGAATTCAGGCTCGGGATACCGGCTCACTGCGACAAACGACAAGTTCGCCAGAAGGACTGAGGACATGGGTCCGGGGACCCCATTGTTGGAAAGGGTCATGGCCGATACGCGCAGGGCCGCTGGTAGGTCTGACGGCTTCGCCTCGCGCGGCGTGAGGGAGCCGCTCGAGGGCATGCGTCGGCACAAACTGATGCCAGACGATGTTCGCAAGAGGATCCCGGCCATGGACTCGACGGAGGACACGCCCACCGACGACAAGGTGTTGGCCGTCAAGTTCTTCTCTCCGTACTCGGACTGGACATGGTACGGCGTCGAGTTCGACGGAAATGACATGTTCTACGGGTACGTGGAGGGGTTCGAGAAGGAGTGGGGGTACTTCTCGCTTGACGAGTTGGCAAACACCAAGGTGCGCGGCGTTCCGGCTGTTGAGCGCGACCTGAGCTTTAGGCCGACAAAGTTCGGCGATCTCGACAAAGGCTTCGCCTCGCGCGGCGGCCGCAAGTCAACCGAAGAATACCGAGACATGGTTAGGGGCCTGCCAGAACTGTCAACGGACCGCAGGCACGGCCAGTACAACCGAGATAAAGCCTACAATGCCACAGCAGACAGGTATGCGCTGATTCACGCGCGCAGGCAGATAGCCAGGGAAATGGCCGAGGCGAACGGCGTCCCATTCAACGAAGACACCACCATTTACGACGTCAGCGATGATCAGGATGACATAGACCTCCTTCAGGAGCTCAGCGACCGCATAGATCAATTCAATGAATTTCAGACAGAACTGGATCGTGAATACATAGATGCGCATCACGACGAACAAATTGCCCTCAATAGACAGCAAAAAGCACTTCGCCTAGCCAAGAATGCAAAAAGTTCAAGAGAAGAACTCGGCGACGAGACGGACGAGTACGGGGATGAGTACCGCGATTACGCCCAAAGTCTGCTCAGAGGTCTTGAGAGAGATTTCGGCAGGGAGGGCTTTGACGAGGGCAAGTCGCGCTCGGAGGGCGGCGGCGGCTACCACGAGAGCTCGGATGTCACTGATGAGAAGTTGGCTCAGGCCAGGAGACTTCTGGAGAATGGCGACCCGAAAGACATCCCCAGGGCCTTCGAGCTCATGGAGGAAGCGGCGGAGATATACGCTGAAAAATTCGATGCCGACTACTACAAAGCAGAAGCAAGCGGCGACGAACTGATAGATCGCGGGCACAGAGCGGTCTCAATTCCCGAACTTAGCGAAGGATCGTCGGGATGGGACTACTCGGACGAAGAATTTGACAAAGAGGACGGCAACAGTTTCTCCTTCATTGAGGACAGCCTCTACGGTCCTTCCTTGGATGAAGCAAAGGCGGCCGCCGAAGATCGTCGCAATCGCTGGAAGACTTGGGCAAGCACGTCCGGTCCGGTTGCGCCCCCGCGATACGGGGATCCATACAACGGCAAGTACCCCAACGAGCTCACCGACTTTGAGCGAGACGCACTCAAGAAACTGAGGGCCTCTGAGAGCGACGGCTTTGCCTCCTCTGCCGAATCGGTTTTGACCCGCAGGGACTCACTTGATGTTAATGAATACGGGGATTTGCCCGATGAAGGACAACGAAGTTTCCTGAATGTTCTCCGCAGTCGTTTCGGTAAGAGTAGGCAAGACTACATTACTAATGGTGATGAGTACGAAAAAAACCGTAGGGAGGAGATTGAGTATTTCCGCAACTTGCTGAAACTTTCCGATTCTGAACTCCAAGATCGCTTTGAGTACCTCCGAGACCTCCAGAATCAAACATACATGTCATCCCAAGCAGGAAGTATCCGAAATCTGGAAACAGCAAGAGAGGCAGATTATCTAATGGGGTTGATGCGAGCAATCGGCATGATAGCCGCGCGCAGAAAACGTTCGCGTGGCGACGGCTTCGCCTCCGGCATGCCCGGTGATGGCGAAATGCCCGGTGATGGCGAACGACTCATGCGTGGGGCGAACAGGGACTTCACGGCGGACGAGTTCTCCCCCAGCGAATACAGGATGGCGATGAGTGGGCTGAGGAAAGCGAGGCAAGGCTCCGGGAATATCACCAAGAACGAGAATGCGGCGATCAAGAAACTCGCCCGCCTCTATCGCGAGAGACCGAGCACGACCCCGCAACAACAAGAGGCGATAAACGACCTGATCAAAGACGTAGATAAATACCAGTTGGGTCTACTCGGCTGGTACGGCAGGGGCGACGGCTTCGCCTCGCGTGGCAACGTGCGCGACAGAATCTCGCAGTACATTGACGATCCCTACGGAGACGGCAGGCTCGGTCGCGGAACAGATCCAGGAGCCGATAGGTACTCGTGGGGCGATGACGAAGAATCCGACAAGCAGGCCGCATACACTTTCGCCAACGCATTGAGAGGTTCGGAAGTCGAAAAAATGGCTCAGGCAGTTGCGAAGCAAATAAACTTGATTGATAAAGAGATGCGACAATATGACTCATTGCCCCCGCACCAAATCCGATCATTCGAGGATACATTTGGACAGACTGTGCAGGCCCGCGAACAGGATCTCATAGGAGAACGGGCCGCACTCAGCCACCTTAAGAGAAATCTTGACCAGATCCTCGACGCACGGGCCGCCGCGGGCCTGCGCGACGACGGCGACGGCTTCGCCTCGCGCGGGTCCTTGCCGAAGCCAGAGAGATTGCGCACGAGGCCACCTCGATTCTACCCAAATGATGGACGAGAACTTGACGAGTTCGGTTCCGTGCCAGGCTCACCCCCACCGCCCCCCGACGATGATGATGACGATTTCCCAGATGAGGGGGGTTTCGCCTCGGGCGGCGATGACGGGAGACCGCTCAACATATCGCCTGCCGACAGGGCGGCGTTCGACAGTCTGTCTCTCGAGGAGCAGGAGAGAAGGATCAATGATGTCAGCGGCGGGGAGGACGAGGACGACGAGCAGAGGCGCGAGAGGGCCATCAATGAATACGCCGACGAGTGGCGCTTCATGGATTTCGACGGCGTCGCCGGCGACGACTTCGGCCTCGGGGATGACGATGATCTTGACGACGCGATGGACGAAGACTTCGACGATGAGTATGAGAACGGCTTCTCATCGAGCGGGAAGCAGTACATGTTCCTGAACCTAAGCGAGACAGAAGACTGGGACGATCTCACCCCCAACGAGCAACGGGAATGGCTCGACGAGCTCTTGGCGGAAAACCAATTGGATCCCCGCAATGCCAGATCGCCCAAGGAGGCGATGAACGCCGCGAGGGATCTGTGGGATGAGAGGGCGAAACTCCGCAAAGAGAAGGTGACAAGACAGATGATGGAGACCCTGTCTGACCTCAGGGATGGCGTCCGGGCAATGGGCGTGCCCAGCAGTATGCGAGACGCCTACCTGATTGGCAACTCGTCATTCCTCCAGATCGAGGAATTGATCGACAACCCGCTAGACGCCGACACGTCCGATTACATGGAGGCGCTCAACCTCATCGAGGTCCTCAAGGACCGGATCCGAGCCTACGCCGACATGGCGAGCAAAAAAAAAATAGATGAACGCGACGGGTTCTCTTCGATCTACCCGCGCGACGAGGTCGGGCTGGAACAGTTCATCAACATGCAGGAGATGGAGCTCGAGGAGATCATCGAACTGTCCAAGACCGACCCGATCAGATACCCGCGCTCCTACATCGAGACCACCAAAAAGCGCATAGCCACGGCGAAGCGCGACCTCGCGCGCATCCGGAAAAACAAGCCCGAGCCCGAGCCCGATGACGATGACGAGTTCGCCGACTCCATAGACATGGGCGACGGCTTCGCCTCGCGTGGATCAAACATAGACACAGATGAGGGTCGTCTTGAATGGCTTAAGGGGCGCATCCAGCGAGATGTGCGTCAAGGTCGCACCAGCTCAAGCGATTTTGGTTCTCTTAATGGCTTAAGTGACAGTGAACTTCGAGACAGAATTGATGGTGGCGATTTTGACTCCTATTTTGATGCAATCTCTAATTTAGATGGCTTCGCCTCGCGCATGATTCCCGAAGAATCACAACAATTTTTCCTTGATTGGGACGAACTGAGCGACAAACAAAAAACACGAGTCAAGGAAGAATACATAGAGTACCTGAAGAAGTTCGGCGATCCGGCTGGCTTGTCTCCGGACCAGATTACCGATGGGAAACTGCTGAAAGATTTCTACTACGAAAATATAAAAAGTTTTGATTTCTACGGTACATTAATCGCAGATGCCCGTCCACAAAGACAACAATTTCTCCCAGATTGGGGCGACCTGAGCGACAGCCAAAAGGAACGAGTCAGGGCAGATTACAGGGAATACCTGAAGGCCGGCGGCGATTTCGCTGAGCGCACTGGTTCCAGTTTTGAGGTATTGAGCCTGGCAAATTACTACAAAGAAAATATAAAGGATTTTGATTTCTCCGATGGCTTCGGCTCGCGCGGGGACGGGGATGCGCCCGACCTTGATGATGGCTTGGTCCTGGCCGAAATCGAGAGCAACTTCGCCCGCCTGAGCGCCGAGGACCGGAACATGTACTTCCAGCGGGCGCTGGCGAACAACGCCGACTCGGGCGCCTCGGCGGACGAAGTGCTCGCAGAGGCCAAGAAGCTCGCCATGGACGACAGGGACATGGCGATACTCGAGCGCCAGGCGATCGGAATGGGGAAGTCGTCCAGGCCCCGCAAGATAGACGTCTCGTCCAGCTCCGCCCTCAACTCCGTCGAGTACGACGAGATGAACCGCAACCTCTCGGTCGAGTACCGGGGCCGCGACGGCAAGGGGACCGGCACGGTCTACACCTACGACGGCGTCGAGCCGGACGTGGTCGACAGGATCGAGGCGTCGGACAGCCGCGGCGCGACGATGCGCGAGGTCAGGGACAACTACGAGTTCACGACGAGCCGCAAGTTGCCCGACTCGGCGTACGAGGGGCTGGCATCGCGCACACCAAGACCGGCCAACGAAAGAGCAAGACTCGCCGCATGGAAGCCGGTACGAGAAGATCTTCGCAACCTGAGGGACCGGGTCAATGGCGACGAAATCAATGGTGGTCTGATTGGTGTTGGCGACAGGGATGTCAAACCTGGTAGCGATTTCTTTAGGGCTCGGTATAGCGCATACATGGACCTCATGAATCAACTCGACACAATCATCGCCAACGCACAAGAAGAGGGGGGACTCGACCTAGTGGGTCCGACAGATAGGTCGCGAGCCAGATTTGAGAGACTCGTCAATGCGGGCGACTGGGCGCAGGCACGGGCACACATGCAGGGAGAAATAGCCTCCGTCCGACAAAAAGCGCCCGATCCAGATGACGGCTTCGCCTCGCGCGGAGGTGGCTATGGACTCCTTTGGGTTAAATCACGGGGGGGAAATAATACGCAATGGAGTGCAACCGGGAACAACTCAAAAGCAGGCCGTGGTGACTCCATTTACACAATCTGGCAAGATAATGAGAGTGGGAAATACTCGGTCGATGCCGTCCACGGTTACAGTTACTCGAGGGACGGCGGCACGGACTACGAAGAAGAGTACTTTGACGAAGTCTTTGAAACCCTTGACGAGGCGAAGAAGTTCGTCCGTCGCATAGACGACTCGCGCGAGGGCGAAGGCGACGACATGTCCGACGGCTTCTCATCGCGAGGGAAGCGTCGCCGCCCCGGCCGCCGCCAGCGCCGCGCGCCCTGGTCGGCCGAGGACAGGCAGAGGTTCGCCGACGGCGACAGGCTGAAGGGGCGCACGAGGCCGGGCAAGCGCCGCCAGGGGCCGAGCGCCGATGAGTTCGACGGCTTCTCGTCGGTCGCGGGTCTCGATGTGTCCGACATCGATCAGGTCCCGGAAATTCCGGAAGACCCCGAGTTGGTGTTCGAGGGGCCGGGCGCGGAGCACGCACCCGGCAAGGAGATCTCGTTGAAGGTGATGTGGGAGAACTACCGAAGGTGGGCAAAAAGGAATAGTAGCAAATTGGCAGACAAACCCTTCTGGTTGCTGACCAACGACTTGAGAGACATGGACAATGAGAGCATCGTGCCGCCGCCGACCCTCGCGGAGACGGCCGCTTTCTTCCAAATTAAAGATAAAACCACTGGCAAACATCTTGGGGCCACCGTCACCGAGGAGGCGGCCCGAAGGATTCTTGCCGCCAGGGACCCCAGGGGGCCGGAGTACTTCATAAACAGCCCGTACCTCGCCGATTACATGGCGAAACAACTGGGTGTCGACCCGGAAGAACTCTTCGGGTTCGACCCGTACGATTACCCCGACGATGAGGGCGATGTGGTGGACATTAACGAGTTGTCCGACGAGGATTTTAGCAAGTTTATGGAGTTCAACAGGGCGCGCCAAGAGGCCAGAATCGCCGCTAGGCAGAAGAACAAGAGGGGCAAGTCGGGCCTCACCGCCGGGAGTATGACGGTGCGCGATCTCGAGAACGAACTGAGGAAAATCGACCCCAATATCAGGCTCACAAGAGATAACGGGGAACCCCTTGGAGATGGCGAAATGCGCCGAGCGGCCGAACGCTCCAATATCGAGATCGGATTCAGCAAGGAAACTTGGAAAAGGATACATAGAAATGGGGGCTTACTCACCCCGGCGATGGTTGACAAACTCCTGGAACGAAAGCTCATAAGCGAGGAATTCAGGCCCGGTGGCGAACGGGTAAAGAGATCGGATCTGGCCCTTTCCGAGTTGCTCCAGTGGCCCGCCTTCGCCAAATTCCAAAAATCCGAGGTAATCGTGGCCCTAAGCGAGGCCCTCGGCCTGGACGCGGCGGAGCTCCGAAAGCGGGATTCGACGATACGTGAGAACCTGAACTACGGCAAGAACGGCATCCGCGTGAAGCGACGTTTGGCCAACATCCAGAGGCAATCCAACAAGGTCACGAGGGACAGGCTGGTCAAACTGATGGAGAGGCTGGGCCTCAGCATTGAGGAGTTCGACAAGTGGTTCCACAGGACGGACAACTTCACAGACGTTGCGCCATCCGCCCCGACGGAGTAAGTGCTAATGTTGTTAATGAAATTTTATCAAAAGGAGTTCGCCGAATGAGCATGGTAAATGAGACGCCACCCACGCTTAGCGTTGACGCCGAGGGCAACATCATCGCGTGCGTTAAGGGAGCAGATCTTGCCCAATGCGGCTTCGTCAAGGGCGACAAGGTCTGCGGCAAGTGCGGCGCGGTCCCGATGGAGATGAAGATAATGCCCGCCACCGAGGCGAACGAACTGCTCGAAAAGGTCGCAAAGCTGGAGGCCGATCTCGCCGACGCCAAGAAACCCAAGGGAAAGACGCCGCGCAAAGTCCAAATGGAGGACTCCGACGACGACGAAGAAGAGGCGATGAGCGTGGCATCCGAGGTGTCCGACGACGATTCGGAGGACGAGGCCGACGCGCCGGAAACGGCCGAGCCGGCCGAAGCCGAGGACGAGGAAGCCGAGGACGAAGAAGCCGAGGACGAGGACGATGAAGCCGAGGACGAGGACGATGAAGCCGAGGACGAGGAAGCCGAGGACGAAACGGATGACGATGATGACGACGAGGAGATGCAGGCTCAGGACGAATCGTCCCTGCTCGAGAAATTCAGGAAGGCGCGGCTCCAGCAGATCGGCGTCAAGTCGATCGACGTCGGCCAGCACGGCTACAAGTGCGCGATTGACTCGAAGATTTATGCGGGCGGCACGCCGCCTTGCGCCGATTGCGTCGGCGGGTGCTTCGGCGCGAAGGGGCAGGTGACGCTCCTCCACGCGGAGGGGATATCCCAGACGCTCGTCAAAGGCGACGTCCTCGACTCCGCGTTCATCAAGGAGGGCGACATGTTCGTCACCGCGATCAGGAGGAAGGACGGGAAGATATTCGACGTCTACGTCGATTCGTCCGGCGAGATCAGGGGGCACAACCTCGTCGACTCGAGCACCATCTACGACCCGTCGGTCGACGATCTGACGATGGTGACCTTCGACGAGGCGGCGAACATTGCGATGATGCACCTCCAGAGGAAGGATTCCGAGGTCGTGAGCATACAGCCGGCGGCCTTCGAGGGCCACGAGGCCTACGTCGTGGACATCCAGTGCAAGACGGGCGAGAGCTACGACATCTACGTCGGGCTGGACGGAACGTTGCTCGGCTACGAGACGCTGCAGGAACCGGACATCCAGGAGATCGAGGCCGAGGCCGCGGAGATAGCGCTCAAGAATGCCTACCCGTACGCGGTGCGCATCGAGCTGGCCAAGGCGGGCATCGCAATGCCGGACGGCTCGTTCCCCATCCTCAGCCACTTCGACCTGATGAACGCCGTGCAGGCGTCGAAGAGGGCGCTCAACCAGAAGGAAGTCCGCGACCACATCATCCTCAGGGCGAAGACCATCGGGCGCGAAGATTCGATCCCGCCGTCGTGGGTGGAGTTGAGCGCGCAAGAGTTGCTCGGGAGCCTTGACGAGTTCGACAAACTCCTCGAGGAACTCAACCAGAGCAAGGAGTAGCCCATGTCGCCCCGCGACGCAGGCGGCGAGAACAAGGACATTCGCCAGAGGGCGAACGACTTCCTGAGGCACGGGGTCCTCGGGTGCTGCCCCGAGTTGAAGGCGGCGATCGGAAAGACGATCGCGGAGGCCGGCGCGCCGAAACAGCCCGAGAAGAAGTTGCCCAAGGTCGTCGACAAAAACGGCAAGAGGTTCGACCCGAAGATGAAATACAGGCCCGGCATGGTTCTCGACCTGTTCCCATCGAGGTCGAGCCAGGCGGCCATCCACGGCCAACCGAACTTCGGCTGGGTCGAGGACACGAGCCCGAAAAGCGACGAAGAGGCGATATCTCAGGGCGTCGAAGCCATCACGAAGCGCGCCAACGGACCGAGGGTGGTGCAGGAGGTCTACGAGGTCGACGAGAACGGCAACCCCACGAAGAGGGTCGACGACTCGGGGGACGACGGCGAAGGGGACGACGACGAGGAAGAAGACGGGGGGCTAGAAGGCAAGGGGCTGGGGCGAACCCTGCGCGAGCTCAACCCGGGGAACACGCTCATCGCGCGCGCCGCGAAAAAATTCGGAGTATGGATAGACGACCTGGGCAAGTTCCGGTGCCCGCCGGGGACGCCCCAGGCGAACCAGTTCACGGACGAGATGGGGACGACATGCTTCGCCGTGTCCGCATCGCAATTGGTGAACGCCGCCCAGGAGGGATTCTCCTCGCTCAGCAGGTGGATGCAGATGAGGAGGCAGAGGCACCTCCCGCTGGCGATCGACGAGTTCGGGAACGTCCAGGATCGCGTCGACGTCCTCGAGGGGAGGCAGGATTATGCGAGGGTTTTCACGGGGTCTCGCGCGCGGGTGAGGGCGAGAATCGGCGAGATCGAGGGGACCATCGGGGACATGCTCCGGATTGCGGGGATACCCCCGGACACGAGCGACAACAAGGATTTGAGGAGGCTACTTGAAAAACTCAGTCCAGGAATTGGACTTACAGGAGTCGGCGAAGCGGGGAAAACGTTCGACGATCTTTCCCCAGGCGTGAAAGCAATTCTGCAAAAAGATGGCATAAATAGGCAGGCCTTCGTGGACGCCGAGCGCGGCTTTCTCATGAGGATCGTAGAACTCGCCATCACCGACCCCGACAGGTTCGAGAAGATCGGCGAAGTGAAATTAAATCCCAAACTTAAAGATGAGGCCAAGACGTTCTTGATGTATCCGGATTCCGGTTTCCTGAAGGACACAAAAACCTCAATTCACTACAACCCCAATCAAATGACTGAGACCGTGGTCAAACAGGTGAAGGAAGTCAAAAGAAATCAGAGGCTCGGGCTGAGGGTCGAGGGGACGGCGTCCGAGGAGGAGGCCGCCGACCTCCTGCATGAGTTCGTGGTCAACGAGGACCAATGGGCGGGCGGGATGACGGCGTCCCTCGCGGGCGACAAGAACCGGTTCCTGGCCAAGGGCCTGCACACGGGCTCACACGAGTACTCGCACACGCTGCAGGTCGACGCCTTCATCGCCGAGGCGCAGAGGAGGTACGGCGACGACGTGAAACTCGACGAGATGGACAACAAGGGAATATTTGACGCAATGATAAACATAGGAAACGACATCGACCTCGAGGACCTGGGGCTCGTCACGTCGGACCTCGACAAAATCGCGTTCCTCGGGGGCAAGTACGGCGCAGACCAATGGAGGATAGACGGCGCGGTGAGCGAACTATGGAGGATCGAGACGACCGCCGAGCTCTACGCCCTCCGCGACATGGGCGTCATAGAGGGGGACGACGTCGACGGGGTCCTCGGCTACATGGACGAATTGAAGGCGAGCAAGAGCCGGTCGATGCGCGACGCGCGGAAGAAGAAGAACATGAAGGCCTTCGAAGCGAGGGTCACCAGACCGATGGAACGCCCCGACGGCGCACGAGACACCCCGGATTCCGCGCCGCCGGCCGAGCGAAGGCCTCCCGTGCGATCCAGGACCGCCAAGGCCGCCGCGAGGATCGGCGATGAAATCAGCAAGCACAACGAGGGCAGGTTCGACAAGGACGAGATCGATGCCCTGACGAGGGCGGGCGACACGCGGAAGCACGACGTGTTCTCCCTCGTCGATGCCAATAAGATGCCAAACGCAATCCTCCAGATCGACTCGGCCCACAAACTCGCGCTCAAGCACACGGCCGAACTCGATGAGATCGACGTGTCGGGAAGCACGGCGGTGACCCGCGTCGCCTACGACCCGAAGAGAAGAAAGCTCTACGTGACCTACGCCGGCACGGAGGACAAGCCGGGTCGCACCTACATCTACAAGAATGTCGAGCCGGAGACGGTGCTGGATCTGCACAAGGCCGAGTCGAAGGGCAAGGCGATCAACGCGATCAAGCGAACCCACAACGTGAGCAAGCTCCAGGGCAAGATCCCCGAGCGCATCGACGGCGACAGCCTCGATGATGCGGACATCGCCTCCCAGGTCCAGCGCAACCTCATACCCGTCCTGACCGCGCTGGACAAATCGGAGGTCGGCAGGAATCTCAGGGTCGTCGTCCCGGCCAAGCCCGACGCCAAGCCGGGCGAAATCGTAGAGACGGCGGGCATAACGACGGCCCGCATCTACCACGATGGGATCTCCATCAGGGACGACGAGGTCGTCATGTCGATCCCGTCCAACGCCCGCGGGATACCCGTGGCCGCCGGGGTCTTCGACAGGGAGGAGACTGGATCCAAGTCCCTCCTGATCATGCCCCCGATGAAGTTCACAATCACCGAGGGCAAAGACGGCAGGCGCGCCGAGATATCCGAGCAGCGCTCGGCGAACGAGACGCTGGACAGGATGATCGGTCAGTGGCCCGAGGGATCCGACCCGAAGCAGAACAAGATCATGAGCCGCACGAAGCGCAAGGTCGAGGAAGCCGTCGGCGCGCACCAGGCGAACACCGCGAGCAGCGACGATTTGCCTGACGGCTCGACCGCGCCGCTCGCCATCACACGCATCCGGACGAGGAACGCCGACATCCACGGGCAACAAGTCACCCGCGGCGGCGCACCGACCAAGCCGACCAAGAAATACAGGGACTCGATCGCGAGCGGCAAACTGAGATCGGCCGGCCGGATCGAGACGCAGGAGGAGAGGAACTTCTCGCGCGCCTCGGGCCACGGCAAGACTGTCTCGGGCCTCTCTACGGACGGCGCCGTCGACCCAGAGATCAGGCGCGCCATATCCGACATGGACGACAGAGGCGTGTCGCAGATGCTGGACACGGCGGCGATCCAGTTCCACGAAGGCGTGGACAGGAGGCCGAGGTTGCGCGTGTCGAAAAACGAACTGGGCAAGATTATCTCCGACGGCGGCCGACACTACAAGGATCAGGGCCACTTCTCGTCCATCGACAGGTCCTACCATGCGGTGATCGGAATCCACCCCGACACGGACGACATAGACAGGCCGATCTCCGGCTACGTGGTCCACCCGGCGCAGGATCTGGCCGCGAGGACGGCGATGCGGAGGGGAGGGACGCAGGTCGGCAACGGCCCGATGGAGTGGCCCGCCGGGGCGAACCCGCACGGCGACGTCAACTCCGACGGCGAAATAGAGATAGTGCTGAAACCAGAGGTCTCAGGGAGGACGGCCTACGGATTCGGCTACGGCATAGACAACAGCACCCGACCCGTCTGGCTCAACTCCGCGGACCAAAGCGCGATAGCCGACGCCCTGATCCACATCGACCCATCGGCGGATTCCGACGAATCCAGAAACCGAGCCCTCAACGCCATCTCGGCGGTGACGGACGGGAACTTCGGGTACTTCACGGACGTCAACTCGGCCAAGCCCGTGGCGACACCCCAGAACGAGAGGACGGATGGGTACGCGAAAAGGGCGACGGCCCACGCCAAGGGGTCGAGGCCCCAGAGGCTCGGCGCCCAGATCATGGGCGGCTTCGTCAACGAAGAGATAGCGGAGATCCGGTACCCGTGGTCGCGCATCTCTGGCTCCTCGTCGGACGTGGACATATCCGACGTGGTGAACAAGGAGCCCGTGTCCGACCGGCTGCGCCGGATGGGTTTCACCGACGCCGAGATCGAGTACTTCTACCAGGTCAACGGCGACAGGTCGCTCGATTACATATCGTCCGCCACGATGTCGAGCCTCAGGGATTACAGGAAGGCCCTCGAGGTCCGGAAGGATCTGGGGGGCAAGGGCGTGCCCGAAATTTCCTTCATGCACCCGACGGGATTCGACCCGATGGACGTCTCCTCATACATGGCGAACCCGGGCGCGAGCGACACGGTGGAGAAGGCGCTCGCCCGGGCCATCAACGAAGAGGTCGACGAGATACTCGAGAAAATGCTCAAGCAGGTCCGCAAGACAAGGGGCAAGATCTGGAGCGCGAAGCCGAGAGCGAGCGTCCCCGCATGATGGGCGTGCACGTGGCGAACTCCGAGATGGGCAGGCTGTACTTCGTCATCGACCCGACCCGCAAGAGTGAGACCGGGGCGCTGGTCATGGACTCGGGCGAGGTCAGCCGTTTCAATTTCTGGGGGTGGGTCTCGGCCAACCCCGAGATAGAGAAACTCGAGAACAACGAGTTCCAGGAATTGCTCTGGAACGAGCCGCTGCCGCAGGACGAGGAATTGTGGGATTCATATTTCTTCTCGCGAACCGCTCCCCTATCTGGGATAATCGATCAGGGATTGCTCGAGAACGTCGGCACGAAAAAGAAACCGCAGGGGACTCGGGAGCAGAAGCAAGGACTGGCGATGCAGATCATGGAAAGGAGCGGGGTAGTTGAGCGACAATAAAATAAACTTCAAGGGCCCGCAGGACGTCATTTTCGACCTGCCGCAGGAGCGCATAACCGGCGACATCCTGCGCGGCTACGGCCCTCGTCGCGGGAACCTCGAGAGGCTCCTGCGATATTGGCGCCCCATCATGCGGCTACCCGGCGGTTTCCGGAGGTGCAGGGTGATCCTCGCCAACCACCCCGAGCTGTACCCGCTGGAGAGGATATGCGCGTGGCTCCACCACGAGACGACTGGCCTCTGGCCCAACGAGGGCTGCCACCACCCCGGCATGAAGAACTGCAAGAACAAGCTCAGGAAGCGCAACTGGAGCGATGCCGACTTCGCCAAGCGCCTCGCGCGCGGCGGCAAGTTGCCCGGCAAGCTCGCCAGGAGCATAGGCAAGAGCAAGCCGCTGGGCAAGAGCCTCGATGACGAGACGTTCCTCACGAACTTCCATGCGACGGGGACGGACGAGGTCGTGGAGGAGAAGGTCGCGTTCGGGGAACTGAAGGCATTCGTCGACGACAACTCGGAATTCGCCGATTGGCTCAGGGACTCGCAGAACTGGGAGCACGAGGGGCAGGACGGCAACGGCCAGACGAGCGTGTTCCCATTCCGGTCCAAGTTTGACAACGATTGTTGTGGTGGTCTAATTGAGCGAAGATAATTGCTGCCCGCAGATCGTCGCCCGGATTTCGTTCGTGGAGCCGAACAGGAGCCCCAAGAGCGTCGTGCATGCCTACGACAAGGGCAACCGCGCTCTCGCGCGGTACAAGGCGATCGCCATGATTCACGGGCACAGCAGGCGCAGGGTCCAGGATTCCCTGTCCGCCAACGACGTCATAAATTACAAGGGGATCGGCCACACGCTCCTCTCGCTCGCCATCCCCGGCGACTCCGACCCCTTCAGATCGCCGGTTAGGTCTGCCTTCTACCGCGCCGTGACGCCCGGTTTCGGGAGGAGGGGCGGGTCTAGGCGCGGCGAGAACCGCGGCTACAGGTGCCCCGAGGGCTTCGAGTACGGCGGACGATTCACCGACAGCAGGCTATCGACCTGCGGGATGAAGCTGTTCGACATACCGGGTCTCGGTCGCGCCATCAGGGCGGCGCTGTCCGTGGTCCCGGGCGCGAGGGACTCCGAGGGGCGACTGCTGACTGCCGGGCCGTACCCAGATGCGGGGCAGGCTCGCCGACCCAACATAATCATCCCGAAGGTCGGCGGGATCAGCAGGAAGGCGGTGATCGGGAACGTGAACGCCCTGATCGACGAAATCGGGAAATCCAACAAGCAGATGTTTCGCATGGTCCGGCGAGACGGGTTCGTGCTCGAGCCGGTGGTGCCCGCGAGCGTTCTGAAGGTGATCCCCGACAACAGGAACATGGAGGGCGCCACGTTCGTGAGGTCCGCGCTCACCAGAAACGATTTCGGCAAGGACGAACTCGGGATGCTCTCCAACAGCGGCGTGAGCGAGATCGTCTACGTGATGCCCGGGGGTTCGACCGTGAGGCTGTCGAAGAACAGGCGGCTCTCGGTCGGCGAGAGGAGGAGGCTCGGGCGCCTCGTGTCATCCGCATCCTCCAAGAGGAGCGACACCGACCCGCTGGCGCCCATCAGGTATGTGGTCAACGAATCGGGGGATTACCTCACGTACCAGGAGAATTTCATCGGCGTGAGGAACCCGCACCAACCCATCGGCAACGGCAAACGCGAGAGGTGGGTCGACGAGATATTCGGTGGCAGGGGCAGGCTCAAGAGGCGGAGGATGCCCGAGGACGAGATGAGGGAGACCGAATCCTTCGGCCAGGTGAACTCCCAGATATCGACGATCGAGGGGGCGATTTCGTACATCAGGAATGGCGGCTCGCTCGGCGACCTGAAGCCGACCTTGCTCGCCAAGATCCTCGCGGATCCCGAGCTCGCGAGCAGGCTCGACGGCAACTCGGTCCGTATCGGCCCGAGAAGGTACACGCTGGAGAGCAGGAAACCCAAGTACTCGGCGATATCCGAAAGGTTCGCCGAGGATCTCCAGCAATTCCTCGGGGTCGAATCCCCCGACGTGTTCCCCGTCGGAAGAGGCGACAGGCGATCCTTCATCAGGGAGCGCCCCGAATCGGCGATCACCGGCTCGCGAGTGGACAGGAGCAGGAGGTTCGACGAGATCCCGATGAACGACGTGGCGGGCCTGTTCGTGGCCGACCTTCTCACCGATGCCCGCGAGAGAAAGCCGGAGAGCGTGGTCGCCCTGAGCCTCGGGGACAGGGTGTTCGGGATGCCCGTGGTCAACGAGGGGGCCGGCTTGGTCGGCCTCTCGGACGTCGAAATAACCAAACGCATGAAATTGAGGATCGCGGACCTGCTGGATCAGGATGCCAACGCCACCTACTCGAGCTACTACAAAAAACTCAAGCTCGCCCAGCAGCGGCAATGGAGAGAAATGATCGCGACTCTTCTGCGAAGGGCGAGAAAATTCAACTTCGACCAGTATCGCGACAGGTTGGGCATGACGGCGGAACTGTCCGAGGGCGAGAAACTGCACATAGCAATCTTGGGCAAGCTTCTGAAGCGGAGGATCAAAATGCTCTCCGGCGAACTGAGGTCGTACATCGGGGATTGGTCAAATGAGTGACAAGTTCTCCGTCGTCTACGACCCCGTCGCGATGGAGCCGTTCGGCATCATCGAGGATCGCTCGGGGGCGCTGACGGCCCACCCCGTCCACGGGTCGGCCGAGCACTGGGCGCTTCGCTATAACGGCGGCAACAGGGAGATACCCTACGGCCTGCAGTCCTCGGAGTTCGTGAAGATGGACCCGGGATTCCTCGGCCTGTTCAGGTCGGCCTTCGCCGGGAGCGACAGGATCCAGCGACGAGCGAGCCTGCTCTCGCAAAAGACCGAGGAACGAGTCGCGCCGGAAATAATCTACGGTGCTTCCCTGGGCAGGGCGAAAAGGCGCAAAAATGGTGTGAGCAGGAAGGTCATGCCGGTGGTGATCCACCACCAGTTGGAGTTTTTCAGGGCAGGCCTAATAGACAGGGCGATAAGGAAAAACAGAGAATGGTCGAAAAAAGAAAAGGGCTAAGGGGCAGGGAGCGCCAGGCGTACGCCCTCCGGCTGGCGATACAGCTAGGCTGCTCCGGCGCCCACAAGATGCCGGACGGCTCGTGGCACCCCTGCTCGTCCCACGAGGAGCTCGAGAGGCTCTCGAATGCCGCCGAGGATGACGACTGGCTCAACAGCAACACCATCGGGGCGATGAGGGCGAGGGACAGGCGCGCGAGGAGGCAGGCCGCCAAATCCGACCCGAGGAAACCCTCGGTCAAGAGCGGTTTCACGGTGGTTTCGGGGAAATCCGTTGTCCCATCGGCGGCCCCGAGGGACACCGACCCCGACGTTTTCCTGGACCCAGACTCGGCCAGGCTCAGGTCCCGCCAGCTGGGCTGCGTGGGCATATCCAGGCGCGTGTCGAGATCGGGGAGGATGGTCTGGATGCCCTGCACCAACATGTCGGATTACGCCAGACTGGCGAGGACCACGGCGCTGGGCAGGAGGGGGGCCGCCGCCAGGGACGACAGACGAATCAGGCGAACCATACAGGACGAACTGCGCAAAATCGGAAAGAAACACTAGTTGCGCCACGGATGATAATTTATCTAGTATCTTAGTAAAGTATCGGTTGGGTGCATACCTAAATCGGAATAAAGATCCATCCAATCACTAGACAGAGGAAAGTACGATGTCAGAAGACACCAGCAGACTTCGCGAACTGCAAACAGCACTTCGCGCGAAGATGCAAAGCAACAAAGAAATTGCCGACTCATTCAAAGTGCAGGACGGCACAGTAGTCATCGATCAAGAACGCAAGGCCGCTTTCGACAAGAACATGGTCGAGATCAAGGAACTCAAGGGCCTGATCGACGGCATGGAAGCATTCAACGAGGTCAAGGAGTGGGGCAAAGAGGCGAGCGGCGAATCGGTCGCCGCAGCCGTAGCCGCAGGGCACGCAGTCCCAGTCCCAGTCCTACAGGCCTCCTCGATCGGCGAAATGTTCGTCGCCTCCGACGAGTTCAGGTCGCTCAACGGTGGACGCAACGGCGCCAACATGCCCGCCCCGTGGCAGGTAAAGGCGTCGCTGACGACCCACAACTACAGCGTCAAGGACGTGTTCTCGTCTATGCCGACCGCAGGAAACCTCTCGGGCTTCCAGCGCGGCGGCGGACTCGGGGACTTCGGTTCGGTACAGCGTGACCCGATGGTGGCCTCGCCGATGCGCACGAAGCGCGTCCGCGACCTCTTCCCGGTTCGTCGCACGACCGCCCAGGTCATCGAGTACTTCCGTCAGCTCGGCTTCACCTCGATCTCGTCAACGCCGTGGGTCAACACCACCGGCGCCAACGCGTCGAGCCCGGCAGCCGGTATCTACTCGACGAACAACAACGCAGCCCCCGTGGCAGAGCGCGATGGCGACACCTTCGCGCTGAAGCCGCAGTCGGCGTTCCAGTTCGTCGGTGAGCAGGCACCCGTGCGCACTCTCGCACACTGGGAGGCCGCGCACCGAAATGTGCTGGCAGACGAGCCGCAGCTCAGGTCGATCATCGACAACGAGCTTCTCTACGGCCTCCGCCTCCTTGAGGACAACCAAATCCTCAACGGCAGCGGGTCGGGCGAGAACCTGAAGGGCGTCCTCCAGACCACTGGCATCCAGACCTACAACTGGTCCTCGGGTGCTTACGAGCCGGTCGCGGACACCAAGGCCGACGCCCTGCGTCGCGCTGCGACCCTTGCGTTCTTGGCGTACTACGAGCCCTCGGGCATCGTGATGCACCCGAACGACTGGGAAGACATCGAGCTGACCAAGGACCTCAACGGACAGTACCTCATCGCGGTTTCGGTCGCGATGGGCGGCGAGCCGAAGGTCTGGCGTATGCCGGTCGTCGAGACACCCGCGATCGCCGAGGGCACCGCTCTCGTCGGCGCGTTCGGTACCGGCGCCCAGCTGTACGACCGCGAGGACGCGAGCATCCGAATCTCGGAGCAGCACGCGGACTTCTTCATCCGCAACGCAATCGTGATCTTGGCAGAGCAGCGCCTCGCGCTGGCCGTCAAGCGCCCGGAGGCGTTCGTGAAGGTGACATTCAACTCGGCACCGGTAGCCCCATAAAACTAACGACTGAGTAAGGATTACCCCCGTCCCAGCCGAGGAACATTCGGCGAGGGCGGGGGTTTTCTTTTAGAAGGGCAACCCATGGGCCAAAGATTCTGGTACGGCGCGAAGGCGCTCAAGGTCGTGGACGGCGACACCCTCGACCTGATGGTCGACCTCGGGTTCAATGTGCACCACAAGATCCGCGTGCGCCTCTACGGGGTCAACACCCCGGAATCCAGGACGAAGGATGCCTCCGAGAAGGCACTCGGGCTCAAGGCGAAGAAGTTCACCGAGGACTGGCTGACCAACCACGAGTGGGTGTACGTCAACACCATCCCCGACAAGAACGACAAATACGGAAGGATCCTCGCGAGGATTTTTTCGTCGGAGAACGTGTCAGACCCGAGTACGGCCTGCCTGAACATCGACATAATCCAGTCGGGGTTCGCCAGGGAGTACTATGGCGTCGGGGACAAGACGTGGGACGAATTCAAAAAGACAGAGAGCAAGTGAGGAACCATGAGAAAGATTGACCTGCCACTCGGAACCGAGAGCAACGAACCAACGGGAATCGTCAACAAAGAGGAGCCGGCGAAGAAGAAGCGCAAGACGAAGAACGTCGAGCCCGAGGCCGCCGAAGAGGCGCCAAAGGCGGGCGAGGAGCCCGTCGCCTGATCACTTGATCGGGCAAGCCCCATTCGAGCAGTCCTCGAAGTTCAGTTCGGTGCCGCCGACCTGACTCAAGGGTATGGATTTGTCTATTTTCGCACTGAGCGACTCGAACTCGCCCTGGTCGATCTCCTCGTAGGGGGGCAACGGGAAGTTGTGCTCGGCGTGGAGCACGAACGAGACGGACTTGATGCTCGAGTCGTAGTTCTTGGCGAGCCACTCCTTGATCGATTCCAGTTCCTCCTTGCGGTAGTACACGGTCACCGAGACGGCGTTGTCGGCCCACTCTGTCTGCATGCGCTTCACCCACTCGAGCTGGTCGGTGGCCGACATGTCGCCGGCCAGCGTGCTGCCCTCCGGGGATTTGCAGGGGAACTCGACCACGTATCGGGTGTGATCCTCCCTGCCATCGATCCCGATGTCCCAGACGACCTTGTGCCCGCGCGCGCGCAGGCCCGAGACCAGCGGGTCGGACGCGCCGAACCTGACCCTTCGGATGTAGTAGGCGGCGAATGCTGGGTGCACGCCGGGCGTGATCCCCGGCAGGAGCGACAGCGTCCCCGAGGGCTGGACCGTCGTCAACCTCACGGAGCGCGGGAAGCCCATCTCCTTCGAGTACTTGACGTCGAACCGATCTAGGTTCTGGTACGCCTCGTCGAGCCACGAGACCTGTTCCGCCGAGGCCTGAAGTATGCCGGACACGCTCTGCCCGAGCCTCGCGTTCTTCGACACGATCGAGTTGGTCTTCGCGTACGGGTAAGAAAGGCGGGTGATCTGCTTTTGGACGATGTAAAGCAACTCCGAGAGCTCCTTGAACTGCCCGATCGAGCAGATGTTGGGCAGGAAGATTGTCGATAGGTTGCACGATTCCCCGTCGCCGAGGCCTATCTCGGCGCACGGGTTGAATCCCTCGATGGTTCTGTCCGGCCTCTCATCCTTGAGCCTCCCGAACTTGCGGGCGAGGCGACGGTTGACGAGTCCGTAGGGCTCGCCGCCGCCGGAGTAGCCCTTCCAGAGTTCCGGCATGACATGGTCGTAGTAGTCGGCGTAAATGCTGTTGTTGGAGTTGGCGCGGTACCCGGGGATCTCCCCCGTCGCCCAGTTCTTGGCGCGCAAAAAAAGCACATCGTCGGGGTCGCCTATGGCTATCTGCGCCGAGCGCCGAGACGATCCCGAGACGACGACGCGACCGATTATGTTGCAGATGTCGAGGACGTCGATTGAGCGAAGTTTCTTGCCCTCGCGCGCCTCCATTACGGCGCAAATGTCGGTGATGCCGTCCACGAGCGCCTTCGGCCCGCTGGCGGTCCCCCCGAAGGTCTTGAGGGGCGCCCCGAACTCGCGTACGAGAATCGTGGAGTACGAGAACGATATTCCCGTGTCAAAGAACGACTTGAGGGTGCTGTGCAGGAGGCGACGCCAGCCCTGCCGCGAGTCGGGGACGATGATGTCGGCGTCGTTGGATCTCTCGTGGGTTATCTTGACGCCGGGCAGGACCTTGGGGAGGTCGTGGATTTTCGCCCTCTCTACCGAGAAGCCGACCCCGCCGCCGAGCATGAGGTGGTCGAACAGGAACTCGAAATCCTCCACCTTCTCGATGTTCACGAAGTAGCAGTTGTTCAGGGATGCGGCGTTGAACTGCCTGATTAGGGGCGTGCCTAGTTGCCACAGGGCGCGACCGGAAAATGATCCGCGAAGATTGAAGACGTGGTCGAACAATTTCTCGGCTTGATCGTCGGTGAGCGGCGCTCCTATCTCGATGGCGCCGTTGACGCATCGCTCCACGGTCTCCAGCCACGTCTCGTTTCGGTCGAGTTCCTCGATGCGGCGAGAGTAGGTTCGCAGGTAGACGACCTCGCCAAGCCCGCCGAAGCCCCACGGTGGGGCGATGTTTGCGTACCGGCTCAAAAATGATTTACTCAAAGACATTGTCTTTACCCCCATGGCTAGTTGGAACAATCAGGAAGCCCAGAGGGCACCGAACAGATTACTCCATCAGTCCGAGGCTCCTCGCCTGGGTCGTCGTAATGTAGTCTCCCTTCCTGTGGATAATTACGCGAGCTTTGGTGAATGGGGTGATCGCCCGCTCCTCGGTGACATCCTCCTCCACGAGGACCAAAGGATCCGTCCCAACGATTTTTTTCGGGATAGACATGTCGACGTCGTACTTAACCGGTCCGGTGCAGTCGCCCGTCGGGTGCCCGCACACGGGGCATCTCTGTCTGTCCGCGGGAAACACGTCGATCTCGCCGATGTGCGTCGCGCTCCTGAACGGGCTTGGGTAATCCACTCTGCTATTTTACTATCTCAATAACTAGCCTCGGGGTCAGTAAAATTGTAGATCTGGAATCCCTCGTTCGCGATCTCCTGCGCGACCTTGTCCCTCGTGGCGGAGTCGACGTCCAGCAAAGTTTTTTCAGTAATTGTCTTTACGAGCATGGCGGGGAATATGCTCTCCCTGAAAAGCCTGGATGCGTCGTTGGGCGTGGCGATCATCGTGTCCCAAACCACCGTCCTCTTCTCGTAGGAGTAGGGCATGGCGACGACGGACACGCGTGGCGCCCCCTCTCGCACGAAGGCATGCGAGAGGGTTATGCACTCCGAAACCTTCTCATTCCTGATAAACGCCTCGCGCAGGCTCTTGCCGCTCGTGGCGAGGGGGTCGTAGGACAGGAAACCCTCGGCGACCATGGTTATCTCGTCCACCGCCCAGTACTGCCTGAGCAGGTGGCACACCCTCACGGACTTCTCGAACCTTTCGAAAAGGTCCAAATTCATCAATTCCCCGTCCATTTGGACGGTTATGGCCAAATCGTTGTGCTTCCAGCCAAAGAAGTTAAACGGCAGATCCTCGCCGACACCCCTTGATTTGACGACGTCGGATTTGGTTCGCCGGTAGGAGGTGGTCAGAAGGGCCAATTTCTTCGCATCGTCCCCGTAATTGTCTTCCACGGGGCAAACATAGCGCAAGGACTTGCGCCAGAGGATGAGGTCCTTGTGTAGACTGACGATTTATGGCGAACAAGAAACAACCCAAGAAAAACACCCAACCAAAACCGAAGGCGAAAAAGCCGGCGGCGAAAAAGCCGGCGGCGAAAACGAGTCCGACCAAGACGGAAAAAGCGACCGTCGGGAACGCCCATGAATCTGGCCACTCATCCGTGCCGGAGACAAAGGTGGACTCCGTCCGTATCACGGTGAAAAAGAAAAAGAGTTTGCTGAAGAGAATTTTCGGGTCCTAACCCGACGAACACTCTAAACTAAGTATGTGAGCACGAACGTCGCATACTCGGATCGAATTCTCCCCTGGCACAGGCTCGGCATCGCCGTTCCCCACGGCGCCTCGGTCGACGAGATGCTCAATCTGGCCTCCTGCAACTACGACGTGTTCACGACCAACGTGGCGGCGGTCGATGCCCACGGTCAAATGTTGTTCGATTCGGCGGGAAGGCCGATAATCATCAACGACTCGCGTGCGACCGTGCGATCCGACGCCGATGGCTCGTTCAGGGGCATATCCACCGTCGGGACCAGGTACGTCGTCCAGCAAAACAGGGAGGTGCTCAACCGCGCAGTATCGGTGGCGAAAATAATGAAGAGACTGCGCTCGGACGACGACGTCAGGGTCGACGCGTGCGGGAGCATCGGCAACGGGCGGGAGTTTTTCGCGACGATCCACATCGGGGCGAGCATCATCGACCCCAAAGGGGTGTCGGACCAGATAGATGAGTACCTAATCGTCCGGAACGGGCATGACGGCAAGACCCCGATCACCTTCGTGAACACCCCGATAAGGGTGGTGTGCAAGAACACGGTGATGGTCGCCGTAAACGAGTCGAGCAGGAAGGTGACCGCCAGACACACCAAGAACGCCGACGCAATCGTGAACGACGGGCTGAGGGTCGCCCAGCAGTGGGAGGATCTCTCGAAAAGGACGAAAAAAATCGCCGAGAAGATGATCCAAATCGCCGTCAAGGACAACGACGCGGTCGTCGCGGTCGCCAGAGACGTCCTCTTCCGGAAGAACAGCAAGAAGAGCGCCAAGCACCTAGATTTCGCCGTCGACTCGATCGTCAACATCTACCTCAGCGACAGAAACTCTGCAAAATACGGGAAAAACGGCTGGTCGCTGTACAACGCGGTAGTCGAGTACCTGGATCACGTGCGCGATGCGAACCCCACGGACAGGGCCGAGACGACCATGGACTCGAAATCGTGGGTGAGCAAGAAAAAGCTCGTGACGGCAGGTCGCGTCCTTGCACTAGACGGCGGCAAATCTGTGAGATGATGTGTGGGCGGGGACGAAAGGGTCTATATGTCAAAGGAAGTCAATCCCGAAGGCGAGCCAAATGAGCCGCTGGATTCGGTTTTTGACCACCTGGCCAACGCCATGGACGGTCAATCGCCCGAGGCATTCGATTACCGGAAGGATCTGTGCCTGATCCTCGCCGGCAAGTTGAAGGATGAGTTCGGCGTAGAGGGCCTCTGCCAGATGCTCAGCGCCATAGACGCCACTGCGGGCTGGGCGAGCGACATCCTGCTCGAGTCGTCGGACATAGACGACGTCCTTTTCAGGGAGTACGGCATCTTCGTGGAGAACTCGATCGGCGTGGCCCAGAAAACAACGGCCATGAAGAGGTTCCACAAGTCCCTATGGTCGTCAAGGCGGCGATACGCGAAGCTTATGGCCGCCGAGTTGTTTGCCCTCTCGCAGGGGAAAAAATAGCGGGCAACCGGACCCCGGATAATAAATCTAACCAATGGCGTCAAAAAGATCCATTGCTCCGAAGATGGCGGTGATTAGCGTCAGCAGAATCGGCCCGTGGGGGTCCGTCTACTACCACCACATGCTGGAGTGCGGCCACACCGAGTCGCGCAGGCGTTGCGCCAAGGTCGGCGACAGGGTTGCCTGCGTCAGGTGCCAGGAGATAGTCGAGCATCGGTCGGCATTAGCAGATAGACCACCCCAAAGTCAAGTATTTGACTCAGACGAAACGGTCGCCGCGGGAATGTCGCAAGAATCGCGCATAAGGGCGAACATAGCGGCAACGCTCGGTGTCCCATCGGAGGCGATCGACGTGTCGTTGCACCCGACACGACGCATCCTAATTCTACTTTCCCCGCAGGAGGTGACTAGACTTTCGGAAAACTGAATTGGGGGGTTATGTTCAAGAATGCGTCATGCCTCGGCCAGCCAACCAACTGGTGGTTTCCCGAGAGGGAGGGTAAATCGAAATCTGAGTTGCGCGCGATTTTCGCCAACACCAAAAAAGCCGTAAAAATCTGCCGCGATTGCCCGTGCATAGTCGAGTGCCTCTCGCACTCGCTCGACAACTACGAGTTCGGAATCTGGGGCGGGATGGGCGAGAGTCACCGGAAAACTGCGAAGCACCTGCAAACCATCGGCTACACGCCTGCCCAAATAGTCACGAAGATCCTCGGGGTGGAACCGGCTTGATACAGATCGAGGAGTTCCTGTCGCGCCTCAACGGCGTCAAAGGCGGCAACGGGCAGTGGAGCGCCAGGTGCCCCTGCAGGAACGACGACAACAACCCCTCGCTCTCGGTGGCAGAGGACAACGGAAAGATCCTCATGCATTGCCACCGCGGCAACGGATGCGATGTGTTCAAGATATGCGAGAGCATCGGCGTGTCCGTCTCCGACATAATGCCCGACGACCCGATGCCGCCAAAGCCGAAGTCGGGTCTCACCATGGTGGCGACCTACGACTACGTGGACGAGGGGGGACGCACCCTGTTCCAGAAAGTCAGGTACATAGACGAGAACGGCAAGAAAACTTTCCGCCAGAGGCGCCCGAAGCCGGGGGGCGGCTACGAGTACGACCTCGCCGACACGCCGAGGATTCTCTACAACCTGCCCGCCGTGCTCGCGGCGAAGTCGAACGGCAAATCCATTTTCGTCGTCGAGGGAGAGAAGGATGTCGACACCCTGACGCAACTGGGCGTGACGGCGACCACGATGCCTGGCGGCGCCGGCAAGTGGCTCGACATCCACACCCAGGCGCTCGCAGGGGCGGTCGTGGACATCGTGGCAGACAACGACGAGGTCGGCAGGGATCACGCCAAGAAGGTCTCGGAGGCACTGCTCGGCGCGGGGTGCGATGTGGCCGTGTTCGTGTGCCCATCGGCGAAGGATGTCACCGACCATTTCCGTGCGGGGGGGACTTTTCGGCAACTCGTGCCGCTCGAAAGCTCCGAGCCGGCCCCCGAGCGCAACGCCGAGGACGATGCCATCAACGCGATCTCGGACCTGCTGAGCAGCAACACCAAGGCCGCCGAGAAACTCATCCGAATAAGGATGATCGCGAACGGGTCGGCCGTGGACATGCCGCTCGACCGAGGCCGCCTCGTGTTCTGGCCCGAGTTCGTGCGCGAGAAGGACGACAACAATTACGATTGGGTCATACCGGGGCTTCTGGAACGCAGCGAGAGGGTGATACTCGTCGCCGCCGAGGGCATCGGAAAGAGCATGCTCACAAGGCAGGTGTCGATTCTCGCGGCCTGCGGACTCCACCCGTTCTCCTTCCAGCCAATAAAACCGATGCGGACCCTCTTCGTCGACCTCGAAAACCCCGAACGAATCATCAAGCGAATGTCGCGCAGGATATTCAACGAATCCATGAAAATCAGCCTGATGGAAAACGAGCCGCAGGCGCACCTGTTCATGAAGCCAGCCGGGCTGAACTTGCTCAACGCCAGCGACAGGGCCTTGCTCGAGAACAGGCTGAACGAGACCACCCCCGACATCCTGTGCATCGGGCCTCTCTACAAATCCTTCGTCGACCCGGGCGGCAGGACATCCGAGGCTGTCGCAATCGAGATAGCGAGATACCTCGACGACATTCGCACGGCCTTCAGGTGCGCGATATGGATCGAGCACCACGCGCCTCTCGGGAGCTCGATGGCGACGAGGGATCTGCGCCCGTTCGGGAGCGCCGTCTGGTCGCGCTGGCCAGAGTTCGGCATCGCGATGCACCCGGCCATCGGCGCACCATACACCTACGATGTGAAGCACTTCAGGGGCCCCAGGGACGAGCGCCCATGGCCTCTGATCATCGAACGCGGCAAGAAATTCCCGTTCGAGACAATTTCCTTCGTCGAGATAACGTCGCACTACTAGGGGCATCCCCTGTGCCAACATGGGAGTATGGAAATCATAAAACCCATGAATCGCGAGTTGCTGGCTGAGCGCGATGCCCGGATATTTGCCCTCAAAAAGGCGGGCGTCTCAAGCAGGGAGATAGCGAGGCGCTTCGACATGACGACGTCGGCCATAAGCAAGGCGATCCAGCGCCAACTCGAGAAACTGAACCAAGAGAGTCGCCTGAACTACGTAGAGGTGCTCCGGATGGAACTAGAGCGGCTCGACGCCCTTCAGGCATCGATATGGCCCATGACCCAAAACAGGAAGCAGACAAACCCCGACGGATCCGAGGTCGCCATCGAGCCCGATTTGAAGGCAGTGCAACAAGTCCTGTCGGTCATGGACAGGCGAGCGAAGTTGCTGGGGATGGAGCAGACGAACGTGAGCATCAGCCTCGCCGATGCGCCGTCCACCTCTGGCCAGGTGAAGGTCTCGCTGGTCGGGTCAAAGAAGGCCAATGCCGAGATAGACATCCACTCGCCCGAGGAGGATGCGAAGCGCCTACTGGGCATTATGTCGGCCGCCGGGATACTCCCGCTGAAAGAGATCGATGCGATAGTGTCACAGAGCGGGGTGGTAATAGATGCCGAGGTCGTGGATGAGGCCGACAGAGAAAGTAGTGCGAGCAATGGATGAGGCGGTCAGCGAGATGACGGACATGAATATCAAACCAGTCGCGCCGACCGACGACGAGCACGGCTCGCCCGCAGACAAGCAACTCATGGTTCGATGCACCCAGCCGGAGAAGGACCTCTGGAAGAAGGCCGCCGATGCCGGAAACGAAACCCTGGCATCTTTCGTTAGGAGGGTGCTCAACGAGTGCGCCATAAGGGCGACCACATGCTCCCACCCCAGGGAAACGGTCAAATTCTACCCTTGGGGCACGCCTCAATTTTTCTGCCTCAAGTGCGGCGCCAGAATCGACATGTCCCAGATAGGACAGTAACCCCCGCGACCCCGTTCGCCGTTTCGGTTAGAATATCACGAATATGGGATACTGGTTAGATGAAAAACAAAGACCTGTTTGCGAATGTCCTTCTTAGAATTCTTGCTACTTTCGCCGCATCTGGTCTTGGTATTATTGGTGCAGGAACAATTGCCGGCGTTCCAGTACTTAAAGCCGTGTTCATGGCCGGAATTGCGGGGGTTGCGGTAGTGGTCGAAGGGCTGTCAAGGGCGTTTCTTGAGGATGGGAGATTGACTACTTCTGAAATTAACGAAGTATTCAACAAGGTGGACAAAAAGTCGCCGAAAGCAAAAGCGAATGAAACGGCTTAGTCTTGGGCTGGCTCTTGGCATCCTCATTGCTTCTTGCGGCTACGACGGTTCTTATCGCTACTCGTGTCAAGACCCCGCAAACTGGGGGAAAAAAGAATGCGAACCACCAATCTGCGAGGTAGACGGCAACTGCACGAAAACACTATTGGGCTTTGACCCGACGGAGACAACAACGCCATGATGAACAAACCCAACAACCGCCCGCGTCTTACGGCTGACGAACTCGACGCGCGACTGAAATTCGTGGTGGGATGCATTCTGGGGGCCGTACTTTTAATTACCACCGTGGGCGTCCTCTACGCGCTGGTCTTCGTGACCCAACCGATAGGCGCGCAGGCGGAGAACGACAAGATGTTCTTCAGCGTGCTGTCCAGCGTCGCGACCTTCATCACGGGCACGCTCGCCGGGAT
>Ga0194120_10000591_pt1 | contig 68530 bp, 68 predicted proteins | sample TA2MahCa65mmetaG_FD_148642 | JGI IMG/M metagenome (GOLD analysis project Ga0194120, IMG submission 148642) | Freshwater microbial communities from Lake Tanganyika, Tanzania - TA2015019 Mahale Deep Cast 65m | ecosystem: Environmental > Aquatic > Freshwater > Lake | place: Tanzania: Lake...
GATATTACGCTGAATCAACAGTTGCTCTTTTCTCGTAAGGAAGCAGGCCGTTTTCCTGAAGCCAAAGAGATTAAACAATTGGTGCGTGATGTCATAGCCCCGAGTCGTCATCTAGGACATAGCGATAAAGCTGGTTGAAGGTTCAACTCAGATTCTCCATTAGGAGATTTTTCATCTACAGTTGATCAAACTTGTCCATTTTGTGCCTTGTTTTGCACAAATTTTTTGTCAATAGAGTGACTATTCACGCAAAATTAGCGCAAAAGCTGATAGCGCGCGCTCAGCGAGATTGGTCGCTTTTCTCTATGCGCTGGGCACCGTTGAAGCGCTTTAGCCAGTAACTGTTTTGCATGCTCTCTACCCTCACGTTACCACCACTACCGGGGGCATGAATGAACTTGTTGTTTCCCAGATAGATGCCCACATGAGAGAACGCCGATTTAAGCGTGTCGAAGAACACCAAATCACCGGGCTTGAGCTCTGGTCTGGGAATGGCTTTTCCTAGATGGCTCATGGCGCGTGCGTTGTGAGGCAAGGTGAGACTGGTTGCCTGGAGGTAGACATAGCGCACAAAGCCACTACAGTCGAATCCTGTTTCGGGGGAGTGCCCCCCGAATTGATAGGGTGATCCGGTCAGACTGAGCGCGTGCAATAATACCTCTCGTGCTTGTTGTGACCAGCTGGCATCGATTTCAATTGGGTCAGCATTTACCGGTAAATTGGGCGTGGGGTCATCTGGAATGCTGACTTCCCCTGTAGGCGTGGTTGTGCAGGCGACGCTCATAAAGGTCAGGGCGAGATACAGCAGGTAAGAAACCGACAAATGCTTCATCATTCCACCATTATAAGTTAAGTCATCGCAGACATTTGCGCTGAGTTCCCTAAGTCGTGGGATAATGCCCGCCTTATGAATCAACGCCGCATACGTCAGATTTTTGAGAAAGATGGAATCTTAGCCCATCATATTCCTGGTTATCATGAACGTACCCAGCAATTAGAAATGGCGCTGGCGATTGCAGATGCGATCGAACACAATAGCCAGTTGGTGGCAGAGGCCGGTACTGGTACCGGTAAGACTTTTGCTTATTTAGTTCCTGCTTTGCTTTGTGGGGGCAAAGTCATCATCTCGACAGGCACCAAAAACCTACAAGATCAGCTTTATGCCCGTGATTTGCCAAACATTCGTGAGGCGATCAAAGTGCCAGTGACGGTTGCCATACTAAAAGGGCGCGCCAATTATGTGTGTCATTACCACTTGCGGCGTGCAGCCACCGAGGGGCGTTTTACCTCGCGTGAGGATGCTAAATATGTGCATGTCATCCAGCACTTTGCTGAGCATAGTAAAACCGGAGATAAAAGTGAGCTAAGCAGTGTGCCAGAAAATGCTTCCGTCTGGACGAGCGTCACATCTACGCGAGACAACTGTATAGGCGGTGAATGTAGTGACTACAAAGATTGTTTTGTGATGGAGGCGCGTAAGCAGGCGTTGGCAGCTGATGTGGTGGTGGTGAATCACCACTTATTTTTTGCTGATGTGATGTTGCGTGATGAAGGGGTGTCTGAGTTGTTGCCCAGCGCCAATACCGTGATCTTTGATGAGGCGCACCAATTGCCGGAAGTGGCGGGTTTGTTCTTTGGTGAAGATATCTCCACCAGTCAATTGATGGAGCTGGCACGTGATAGTGGCAATGCACATCTGAGCCTTGCGAAAGATTGTGTCGAGCTGGGAGAGGTGATTCCCGTTCTGGAAAAGGCTTGCAAGGATTTTAGATTGGTTTTTGCCTATGAAGGCTCTCGTATGCCAGTGCAGAAATCGCTGGCATTGAAAGGATTTCAGGAGGCGTTCACGCATATGCAGGCGAAACTGCAACACTTGTCTCAGGTGTTGGAAACGCAAGCCGCGCGTGACCCTTTGCTGGAAAAATGCTGGCAACGTAGCCTGTTATTATCTGAATTGTTGCAAAGCTGGCAGTCTGCTGAGAACGGTAATTTGGTGCGCTGGGTGGAAGTGTTTACTCAGTCTGTGCAGTTGCACGCGACGCCGCTCAGTGTGGCAGAAGGTTTCGGGAAGCAGTTGGATGCGCAGCCACGGGCTTGGATTTTCACATCGGCCACCTTGGCGGTGAAAAGTGATTTTAGCCATTACCTGACACAAATGGGGCTACAGGGAGCGAAGACGGCCGCATGGCAGAGCCCATTTAATTATCAGGAGCAAGCACTGTTTTATGTGCCACCTGATATGCCTGATCCGAATAGCGCTCATTACACCAGCAGTGTCGCAGCAGCTGCGCTGCCTGTGCTACAGGCAAGTGGTGGCCGAGCATTCGTGCTTTCCACCAGTTTGCGTGCCATGCGTGAAATACACGCTTTGCTCAAAGAAGCCTTTGCCGAGCACGGGATAGAAAGTCCGCTGTTATTACAGGGTGACAGTTCTAGAACAGAATTGTTGGAGCGCTTTCGCCAACTGGGTAATGCGGTGCTGGTGGGGAGTCAGAGTTTTTGGGAGGGAGTCGATGTGCGAGGAGAGGCGCTGAGTGTGGTCATTATCGATAAACTGCCCTTTGCGCCACCGGATGATCCGGTACTGGCCGCACGGGTGGATAAGTTGAATGCCGAAGGTAAAAATGCCTTTATGGAATACCAATTGCCATATTCTGTGATTACCTTGAAGCAGGGAGCAGGCCGATTGATCCGGGATGAGCGTGACCGAGGGGTGCTGATGATCTGCGATCCACGTTTGATCAGCAAATCTTATGGCAGAAGAATCTGGCAAAGTCTGCCACCTTTCAAGCGCACCAGGGTGCTGGCAGATGTTCAGGCATTTTTTAGCGAAGCCGGTCAGTAAGTATTGTCAATATGAGTGAGCAAAGCTGGCGTGTGCGTGGCAAAATAGCGGCTGGTGAATATGAACATGAATCTCACGTGAATCTACTTGCATTTGATACTTCCACGGAATATCTGTCGCTCGCGCTGTTGCGAGGCGACGATGTCTTTACGTTCAATACCATGGCAGGGCAATCACACTCTCAGCTCATTTTGCCGCAACTGCAAAAGTTATTGCATGAGGCTGAGCTGCAACTCGAAGAATTACAAGGCATTGCTTTCGGCGCTGGACCAGGGTCATTCACTGGCGTGCGGATTGCGGCAGGAGTTGCACAGGGGTTGGGCTTCGGGGCTCATTTGTCAGTGGTTGGCGTGTGTACGCTGATGGCGCTGGCAGAGGGAAGTGGGGCGGATCAGGTGATTACCTGCTTGGATGCACGCATGGGGGAGGTTTATCATGCTGCGTATATCAAAGAGGCAGGTACGTGGCGAGCTGAACGAGCTCCTGGGTTGTATAAACCGGATGCTGTTCCCCGATTGGACGGTTTTGGCTGGGTTGGTGCAGGGAATGGTTGGCAAGCCTACAGTGAGGCGCTGGGGCAAGTCTATGCCGACCAGTTGCAGGCGGTGCGGGCCGAGTTGGTGCCCACTGCCAACTCGATCTTAACGTTAGCCTTACCCGTTTTTTCAAAGGGCGAAGCAACGCCAGCTAGTGAAGCACTGCCTGTTTATATCCGCAACCGGGTTGCCTTAAAGACCGAGGAGCGTGCGCAAGGGCTCGCCTTATGAATGCGGCCCAGTTAAAACCGCAGTATCAATTCGAGCCGATGCAGATGGGCGACTTGGATGTAGTCATGCAGATTGAGCCTGCCATTTATTCGCATCCATGGACGCGAGGTAATTTTTCCGATTCGCTCAAGTCAGGATATCCTGCTTATGTGTTGTGGTGCAACAAGGAAATCATTGGATATGCTGTGATGATGATGGTGTTGGACGAGGCGCACCTGTTAAATCTGAGCATTGCTAAGCAGCATCAGAAGCAGGGATGGGGGCATTTGCTGTTAGCGCACATGATCGGTGTGGCACAGTCAGAACAGGCTGCCAACATGTTTCTGGAAGTACGTCAAAGCAATGTGTCGGCAATCGCTTTGTATGAGCGTGTCGGCTTTAACGAAATGTCGATTCGTCGCAACTATTATCCAGCGCATCATGGTCGGGAAGATGCCGTGCTGATGGGGTTGGCATTATGATGACGCGCGAAGATCTATTAAGAGAATTGGAGTTGTTGCCTAGGTGGGAGCTACGGATGCCAATGCCGCCCCGCGACATCAGCCCCGCAATTGCACCAACATCCCAGCCTGCGGAGCTGCCATCGGATGAAGAGCCATTGCCCCCGCGCGAACTGGACACGGTGCAAATGATGGAAGCGCCTGCATCTAACGCTTCATTGCCTGTGGGGGATGTGGCACAATCATTTAGTCACCTTGTCAGTGAGCAAGGCGATTATTTGTTTTTACTGCCAATAGCGATTCAACTAGATGAAATGCTCTTGATGCGCAATATATTGAGCGCCATGGTCATCAAGGGGCGCCCGCTGGTAGAACATTCCTTAGATCTGTCTCATCCTGAGTTCAAGCTGGTGATTGCGATGGGAGAATCGGTGGCTCAAACCGTGTTGCAAACCAAACAGTCACTCAATGCGTTACGCGGTCGCGTGCATGCCTTAGGTCATCATTCACTCGTGGTGACGTATGATTTGGCACACCTTTTAAGCCATGCGGCGGACAAGCGGCACTGTTGGCAGGATTTGTGTATGGCCATGCGCTTTGTGGCAGAGGTTATAAGAGAAAGTAAGAATCAGTAACATGTTGAGAAGCTTATTCTTGGGATGTATTTTAGCGGTTATTGCTATGAACGCGGGCGCTGACATCTCTGACATTACCGCCATTTATAAAAACACCCCTATGCTCGATGCGTTTGAGGTTTGTCAGGGAGGGGGGGGTGCAGATAGGCGTCAAGTCTCGTTGAATGACGAGGAATGGGCAGAGATCACCGCGATTTTTACGGATGCAGATGATGTGCTATTGGATGATGCTACACGTGAGCGTAAACAGATTGCAGAGGCAATCGGCGCACTGGAGAAAATCATCGGTGATAAAGTGGGAACCTCGGAAGATCGAGCTGGCACCTTTGATAACTCGGATTATGCGGGGCAAATGGATTGCAATGATGAGGCGATTAACTCGACCACTTATATGCGCTTAATGGTGCAAAACGGCTTGATCCGCCTGCATCAGGTTGAAGATATGCGCACACGTAATTTCTTCTTTACTGGTTGGCCGCACAGCACGGCGGTGATCCACGAAGTGGCCACAGGAGAGCGCTATGCAGTGGATAGCTGGTTTTATGACAATGGGGAACCTGCCATCATTGTGCCTTTTGCTCTCTGGAAATCAGGGTATATTCCAGAAAACAGCCCACTGCGCCATGTGCGCAGTGCGCATTATACTGATAGTTGGTAACTGGCTGACTAATCAATAGATTGTCTGTAAAATCCATTTTTCTTTAAGTTTTTGAGTGGTTTATCCCATGCGAGCATCACAATTTTTCTTCAATACCCAGAAAGAAGCGCCCAATGAGGCAGAGCTACAAAGCCATATCTTGATGGTGCGGGCCGGACTGATCAAACGTCTGGGTTCAGGGCTTTATAGCTGGATGCCACTGGGGTTAAAGGTCTTACGCAAAGTAGAGACCATCGTTCGTGATGAAATGAACAAGGCTGGAGCGCTGGAGCTACTGATGCCTGCGGTTCAACCGAAAGAGTTATGGGAGGAGACTGGGCGTTGGGCTGTGTTTGGCCCGCAAATGCTTAAAATCCAAGACCGGCACGAGCGAGAATTCTGCTTTGGACCCACCCATGAGGAGGTGATCACTGATATTGCCCGCAAAGAAATTCGTAGCTACAAGCAGTTGCCTCTGAATTTTTACCAGATTCAAACAAAGTTCCGTGATGAGATTCGACCACGTTTCGGTGTGATGCGTGCACGTGAATTCATGATGAAAGATGCGTATTCCTTTCACACCGATTTTGCTTCTTTGGAGCAAACTTATCAGACCATGTACCAGGCCTACAGCAATATATTCACGCGCCTGGGTCTGAAGTTTCGTGCAGTCAAGGCGGATACCGGTGCCATTGGCGGCGATGGTTCACATGAGTTCCATATGTTGGCTGACTCAGGTGAAGATGGCTTAGCCTATTGTAAGACCTCGGATTTTGCGGCCAATGTGGAGTTGGCAGAAGCGCTGACAGATCAAACAGCCAGAGCCGTTGCAACAGAAGCAATGCAGGAAGTCAGTACGCCCAAACAGACTGCGTGTGAAGATGTAGCCAAGCTGTTAGGAGTCAGCATTGAGCGCACGGTGAAAGCCATTGCGCTAATGGCGGGTGGGCGGTTTTATTTGGCATTGTTGCGCGGCGACCATCAGTTAAACGAGGTGAAAGTAGGCAAGCTGACTGGTTTCGCAGATTTCAGGTTCGCCACTGAAGAGGAGATTCGTGCTCACCTCAATTGCCCTCCAGGCTTTATCGGACCAGTGGGTGTGGATGCCAATGTGAATGTGATTGCGGATAGAACCGTGGCATTGATGAGCGACTTTGTCTGTGGGGCGAATAAACCTAAATACCATTTAAGTGGCGTGAATTTTGGGCGAGATTTGCCTGAGCCATTACTCGTGGCAGACATCCGTAACGTGGTGGCAGGGGATGTCTGCCCGGATGGCCAAGGTATCCTGTCACTTTGCCGCGGTATCGAGGTCGGGCATATCTTCCAGCTACGTACCAAATACTCTCAGGCAATGAGTGCAACTTATTTGGATGAGCATGGGCAAACTCAGGTCATGGAAATGGGCTGTTATGGCATCGGTGTGTCACGTATCGTAGGTGCGGCCATCGAGCAGGGCAACGATGAGCGCGGCATCATTTTTCCTAGGAGCATGGCGCCGTTTGAAGTGGTGATTTGTGCTATCGGCTATGATAAATCGGAGACGGTCAAAGCTGCGGCTAAGCAGTTACACGATGAATTGCAAGCAGCTGGCGTGGATGTACTATTGGATGATCGGGGCGAGCGTCCTGGAGTGATGTTTGCTGAAGCTGATCTGATGGGCATCCCACACCGCATTGTGATCGGAGAACGCGGTCTTGCAGAAGGCAACGTGGAATATAAAGCGCGAGTGGCAGCAGAAGCGCAGTCCATACCACTCGCTTCAGTGATTGAGTTTGTACACAAACTGGCGTAGCACGATTTTGGCCAGTTGTGCCCAAGTTTGAGAGCGTAAGTCATATGAACAAGAAAGTGTATCTTTGCATACTGGCTTTGATTGGCGCATTGATGTCTATGGCAGGACACGCGGGGTCCCAGATTGACCTTTGCAACCGAGGAGGAAGGTCTGGCCTGGATGGGTGAGATGTCTGTGCGGCTCAAAAACGGATGCCAGATAAAGCGTACCGTGAGGATTTCTTGCGCACCGTGCATTATGAGGCCAGTCGAGCTGGTTTGGATCCGCAGATGGTGTTGGGGCTAATTCAGGTTGAGAGTGGTTTTAAGAAATATGCAGTTTCATCCGTAGGTGCCCGCGGCTTCATGCAGGTGATGCCGTTCTGGGTGCGCAGTATCGGTGAAAACGATCATAATCTCTTTTTGTTGCGTACCAATTTACGTTATGGGTGCACGATATTAAGACATTACATTGACATTGAGCGCGGTATCTCTATCGCGCTTTAGGTCGTTATAATGGCAACCTGGGCAAGCCTGAATATCCTAATCTCGTGTTGGGTGCTTGGCGCAAACACCGGGACTATGCCCCTAAACATTGGAGCGCAGTTAATAGTTAAGGTAGCGTCTAGGTTCGGCGCGTCTCATGCTCAAGGGGTTACTTCAGGATTTTAAATCCGTAATAAGTGCCAAACTCGCCTTCAGGTTCGTGAAATACGAACAGCATGTTGTTGGCAAAACCAGTGCCATTGAAATGGTTCTTTGATCGAAGTTTCAGCGCTTTAGGTAATTCACTTTTTCCCGCATAACGGCCATTGAGATCAAAAACCAAGATGGCCTTATGGTCGATGTCCAGCATCGCTAATTCTTCACCAGCGACTCCCGTATAAGCGATGAATAAGTCGCTAACCTCGTCATGTGCGACCTTCGCATTTTCAAAATCCAGCACGATTGTCCCGATTCTTTCTCTAAGTTTAGGGTCTACTACGAACACCAGATTGCTACGACCTTGCTTGGCAAAGTAACGATTATGTTCGGCATCATAAGCCGGCATGGTGCCAGCGTGTCCAAAAGCCGGGTTGAATTGCGATATCTCATTGGAGCTGTTTTTGATCTCACCTTTTTCCGATACATCCAGCGCATAAATTCCGGTGTTAGGCGAGAATCCGACATCACTAGATACGTTGTAAGTAATGGTTTCGAGCTTTCCACTATTGGGGTTGAAGTAGATCGAGCGGTTGTCGTAGCCAGGTTTAGCGGAGTTGATATACTGGCCGTTGGCATTATAGGCATGCACTTCCGATTTGGATGTGGCCACCTCATATTCAGATCCCATCGGGGCAAGACCACCATCCGCGATGTAATACATCTTGAGTGTAGGCATGTAAGCCACGGTCATCGGACGCGTGGTCGGACTCTTGCTCAGCGGGATTTTGATGCCCACTTGAGCCTCAGGCAAGATCTCGGCTTGTGTGGATTGCAGGCAAACCAACAGGACACAGGAAAGTAGGGTGGTAGAAATACGCATGATTAACTCTTATGTCTCAATTAAATTGTCGTTGTGCAGTCTGTGGTTAAAAATTTTAAACTAGATTGCCTATTTTAAACGTCTTTCTCAATCAGCATGGCATCGCCATAGCTAAAAAAGCGATATTCATGATCGACAGCGTGTTGATAGGCATGTTTGATCAGGTTGAAGCCGCCAAATGCGGATACCAGCATCAGCAAGGTGCTTTTGGGTAAATGGAAATTGGTGAATAAGCGATCCACCACATTGAAATGATAGCCTGGCGTAATGAAAATACTGGTTTCGCTGTGGCCAGATTGCAGGGTGCCGTTGCTGGCAGCGCTTTCTAAGGCACGCATGGCGGTCGTTCCCACTGCGGTGACCTTGCCCCCGCGCATTTTCGTCATGGTGATCATGTCAACCGTAGCCTGTGGGATGTCGTAAAGCTCACTGTGCATCTTATGTTCGTGGATATTATCTACTCGCACCGGTTGAAATGTACCAGCTCCGACATGTAGCGTGACATAAGCAATGTTGATGCCCTTTTGCATGATTTTTTCCAAAATAACCTCGTCAAAATGCAAACCGGCAGTGGGGGCGGCGACCGCGCCAGGATGTTTGCTGTAAACAGTCTGGTAGCGCTCTTCATCCCGTGCTGATGCCTCATGTGTAATATAAGGTGGCAAAGGCAATGCGCCGTGCCGGTCTAGCAATTCGAGTGCGTTGGTTTCGTTGGGTAATTTTAGTTCAAACAGATCATCATGGCGAGCAATCACCTCTACATTGAATGCGTCTGAAAGTCGGATGATGCTACCTGGCTTGGGGGAGCGGGATGCCCGCACATGGGCATATACCGTGTGGTCATTGAGGATACGCTCCACCAGCACCTCCACCTGTCCGCCTGATTGCTTTTGCCCGAACAGGCGTGCCTTGATAACGCGCGTATCATTGAATACCAGCAAGTCTCCTGCGTTGAGAAAGTCTGGCAGTTCGCTAAAATAGTGGTCAGTGATGCTATTTCCTGATGCGTCTACGTGCAACATCCGGCTGCCGCTACGTACCGATGTGGGATATTGCGCAATCAGGTGTTCAGGCAACAAAAAATCGAAATCAAGGGTTCGCATTAATCAAAGACTTTGCTATAATGGCGGGATCGCAATTATACAGCAATGTGTAATGCCAACAGGCCCAGGTGGCGGAATTGGTAGACGCACGGGACTCAAAATCCCGCGCCGCGAGGCGTGCCGGTTCGATTCCGGCCCTGGGCACCAAAATAAAACAAGCACTTAACCTAAATTGGTGCTTTTTTTACGTCTATTGGTATGGGTATTTTAAGTCAGGCACTTCACTCAACACTAATTTTCGTGAATTCCGACATTTTTCAAAGTAAGTGTCAAAAGAATGGACACATGAGAGTAAGGTCTATTTCAGCAAGAATAAAATAGGGAGCTTGGGCTCCTTTTAAATTGTCTTAAGCTCAGCCATACATTCCTAAAGTTCCAATTCCGAACATTCGAAAATCAAAGCTGGCCGGCTGAAAGATCCCCTTAGACGACTGTCCGCATCAACATCTTTAGCTTAAGCGTTTTTTTGCACGTTTTGCGGTTTGCTTTGCCGTTTCCACCATGCCAGAAAACATATCGTTCAAAAACTGAGCCACTTCTTTTGGGGCTTTTTCTGGCGTGCCTGCATCAAATGGCGGTTCTGGGTTATATTCTAGGTAAAGTTGCACCGCCTTTGCGTAATTTTCGTTACGTAATAGCGATGCAATTTTCAACCCAAAATCAATGCCTGCGGTTACGCCACCACCAGTAATTCTATTTCTATCCACCACAATTCTTTCCTTGGTTGGAATAGCACCAAGCTCAGATAGCACATCTAATGTTGACCAATGTGAGGTGGCTTTATAACCATTCAATAAACCTGCGGCCCCCAAAATGAGCGAGCCTGTGCAAACGCTAGTGATATATCGCGCGGTTTTGCTTTGCTCCGCTAAAAACATCAAAACTTCCGGGTCTTCCATTATTGTAAAAGTGCCTGGTACGCCGCCTGGCACAAACAGCACATCGAGATTTTTAGGACAATCTTTAAACGTGGTGGTAGGCTTTATTGGGATAAGGACTGGATGCTCAGGTTTTTCGTTGCCAACAGGATTAATATCTTTCCAAACCAAGTGAATATCGCGATTCATTAAAGACTCAAATACTGCCAATGGCCCCACTAAATCTTGCAAAAACATGCCAGGATATACCAGCATGCCGATAGTTAGCTTTGCGCCCCCAGTGAGTTCTGCATATTGCTGCATTGCATCCATGTGCTGCTGGTCAGCCGAATCTTTTGTAACAACTGGCGCTTGTTTTTTCGACTCAGTAGCACCAACCGCTGCAATCTTAGCTAATGCGATAGCAGCACCGGCGCTTGAGGTGAGTTTGATAAACTTTCGGCGGTCCATTTTAATATTTCATTGAGAATGATAGATAGGCTTGTGTGCCGTTGTCTGGCGCAATGCGACCACCTAGATAATTATAGAACTGGTAGTAATCTTCATTGGTCAGGTTTTTTACCGTCAAGCCAACATTGTAGCGAGCTGTTTGATAATTAATTGCAGCATCAATCGTGTGGTAGCTATCAGCTTTAAAGGTATTGGCATTGTCTACATAGGCTTCTGATTGCCAATACGCACCTAAGCCTGCACTCAGGCCTGATACACCCAATGATGCAAAATTGTAATTTGCCCATAGCCGGGCACTATTTTTCGGCACGCCTTGCAACTGGTTGCCGCTGACGATTGTAGTGCTGGCATTCTTGGTAAATTCTGCATCGGTGTAGGCATAGTTGCCAAGGAATTTAAGCGAGGGCGTAGCTTGCCATGTCAGGTCGGTTTCAAAACCCCTGGAGCGCTGTTCACCATTGGTGAGTGACCGTGAAAGGCTGGCCGGGTCGGCGATCACCACGTTGCTTCTGTCAATATGGTAAACCGCCACTTGACCAGTCAAACTGCCTGTATCTACTTTAATGCCTGCCTCGCGCTGACGGGTCTCTTCGGGTTTTGGGGTGTCGCTGAATAATGCAAACGGCTGTCCTCTTAAGCCCTCGCTATAGTTGGCAAACACGGAAAGCTTGTCCGTCACATCTATCACGGCTCCTAGTCTAGGCAGCAATTTGTTCTTTTCCGTATTCGCATTTGCCTGCTGATAAACCGAAGTGAAGTTGCCCCATGCAACATTTGTCAGTGTGGCAGCTAAGTCCAATTCCTGACCTGAGAAATCAATCTCCACGTGAGCCTGGCGCAAGCTGGCTAACAGGTGCATCCTGTCGGCGATGGTGCTTTGCCATTGGGCGTAGGCACCATAGGTGGTGTTGGTGACAAAATTATTGTTAACACCAGCGCCCGGTTTGCTATACGGTGTAAAAGTTGGGTTGGTTAAATCCACCGGCGTTGAGCATGGAAAGCCAGACAATGCCGCTGTAGCACAATCATTGAGGGCGAGCACTTTGAGGGTATCAGCATCAAATGCCGCGTCAAGATCCATAAAGCCTTTGTCTTTGAATTGACTGTAATCCGCACCTAGTAACACAGTATTCTTTGTTACCCCTAAATCAAATTTGGCAGTAGCATTTGCCAATACCGTTTTTTCGGATTGCTCCTGATACAACTGCGTGTTGTATATTCCCCAGCTTGCAGGGCTGACATCGGTTCTATCCGGTGTGTTGTCGCCAAAAACCTGGGCTTTTTGGTCAAATTTCGATTCAGCATACCTGCCTTTTACATTAAATGACCAAATATCATTGAGCTTATGGTCCAGCGTTGCCCAAATGCCATCAAACTCGGTGGTGCTATCAGGCAAATCATTATCGCCAATAAACAAATCCGATTTGAGTTTAAAGTTGCCGGCCACTGTTCCTGTCGCTGGCAATCCCTGGTAATCCTGTTGTTCCCAGCGAGAAACCTTGGCTTGCAAGGTCAAAGTGGTTGTCTCGTTATTGGTAAAAGTGATGGCCGGGTTAATGTTGTAGCGTTTTTGCTCAACCACATCCGTATTGCTATCGGCGCTTGTATATTCGCCAGTAATCCGAAATAACACATTCTCGCTGAGAGGCTGGTTAACATCGAAGAATGGTTGTACAAAACTGTCTGTACCAACCTTGATGCCAAATTCGCCAAAAGACTGACGCTGCGGCAACTTGGATACGATATTCACCACCCCGCCGACCGGGGAGCCTGAGCCACCGCTATACAAAATGGCGTTTGATCCCTTTAAGACATCCAGACTCTTAACATTCACCAAACTCTCTCTATCACCCGAGTTGTAGTATTGGGTGAAGCCATCCAGCAACTGCTCGGCTCTGAAGCCTCTAATTTTAGTGGCCTCGAATGAGGGGGTAGAAAATTGATTGTTGACAACAACGCCGCTTACATTGCTTAACGCTTCGCCAACAGTGATATTTTGTTGATCGTCCAAGACCGCACGCGGGATGATAATGATGGATTGAGGAGTCTCCTTTATCGGAGTATCTGTTCTAGTGGCAGAACTACTGTTTTTTACAGCATAGCTCGTATCGTCTTTAGGTGCAGTAACACTGATTACATCTAAATTGATTATTTCATTATGCTCTGCATGCGCTAGTGAAGGTAAAGTTGCTAAAACTGCGACTAATATTTTTTTGGATCCCATTCTTATACTCTCGTTACTTCAGTTAAATAAGCCTTCTTTAAAATAACTTGTAACAATATACAATTTATAAGAAAGTTGGAATGTGGCAAATTGTCGCACCTATCGTTCATCATGAGTGTCACTAATGGCCCATAACGGAAGTTGCCTCGCCAAACCTGTACGGCTACTTTATTTAAAATAAGAGATTTGTGATTGTTTTAAAGCCTAAAAACTTTGGACAGTTCTCTCATAACCCCTCTCAACACCGGGAAAATAGGGGGTTTAACCAATTGAAAGATTACGGTGAAATTAACGCTTTTGGACTCTCAAAATCCCGCGCCGCGAGGCGTGCCGGTTCGATTCCGGCCCTGGGCACCAATAAAACAAGCACTTAACGTCAAGTTGGTGCTTTTTTTATGTCTACACACTTCACTCAGCACTTTTGTAACGTAAATCGTCGCATAACGAGACGCTTGAAAATAAAAAAGCCCACGGTTTAGGTGGGCTTTGGATTTATGCTAGAAAGTCGTTTTAAACGACTTCTGGCGGTTGTCCATTACCCGAGCTAGAAATTAAACTAGCTTGCGTGAAGGCATTACCAGAAACAACTTTTATACCTGATGTGAAGAAAAAAAGACCTACTAAGCAGGTCTTTTTATTGTGTCGCACAGTTTAGTGCGTGGCGACAGGTTAGGCGAATTCAGATGGATCAGGCTCTTTGAGATTGCCGTCTTTCTTCTCGATATCACTAATCAGATTGGCGCGATTGACGCCGAGATACATGGCGATCGGGCAGGCTACTAGCACAGAGGAGTAGATGCCGAACAGGATGCCGATGGTGAGCGCCAAGGCAAAATTGTGCAACACCTCGCCCCCGAACATGAGCATGGACAATACCATCAGTTGTGTCGAGAAGTGCGTGATGACAGTGCGTGACATGGTGCGAGTGATGGCGTTGTCGATCACCTGCACTACATTCGCTTTGCGCATTTTTCTGAAATTTTCTCGAACGCGGTCAAATACAACGACAGATTCGTTGACGGAATAGCCCAGAACTGCCAGCACGGCGGCCAGTACGGTCAGGTTGAATTCCCACTGGAAGAAGGCGAAGAAGCCGAGGATGATCACCACATCATGAAGATTGGCGATGACAGCAGCCACTGCAAAGCGCCATTCAAAACGCATGGCCAGATATAGCACGATACCTGCGACAACGAGCATCAGCGCCAGTGCGCCGTTCTCATACAGCTCTTCACCCACTTGAGGCCCAACGAACTCCACGCGGCTCATGGAGACCGTGTTGTCGGCAGCCTTGAGGCTGGTCAGCATTTGTTCGGAGAGTTGGGAGCTGGTCACGCCGGTGCGCACGGGCAGACGAATGAGGACATCGCGGCTACTACCGAAGTTTTGTACCGTTGCATCTTTCAGGCCGATGCTATCAACGGTATGACGGATCTGGTTGAGGTCGGCTGGATGCGGGTAACTGATTTCCATCATGGTGCCGCCAGTGAAGTCCACACCGAAATTCAGCCCGCGCGTGGACAGGAAGAACACCGCCAGAATGAACGTGAACAAGGAGATGGCTGTCGTGAGACGGCCATAGCTCATGAAGGGGATGTCATTTTTTACTTTAAATAATTCCATAATAATCGACTCATTAAAATTCGTTTGGTCTCGATGGTGATGTCTGCTGATTGCTTAGCCAATGGCGACATGGATGGTTTTGCGGCGATAGCCATAGATTGCATTCACCACAGCTCTTGAAACCACAACAGCGCTGAACATCGAGGTCAAAATACCCAGTACGTGTACGACTGCGAAGCCTTTGATCGGACCTGAGCCAAACATGAAAAGTGCCAGACCTGCGATCAAGGTAGTGATATTGGAGTCTAGGATTGTATCCCAAGCACGGTCGTAGCCGGCATGAATGGCTGCCTGAGGCGTGTTGCCGTTGCGTAGCTCTTCCCGAATGCGTTCGTTGATCAATACATTGGCGTCAATGGCCATACCCAGTGTTAACGCCACCGCTGCAAGTCCTGGCAGTGTCAGCGTTGCCTGTAGCATCGACAATATTGCTACAAGTAATAGCAAGTTGATGCTCAGTGCCAGCACGGAGATGCCGCCGAACAAGGTGTAGTAAATGATCATGAATATCGCAATCGCTGCGAAGCCCCATAGTGTGGAGTGCATGCCTCGTTTGATGTTTTCTTCACCCATGCTTGGTCCGACCGTGCGTTCTTCGATAATGTCCATGGGGGCAGCAAGTGCGCCAGCACGTAACAGCAATGAAATGTCGGTGGCTTCTTGCGTATTGGCCATGCCGGAAATCTGTACTCGGCCACCGCCGATCTCTTCGTTGATAACAGGGGCGGTTACCACCTCGGTATTGCCTTTTTCAATCAGTAGGATCGCCATGCGTTTGCCTACGTTCTCACGTGTGGCTTGCTGGAATATGCGTGCGCCACGCCCGTCTAAGGTCACGTTGACCACAGATTGGCCGGTCTGACTGTTTACACCTGGGCCTGCGTCGGTGATGTAATCGCCAGTCAGCACCACGTTCTTTTTGACCAAAATGGTGCGGCCTTCTCGGTCTTTGAACGCTTCATCTCCTAGAGGCGCTTGTCCCTGAGTAGCCTTTTCCAAAGTGGCGGCATCAGATTTCTCTTCGTCCACCATGCGAATCTCTAACGTTGCGGTGCGTCCAAGAATCTCCTTGGCTTTTGCGGTGTCTTGAACGCCTGGAAGTTGCACCACGACGCGGTCTGCACCTTGTTGTTGGATGATGGGCTCAGCAACGCCCAACTCGTTAATGCGGTTATGTAAGGTTTGAATGTTCTGTTTTAAGGCAAAATCCTGGATGCGTTTTTGCTCAAGCAAGCTGAGTGAGGTCACTAGCAATCGATTCTCACCGTCAAATTTTTCTGTCAGCGTCAAATCTGGATACTCTTTGCTGATGATTTTTCTTGCTTTCTCAAGTTCAGTGCTGCTGGTGAAGCGAATTTGCACCGTCTGACCTTCGCGAGTCACGCCCCCATATGAAATGCGCTCTTTTCTTAAAGCCGTTCTGAAGTCGCCAACAAAGCGTTCAGAGGCCTTGTCTAGCGCGGCTTTCATATCAACTTGCAGTAAAAAGTGAACTCCACCACGCAGGTCCAGGCCCAAGTACATCGGTTTGGCACCTAAGTTGCGTAACCAGTCAGGTGAGCGCGAGAGCAGGTTGAGTGCTACGGTGTAGTCTTTGCCCAAGTGTCCTTGTAATACATCTTTGGCCTTGATCTGGGTGTCCGTGTTGTTGAAGCGTGCCTTGATGCCACGGCTGTCCTGATAAATGCCATCGAATGGGATGTTTTCTTGCTTAAAGATGCCTTCGACTTGCGCTAAAAGTTCAGGGTCGAGCTTTGCAGAGTTTTTCGCTGGGGTGATCTGTACAGCAGGAGATTCACCAAAGAAGTTGGGAACGGTATACACCAATCCCAAAAAAATCATGAGAACAACAACAATGTTTTTCCATAAAGGATAGCGGTTCATAGTCAGACTCTAATCAATTTAATTGCGAGTGGACGAGTGAGGCATTGGCCAAGGTTCGATCCGTTAGATGCTTTTGATGGTGCCTTTTGGCAGTACACTTTGTACCGCATGTTTTTGTACGTGAATCTCGGTATTCGCCGCGATCTCAACGGTGACGAAAGTTTCGGTGACTCGCGTGATTTTGCCGACGATGCCGCCGTTGGTCACAATTTCGTCGCCATTTTGCAGTGCTTCAATCATGCCGCGGTGTTCTTTTGCTTGTTTCATCTGCGGGCGAATAATCATAAAAAAGAACAATACGAAAATGATGATCAGCGGTAAAAAACTGACCAGATCATTGGTTGGTGCGGTTGCAGCGTAAGCGTTTGAAATGAACACGATAAAACTCTCTGTCAATTGAATAAAATAATAAAAATCAAGCGCGAAATTCTAACACAGACTGGATTGATGGTGAGAAATCGCGCTGTTATTGCCGATAAAGCCTCAGGATAAGCGAGCCCGTTTTGCAAAGAATTGCTGTTTGAATGACTCAAAGTTACCGTGTCCGATGGCCTCACGCATGTCTTGCATGAGCTTCTGGTAGTAGTGCAGATTGTGAATAGTGTTCAGGCGTGAGCCAAGAATCTCACCGATCTTATGTAAATGATGCAAATAGGCGCGTGTGAAGTGACGGCAGGTGTAGCAGGTGCAGTCGGCATCCAGTGGGGTGGTATCGTTTTTGTAGCTGGCATTCTTAATCTTGATGTCACCATACTGTGTGAACAGCCAGCCGTTGCGGGCGTTGCGTGTCGGCATCACGCAGTCGAACATGTCAATCCCCTGTGAGACGGCTGCCACCAAGTCTTCCGGCGTACCAACGCCCATCAGGTAGCGTGGTTTATGTGAGGGCATCTTAGGAGCGGTATGGGCGAGGATGCGTAGCATGTCTTCTTTGGGTTCACCTACGGATAGCCCGCCAATGGCGTAGCCGTCAAAGTCGATCTCGGTCAATCCAGCCAGCGAGACGTCGCGCAAGTGCTCATACATGCCGCCCTGAATGATGCCGAATAAAGCATTAGGGTTTCCTTGGTGGGCCGCTTTGCTGCGCTTGGCCCAGCGCAGAGAAAGTTGCATCGAGTCGTGGGCCTGTTTTTCGGTGGCAGGATAAGGGGTGCATTCATCGAAGATCATCACAATGTCTGAATTTAATACCTTCTGAATGCGCATGGATTCTTCGGGTGTCAAAAAGCAGCTATCTCCGTTAATTGGAGAGCGGAACTTGACACCCTCTTCACTGATTTTACGTAATGCGCCCAGGCTCCATACTTGGAAACCACCAGAGTCTGTCAGGATTGGGCCATCCCAACCCATAAATCGATGCAGACCGCCATGCGCGGCAATCACATCCAACCCGGGACGTAACCACAAATGAAAAGTGTTGCCCAGTACGATATGTGCATTGATCTCTTTGAGTTCCAGTGGCGACATGGCTTTGACAGTGCCATAGGTTCCCACCGGCATGAATGCTGGTGTTTGCACCTCGCCGTGGGCGAGAGTCAGCGTGCCGCGTCGGGCGAGCCCGTCTTGTTGATGTAGCGTGAATTGCATGATGACATGTCTAAATAGCAAGCCGCGATACTAACATAAGTGCCTGCATCAGCGCACAGCGTCAATATGCTTTTTGTGTGTGGGATTTCAGATGGCTATCTGTCTGAATATTGCCATGCATGTTGCGTACTTGTTTGTGCTGGATGAATTCAGATGTAATATATGCATATGAATGATACTAGACGAAGATCTCAAAACGGGAGATTGGACAGCCCTACACTGAGAGCGCGAGGCATTTATTTGCTTCCCAACCTATTCACTTCAGCCGCGTTGTTTGCGGGCTTCTTTGCCATTGTGCAAGCGATGAACAGCAAGTTCGAACTGGCGGCGATCGCAATCTTTATCGCTATGGTCATGGATGGTCTGGACGGTCGTGTCGCACGGATGACTAACACTCAGAGTGCGTTTGGGGCCGAATACGATAGCCTGTCCGACATGGTGTCGTTTGGTGTAGCGCCTGCACTGATTCTTTATGTATGGGCATTAAAACCCTTAGGTAAGCTAGGCTGGATTGCCGCCTTCATCTACTGTGCCTGCGCGGCGTTGCGTCTAGCAAGATTTAACACCAAACTGGATGACGATGCGCAAGATAAGCGCTATTTCCAGGGGTTGCCGAGCCCCGCGGCGGCGGCTCTGCTCGCAGGGTTTGTGTGGGTGTCTTATGAATACGGCGTGAGTGGGCGCGAAGTGTTCTTCGGTGTGCTGCAGATGAAATGGATGGCCTGGGCGGTCACGGTGTTTGCGGGGGTGTCGATGGTGAGTGACTTACGTTATTACAGCGGCAAAGATATCAATCTTAAACAGAGTGTGCCGTTTATCGTGATTGTGGGCATTATGCTGGCCTTTATTCTCATTTCGTACAGCCCTCCTGAGGTCTTGTTTGTTGTCATGGTGGTTTATGCCATGTCGGGGTATTTCATGTGGATGCGCCAAAAATTTTTTGCAAAAGTCAGATGAGGCTCGTGTAGTTAATCACTTGCAGAAGCACATAAAAAACATTATATTCACACCACTATGTCGAATACATATATTTCTTTTGCTTTTTATGCACTTAGCTTGATTGCGAGCGCTTCACTTTTGCGCAAATACCTTGCGTTGCGACTGGCCACCCGTCGCGCATATTTGCGCTAGCGCGCAAACATTCCCCCCATTTAAAGATCGATGATGTTGCGTGGACCATTTCAGTGGCAGCGTGTTTGAGCCTGATAGATCAATAGGCTAAACTGAACAAAAAGTTAGGTATTCATGATGAAACAAGATCAAATCATTATTTTTGATACGACATTGCGTGATGGCGAGCAAAGCCCAGGTGCGGCCATGACCAAAGAGGAGAAAATTCGCATTGCGCGCCAGCTTGAAAAGTTGGGGGTGGATGTGATTGAGGCGGGCTTTGCGGCAGCAAGCCCTGGGGATTTTGATGCTATTCATGAGATTGCGAAAATCATCAAGAATTCCACTGTTTGTTCACTGGCCCGCGCTAGTGAGAATGATGTGCGCCGTGCCGGTGAGGCTATTAAGCCAGCCGAGAAAGGGCGCATCCATACTTTTATCGCTACCAGTAAGATTCACATGGAGAACAAGCTTCGTATGACCGAAGATCAGGTGGTGGATCGTGCGGTGCAGGCGGTGAAATGGGCGCTGGAATATACTGATGATGTTGAATTCTCGGCGGAGGATGCGGTGCGATCCGAGATCGATTTTTTGGTGCGCGTGTTCGAAGCGGTCATTGAGGCTGGTGCTAAAACAATCAACGTGCCAGATACTGTGGGTTACAGCATTCCTGCGCCTTGGGGTGAGCGAATGGCGACGCTGATTCAGCGTGTGAAAAATAGCGATAAAGTCGTGTGGTCGACCCATTGTCACAATGACTTGGGAATGGCAGTGGCTAACTCATTGGCGGCTGTTATGGGCGGGGCGCGTCAGGTGGAATGCACCATCAACGGTTTGGGCGAGCGTGCTGGTAATGCGAGTCTTGAAGAGGTTGTCATGGCCATCAAGACGCGTAGTGATATTTTTAATCTGACCACGCGCATCGATACCACACAAATTGTGCCGGCAAGTAAGCTGGTTTCATCCATCACTGGGTATCCTGTGCAGCCGAATAAAGCCATTGTTGGCGCGAATGCGTTCGCACACGAATCGGGGATCCATCAGGATGGGGTGTTGAAGCACCGTGAGACTTACGAGATCATGCGCGCTGAAGAGGTGGGCTGGAATGCTAACAAATTAACCTTGGGCAAACTTTCTGGGCGGAACGCATTTAGAACACGTTTGAAAGAATTGGGTATTGAACTTGAGTCTGAAGACCTGTTGAACGCTGCTTTTGCACGGTTCAAGGATCTGGCAGATAAAAAGTCGGAGATATTTGATGAGGACCTCCATGCCTTGGTAAGTGATGAGTTTGTGCAGGAAGCTACCGAAAACTTCAAGCTGGTCTATTTGCAAGTGACTTCGCAGACAGGCGAGATTCCTCATGCCTTGATCACTGTGTCGGACAACGGTGCGGAGACCAAGGCAGAAGCCGATGGGGGTGGTCCGGTTGATGCTTCCTTCAAGGCAATCGAGAAGATCGTCAACAGTGGGGCAGAGTTGTTGCTCTACTCCGTGAATAACATCACCAGTGGCACAGATGCGCAAGGTGAGGTCACGGTGCGTTTGTCGAAAGGCGGGCGTATTGTGAACGGTCAGGGTGCCGATACCGATATCGTGGTAGCGTCAGCCAAAGCCTATTTGAATGGTTTGAACAAATTGCATAGCAAACTGGAGCGTGCGCATCCACAAGTGTAGCGTGCCTGCTAAGAGAAGCTTAGGCGCTATATACCAGTTGGTTGATATAGTGCCTTTGTTGTTTTTATCATTTAATAATCTAAGGAGATAACATGGAAGTTTTATTGGTAGGTGCAGCTGCATGTATCACAGCGCTGATTGGCTCTGCTTGGTTAATGACTTTTGCTAAATGGTTCCCAATCAAAGGGGTGGATGAGTTTCTGATTGATTACAAGACCATGATTCGCGCGCATGTGGATTACGCGTTGATGGCGTTGTTCGGTGTGGCGTTTTATGGCTCTGGTGTTGAGCTGCCGATAGCTGCATGCTGGTGTGTTGCAATCGGTGGTTTTACGAATCCAACGATTTTTACCATTGCAGCGTTTGATACAAACTTCTGGGAAAAGACGCATTGGAGAGTGTTTACTGCATTAAGCTTTGTGATTTCTAGTATCGGTTTTGTTTGGATTGCTTACACGTTTATTCAACATGCCTTAGGCTAAAGACAAGGAGGCTTAAAAGCTTCCTTGCAGTATTGGTTGTTATAAGTTGGCACCATAGCAATTCAAAGAGATGATCAATAGAAGCCAGTCTATTCTTATTGTGGGTGCTTTATTCTGTACCTATTTCATTTGGGGCTCTACCTATCTAGCCATCCGTTTTGGTATTGAGAGTTTTCCACCGTTCTTGATGGCGGCCACACGTTTTACTGTGGCTGGCTTGATTTTATATGCGGTGATGCGCTACTTGGGTTCGCCCAATCCCAGCAGAAAAGAGTGGGTTGGCGCCAGTATCGTTGGGTTGTTATTGCCGGCCTTGGGTAATGGTACGGTTTGTTATGTCCAGCAGACAGTTTCCTCCAGTGTGGCCGCTTTATCGATTGCAACAGCACCCATTTGGATGGCGATATTTTCCTCAATCTGGGAACATAAGATTACCGCGATGGAGTGGCGGGGTATTGCAATCGGGGTTGCTGGCATTATCCTGCTTAACCTCGGTGGCAGTTTACATGGTGATTGGTTCAGCGCACTGTTATTGATTTTTGCTGCGGCAAGTTGGTCGTTTGGTTCGGTTTTGGGTAAGCATCTTGCCATGCCTGAGGGCTTGATGGGCGCAGCCTGTCAAATGTTGACAGGTGGCGTGGTACTGATGCTGGCAAGTGCTTATGCGGGTGAAGCTTGGCCTCAAACCATCAGTGCCAAATCTTGGGGTGCGATGCTGTTTTTGGTGGTTTTGGGTTCTTTGGTCGCTTATAGTGCTTATCAATATTTGCTAAAAACGGTACGGCCCTTAGTGGCGAGTAGTAATACATTTGTAAACCCAGTGGTGGCCTTTGTGGTGGGGGTATGGCTTGCCCATGAACAGATCACCATGAATGAATATATTGCGCTCGCTATTATTTTGGCTGGGGTGTTTTTAGTGCTTTCTGCAACAAATCATAAAGAAATCTAATATGCAAAATTTGGCTTTATTTGACTTAGACAATACATTGCTCGCGGGTGACAGTGATTACAACTGGAGCTTGTTTTTGATCGGAGAGGGCTTGCTGGATGCTAAAACGCATCAGGAGCGCAATGAGCAGTTCTATCAGGATTATAAAAACGGCTGTTTGGATATTGATGCATTTTTGGAATTTCAATTAAAACCGTTGAGCCAGCATCCAAAGAAATTCTTGGACGAGCTGCACTTGAAGTACATGGAGAAAATCATTCGCCCGATGATGACGCGAAAGGCGCAAGACTTAGTCAATCGGCACAAAGCCGCAGGCGATCTGTGCGTGGTCATCACCGCCACCAATAGTTTTGTTACTAAACCGATTGCGACCGCTTATGGGATTGAACATTTGATCGGCACAGACCCGGAAATGGTGGGTGGAGAATATACTGGAGGAGTCAGTGGTGTGCCCAGTTTCAAAGAGGGTAAGGTGACCCGCATCAACCAATGGTTGGCTGAGCAGGGCAAGCAACTGGATGACTTTGCTGCCAGTTATTTTTACAGTGACTCACACAATGATTTGCCGTTGATGCGAATAGTCACTAACCCAGTTGCGGTTGACGCCGACGACACCTTGGCTGCCTATGCCGCAGAGCAAGGCTGGCCAAGTATCAGCCTGCGGTGATTAAGGGTATATCTATCAATACATGTTTTTCGAGCATCAGCATCGCTGCTTGCCTGCTTAACCCACTTGAGCGCATATATTCCACGGACATGCCCTGTACGTACGGATAATACTGCAACTCAAACTCTGCATTTATAGAAGTACCCTAATGCTTAAGTAAAATCTGCAGCACGAATTGGGTGCCGATATAGGCGAGTATCAGCAAGAAAAATCCAGCCAATGTCCAGCGAATGGCCTTAAGCCCGCGCCAGCCGTATCGGTATCTGCCGAATAACAGAGCGGCATAGATGAGCCAACTGACCATTGAGAAGATGGTCTTGTGGTTAAACTGTAAAGGCTTGTGAAAGATCTCTTCTGAGAACCACATACCACTGGCCAGCGTAACCGTCAATAATACGAACCCAGAACTGATGATTTTGAATAGCAAAGACTCCATCAGCATGAGAGGAGGGAAGTTTGGCAATTCGATCAGTGTGGCCTTGTGGTGCAGCGACCGTTCAGCAACTGCCATTAGGATCGCATGCAAGGCGGCAAAGGTAAACAGGCTGTAGGCAATCATCGCAATCCAGATGTGAGCCATATAAAGACCGTTTTGCGCAACAGGCAGGTAGTGATCATTGACGGTAAAGGCAGGCAGAAGTGCAAAGAAAGCTGCGGGCGGCAGTACAAATGCTTGCAAGCTATGTAACGCATGTTGCCGGTCTGTGATCCAGTAGATGAGCACAGTGAGCCAGAATATGGCTGAAATTGATTGGTAAAATCCCAGATTGAATCCATGCGAAAAGATGCCTTGGTGTAATAGCCAACCATGAATCAATAAGCCAAGCGCAATCATTACCGAGTGGAGTGTCAGTTGTTTGTGTTCCGGGTTTTTAATTGCACGCCAATAATCGATGGCGACAGCCAGGTAAATAAATACGACCACCAGATAAGGTATCAATTTTTGTATTGTCAGATCCATGTCGCAATTATGGCGCAAATATGCGGTAAAGATAATAGCTTGATGTAAAATTGACCCACAATCCATTTGTTAAGAACCTGTTATGCTAGAAAATCTAACTGGACGCCTGCAGGGCGTCATCAAAAATCTGCGCGGTCATGCGCGCCTGACTGAAGATAATATTGCCGATGCCATGCGTGAAGTGCGTATGGCCTTGCTTGAAGCCGACGTGGCCTTGCCGGTAGTGAAAGAATTTATCGCTGCGGTGAAGCAGCGTGCGCAAGGTAAAGAAGTGCTTCAAAGCCTCACGCCTGGCCAGGCCGTGATCGAGGTGGTGAATGATGAGCTGGTAACCTTGATGGGTAAAGCTAACGTCGGATTGAATTTGGCCGCTGTTCCACCGGCGGTTATTCTGATGGCAGGTTTGCAGGGTTCCGGTAAAACCACAACCTCTGCAAAACTGGCAAAACTGCTTAAAGAACAAAAGAAAAAAGTGCTATTGGCTAGCGCTGACGTATATCGGCCGGCCGCGATTGAGCAGCTGAAGGCACTGGCACAGCAGTTAGAAATCGAATGTTTTGACAGCCATGTAGGTCAGAAACCCTCTGATATCGCCACGGCAACCTTAGATTTTGCCAAACGTGGTTATTATGATGTCGTCATCTTCGATACTGCCGGTCGTTTGGGCATTGACGAAGCAATGATGGTCGAAATCAAAGCTCTGCACGCGCAACTCAGTCCGGTTGAAACCTTATTCGTGGTTGACGCAATGCAGGGTCAGGATGCGATTAACACTGCCAAAGCCTTTGGTGAGACCTTGCCGCTGACTGGCGTAATCTTAACCAAGATGGATGGGGACTCGCGCGGTGGCGCAGCATTGTCCGTGCGCCACGTGACCGGCAAGCCCATCAAGTTCATTGGGGTGAGTGAGAAGGTGGATGGACTGGAGCCATTCTACCCAGATCGTATGGCCTCCCGGATATTAGGGATGGGTGATGTGCTCGGTCTGATTGAACAGGCCCATAAAAATGTCGACATGACCGAGGCGCAGAAGTTGGCTGACAAGGTCAAATCTGGCAAGAATTTTGATCTGGATGACTTTAAAGCGCAGATGTCGCAAATGCGAAAAATGGGCGGCATGGGAGCGTTGATGGATAAAATGCCAGCACAACTTGCCGGCATGGCAGCAAAAGTGAATCCGGAAGATGCAGATAAGAGCATCCGTCGTATCGAGGGAATCATCAATAGCATGACCCCCTTGGAGCGTCGTAAACCAGAAATCATCAAAGCAACACGCAAAAAACGTATTGCCGATGGGTCTGGTGTGCAGGTTCAGGAGGTCAATCGTCTCCTGAAGCAGTTTGAAGAAACTCAGAATATGATGAAGATGTTCAGCAAAGGCGGAATGGCCAAAATGATGCGGGCAATGGGTGGGCTGATGGGGGGCAAGCTCCCCGGCATGCGCTAGTGATAACTGATTGAAGCATGAGTAATCTTAGGCGGCTCGATTTAACACGGCGTTTTTCAGCCCAATTAACATTAAAAAACCTGAAATATTTGCTAGTTTTTGATTGACCAGGCTGAAAGTTTCTAGCATAATTGCGCCCTTTCGTAAGTGATGAAAATTGCTGATCGAAATGGAATGGGGTGTTAGCTCAGCTGGTAGAGCAGCGGACTTTTAATCCGTTTGTCGTGGGTTCGATCCCCGCACACCCTACCAAAATTCAATGGCTTAGAGAAATCTAAGCCATTTTTTTGCTTACACACTCCTTACACACTTACTTTATTGACTACTTCAGCTATTCCTTCACTTACACACTTAGTAGTCATGTTTCAATGCAAGCTCATTAACTTCATCAAACATTTTTTGTGATGATAAAAAAGCGATTACTCCACTAATCGGGCTTCCAGTTGGAAGACACGAATTATTAAAGATGCATAACTTTGCAATTGTCCAAGAAATATCTGGAGTGCATTTGAATGTGTTTTTAAATAGTCCAAAAATTCTAGAGAAAGTAATACTTGGATAAAAATTAGCTATGTCAGTTTTTATAACTGGATGTTCGCCTATGTGCTTTTTAGCATTGGTGATATACAAAAGTGCTAAGCGCCTAGATTAGAATCTTTTGCCAATACAGCACTGACAAGCAATAGGGCAATGCCTAAGTATACAGCGATCTGGCGAATTCGCTTTTGGCAGGCATTTAAGCATAGCTCAAAGCTCACGCAACGCAGTGATTAGCCATCAGAAACGGTGCTACAACGGCCTCTTTTATCTCGCCAATCCCAAAATGACCACTGCCGTTGTACAATAGCCCCTATTCGCATCACGTTATGATTTTACCTAGAACTTAATCTAGATCCTTTAGAAAGCACATTATGAACATTCAAAGCCACATTGTTGATCTTGACACCCCTACGGGCGTCATGCGTACCTACATCCATCGCCCAGTGGGAGAAGGAACATACTCGACCATTTTGTTCTATTCTGAAATTTTTCAGCAGACTGGTCCGATCGAGCGTGCGGCGAAAATCATGGCAAGTAATGGTTATGCGGTGCTGGTGCCTGAAGTCTTCCATGAGCTCAATCCTATCGGCACAGTACTGGGGTATGACGATGCAGGTCGCGACAAAGGCAATGCAGACAAAGCGACCAAAGATGTGCAAGGGTATGATACTGACAATGAGGCGATGATTTGCTTTGTGAAGCAACAGAAGTGGTATAACGGTAATATTGGTGCCATGGGGTTCTGTATTGGAGGTCATTTAGCTTTCAGGGCTGCGCTACAGCCAGAAATTAAGGCCACCGCCTGCTTTTATGCCACAGATTTACATACCCAGACTATCCCTAACCAGCCAGGTCAGCACAGCATGGACAGGTTGAAAGACATTGCAGGGGAGTTGTTGATGATCTGGGGTAAACAGGACCCTCATATCCCAGCGCCAGGCCGCGCTGAAGTGTATAAGAAACTTAGCGATGCTAATTTAGTGTTTACATGGCACGAATTCAACGCACAACATGCATTTATGCGTGATGAAGGCGAGCGTTATGATCCCCAAACTGCGATGATTGGCTACCAGTTAGCACTGAACTTGTTCAGCAGAAGGTTGCATCAATAAATTGAAAGGACTTGAGAGACCTTTGCCGACCTAGGCTGCGCAAAGACCATTTGAATCAAATAAAAACCCCGCATACGCGGGGTTTTTTTGATTAGCAACTTAAATTTCCAGCTGAGGGCGACCTGGTTCTGGCCAATCCAAATGGTAGAACTGGCCGCGTGGCTGATCTTTACGCTCATAGGTGTGCGCGCCAAAGTAGTCACGTTGCCCTTGTAACAAGTTCGCTGGTAAATCGGCACTACGGTAGCCATCATAGTACGCCAAAGCAGCACTGAATCCCTGTGCAGGAATGCCATTAGTGACGGCCAAGGCAATCACTTTACGCCACCCTGCCTGCCCTTCATTCATCGCATTGGTGAAATAAGGATCAAGCATCAAGTTCTTCAGGCGAGAGTTCAATGCATAAGCATCAGTGATCTTTTGCAGGAAGCGGGCACGGATGATGCAGCCCCCGCGCCAGATTTGAGCAATTTCACCGAAACTCAGCTTCCAGTTATAAGCCACTTGTGCTTTATCAATCAGTTGGAAACCCTGTGCATATGCGCAAATCTTAGAGCAATACAGTGCATTTTTAATTGCTTCGATGATGGCGGCTTTATCACCCTCAACTTGGATGGCCGGCCCTTTCAGGATCTTGCTAGCTTCTACACGCTCCTCTTTCAGGCTTGAGAGCGCGCGTGCATAAACAGCGGCAGCAATCGCATTGGCGGGAGCGCCCAATTCCAAGGCATTAGCTGCTGTCCACTGCCCAGTCCCTTTTTGACCTGCGGTATCTAGAATCTGATCGACCAAGAAGCCTTTGGTCATTGGGTCTTTTTGTTGCAGAATGTCTGCTGTGATCTCGATTAAGAAGCTTGATAGTTCGCCTTTGTTCCACTCTGCAAACACCTTGCCGATCTCATCTGCTGGCATGCCGAGCAGATTCTTCATCAACCAATAAGCTTCACAGATCAGCTGCATGTCAATGTATTCGATACCGTTGTGCACCATTTTCACATAGTGACCAGCTCCATCAGGACCAATGTACTCAGCACATGAGAACCCGCCTTCTACTGGCTTACCTGGCGTACCGCCTTCCATAGGTGCGCCTGTGACAGGATCAACCTTCGCAGCGATGTCACGCCAGATCGGCTCCAGTGAAGACCACGCCTTACGTGTGCCGGAAGGCATCAATGAAGGACCGAAGCGTGCTCCGGTTTCACCGCCTGAAACGCCCGAACCGATAAACTCGATACCTTTAGCTGAAAGTTCTTTTTCACGGCGGATCGTGTCTGTCCATAGTGAGTTACCACCATCAATAATGATGTCGCCCTGCTCTAGGAATGGTAACAAGGCATTGATAGTCACATCAGTGGCACTTCCTGCCTTCACCAGCAGAACGATCTTACGTGGACGCTTGATGCTTAGAACAAAAGAAGCGATATCAGAGTGCCCGATCACATTTTCATGCGAAGGCTCGTTCTTTTTGCATTCTTCAATAAAATTAGCAGTTTTCTTAGGATCGCGATTGTAAACTGCAATGGTGTAACCATGGTCAGCAATGTTCAGCGCCAGGTTCTGACCCATTACCGCTAGACCAACTAGGCCGATATCAGCATTTTTTGTAGGCATTTATCTTCTCTTTTGGAGTTGTTGAATGGAAAGGTTTTTTGTGCGCAATATTATAAATCTTTTTAGACTAAACGCATGTAAATTCTTAGACGTCAAAGCATTTATTCCATCAGGGCATGGCATGCCTACTGCCATACATCCTAAGAATCGCATACTCACCGCACTTAACTGAGGGGTCTAGGATGATGCGGGCACTCAATAATCACTAAGTCTGCCAGTGGCATACCCAGGCGTCATGTCATTTTGTAACGAGCCACAGTCAGCACACCGGTGATTGTGCATGGTGGGGCATAGTTCTAAATGTGTTGAACCACAAAATTTACATTGAGTAGGATATAAGGGTGTTTTTTTGTGATGGCTCTCGTGATGTTCGGTGGCCACCTTTGAGCTTCCTAAACCGTATTTATTGTCCATAATAACCGCCTACTGGCAAGATCAGGATGTTGTGAAGTTTTAACTTACGCTTTTTTGTTGTATTTAGCAAGCCACCTTAGTCGTGACAAGTTGCTATATGGTGGGCATGAATGGCGCGTGGTTGCTATGCTTGCGCCCATATGCCGTTGGCGTCGATGGAGTTGTCCAGTTATCTACCTGATCGGCTGGCATAAGTTTGGCACACCTGACCAAGTCGCATATAAAGTTGTTTGGATGCAGTTTCTAGACTCACGCGCTGGAGTGAAGTCTGATCATGCCACTTTTATCTACGATCGCGGAAAACCACTGTCAAGTAGGTGCAAGTTTTGGATTTAGTCATGCGCTTCTGTTGGATCTGCACCAAATAATGTTCAGTCTGATGTTTGAACAGCATAAAAAGTGCCCCCAGTAGTCAGAGCTATTGGCAACAGAATCTATAGATGGCTGATATTTCTTTAACATTTGGAAAAGACTTGTCCAAAATGACGTCGTACCATAGTTATGCAATATGCTCGGTGCTATCCCTGTTGACCGTATCGCTATTTGTTCAATGGTACTTTGCATCCGGTATAGGCAATCTTTTCGCCATCATTCAGCGTGACCTCATTGCCACTGATGACAAGGGTAATCGCGCCACTGACATAGCGATTGTCGTTCCCCGCTGCCTTGCTCAGATTCACTTCATGCGTCGGGTAAATCAGCCAAGCGTCACGACCATTGTTCAGCATGCGTAGGTAGAACCGCTTATTGCCTTCACACAGATATTCAGTGGCATCCTTGGGGGCGCGAGCGCGTTCCTTGTTGTCTGATCCGAAAGGGTTGGGCAGACTGATGGTGCTACATGCGCTCAATAGCGTTGCGAATAACGTCATAAAAAAGAACGGTGTCAGTTTCATCTAATATGTATCTTTATTTTCATGTCCAAAGAATTTAACTATATGGCACCGGCACGTGTCAATCGATCCCTTACGGCGACCCAAGCAGGTGAATCTGGGGGTAGTTCTACGAGCAAGTACGCGGCTCCCAAGTCATCCAAGTCGTGCAAACTCGCATAAAGCAACTCTGCGGCCTTGCCTGGCTGGTCAGGTAGGGTCGTTGTAGGGCAGTCGGGCACATTGCCTCCGCCTATCAGCATTGCGGCGCAAGCGGTTTTGCGTTCAGCATATTGCGCATACGCGCTGAGCAAAGCTTGGCGATTATCAAACAAACGCAATGGGGTGTGCGGTGAATAGTGTAGTGCGTGTTGTCCAGGCACTTTAGGAACGCCTTGTGACTGATGTTGTTCTGCTGGTTTAATCTGATGTTCTGCGCCTGCAACTCTACATATCTCTGCCTCGCCAATCATCCCCGGTCTCAACAGTTGCCACTTACCGTCCGCGGTGACGCTGACGATGGTTGATTCAATGCCTACCTGACAGGCGCCACCATCCAGCACCGGGATATGATGACCCAGACCATTTTCTACGTGCTGTGGCGTGGTCGGACTCAGTTGGGTAAATAAATTGGCTGAAGGAGCAGCCACACATAAATCGCCTTTCAGTAGTAGCTCACGTGCCACTGGATGATTCGGTATACGCAAGGCGACCGTCGACTCCCCTCCCCGCACTACTCTGGAAACGTGATCTTGTGCGGGCAGTACCAAAGTGAAAGGCCCAGGCCAGAAGGCCAAGGCCAATTTGCGGGCGGTTTCAGGAAAAGTGGTGGCCCAGTGTCTGATTTGATGTATCTCGCCAATATGCACAATCAAAGGGTGATCAGCAGGGCGCTGCTTGATTGAAAATATCTTTTCGAGTGCCGAATCATTAGTCGCGTCTGCAGCCAAACCGTAAACGGTTTCGGTGGGTATCGCAACGACCCCTCCGTTTTTAAGTTCGGCAATCGCCTGCTCTAAGCTAACACGCATGATGATTGATGGTGAGTAAAACCGCCATTCTACACCTTTACCGTGGCATGTACCGTGGCATGAGTAAAATGCACCCTTTTGAAAAAGGAGCCCGCATGAGCGAGATCACCATTGAGAAGAGCCTCAGTCAGTCGCATTTAGATGCACTGCACGCCCGGTGATGGGGCCGCTACGCAAAACGTAATGAATGCCTATATCCAAAAATCGATCACGCCATGCACTGGAACAAAAAATCCGGAATGGACTATGCCTCTTCCAACTCAAACGCTTTGTGTAGGATGCGCACAGCAAGTTCCAGATATTTTTCATCAATCACAACGGCAATTTTGATTTCTGATGTAGAAATCATTTGAATGTTGATTCCTTCTTCAGCCAGTGTGCGGAACATTTGGCTGGCAATACCTACGTGTGAGCGCATACCCACACCAACGATTGACACCTTGGCGATCTTATCATCGCCGCTAATCTCGCGCGCACCAATATGACCCTGCACTTTGTCGCGCAGAATATTAAGTGCTTTGTTCATCTCATTCTTATGAACAGTAAAAGTGAAGTCAGTTGTGCCATCAGCGCCTGTGTTTTGGATGATCATATCCACATCGACATTAGCATCAGCGATTGGGCCAAGAATCTGATACGCTATTCCTGGGCGATCTGGCACACCAAGCACAGTGATTTTGGCTTCATCACGGTTAAAGGCAATGCCTGAAATGACGGGTTGTTCCATATTATTTTCTTCCTCAAATGTGATCAATGTGCCATCGCCCTCATCTTCGAAGCTTGAAAGCACACGCAATTTAACTTTGTATTTCCCGGCAAACTCAACAGAACGAATTTGTAGCACTTTACTGCCTTGCGATGCCAGCTCCAGCATCTCTTCGAACGTAATCTTGCTTAATCGACGCGCCTCTGGCACCACGCGCGGATCGGTGGTATAAACACCATCCACATCGGTGTAGATTTGGCATTCGTCTGCTTCTAAGGCAGCAGCCATCGCCACCCCAGTGGTGTCAGATCCGCCACGACCAAGCGTGGTAATGTTACCGTTCGCATCCACCCCTTGGAAACCAGCCACCACGACCACATAGCCATCATCCAGATCTTGTTTGATATTGTGCTCATCAATACTCAAGATGCGCGCCTTCGTGTAGGCATCATCCGTGAGAATCTTCACTTGCGACCCGGTATAGCTCTTAGCCCTGACCCCAAGCTCCATTAGTGCAAGTGCAGTCATGCCAATAGTAACTTGTTCACCCGTTGAAACTATCACATCCAGCTCGCGTGGATCTGGATCTGGCATGATTTCCTTGGCCAATGCGATCAGACGATTGGTTTCACCCGACATCGCTGAAACCACCACCACGATTTTATGTCCCATAGCCTTGTAACGCGCAACACGACGTGCCAGATTACGAATACGCTCAGGATTGGCGACTGAAGTGCCGCCGTATTTTTGTACAATAAGTGCCATATATTCTAAAGTCTAAAATTTAGCCACAGATAAACGCAGATACACACAGATAAAATCAAGCCTCATGTATAGTTTTTAAAAATGGCTGTTAGTTAAAAAGTCACAGTGCTCAGAAAAACCAGAATATTAAATCTGTGTACATCTGCGTTTACCTGTGGTTAATTTAGTTTTTCCTTTACCCAAATTTCTACGCTGTTGAGTGCTTTTGGTAGCTGGCTGGCATCCGTACCACCCGCCATTGCCATGTCCGGCTTACCTCCGCCTTTTCCCCCGACTTGCCCTGCCACAAAATTAACCAACTCTCCCGCTTTGATTTTACCGATTAAATCAGCGGTAACGCCTGCTGCCAAGCTTACCTTGCCATCGTTGGTGCTTGCCAGAACAATCGCTGCAGATTTTAATTTATCTTTCAGCCTGTCCATGGTTTCACGTAAGGCATTTGCATCGGCACCCTCAAGCATTGTTGCAAGTACTTTGATGCCACTCACTTCCAGCGCCTGTGTAGCCAAGCCATCTCCTTGAGTGGAGGCAATTTTGGATTTCAAGCGTGCCAATTCTTTTTCCAGTGATTTTGCATGTTCAGAAAGCTGGGCGACTTTGTTGACCAGTTCCGTGGCAGGTGCTTTGAATTCTTCGCTTAATTTTGCGATGAGTGATTGCTGAGCATTGATGAGCCTCAGTGCGCCTTCGCCTGTGGTGGCTTCTACGCGACGTACGCCTGCGGCAACGCCACTCTCTGATGTGATTTTGAACAGACCGATGTCGCCAGTGCGGCTTACATGGGTGCCGCCGCACAGCTCGCGTGAGCTGCCAATGTCCAGTACGCGAACTTCATCACCATATTTCTCACCAAACAGCATCATGGCACCAGTTTTTTGTGCGGACTCAATGTCCATGATACGTGCTTGAGTGGCTGAGTTAGCAAGAATCTCTGCATTAACAATCTGCTCAACTCTTGCAATCTCAGCATCATTCATTGGTGCATTGTGTACAAAATCGAAGCGGGTTTTATCGCCATCCACCAGTGAGCCTTTTTGCTGCACATGCTCGCCTAAAACTTCACGCAGCGCTTTGTGCATCAAGTGTGTGGCTGAGTGGTTACGCATGGTGTTGGCGCGCGCCACTAGGTTCACATTTGCCTGAATCAAGTCCCCAACATTCAGCGTGCCAGTTTTTAATATGCCGTGATGTCCAAATACTGCCGCCTGAACCTTTTGCGTATCTTCTACTGCGAAAATGCCGTTGCCACCTTTGATGATGCCGCTATCGCCGACTTGTCCGCCTGACTCGGCATAGAAAGGGGTATTGTCTAAAACGATGATGCCTTGGTCACCTTCGGTAATTTGTTGCACCTGTACGCCATCTTTGTAAAGCGCAACGATTTGTCCAACCGTTTCCAGCTTTTCGTAACCGTGGAATGTTGTTGCTACGCCATTGTATTCAAGGTTGGCTGTCATTTTGAACTTGCCGGCAGAGCGAGCCTGCTCTTTTTGGCGTGCCATGGCTGCATCAAAAGCGACCGTATCAACTGTTACGTTACGTTCGCGACAGATGTCTGCAGTTAGGTCGAGTGGGAAGCCGTAAGTGTCGTGCAGTTTGAATGCCGTTTCACCATTGAACACATCTTTGGTATTGGCGAGCTCCGCTTCCAGAATGGTCATGCCATTTTCAATGGTTTCAAAGAAGCGGTCTTCTTCGAGTTTCAGCATGTCGGCGATACGTGATTGGTTCGTAAACAGCTCAGGATAGGCTTCGCCCATCGCCGAGACTAAATCAGGCACGATTCTATGAAAGAATGCCGCGCGGCTACCCAATTTGTAGCCATGACGAATCGCTCGGCGAATGATACGACGTAATACATAGCCGCGACCTTCGTTGCCTGGAATCACGCCATCAGCAATCAGGAATGAGCATGCGCGGATATGGTCGGCCAGTACTTTGAGTGACGGGCTGTTCAAATCTGTAGCTTTGGTTTCACGGGCAGCGGCTGCGATGAGTTTTTGGAACAGGTCAATTTCATAGTTCGCATGTACGTGCTGCAACACGGCAGAGATGCGCTCCAGCCCCATGCCGGTATCAACACTTGGCTTGGGCAATTTGTGCATCACGCCAGCTTCGTCGCGATTGAACTGCATGAATACGTTGTTCCAGATTTCGATGAAACGGTCACCATCTTCATCCGGGCTGCCTGGAGGACCACCGAAGTGGTGGTCGCCGTGGTCATAGAAAATCTCTGTGCATGGGCCGCACGGACCGGTATCGCCCATCATCCAGAAGTTGTCTGATGCGTAGCGTGCGCCTTTATTGTCGCCAATGCGGATAATGCGCTCAGTCGGCACACCGATAACTTTGCTCCAGATGTCATAGGCTTCGTCATCTTCGGCGTACACAGTGACTGTGAGTTTGTCTTTAGGTAGCTTAAAAACTTCCGTCAGCAGCTCCCATGCATATTTGATGGCATCCTCTTTGAAGTAATCACCAAAACTGAAGTTACCCAGCATTTCAAAGAAGGTATGATGGCGAGCGGTATATCCCACATTCTCAAGATCGTTATGTTTGCCGCCGGCGCGCACACACTTCTGGCTTGATGTTGCACGGGTGTAGGGGCGTTTATCGAAGCCAAGAAACACGTCCTTGAACTGGTTCATGCCTGCGTTGGTGAATAGCAGTGTCGGGTCGCCATGCGGAACCAGAGAACTGGATGTCACAACTTCGTGACCTTTTGATGCGAAAAAGTCCAGAAAAACCTGACGGATTTCATTACTACTTGGGGTGCTGCTTAGTTTAATTGTCATAACCTGTTTTAATCGTAATTGTTTTACTTGCTAATCATTCACTCGTTAATCAATAGCTTCGTTGTTTAATACTTTTTTAATGATTTCGAAACCAAAACCACGGCTTTGTAAAAATCTTGCCTGCTTAGCCCACTCTTCACGACTCTGTGGGGCGTTTCTAAATTTTTTACGCCAAACCTCGTGTGCGTTTTCGAACTCATTGCCCTTAAGCTGAACAACCGCATCTGCAATCAGCTCGTTGGCGATACCTTTTTCGCGCAGTTCGTGTGCGATTCTTGCGCTACCAAATTTGACTTGTCTTGCATGCACAATCTGCTCGGTAAATCTGACATCTGAAAGCCAACCGCGTGCTTTAAAGTCATCCAGCAACGCTTCGATATCGTCTGATTCCTCAGCAAAGGCTTTTAATTTTTGCCCAAGTTCGTAATAAGAGTATTCGCGCTTTGTCAGATAATCTAAAGCACGCTGACGTAGCGACTTGACCGGCTGTTCTATTTTTCGTCCTTACTTAACTCTCTAGTATTTAGTCATCCTCGCTACGAGGCGCCCCCATAATCTCGTTCAGAGCCTTCATGTTAGCGCGAATCTTTGCGTCAATTTCATTGGCGATGTCAGGGTTCGCACGCAGGAACTCACGTGCGTTGTCTTTGCCTTGACCAATTTTCTCGCCATTGTAGCTGTACCAAGCACCGGCTTTTTCAACCAGCTTGGCGTTTACACCCAATTCAATGATTTCACCTTCACGTGAGATACCCTCGCCATACAAGATATCAAACTCAGCCTGTTTGAACGGAGGTGCCACCTTATTCTTGATCACTTTCACGCGGGTCTCAGATCCAATAACCTCATCCCCTTTCTTAATCGCACCAGTGCGACGAATATCCAAGCGTACAGAGGCGTAGAACTTCAATGCATTACCGCCTGTCGTCGTTTCAGGGTTGCCGAACATCACGCCTATCTTCATGCGAATCTGATTAATGAAAATCACCAGCGTATTCGTCCGCTTGATATTGCCGGTCAACTTACGCAGGGCTTGGCTCATCAAGCGAGCTTGCAGGCCCATGTGAGAGTCCCCCATCTCACCTTCAATTTCCGCACGCGGAGTCAATGCCGCCACCGAATCCACCACCACGATATCCACAGACCCTGAGCGCACCAGCATATCTGCGATTTCAAGCGCCTGTTCGCCAGTATCTGGTTGTGAAATCAATAAATCAGGAACATTCACACCCAATTTTGCCGCATACTGCGGGTCCAAAGCATGTTCAGCATCAATAAAAGCGGCCACGCCCCCCATTTTCTGCATCTGCGCAATCACAGAAAGCGTCAATGTGGTCTTGCCTGACGATTCAGGTCCGTAAATCTCAACGATACGGCCACGCGGCAATCCACCAATGCCAAGCGCTATATCCAGACCGAGTGACCCCGTTGAAACCGCTTGTACGTCTTCACCGATATCACTGTCGCCCATGCGCATGATCGACCCTTTACCAAACTGTTTTTCAATTTGTGAAAGAGCCGCAGAAAGGGCTTTGGCTTTGTTGTCATCCATGGTGTTTACCTTTATTTAAAAGTGCTTGAATTAACGGAGACCTTTGCAGAAGCCTCAGCGGTCATTATTTCACAAATTGCTACTTATAGTAAGGTGCAGCAAGCCCTCCAGACAGACTTTCACTGCCTGCTGACGTACCTCAGCGCGTGTTCCAGAAAAACATTTTGTCGTGGTAATCAGCGGCTTTCCAACGCCAGCCCAGCCAAAGCAGACCGTTCCAACTGGTTTATTTGCCGTACCCCCCGTTGGCCCCGCTATGCCGGTGATGCTAGCGGCAAGATTTGCTCGCCCTTTTAACAGCGCTCCAGCCGCCATTTCTGCAGCCACTTCCTCGCTCACAGCACCAAACTGCTCAAGATTGAATGCTGAAATGCCCAGCATGTCTTTTTTGGCTTGATTGCTATACACCACATAAGCACTATCAAACCAGGTTGAGCTTCCTGGAATCTCCGTCAATAACGCACTCACCAACCCTCCCGTACAGGATTCCGACAAAGTAAGCACACACTGACTACGAACCAGCTGTAACGCGAGTTCGTTCGCTAAAACTTGTAATGTGCGATCAACCATTGCAGTATTTCTAGGCAGAGCATGGCATAACCAGCTGCCAACAAATCATCTAGCATCACACCTAACCCGCCTTTGATATGTTGATCACATTGGCGAATAGGGAACGGTTTCCATATATCGAACAGGCGAAAGAGCGCAAACGCGGCCAACCACCATGACCATTGCACTGGTGTCACGGTTAGCACCAGCATCATCGCCACAATTTCGTCCCAGACGATGGCGCCATGATCAGCCACACCGAGCGCCTCCCCTGTTTTATCACAGCAATAAATGCCAAACGCAAACAGTAGTGCTAAGAGACCAAACTGTATGCTCACCCCCAACGGCGCGATCAATAGATACAAGGGGAAGCCAACCAAAGTGCCGAACGTCCCTGGCGCCTTCTTAGCCAGACCACTGCCAAAGCCCAGCGCAAAAAAACATGCCGGATGAGAAATGAGCAGCTTCAAGTTGGCTTGTGTGGGATTAGCCAAAATGATCATACCCTGCTCGACCGAACGAAAGCGCTTCGCCGCACTCATTCTTGACCACCACTCCTGGCTCGGCCACTATCTCTCCGATGCAACTTAACTGCAGCCCCAACTGCTCGCCAATCTCTATCACACGCGTATAGAGATCCGCAGGCACAGTAAAGCACAACTCGTAGTCATCACCGCCTGTTAAAGCCAAACGCAAAGCCTCTGGATGCTGGACATGGGGAATCAGCCGAGCCTGAACAATGGCACCTACACCGGAACACGCCAAAATATGCCCCAAATCCGCCAGCAGTCCATCCGATATATCAATAGCGCTATTGGCCACGCCTTGCAGAGCCAAGCCAAGCGCCACCCTTGGCATCGGGGCATGCAACGCATCCTCACAGCAAGCGCGTAAATCATCCGGCAGGACTATTTGATGCTGCAAGTGGGCCAACGCCAGCGCAGCATCCCCCAGCCGACCTGAAACCCACACGCCATCCCCGACCTTTGCCCCGCTGCGTTTAATGGCTCGCCCCACGGGCACTTCACCCATGATTTGCACACTAATTGTGAGCGGACCTCGTGTGGTATCACCCCCAATCAAATCGATGTTGAACGCATCTGCGCAGGCGAAAAATCCGCATGAAAACGCTGCCAGCCAAGGCTCGTTCACCTCAGGCAATGCCAGTGCTAAAGTCGCCCACTTGGGCTGAGCACCCATCGCAGCCATATCGGAGACATTCACCGCCAACGACTTCCAGCCTATTGTATAGGGGGCAGCATCGGCAAAAAAATGGGTGCCTGCCACCAACATATCAGCAGAGATTGCTAACTCCATGCCGGGTAATAATGCGATCAAAGCCGAATCATCCCCTACACCCAAAAGAGTCTGGCGTGTAGTGCGAGTGAAATACCTAGCGATCAAGTCAAATTCTAGCGTCATCACTACTTTTTAGGTCTAAACGCTTTAACGACTGCATCATTGGTTTCCAGGTAAGGCGCGCCAATCAGATCGAGACAGTAGGGTACCGCCGCAAAAATACCATGCACTTTCTGATGGCCAGCCTCATCTTTTAAGCCTTCCAGCGTTTGTGCGATGGCTTTGGGTTGGCCTGGGAGGTTGATAATCAAGCACTGTTTGCGGATGACGGCAACTTGTCGTGACAAAATGGCGGTCGGCACAAAATTCAGGCTAATCTGGCGCATTTGCTCGCCAAAGCCTGGCATCTCCTTATCGGCAACAGCCAGCGTGGCCTCTGGGGTGACATCACGCAATGCGGGACCCGTGCCACCAGTCGTGAGTACCAAATGACAACCTTCATTGTCCACCAAATCAATCAAGGTAGCTTCAATTTCATCACGCTCATCTGCAATCAGCCTTGCAGAAAACTGTATAGGACTGACAAGCGCTTTATCCAACCAGCTTTTTAGGCTCGGTATGCCCTGATCCTCATATACACCGCTACTAGCGCGGTCGCTGATTGAAACTAATCCAATTTTAATGAATTCTTTTGTCATTCGCTTGTTACCGTGATTGCATCAAGATTGAATCATATCATCATCAACCACCAAAGGTTTTCTCGGTGTTCTTATATTTTCCCTTGACTACATAGCCGTTAATTGTTGATGTGCAATTTCCAAAGTAGCGGCGAGCATCGCTGTCGGAATAGAGTTATACGGCGCCATCAATCAAACTGCGCCAACCAAGACCATGTGACAGATGGCGGGTCGCTATATCATGGAAACGGCATAAAACAGGAGAGGAATCCCCCTGGAAACTCGAATAAAACCACTCGCATACTGAATCTTTGCGTCGCGCGCGAAAAATTTATCCAAAAACGAAATGGGGGTGAGTAAATCGAAAGTTTGTAGAAAAGCCCTGATCGAGCGATTAACTGCGGCTTTAGGTTTAAGGATGTATATTAGGATGGGGATTAAGGCTAGTGAGAAACTCTAGTGGTGCCCCCACTCTCAAGCAGTCTCACTTTATCACCAGCCTTAAATTCTTCATCCGCCTCTTGCACAATAGCAACTAAGCCGCCACCATCAATTTTTACCGTGATTTCAATACCATCTTTTCTGGTAATACCCTCTTCAATGGCAGAGCCTGCAATCGCGCCCGCTACCGCACCGACTACTGCGGCAATCGTGCTACCTTTGCCATGGCCAATAGAACTACCTGCAACCCCGCCCACAGCACCGCCAGCCACTGCACCAACGGCTGACTTGGTGCCTTCCAACTTCACTTGGCGCACACTTTCCACGATGCCTGTTTTTACGGTATGTACTTTACGTGCTTCGTCTCGGCTGTAAACGCTTCCAGAGTTCGAGCTGGCACAGGCTATCATTAGCAGACTCAAAACACCCATCACTATCAATCTAAAAATTTGCATACTGCTACTCCCTTACATTCTTCTTTTAAAGTGACCTTAACCTAACATCTGCTAAGTTAGACATTGCTACTCTGCAATCGTTTCGCCAGCGAGCGTTTCATTTACTAAAGCCTGTGTGTAGATTGCTTCAATGTCGGTGCGCGTAGGTTTGTGGTTCTGTCCTCCGCGACTGGCAATCTTGATTGCGCCCATCGTTGCAGCCAGTCTGCCACAGGTTGGCCAATCCCAGCCTTTAGCAATGCCATAAAGCAAACCAGCCCGGTAAGCATCTCCGCAACCTGTTGGATCAACAATCTCTTTCGCTTCAACGCATGGAATGTCATAGCGTTGACCATTCGCATAGATTTGGGAGCCATTCCCGCCTAATGTGACGACAAGCGCTTTCACCTTGGTTGCGAGCTGTGCAAGACTGAGGCCGGTTTTGTCCTGAATGATTTGAGACTCATAGTCATTCACAGCCAAGTAGTCGGCCATTTCAATAAAATAAAGTAACTCCTCTCCATTGAACATCGGCAACCCCTGTCCAGGATCAAACATGAACGGGATGCCTGCTTCATAGCATTCGCGGGCATGCAGGAACATACCGTCGCGTCCGTCTGGTGCAATCACAGCCAAACTGACATTGATGGCTTCATTCACACTGTTTTGGTGTGACTCGATCATAGCGCCGGGGTGAAAAGCGGTGATCTGGTTGTCATCGGTGTCTGTGGTGATGAATGCTTGTGCGGTGTATGTTCCAGGTATGATTTTAATATGTGAGGAATTGAGCTGATTTTTGTTTAGCCACTGTGCGTAATTGGCAAAATCTTCCCCTGCTGTTGCCATGATGAGTGGATTGCCATCCAGAAGTTGTAGATTGTAAGCAATGTTGCCTGCCGTACCACCAAACTCACGGCGCATTTCCGGCACATAAAAAGCGACGCTCAGGGTGTGAATCTTATCCGGTAGAATATGATTCTTGAATTGGTCTTGGAACACCATAATGGTGTCAAAAGCGAGTGAACCGCAGATTAGCGTGTGCATAGAGTACTCTACTGGTGAAAAAAGCCTATTATCTTAGCTGTTAGCTGATGCTGGCAAGTTTAAAACGGTTTTACCACCACTAAGATGACGACGGCAGTGAGTATCAATACTGGCAACTCATTAAACCAGCGGAACCATACATGCCCATGCTTATTTTGCTTGTTGCTGAAATCTTTAAGCAGTTTTCCGCAGTACAGGTGATAGCCAATCAGAATAAGTACAAGCGTTAATTTGGCATGCATCCACGCGCCAGAGAAGCCAAAACCCAGCCATAACCATAGGCCGGACCCCAGTGCGAGCACGGCTAGAGGAAGCATAAAGCGGTATAACTTTCTTTCCATGAGCTGTAAACGCTCAGATGTGGCAAGGTCGATATCATGCGCATCCAGTACCATTGCGTGATTGACGAATAATCTTGGCAGATAAAATAAGCCGGCAAACCAGCTGGTAACAAAAATGATGTGTAGTGACTTAACCCAAAGCATTATTGATTCAATTCTTTGTTTAGGCGTTGATGAAGTGCACTGAAGTCCAGATTCCCCATGGTGCGCTGCATTAGATGACCCTTCTTATCATAAATAAAGGCAGTAGGTGTTAGGCTGACTTTTCCGAACTTTTCTGAAATAGCAGCGGTGGTATCGTGCATCACCGGGAAAGGGATGGCCTGCGCTTTACTGTAATTTTCCACTTGGCTGGCCAGATCGTAGTGCATTGCAACCGCGATTATCTCTAGACCTCGGGGATGGTACTGTTGATATGTTTTAATTAGCTCGGGCATTTCTTGGATACAACTAGGGCAGTCAGTCGCCCAAAAGCTCACCAACACGACCTGGTTTTTCAGATGGCTCATGGATATTTGCCTACCATCTAAGGTATTAAAAATAACATCAGGTGCGGTGGCTTTATTATTCAACTGCAGAAACAAAGCGACTAGCAATGCAATGATGACAGTCGGCATCAGTGATTTTTTCAATAGAGTCTTCATGGTAGCAGTATAACGTCTTTAAATGACATACATAGGACAAAACCATTTTAATATGGTCCATATGGTGTGCTCAAGCAAGAATCCATCCCGCAACAAGAGTTTTGGCTTGGGAAAATCAATTGCGGAACTGGGGTGATATTTTAACTGGGTGATATTTAACTTGCAATCCATCTACAAAATAGCTACAATCCTCGGCTACCTTATTTTTAATAATAGCTTTTTAGGAAAAAATCAAATGGCAAATACCGCACAAGCCAGAAAACGTGCTCGTCAGGCAGTTAAGCAACGTGCTCACAACGCGAGCTTGCGCTCAACTTTGCGCACAGCGATTAAGAAAATCATTAAGGCTGTAGAAGCAGGCGACAAAGCTACCGCTACTGTAGCTTACGCTGAGAACGTAAGCGTGATTGACCGCATCGCGGACAAGAAGATTATCCACAAGAACAAAGCATCTCGTCACAAAAGTCGTCTGAATGCCGCAATTAAGGCCATGGCATAAATTTATACCTCGCACAATGCAAATAAAAAAGCCGAACAATTGTTCGGCTTTTTTATTACCTCGCTCTGAATCAAGCCCCGATATTCAATGCCTCTCGCACCTGCATCGCACACTTGATTGCCTCATCCCTACTGGGGTTCAGCACGGTAAAATGCCCCATCTTCCTGCCTGCTCGTGCCTCATGCTTGCCATACAAATGCATCTTAAGCTGTGGATTGTTAAGCGCCAAATGCCACGCAGGTTCGGATTGACCACCATTCGGCCAAACGTCTCCTAAAATATTTACCATCACCGCTGCGCTATGCTGACGCGCACTTCCCAACGGCAGACCAGTCATAACACGCACCTGCTGTTCAAATTGATCCGTGACACACGCATCCAATGTGTAGTGTCCGGAGTTATGTGGACGTGGCGCAATTTCGTTCACCAATAATTTACCGCCACACACAAAGAACTCAACCCCCAACACTCCAGTGTAATCCAGTTTCTCAGCCACACTGATGGCGAGCTTCTGTGCCTGGTGGCTGACAGCGTCACTTCCCCTGGCCGGCACGACACACACATCCAGAATACCATTCAGATGACTATTCTCTGACGTTGGGAAGGACATCACTTGCCCGTGAGCATCTCGCGCCAATACGACTGAGACTTCATAATCCAACTCGAGCATCTTTTCCAGAACACATTCTTCTTGCGAGAATCTCGCAAATGCCTCTTTTGCCTGGGTCTGATCAACCACCCGCGCCTGACCTTTACCATCATAGCCGAATCGAGCCACCTTCAAGATCGCTGGATAGAGATCACTTCCATCATCAGGCAAGTCAGTTTCGCTCCTTATCACAGCAAAAGGCGCTACCGGTAGTCCTGCATTTTTCAGAAAACTCTTCTCACTGACACGGTGCTGGGCAACAGCCACACTTTGCGCTGAAGGGCGCACTGGAACTGTCTGCGCCAATGTTTCCAACGTCGCTGCCGGCACGTTCTCGAACTCAGTCGTCACCGCCAGACATGTCTCCGCCATTTGCTTCAAAGCCGCTACATCGTCATACTTTGCACAAAGGTGCACATCGGCAATCCTACCTGCCGGACTATTCGCGTCAGGATCTAATACCGTCACCTTATAGCCCATCTCATGTGCCGCGATGACAAAAAATCGCCCTAGTTGACCACCGCCTAGCATTCCCAGCATGGCCGGTGGAAGAATCACTTTACTCACACTCATGGTTTTTCACTTAACTCCATGTGGCACACTTTTTCTGTCTGCTTCTTTCTAAACTCACCCAATCTAGCCGCCAAACCTGCATCATGATTCGCAAGTATCGACACCGCAAACAAGCCCGCATTGGCAGCACCCGCCTCGCCGATCGCAAATGTTGCCACGGGTATTCCTTTAGGCATCTGCACAATCGAAAGCAATGAGTCTTGCCCTTGCAAATGCTTAGATGGCACTGGCACCCCTAGCACTGGCAACGTAGTCTTGGCCGCGATCATGCCTGGCAGGTGGGCTGCCCCCCCCGCACCAGCAATAATCACCTGCACACCTTCTTGCGCAGCCTTTTCAGCAAAGCTAAACATCAAGTCTGGCGTGCGATGCGCCGAAACCACCTTTGCCTCATAGGCCACACCAAAGTCTGCGAGCATTTGCGCGGCCTGCTTCATCACAGGCCAATCACTGTCAGACCCCATCACAATGGACACCAATGGTTTACTCATGATTTCATCTCTCTTAACAATCTAATGCACTACAATAACACCAGATTATCCCGATGAATCAATTCTGACTCATCGACATATCCCAATATTTCTGCGATCTCTTGGCTGGATTTACGCATGATTCTAGCTGCTTCGCTCGCGGAATAATTCACCAGACCGCGAGCAATTTCCCGGTCCGTTTCATCCACACATGCCACAACATCCCCGCGCTCAAAATAGCCTTCTACATTGACCACCCCTATTGGCAATAAACTCTTACCTTCAGACATCAGTGCCTGCACTGCGCCAGCATCCAGCACCAATTTTCCCGTCAAGCGCAAATGATCTGCCAACCACTGTTTGCGTGCCGCTGTCTTCATTTGAGTTGTCTTTAGGTGCGTCCCTATCGCCTCCCCAACACTCAGTCGGATCAGCACATCCCGCTCCCTCCCTGAAGCAATGACAGTATGCGCACCACTACGCGCCGCTCGTTTAGCCGCCAATATCTTGGTCAGCATGCCCCCTGTACCAACCACGCTACCTGCCCCGCCCGCCATTTGCTCCAGGGCAACATCTCCTGCGACTGCATGATTGATAAAAGCTGCATTGGCATCTTTACGAGGGTCAGCAGAATACAGCCCCTGCTGGTCGGTCAATATCACCAAGGTATCAGCCTCAATGAGATTCGCCACCAGGGAGCCTAGTGTGTCATTATCACCAAAGCGGATTTCATCGGTAACCACGGTATCATTTTCATTGATAATGGGGATGACTTTCATATCCAGTAAAGTACGCAATGTACTGCGGGCATTCAAGTAGCGCTTTCGATCCGCCAGATCATCATGGGTGAGCAATACCTGCGCCGTATGTAGCTGATGCTGACTGAAACAACTCTCATACATCTGCACCAACCCCATTTGCCCCACGGCTGCAGCCGCTTGCAACTCATTGACAGCCTTAGGGCGCTTTTTCCAACCCAAGCGCTGCATACCTTCAGCAACCGCCCCGCTAGAAACCAATACCATCTGCTTGCCTTGTTGTACCAAGGTGGAGATCTGCTTCGCCCAAGCAGCTATCGCGGCTCTATCCAATCCATTACCACCGTCCGTGACAAGGCTGGATCCCACCTTGACTACAATAATTTTGGCGTCTTGTACTAAGGACTTATGCTCTTGTGCTGTCATTTTGCGCTACGGTTTTTTGTTCTTCTGTGGCAAGCTTTTCAGCTGCTCTATTTTCATCAATATGTTGCATAATGGCATAAGTCAGTTCTTTGCACCCTATCCCACTGATTGCCGAAATCGAGAATACTTGCCCTTTCCAGTCATAATTCCTGATGAATTTTTTCACCACCTCTTCAGCATCCGCTAGCATATCGATCTTATTCAACACCAGCCAACGTGGCTTATGATAAAGCGCCTCGTCATACTTTCTTAGCTCTTCAACAATCGCTTTTGCTTCACGGATAGGATCTACCTCCTCGTCAAAAGGGGCGATATCGACCAAATGCAGTAACAGAGAGGTTCGCTGCAAATGGCGTAAGAATTGATGACCTAATCCAGCCCCATCAGCGGCTCCTTCAATGATGCCCGGGATGTCAGCAATCACAAAACTCCGCTCAGCGTCCACACGAACAACGCCTAGGTTAGGATGCAACGTGGTAAACGGGTAATCAGCCACTTTTGGTTTGGCTGCCGATACCGAACGAATAAAGGTGGATTTTCCAGCATTCGGCAACCCCAGCAACCCCACATCAGCCAACACTTTCAACTCCAGGTAAAGCTCAAGCTCTTCACCTGGCTCACCCTTGGTGCATTGGCGTGGAGCACGATTCATACTGGATTTAAAGTGCACATTACCTAGGCCGCCATTGCCGCCCTTGGCCATCAGCGCACGCTGACCATCTTGACTTAAATCTACCAGCATCTGACCACTGGACTTATCAGACACTACTGTGCCGACAGGCACGCGTAGCACCATATCCTCACCTTTAGCGCCGTAACATTCCGCGCTACGACCATTCTCACCGCGCTGCGCTCTGAAACTACGCGTATATCGGTAATCTACCAGCGTATTGATATTACGGTCAGCCTCCACAATAATCGACCCACCGCGTCCGCCATCACCACCGCTAGGGCCGCCCATGGGCTCATATTTCTCTCGACGAAATGTGGCAACACCGTTACCACCATCTCCTGCGTAGACTTTGATTGTCGCCTCATCAATGAATTTCATATAAACCTAAACGTATATTCAGCCATGCCCAGGATGCAACAAACATAAAAGAGACCTTTACAGAAGTGCTTATCTGAATGAAGAGCGAGGCGCACGGAACACAGAAACCGGGATAGTATACGGCATACAGCGTGGTTGCGACAACGCCAGTTACGGTGCAGGCTAACTCACGTAGCAACATTAAGCCACGAAGTGGCGACCGTAACCAAAAAACCGAGCAACGCAGTGATTCGCCATAAAAAGCCGTTTTGCAAAGGTCATTAAGTGTACCAAATAAAAAAGCCCCATCAAAACGACAGGGCCTCTTTGCTTAATGCGTAAAAATTAAGCTGGAATAATATTCACTGTCTTACGTCGCAACGCACCTTTAACAGCAAAACTCACCTTGCCGTCAGCTTTAGCATACAACGTGTGATCTTTGCCCATTCCGACATTTTCACCCGCATGCATTTTTGTACCGCGCTGACGCACGATGATACTACCTGCTGTAACAAATTGCTCACCGAATGCTTTAACGCCTAGGCGCTGCGCCTGTGAATCGCGACCATTACGTGAACTACCGCCTGCTTTTTTGTGTGCCATGATTTAATCCTTAATTCTTGAATTACTTATTTAGCAGCAATTGCTTCAATTTTAATTTCAGTAAAACTTTGGCGATGCCCTTGTGTTTTACGATAGTGCTTACGACGGCGCATTTTGAAAATCATCACCTTGTCACCACGACCATGTGACAACACAGTTGCCTTAACTTTTGCACCTTTAATGATAGGTGAGCCAATCGTCGTATTGTCGCCGTCTGAAACCATCAATATCTGATCCAAAGTCACAGTACCACCGACTTCAATGTCCAATTTCTCAACTTTTAATTTTTCGCCTTGAGCAACGCGATATTGCTTACCACCAGTTTTGATTACTGCATACATGATTATGCCTTTAACTCACACATCAAAAGAATCGCGCATTATACGCAAAATCTACCACAAAGCAAATCCTAAATTATGCAATAAATGAAAAATTGCAAAACTTGCTGTTAAGTCAGGATTTTCTCACCTACGACACCCTTAAGACAAGCAGATAATTTGACTCTCCATCATATGCGCTGTGCTAGAATAGCGGCAATTTTTGTGGACTCCTGAACGTGATATTAGGTAGCATTCAATCTTGTATCGGTGACGATATGCACTTGGTGGACTCGGTCATCCGCGACTCACTTCACTCCGAAGTGACGCTAATTAACCAAATTTCCGAATACATCATCAACAGTGGTGGCAAGCGTCTACGCCCCATGCTGGTATTGCTTTCTGCTGGCTTATTTGGTGACATTCAGCCTAATCATCATAAACTTGCGGCCGTCGTAGAGTTCATTCACACCGCAACCTTATTGCATGATGATGTTGTGGACGAATCTTCAAAACGTCGCGGCCAAAGCACAGCCAATGCGCTGTACGGAAACGCCGCCAGCGTCTTGGTAGGTGACTTTGTTTACTCTCGTGCTTTCCAGATGATGGTTTCCGTACAGAACATGCGCGTGATGGAGGTGTTAAGCAACGCAACCAACACCATTGCTGAAGGCGAGGTACTTCAGCTTCTTAATATTCACAACGCCGACATCACCGACGAGGCTTACCTGCAAGTAATCCATTACAAAACAGCCAAACTGTTCGAAGCAGCCACTCGCCTAGGTGCCATCATTAACCACGCCAGCCCGAACGATGAAACCGCTCTTGCAAGGTATGGCATGCATCTTGGCACAGCCTTCCAACTGGTTGATGACATCCTCGACTATAATGGCGACAGCGAAGCTATTGGCAAAAATCTTGGTGACGACCTTGCTGAAGGCAAACCGACACTCCCCCTGCTCTATGCAATGCGCAACAGCAATGCTGAACAAAGTCAATTAATTAGGATGTCCATCGAGAGCGGAGGACTTGACCACTTATCCAAAGTCATTGATATCGTCAAAAACTCTGGCGCTTTGGAGCACGTTAAAAAACTAGCAGAAATTGAGTCTGCCCTATGTTACACATCAATTGAACATTTCCCACCGTCGACCTTTAAGCAGGCATTGTTAGATTTAGCAGACTTCGCTGTGAAGCGTAGTTTTTAACTCCCTCTAAAGACTCCTAGTGCCTGATAAAACACTTTAATTTAAAGTGATTTTCTCGCCTGTTTCTGCATGATAATAAGTCAAGTGAGCGCAATCGCTAGTGCCCGAGGTCAGTGAGCCATCAAACAACGACTCGCCGTCAACATCGACCACAGCATAGCCATTATGATAGAGCGTGACCTCTGCCACCTTGGGCGTCTTGTTGGATACATCCCGCATTGAGAAACTAATACAGTTCTCGCCCTCATCCTCTGAATATACCTGCCAGCCCCGCCCACCTGCTAACTGGGTCAGCCAGCCGGGCAAGTCAACCTCCACGCGACAGATGACAGGCTCATCCCATTCCAGATGATGCGCCTCCGCCTGAGAAAACTCAGTTGCATCTTGTTGATTAGTCATGATTGTCATCTTGTTTACCTCCAGCCTTACATATTGTCATTATAATGTCGATTCAACATCTCTACCCATTAATGGTGGCATAGCAGGAAAATTTCAAGCACACACTGACTAACATTTCCAGTTATAGAGTTGCCACAGCTCAATAACGATGCGATGATACATACCGTTTACATTTAAGGAAGCATTGACTCTAATTCATGAGTAAAGTTAAGGATTCAATGACAGATTCACTGATCGCAATATCTCACTTACTACAACAAAACGAATATGTCTTTATTGTCGCATCCATCATCTTCGGTCTGATGGTCGGTAGCTTTCTGAGCGTGGTCATCCACCGACTACCGAAAATAATGGAGAATGAATGGCTCCAAAACTGCCTAGAGCTACAAGGCAAAGAAATACCGAGCCAAGCCCGCTACAACCTGATCACCCCTCGCTCAGCTTGCCCAAAGTGCGAGCACCAGATTTCTGCATTGGAGAACATTCCCATCATCAGCTTCCTTGCATTGAGGGGCAAATGTCGCGCATGCCATACGCCTATTAGCGTGCGCTATCCGCTCACAGAAGCCCTTTCCGGACTACTCATCGGATTAATCAACTGGAAGTTTGGCTACACGACTTTGACACCTTTTGCATGGATATTTACTTTTGCCTTAATCGCACTGACTCTTATTGATTTCGACACACAGCTATTACCTGACGATATTACACTCCCCTTACTTTGGACAGGACTACTATTCAACCTCAATAATGGATTTACAGACATCCAATCCGCTGTAATCGGCGCAGTAGCCGGCTACCTGATGCTCTGGTCAGTCTACTGGTTATTTAAGCTCATACGTGGAAAAGAAGGAATGGGCTATGGCGACTTTAAATTGCTCGCCGCAATCGGCGCATGGTTCGGCTGGAAAATGCTACCCGCCGTCATCCTGCTCTCTTCCGCACTTGGCGCGATTGTCGGCATTTTACTCATCATAATCACAAAGCGTGACAAAGAAGTCCCCATGCCGTTCGGACCATTCTTGGCCATAGGGGGCATCTCTGCCCTATTCATTTGGCCAACAACTGGCCAACCTCTATTTACCCTCACCATCGTCACCTTAACTTAGAAAATAAATCATATGCATACCATCGGACTGACTGGCGGAATAGGTTCTGGAAAAAGCGAAGCAGCAAAACTATTTTCAAGACTGGACGTACCGATTGTCGACACGGACATCATCGCTCACTCGCTTACCGCCAATGGCGAACCAATGTTAGCTCATATCGCAACCACATTTGGCCCAGACTTCCTAAATGAAGATGGGGCGCTAAATCGTGCCAAATTAAGAACCCATATATTCAACAACCCTGATGAGCGAAAAAAGCTCGAAACATTGCTACATCCCGCAATTTACGAACGAGCGGTAGCGCAACTTCAGGACAACCAAAAGCGATTGAACCCCGACTATCAGATACTTGTTGTCCCTCTATTGTTCGAGGCGGATAAATACTTAGCACTTGTACAAGAAACTTTAGTAATTGACTGCTTGGAGGAGACTCAAATCAAGCGCGCCTCAGCACGGAGTCATCTAACCGAACTGGAAGTCAAGACCATCATCCAAGCACAAATGTCTGGTAGCGACCGATGCAAGCTTGCCAACCACGTCATAGACAACAACGGGACACTCGATGAATTGGCGGAAAAAATTCATAAGACCCATGAAAAATTCATTAAAACTTGCATAGTGAGTAAATAAGTTTAATAATTCTGTCAACTTTGAAGCACCCACTGAATCTTCTTTCTTGATCGTTAACCACGACATGGGGATATTGGCTACAAACGAAATCATGGCGAGTTACGATTATCCATTTAATGAGCGCGTACGGACATTGTTGCGCGTGGAGGACTTGTTTGCAAAAGTCTTGTTCAATGTCCAATCCGATCATGAATGCCATCATCACTTCGCACTGATCACACTCATGCAAATCCTAGATGTGATTGACAGAGCCGAGTTAAAGCTGGATTTGCTACAAGAACTTGATAGACAGAAGAATGCTATGCGCGCATTGGTAGGCAATCCCGCCATTGCATCGGACATCCTGAACAAAATGCTGGGTGATATTCAACGTGTCTCGGAAAACTTACGAATAGAGGCCAGCAAAATTGGCCAAACGTTACGTGCCAACGAGTGGCTAATGGGCATCAAACAACGCGCCATTATCCCTGGTGGACTCTGCGAATTCGACCTGCCGTCCTACCACTACTGGCTAGGACTCGATGAAGCCAAAAGAAGAGAAGACCTCAACATGTGGATAAAGCCGCTGTTACCCATGCATGAAGCCATTGTGATTATTCTGCGCATACTGCGCGGCAGTGGCACCGCCTGCAAATTGCTGGCTACAGAGGGCGCTTATCAGCAAATGCTCACAGGGACTAAACCCGCTCAAATGATGAGGATTGAAATTAACGACAACTTAAACTGCTTCCCCGAAGTAAGCGCCAATAAATACGCAATTAACATTCGCTTCAATAAACTTGATATTGCACAAAAACCACAAAAAGCTGAAGAGGATGTCGCATTCTCTCTGACACTTTGCAATTTGTAACCCCTGATTGATTTACGATGACCTTCAATGTCATGACCACGACAAAAGTACGCTTAGTCACCTGCCCGACCTGCAAAAAATCATCGGAGTTTTCTTTGGAAAACCCGTATCGTCCATTTTGTTGCAAGCGTTGCAAAATGATTGATCTCGGCGCATGGGCAAGCGAGCAATACACAATCCCAGCGACAAAAAATGATGAATTCAATAACGACCTAACACCACAATAACCTACTCACTGAGAAATACACATGTCCCTTAGATCTCGCTACAAACTATTACAATTGACCTCTTTTTTTGCCATAACTTGCGCACTGGCATACCACGCCCACGCTGATGATTCCAAAACACGGAACAAGGATTTCAGCAGTGTGGTCGCCATGGAAAACGCATGGGTCTCCCCCACACAAAAAGGACAAACCGTCGGATCGGCCTACATGACGCTTACCAGCAAACAAGATGCAACACTCATTAAAGTTGAGAGCAATGTCGCCAAAGCGGTAGAAATCCATAGCATGTCCATGGAGCGAGGGGTTATGAAGATGCGCATGCTTGACAACCTTGTGCTCTCTGCAGGAACTCCCTACCAGCTCGAACCTGGCGGGTTGCACTTGATGCTGTTTGACTTAACAACACCACTCAAAGTCGGCGGGGAGGTTGAGTTCGAACTCACTTTCAAAAACCAAAAGAGCGAGACTTTCAAACAACGGATAAGAGCAAAAATACGGACCGAAGAATGTGCAAACGATGCCCATGCTCACCACGGACATCATTAAGCGACTGCGCGCTTAAATTTGCCAAGCGCTCCGCAACATGGCAATCCCATGGGCACCATGAGACCTAGCCGTATGCAAATCTGTTAGCGTCATGCCGCCCAGCGCGTAGACCGGGATAGGATAATGCTTAATCAGGTTTGAAAACCCCCGCCACCCTAAATGCGCTTGCCCCTCATGGCTGTGTGTGGGTTGTACCGGGGAAAGAAGCACATAGTCCAATCCTAATTGAGTAGCACGAGCCAACTCTTCGGCATTATGGCAAGACGCACCGCATAATAATTCATCAGGCCGCTCTTGCATGCTGTGCAATTGGTGCGATGTCAAATGCACCCCTGCCGCACCTAATTTTCTCGCCAATCCGATGTCTGAATTAATAAAAACCTTTGCCCCAAAGGGCGTTGTCATTTCAATCACGCGCTCTGCAAAGCATTCCAGATCTTCTGGCGAAAGCTGTTTTTCCCGCACCTGTATCATCATGAGACCATGACTAACTGCTGTTCTTAGGCGTTCAAAGAAAAGCTCCTCCCCCAGCTCGCTCAAATGCGTAATTGCATAAACAGGTGACAACCCAAGCCCATTCAATATCGAGGCATTGGCAGGCAACATGGGCCCCACCTTCACATGTTCCGGATTTTGCCAACTGAGTACCTGTCGCTCCAATCCTTGAGGATCCCCATCCCATTGGACAACAACAAAAAAATGTAATTTAACAGTCTTGGCTGGAGACTCAAGCATCCCAGTTGCAGTGTATTGAGCTGGATACGCATAAGTGCGTGTCAGCCACGGATAGAATTGCCTGACGCTGATGCCCAGCTCCTCTTTTAACTCTCTTACCAGCGCATGCTCTGGGGTTTCATTGAGCTCGACTTTCCCACCTGGGAACTCCCAATAACCAGCCCAAGGTTTACCTGCAGGACGCTGCCCCAACAGCACTAAGCCATTATCGCGCAGTATTACGCCAACTGCGGCATGCGTAATTTCGCCAACATGCCCGCTGCTCGACATTGACCCTGTCAAATCCACTTAACGCCTGAATTAATCTCGCGCCAAACGATTAAGAGCGATAGTCCGCATTAATCTTGACGTAATCATAGGAAAAGTCGCAGGTCCAAATCTTAACACTTTCAGCACCTCGATTAAGTACCACGCGCACAAGAATATCGGACTCTTTCATGATGGCGACCCCTTGCTCTTCCAGATAAGAAGCAGCTCTGCCACCTTTTTCAGCTACCAGTACATCGCCCAGATACAGTCGCAATGTGTTCACATCAAGATCCTCCACCCCGGCATAGCCTATCGCTGCTAAGATGCGGCCCAAATTAGGGTCGGATGCGAAGAAGGCGGTTTTAATTAGTGGCGAATGTGCGATTGCATAGCCCACTTTGCGACACTCATCTACACTCTTGCCGCCCTCGACACTTACCGTCATGAATTTGGTTGCACCCTCACCATCGCGCACGATTGCTTGAGCCAATTCAACGGCAACATCCGTCAAGGCATCTCGCAACTTAATAAAGTCCGCACTATGCTCCGTGATTTCTGGATTTCCTGCCTGATTGGTCGCCATCAAAACCAAGCTGTCATTGGTTGAAGTGTCGCCATCCACGGTAATGCAGTTAAATGACTTATTCACGGCATATTGAATGACATTCTCTAGCGCTGCCTGACTCACTGCCGCATCGGTTACGATATAACCCAGCATGGTCGCCATGTTAGGATGAATCATGCCAGAGCCTTTACTGATACCCGTGATGGTCACTGTTTTGCCGCATAACTGAATCCGCCGCGATGTCCCTTTGGCAACAATGTCTGTTGTCATAATCGCTTCAGCAGCGTTCAACCAGTTATCTTCCTGCAGATTGGCAATTGCCGCTGGCAAACCGGCAATTACTTTATCTACTGGCAAAGGTTCAAGAATCACACCGGTAGAAAATGGCAACACTTGATTAGCCTGAATATTCAGCAAAGCGGCCAATGCATCGCAGCTTTGCTGAGCGCGACTAAGGCCATCATCACCCGTACCAGCATTGGCACAACCGGTGTTAACCAACAGCGCACGTATGCCCGATTTTTGCGCCAAAAAGTCTTTACACAGAATCACCGGCGCGGCGCAGAAACGGTTCTTGGTGAACACGCCAGCCACGCGACTACCTTCTGCCAATGTCATAACCAATACGTCTTTGCGGTTAGGTTTTCTCACACTGGCTTCCGTGAAGCCCAACTTCACACCCTTAACAGGCAAAAGTGACGAAGCTTGTGGAGCGGTTAATTTAACTGGCATATGACTTCCTTACTTGACTCTAAAATATGTTCAAAACTATCAGGATTATCCAACTATGGGCAACCTAAGCGCGACGCCAAGTAGTGCCTTGTGGCGAGTCTTCCAAAACAATACCGGCAGCCGCCAGTTGCTTGCGAATCGCATCTGCCTGTGCAAAATCTTTATTTTTCTTTGCGCTCAGTCTTGCCTGAATCAGTGCATCAATATCCAACGCTTCACCCGCGAACACATGGGCTGCGTCACCCTGTAAAAACTCCTCTGGGCTACGCTCCAGCAGACCCAATATGCCTGCAAGATTCTTAAGCAATCGGACCGACGTTAGCGCTTTGCTCTTATTGATCTCATTTGCAAGATCAAACAACACTGCAATCGCTTCGGGGGTATTAAAGTCATCATTCATCGCATCTCTGAATCTCGCTGCTTGCGGATGTTGCCAGTCAATTGTCAAATCTACCACTTCATGTCCGCGCAAAGCTGTGTATAGGCGAGTAAGTGCCGATTTCGCATCATCTAAATGCTGATCGCTATAATTGAGTGGGCTACGATAATGCGCACGCAGAATAAAAAAGCGTACGACTTCTGCATCGTACTTCTCTAACACGGTACGTATTGTGAAGAAATTGCCCAGTGATTTGGACATCTTTTCATCATCCACACGGACAAAACCATTATGCATCCAATAATTCACCATCTTGCATGGTTTGCCATCGTGGCTATGCGCAGCTTCTGATTGCGCAATTTCATTCTCATGATGCGGAAACTGCAGATCCTGTCCGCCACCATGAATATCAAAATGATGTCCAAGGTGATGCGAGCTCATCGCAGAACATTCAATATGCCACCCCGGGCGCCCCTTGCCGCTGTTTGGGCCACCAAAGGGCGAATTCCAGCTTGGCTCACCCGGTTTGGCTGCTTTCCACAACACGAAATCCATCGGGTCCTTTTTGAACGTATCTACTTCCACACGCTCACCCGCTCGCAGGTCCTCGAGTGATTTACCCGATAATTTACCGTAACCAGGAAAATGGTTCACTGAATAGAACACATCGCCATTATCCGCGCGATAAGCAAATCCTTTCTCAATCAATGCATTGATCATCTCAATCATGCCTTGCACAAACTCTGTTGCCTTAGGCTCGATATCAGGACGTATCACACCTAATCGGGCTGCGTCCTCATTCATTGCCTCAATGAAGCGCTGTGTCAGCTGAGCGATGGTTTCGTTATTCTCATTGGCTCGTTTGATAATCTTATCGTCGATATCGGTAATGTTGCGCACATAGGTCACATCGTAACCTGACGCACGTAACCAGCGACTCACCATATCAAATACCACCATCACCCTTGCGTGTCCCAAGTGGCAGTAGTCATATACGGTCATGCCGCATACGTACATACTAACTTTTCCATGAACAATAGGGGTGAAGACTTGCTTTTCGCGTGCTGAGGTATTGTAAATTTTAAGCATAATTGGGCTACAGGTTGTTAAATTACTCGCTTCCACTACATGCGTCTCTAAAAAGGATCATCTCTGGATGCGTAGTGAAATTTATTGATTTTCCCCCATGAAGTCTTGGAGGTTGCATGCGCTATTGATAGAATTACACCTTAATCTAGATTTTTAGGCGATTTTCATCTACTTGAATGCTAACCTTCTCACCTTGCACTCTAATTTCGTGCAAATGTTATCAATTCAAGTCCTAATGAAAAATCTGAGTTTAATCTATTTAACTTACTGCGAAAAGTATATCACAATGAACAATTTTATTGCCCCACTGACCCCGTCCATCATTAAGTTGGTGCTGATTGCTGCAGTAAGTTTCACGCTCTCAACAGCGCGCGCAGATGAACTTAAGGAAATCTCGCAGTTGGCCGACCAAGGTCAAGTTGCTGTTGCCCTTGATCGGGTGAGCACGTTCATTGCCGCCAATCCAAAAAATCCCCAGGCAATTTTCATGAAAGGGGTTTTACTTGCGGAACAAGGACGTCGTGACGAAGCTATCAAAACGTTCACCGAAGTCACTGAAAAGTTCCCGAACCTGCCTGAACCCTATAACAATTTGGCAGTGCTGTATGCCGACCAAGGCCAATTTGACAAGGCACGTAAAGCGCTTGAGACCGCTATCAAAACCCATCCAACCTACGCAACTGCACATGAAAATCTAGGTGATATCTATGCGCGCATGGCCAGTGAAGCCTACGACAAGGCGTTGCAACTCGATACCAGCAACACCCGCGCCCAAGGCAAGCTTTCATTGATTAAGGACCTGTTCGGCACCGGCAACAAAACAACCATTGCCTCGGTAAAAGACACCACAAAAAACACAGCCGACACCAAACCTGCTGACAACAAGAAAGAAAGCAATGCCCCTGTTACAGAAAAAACAGCCAATGCTCATGAAACAATCACCTCCGCCGTCAACCAATGGGCTCAAGCTTGGTCCAACAAAAACCTAAAGCATTACTTTGCCAGTTATAGCGATACATTTAAACCATCCAAAGGGCTAAGTCGCCAAGTTTGGGAAGAGCAGCGACGGAATCGCATCAACAAACCATCTAAAATTAACGTGGAACTTTCCAATATCATCATTGCCTCTAATGGGAGCGATTCCGCGAACGTCAAGTTCAAGCAAACGTACCGCGCGGACGGAAAACCAATTCGAACTACCAAGACTCTGATCATGAAAAGAGTCAGTGATAGTTGGCTGATTGAAGAAGAAATCGCAAATAACTAAGTTATAAGAATATGGTAGCGAACAAAGTTCTGACCTATACCCTACTGGCGATGATCACGCTCACCCCGTGGAACGCCACCGCGGTGCATCGATTTAGCCTGAGCAACTTGTTGCCTAAGGCTAAGTTGAGTACGTTCTTTGGTGACAACACCCGCAACCCTGCAGATTTAGCCGAGAACTTATTGGTGAAAGGTCTGCTGGAAATCACTCAAGGTCAGAACGAAAAAGCACTTAACACAATCGATCAGGTCATTAAAGCCACCCCCAACTTCAAACTTGCACATTTGGTGCGTGGGGATTTACTGATGGCGCAAGGTAGGTCTATACAATCATTTGGCAACCATGGCACTAACCAGTCAGAGCAGATTAAAGACCTTCAAGATGAAGCACGGGCGAGAATCGAGAGTTATCTATCGCAAAGAAACAGAAAAAAAATACCTGACCTCATCATTGCCCCCAATGAGCAACAGTCGCATTTAATTGTGGTAGATGCTGACAGATTCAGGCTCTACTTGTACAAAAATGAAGACGGCACGCTTAAGTATATGGCCGACTACTACGTGACTGTAGGTAAGAATGGCATCATCAAACAATCGGAAGGTGATAAACGCACGCCTATCGGTGTGTATGTTGCCAGGTCGAAACTCACTCAACCGTTGCCAGATTTTTACGGAGACGGTGCATTTCCGCTTAACTACCCTAATGCCTGGGATAAAGAAAACAACCGCAACGGATCTGGCATCTGGATACACGGCACCCCAAGCAATACCTACAGCCGCCCGCCACGTGCGAGTGATGGATGCATTGTCGTCACGAATCAAGATTTACAAGCACTGGCGCCCTACCTGCAATCCGGCAAGACGCCCGTCATCATTGCCAATCATCTTAATTGGCTTGATAACACCGATCAAGCGACAGCAAAACAACAAACGCTTAGCGCCACCATCGATCAATGGTTGAATGACTGGCGTGAGCAAAACACAGAAGCATACCTTTCTCATTACTCAAAAGAATTTAGCAGCAACGGCATTCTCTATCCACAATGGGCAGAGCATAAACAGCGTGTGCAAACTGGAAAACCAGAGGTCACCATATCACTCTCTGACATGAGTATCTTTTCCTACCCAGATGAGCAAAAACAAATGGCTGTAGTCGATTTTGTCCAATCATTCAACAGCGCAACATTAAAGAACAAAATGTATAAACGTCAATACTGGATACAAGAAGACGGTCACTGGAAGATCATCTACGAAGGCGCTGCTTAATCTGGCCTACAACCATGCCCTAATCGGCGATCCAATACCAACCAAAGGAAACGATATGCGTTATTTACTTGCGGTCTTTGCACTTGCTATCTCCTGCAGTCATGCAGTCGCAGCCAATCCCCAAGTCACGATTGAAACCAACCAAGGCAGCATCATTCTAGAGCTGTACCCTGAGAAGGCTCCAAAAACCGTTGAGAACTTTTTAAAATACGCGAACTCTGGTTTCTATAAGGACACCATTTTTCACCGTGTAATCAACAACTTCATGATTCAAGGCGGTGGCTTTACCGCCAGCATGGCCGAAAAGGAAACACTCGCACCAATTGCCAACGAAGCGGCCAATGGTCTTAAAAACGAGGTCGGCACCATTGCGATGGCCAGAACCTCTGAGCCAGATTCAGCCACATCCCAATTTTTTATCAACTTACAGAATAATGCTTTCTTGAATTTTAGGGGGGCAGAGCCTGAGTTGATTGGTTACTGTGTATTTGGACGGGTCTTGAAAGGGATGGATGTGGTTCGTGAAATCGGAGTTACACCAACTGGTTATGTTGGTCCCTATGCTGATGTCCCCAGAACGCCCATTACAATTCTGCAAATAAAGGTTCGTGAATCAAAGTAATCGACATTATCAAATTTATCTTCAATCTCTCATAAGGAATCATCGTGGTTAAATTACAAACGAATTTTGGTGACATCACACTAGAGCTCAACTTAGAAAAAGCACCTGTCAGCGTCGCTAATTTCTTGCAATATGTTGACAATGGCTTTTACGACGGAACCATCTTCCACCGCGTCATCAATAACTTCATGATTCAGGGAGGCGGTTTTGATACGTCGATGAATCAGAAACCAGCGGATGCTGAAATCAAGAATGAAGCTGACAATGGTTTAGCGAATGACAAATACACCATCGCCATGGCACGTACATCAGCACCGCATTCAGCGACTTGCCAGTTCTTTATCAATGTATCTAACAATGACTTCTTGAACCATACCGCACCCACAGGTAGCGGTTGGGGGTACTGTGTGTTCGGCAAAGTCATCGACGGAATGGATGTCGTTGACAAAATCAAGGTCGTAAAAACCACCAATGCTAGGGGTCATCAAGATGTTCCTGCAGAAAATGTGATCATTGAGCGTGCTTTTCGCGTTTAATCCAAACGCGGTGAGCAAACAGGCACAAGCTGAGCTGTTATGAGTCAGACTGAAGGCAGCGCAATATCAGATGCAACTCAGCCCGGCCCATCTTCAGCCAATGTGATTGCATTGCACGGTGCTGACGGTACTCCAATAAGTTGCTGCCTGTTCATTTCAGACCTTCATCTCTGTGCCAGTCGCCCTGCAATAACCCACACTTTTCTTAAATTCTTATCGCATGAAGCCCGACATGTTGATGCCATTTTTATCCTAGGAGATCTGTTCGAATATTGGGCGGGAGATGATGACATCGAGGATGAGTTTCACAAAAGCATCATTCAGGCATTCCAGACACTTAGCCAAAACAACACCAAGATATTTTTCATGCATGGTAATCGGGATTTTCTGATTACGGACACATTTTGTGACAAAGCCAAAATTACCTTACTGCAAGATCCGACACTCATTGAAGTACATCAAACAAAGATACTACTGAGCCATGGCGATACGCTTTGTACGGATGACACAGATTACCAGACATTTCGCAAACAAGTACGGAATCAACAGTGGCAATCAGAATTTCTGAACCTGCCTCTTGCTGTTCGCAAACAACACATTGCGGCCATTAGACGGCGCAGCGAATCTGACAAATCAAAAAAATCCTCTCAAATCATGGATGTCAATGCAGAGGCCATTCATTTGTTGCTAAAAGCGTATGATCACCCAGCGCTATTGATTCATGGTCACACCCATAGACCCGCCCAGCACACCATGATATTGGATGGGCATCAAACCACTCGCTGGGTACTGGGTGACTGGTACGAACAAGGAAGTTACCTTTCTTTATCCAAGACGGGATTAGAGAGCAAATCACTTTAAGCATTACGGTTGGTAACCTAAAATTTTTGACTCATCCACTTCATCGATCTGTTCGGACGAACGGCTACAATATCAATTTGCCAGAAATGAATAATAAGCACACGAACTTTCACGCGCTTTAGCGCGTAAAGTTGGAGTCACGGGGGCTGCACCTGTGGTAAAACTCACTTCCGCATGAGCCACCGATTGACCCATCTAACTTACGCGCCATCATCAGCGCAATGACAAAACGTCCTGCATGTCAAACAGGCCTGTTTGCTTACCTGCCAAAAATTTGGCTGCACGCAATGCACCCACCGCAAACGTGGTACGACTGCTGGCTTTGTGTGTAATCTCCACCCGCTCGCCTATGCCGGCAAACACCACGGTATGATCACCCACCACATCACCACCCCGCATGGTCGCAAAACCTATCTTGCCGGCTGTACGCTCACCAGTGACGCCTTCGCGCGCATAAATGGCACAGTCAGCCAGATTTTGGCCGACACCCTTTGCAGCCGCCTCACCTAAACGTAGCGCGGTTCCTGAAGGGGCATCCACCTTATGCCGATGATGCATCTCGACCACTTCAATATCGTAACCTGAGTTCAGCACTTTGGCTGCCTGCTCAACTAAGTTGATCAGCAAGGTCACCCCCACGCTCATATTAGGTGCAAATACTATAGGAATATTCTTGGATGTAGCCTGAATAGCCAGCTTCTCTTCGGCAGAAAAACCCGTTGTACCTATGACCAGCCCAACCTTGGCTTTTTGACAAGCTTCCAGATAAATCATGCTAGCTTCCGGACGCGTAAAGTCCACCAGCACATCAGCCCCCTTTAGCGCAGCTTCAACATCATCAGTTAGCTTAACGCCCGTTAATTTACCAAACTGCTCACCAGCATCCTTTCCCAATCGCGCACTCTCGCTACGGTCCAATGCACCATGTAACACCAACGCACTGTCCGAAAACACGCTTTCTAACAAAGCATGGCCCATTCGACCTGTACAACCAGCAATCACGACTTTTAGGGGATGACTCATTACCATTCAAACCTATCTTAATAAAACTCAAAATAAAACACCACTGCGACTGATGTCATGCGCAGATACACAGCAACTAGGTACATCGCAGTGTAGCAAGATATCAGCAAACACGGGCGCCGGAACAGGTACAACCCATCACTAGAAACCAATTCTCTCTAAAATTCTGTCAAAAAAACTGGGCTCATTCTCCGGCGGAAAATCTTTAGGCTTAGGCACCGTCTTGTTGCCTGCACGCGGAGCATAATCAGCAGGCTTGACCTCTGGCTCCAATGTGACGGAATGCAAAGTTCTATCAAACAACAGCCTAGATTCCGTTGGATAGATAGACGGCTTCACTGGCTCAGCAGGAGGCAATGCTTGCGACGCTGATGACTCCTCTACCCTGACTCCATTAGCCTCCACAACAGGAGCGACTTGCTTGACAGCAGGTTTAGGAGTTTCCGGTTGAGCGGCAACGACTTCAGGTGATGATGCTGTGGGCGGCAAGGGAGCAGATTCTGGCACCGCCACAGGCGCCACGGGGGTAGCCTCAAGCGGGACTGCCAGTATTGATTTAGGCTCTTCAGCCGTGGGAGCTACCGCAGTTTTCTTAGCCTCCGCCTCTGCTGCCGATTTGGCAAGCGCCTCTGCCTTGGCTTTTGCAGCAGCCTCTTTTTCAGCTGCTTTTTTTGCTAACTCAGCTTCATCTTTCTCCCAAAATTTGAGTTTGCTGAGTAAACCCTTTTCTTCAGGCTTCTTATAAGGCTGAACAACTCTGGTACCAGCTTGCGCACTACTTTCTTCCTGTGTAGAGCCAGCACTACCGGATGGGACCACATCGCCACGCACTGCTTTTAAAAGATCTTTCTCAAAGTCTAAAATTACACGACGTTGCTCTATAACCTTACCAGCCTCTCGCATCTGATAGACGTAATCCCAACGATTGCCGTGAAAACTGTCCTGCACCAAAGGTGTCCCCATGATAAAGCGCACCTGCGACTTGGTCATACCAGGACGCAACTGCAACAACATCTTCGACGTGACCACGTTGCCTTGCTGCACATCCATTTTATAAGGCTTGATGGTTGGCACTGCCGTGCCACATGCTGAACAAAACAGCACAAACAAAATGACGAAATGACGAAGAGCAGAAAAGTAATGCATACCATGACTTTAATTTAAATTGGCGTTAATATACCACGTAGCGGGACAACCCAAAACCACCCTCTTGATTATATAGTGAACAAACCATCCACCATGCAAGACCAAAAAGATTTAAAAAATGCGGGACTTAAAGCTACCTTGCCAAGACTCAAGGTGCTCAGCCTATTTGAGAATAGCAAAGAGCGCCATATGTCGGCAGAAGACATTTATAAAATCATACTCAACGCTGGCGAAGATGTCGGCTTAGCTACGGTCTATCGCGTACTAACTCAATTTGAGCAAGCCGGCTTGCTGATCCGCCATCACTTTGAAGGTGGAAAAGCTGTATTCGAACTCAGTTCGGGAGGCCATCATGACCATATCGTCTGCGTGAAATGCGGGCGAGTGGAAGAATTCTACGATGCTGAGATTGAGAAAAGACAAGAAGCAGCGGCTGCACGCTTAGGCTTCACCGTGACGGAACATGCCCTTACGATATACGGTATCTGCGCGCAACAGCCGTGTATAAAAAAATAGCCTACGGACTCTGGCTGATTACTTCGCCAGCATCTCCTGTGCATGCTGGCGCGTGGTGTCCGTGATCTCAATTCCACCCAGCATACGCGCGACCTCTTCAACACGCTCAGCTTTATCCAGCCTCGCAATCGTACTCAAAGTTTGACCACTTATTTGTGATTTGCTGACGCATAAATGGTGTACACCCAAAGCTGCGACTTGCGGTAAATGTGTAATCACCAAAACCTGCCGCTGCTCACCCAGTTGCGCCAGCAAATTACCCACCACCTCAGCAACACCGCCACCGATCCCCACGTCCACCTCATCAAAGATCATGGTCGGCACACTCCCCTGCCGAGCAGTAACTACTCGAATTGCCAGACTGATCCGTGACAATTCCCCTCCAGAAACAACCTTGTTCAAGGGGCGGGGCGACACCCCAGCATGTCCAGACACTAAAAACTCCACTTGTTCCAAACCATTGACCGTGCCCGCCTGAGGCGTAAGTTCTACCTTGAATAGCCCACCACGGAGCGATAGGACTTGCATCTGAGATGTGATGCGCTCGTCCAAACGTGTGGCGGCTTTCTTTCTACCGTCACTTAAAGTTTGCGCCAACTCTATATATTGCTTTAATGCTTGCTGCTCTTGCTCAGCCAGCGCGCCATCATCTTCAACAGCAGCCAGTTCAGACACGCGCTCATGCCACACCGAGAGTAAACTGGGCAGCTGTTCAGCGCGGGTTCTGAATTTCCGCGCCGCGGAATGGATCGCTTGCATCCTTGCCTCTACTTCACCCAACCGGACAGGATCGAGATCGACTCGCTGTACATAACGATTAAGAAAACGACCAGTTTCCTGCAATTGGATCATGCCAGAATCTAGCGATTCTAAAGCCTCACCTAAGCTGGCATCGTAGGTGTGCATATCAGATAGCTGATGTTGCACTTTTGCCAGCAAACTCAGGGCTGAGTGCTCTCCTTCATTTAGCCACCCGACACAAGCCTCTCCACCTGCAATCAAACTGGCGCCATTTGAGAGCTTGACATGCTCCTGCTGTAACACATCCCATTCATCTTGCGTAAAGGCTAATTGTTCCAACTCACGCACACGGTCGCGCAACTCCGCCAATTCATCTGCATAGGCAGCCGCGTTTTGCTCTAACTCCACACGCAACTCGTGCAGATGACGCCATACCTTATATTTTTCCGCCACTTCAGACGCCAAACCACCTAGACCGCCAAATGTATCCAGAATCTGGCGCTGGGTTGCCACTTTGAGTAATGAATGATGTGCATTCTGGCTGTAGATATCCACCAAGCACTCCCCCAGCTCTTTTAATTGCTGCATTGTTGCTGGCATGCCATTAATAAAAGCACGAGTGCGGCCATCTGCATAAATGACCCGACGTAACAGTAATTCCTCATCCTCATGCGAGATCTCCTGCGCCTCTAGCCAAGCCATCGCTTCGGCATTGTTTCTCAGATCAAAATGCGCATGAATCTCTGCTTTATCTGTGCCCGCACGTGTCACGCCGCCTTCGCCACGCGCGCCAAGCGCCAATGACAGCGCATCAACCAGGATCGACTTGCCTGCACCAGTTTCACCCGTGAGGACCGTAAAGCCGGACTGAAAATCCAAGTCAAGCTTATCGACAATAACAAAATCGCGGATGGATAGACTTTGTAACATAATTTTGAAGGTGATTTAGAAGCGTTAGCCCCAATTGAGCTTTTTACGCAACATGTCGAAATAGCAGTAATCACTTGGATGCAACAATGAGATGGTTTTGCCAGCACGTCGCACCAGGATCCGGTCACCCACTTCTAACTTCACCCTAAACTGCCCATCAAAACTCAGCTGCGCTTCGTCAATCTGCACCAGCATCACTTCAATCTTGCTGGAGCTAGTTACAGCGATAGGTCGATTGCTCAAAGTATGAGGACAGATAGGAACCAGTGAGATTGCTTCCAAATTGACATGCAGAATCGGACCGCCAGCTGACAATGCATACGCTGTAGTGCCGGTAGGCGTACTCAAAATCAAGCCATCACTGCGCTGTTTGTAAACAAACTTATCATCGATACTCACTTCCAGCTCTATCAGGCGCAGCCCGCTTTTTATCACCACATCATTTAATGCATAACTGGCATAGATTACCTCACCGCCGCGCATCACTTGGGTGGATAATAGCATGCGCGTATCTTTGGTGAAGTCACCCGCGAGAATGCGATCAATCTCCTCCAGCATATGTTCGGCACGCAAATCCGTTAAAAAACCGAAGCGGCCTCGGTTAATACCGACCAGAGGCACATCGGCATCAATCAGGCTACGAGCAACGCTTAGGATCGTACCATCCCCCCCCATTACAATCGCCAAGTCTGCGATTTTGCCGACCTCATCGAGCGGGAGTATTTTGTATTGCGTCAGCTGCGCGTGGTAGGCAGTGTTGGATTCAATCCAAACATCGAGATTTTTCGCAGACAAATATTGCGCCAGATTAGCCAAGTCGCCCTGCATAAGCTGCAAGGCCGATTGATTCATATATTTGCCGATGAGCGCTATTTTTTTGAATTGAGTATGCACGGCAGAATTAAAACATAGTCGGCAAATCTTGGCAAAAAGACTTACTGATTTGAAAGATCATTCGAATATAAAAGATGCCAAATTCATGCAAAGAATGTGACAAAACTCTGCATCAGTTGCGTTATAATCCGTCGCTTAAGCAGCGCATTTATTTAAAAATAAATAAAATTAATCAATGTATTAGAATAATATCTCTTAAGAAATGTCCGGTTGGCATCATTATTGCTCGCCTGCACAACTTAAAATCATCCACAACGGCAAACCCAAGCACAAATGATTCCCGCACAGCAAAAAAATATACTAAAGACCTACTTCTTCATTACTTACATTGTCGTATTGTGGCTAGTATCAGACTCTATTCCCTTCATTGACATCTATAAAGAAGGTTTTTTTGTCTTTGGCTCTTTGACAATCACCTTTCTATTGTATGGTCTGTATTACTTGTTACCGGCACTTACAATTACTAGCCTTACGCGATCGCTCAGTCAGCGCTTTTGTGCTCATAGTGTTTGGTCAACCTACTTGGCGGCGATTGTCACCGGCGGGATTACTACGCTCTTGCTTTATGCCAACGCCAAAATATTTTCACTTTATGGCATGTTCTTTAATGGATTTATTCTCAATTTGATCACTACGCCAGGAGGCATAGAGTCTCTGGGGGGCAGCAGTGCATCTGACGTTGGATTTGCACTGATTGCACTGGGGTTTATGTCTATGCAAGCCTTGATTCTATGGCTTACTAATCGTTATTACGCAAAGCGCAATCAGATTCCACTATCTTTTAAATATCTTCCGATCACTTCGATTTTGCTCACTGTGGTAGTTCACATGGGCTTTGCTCTGGACGCCTTCACGACCAATCAGTTGAACATAGTGGCGCAATCCATCCCGTTTTATCAAACCGTTTCAGCACGTGGCTTTTATGAGTCGCTAGGTTTTACAACTCCGCGTGATACCAAACTCAAAATCAAAGGAAAACTCAATTACCCTCTTAAGCCTCTTGAAATCACGCCGCCGAGCAAACCCTACAACATTATTTGGCTGACTTCCGAATCTTGGCGCGCCGACAGCTTGGAAGAAAAGATCATGCCAAAAAGCTGGGAATTTGCAAAAAATGCGGCCCGCTTCACCCGCAACTACAGCACAGGCAATGGCACTCGCATGGGAGTGTTCGGCATGTTCACCGGTCTTCCTGGCAATTATTGGTTCCCTTTTCTGGAAGAACGACGTGGTGCGACTTTCATTGATGTTTTGCAACAACAAGATTACCAAATGAGCCTTTATACCAGTGCTAAGTTTTCTTATCCAGAATTTGATAAGACGCTTTTCTCAAAAGTACCGGCAGAGCTTATGCACGACAAAAACAAACATGGCACTGGCTGGGAGAATGACCGTGACAATGTATCAAGCTTACTTTCTTTCATTGACAAACGCGACACCTCAAAACCATTCTTTACTTTCATGTTTTTTGAGTCCCCACATGCGCGCTATTACTTTCCGCCTGAAAGCGTGATTGCCACGCCATACCGCGATGACATCAACTATGCAACGATCAGCAAAAAGAAATTCAAGGAGGACATTGCCCCCATCAAGAACCGCTATATCAACTCCGTTCATCATTTAGACATGCAATTTGGTCGCATCTTTGATTACCTCAAGGAGCACCAGTTGTTAGATAACACCATCGTCATTCTCGTTGGCGACCATGGAGAAGAGTTCATGGAGCATGGTTTCTGGGGGCACAACTCTACTTTTGTGGATCAGCAAATCCGCACACCGCTGGTTATTTATGTCCCAGGTATGAAGCCCACCGTCAGCAATGACATGACAAGCCACATGGACGTCATGCCAACTATCATGCCATTGCTAGGCGTTAAAAACCCAAGTGCGGACTATGCAATCGGCTACAACTTGTTGGCAGGAGAGAAACGTAGTTATACCTACAGCTCAGACTGGGACAAAGTGACCTATATAGATAACGATGCAAAAATCACGCAACCAGTCAACAGCCATGGCTTCTTAATGATGAAAGCGAGCAAAGGCAATGATGATGCACTCAGTAAGGAAGTGTAATCCCCCCATATTTAGCCACGGTTAAAAGTAGGGTTTAATGACGTTCAATCAATTGCCTTGGTGGGACACCGCCAATGGCTGAATGAGGTCGTTCGTTATTGTAAGTCCAAAGCCACTTTGTG